>Ga0209698_10001336_pt1 | contig 28423 bp, 43 predicted proteins | sample LitLauG_LLR_2012_FD_187203 | JGI IMG/M metagenome (GOLD analysis project Ga0209698, IMG submission 187203) | Freshwater sediment microbial communities from Pennsylvania, USA - Little Laurel Run_MetaG_LLR_2012 (SPAdes) (version 2) | ecosystem: Environmental > Aquatic > Freshwater > Creek >... | reverse complement strand
TCCGCGCCTTCGGTGATCGCAACCGAGCCAGTGCTCGTTGTTGTGCCAACGGCAGCGAGCTTGTCCGCGCCTTCCGTGATCGCGGCCGCGCCGGTGCTGGCGATGTTGCCGGTTGCGGCGAGCGCGTCCGCGCCCTCGGCGACGGCCGCGGTTGCGTTGCTGCTGGCGGCTATCGCCGAGCCGGCGAGCCACCAGGTCGGCGGAACAAGCGGGCGCGGGCGCGGGCGCGGGCGCGGACGCGCCACCGACTACACCTTGAGTTCTACGAGTGCCTGGTGGACCGTGATGCTGTTCGCGGCGTTGGCCACCGACCAGGTCGCGAACACCTGCACCGCGTTGGCCGCCGTGGAGTCAAAGCCCGTGCCAACTGCCGGCGCGGTCTCGGGAAGCATCTGCGTGTACGCGCCTGTCGTGCCGGCCGCGCCGGAGCCGATCGTCGCACGGCTTGAGAACTGGGCCGTCACTAGCGCAGTCGCCGAGGTGCCTGTGCCGATCGTGCGCACCACGGCCAGGAACGTGAGCTCGAAGGTCGCGTTCGTCTGCGCGGTCGCATTGAGCGACATCGCGCCCAAGGACGACACCACGACCGAGCCAAACCGCAGATCGAAGGTGATCGTTCCAGGAGAGGTGACGAGGGTCGAGATGCGCCCGGTGATCGTCACCTTGACGAGCGATCCGACCTGCAGCGTGCTGCCCGGAATCACTCCGACACCCGTGACCGGGAGGATCGAAGTCGCGGTCGTGCTGTTCGTGAGCGCAGCGCCGTCCGCGGAAGCGGAGGCGAGGATGAGCGGGTAGCCTGGCAGCATTTACGCCCCCGTCGCGGTGAGAACGAAAGAGGAGACCGACACCGTCTGCCCGGAGGTGAACGAAACCCCACCCGTGAACGTGAGATCCCCGCCGAACGTGATCGTCGTCGCGTTCGCGACACCGGCCGTGCTGGTGTTGGAAAGCGTGACCGTGGTCCCGGTGACGGCCACCACGGTCGTAAGCGCTGGGACCCCAGTGCCGCTCACCGTCATGCCGACCGAGACGCCCGTGGTCGCCGCGAAGGTGAGCACGTTGCCGTTGGCTGCGGTAAGGGCCGAGGTCGCGATCGAGACCGGCGGGAAGACGGTGCCCTGCGCCACGCAGGTCGTGCCGGCCGAGCTCGTGCACAGGCGCCAATAGCCGGCGGTGCCCGTCGCCGCCGCCGACGCGGATGTGATCGCGCTCGCCGTCAGCACCCCGCTCGCCGGCGCGCCGGCGAAGGGATTGGAGCACGCCAACGATGCGAGCAGCGTGCCCGTAGCGGCCGCCGCGCAGTTCGCTGGCGCGGAGCCCGTGTAGATGAGGATGAAGCCCGTGGTGCCGGCTTGCGTCGTCACGTCCGCCATGTTGTTCGTGCGGTGGGTGGTGCTGTACTGGATGCTCATCCTTACCCTTTCAGCATTTCGGCCATGGCGGCCCGTGCTCGGTTGATCTTGGCATCGAGGTCTGCGAGCTCACGCTGGCGCTGCGCGATAGTCGCGTCGAACGTGTGCACCTTGCGCGCAGCTTCCTCTACGCTTTGCTTGGCCTGCGCCTCGAGCCGCACGGCCTCGGCCTTGGCGCCGTCCAGAATCCCAGCGGCCCGCGCGCTTGCTTGCGCCGCGAGCTCGTCGCAGTTGCGCTGCGTCGCCTCGATTTGCTCGGCCGTTGTCTTGGCCACACGGATGACTTCCTCCTCGATCACGCGCCTGCTCTCCTCGGCCTTTTCAAGCGCCTTACGCGCCTGCACCAGGCGCGCATTGGCGGCGTTCGCGGCCGCCTCGACACTGGCCATGCCCTCGAGCGCGGCGGCAAGGTCGATCACGCACTGGAACGTGCGCGCCAGGCTCTTCACGTTCTCGACGGCTTCTCGGGTATCAGCCAAGGCGGGGGCTCCGCGTGAGAAGCGTGACGGTAAGCTGCTCTGTGCCATCGCCGGTCGCAACGCGCGGCCGCAGCGCCAGCACGTTCTCCATGATCGCCTTGAGACCCGCAGACCCGAACGACAACGACGCGCCGGATGGGTCGCGCAGCGTGAACCAGTTCGTATTGTCGATCGTGCCCTCAACCACCGCCGATGTGCCCGCGCCGAACGTGCCCACGACCTGAACCGTGCGATCCCCGCTACCGGGCGAGCCGACGCCGGAGCCCACATCGCCCAGTGTCATCGGGCCCCAGGTGAAGACCTCGGAGCCAAAGAGCATGCCGCCGCCCTGGGCAGGGATCTGCGCCACGCTAGATGCCCCCCTTCGGATTCGTTTGCGTGGCCTTTTTCGGCACGAGACGCACCTTGCGCGGCTTGCCCTGGTTCGTGCTCGCCGGCTTCACCTTGGTGATCGGCACGCCACGGTCCTGGCTGTCGCCGTAGAGCTTGGCGGCCATGCCGGCGAGCTTCGTCGGGCCGCCCGTCTCGCTCAGAATGTTGGATTTCCCCACGACATGCTCCTCAGTAGAACGCGACGACGGCGGTGGCCGTGCCGCCGGTGGTGGCCTTGATCGCGATCGGGATGAGCACCCCGCAGGCCGTCGCCGGGAACGTGAGCGTCACGCTCGTGCCGTCGGCCATCGTCACGGTGATGGTGCCCGCGCCGCCCACGAGAATCGCGCGCGTCGCCTTGTTGGCGTCTCCGCTGGGCGGCACGATCGCGCCGCCGCCCACGGTCACTGCGACCGCGGACTCGACCGGGAGGACCGGTACTGCCTGCTGCCGCAGGAACGGATCCATTACGCCCCCTTACGAAAGAGCGCGAAGATGCCCGTCGCGGTCGTGCTCGTCGCCTTCACCTGGATGTGGTCGACCGGGATCACCGAGCCTGCGGCCGCGGTCACGAGGGCCGTGTTGCCCGCCGCGTCGAGCACCAGGCTGACGTTGCCGGCGCCCGTCACGTAGATGCCCTGCGCCGTACCCTGGGGCACCTGCGCCTGGTAGGTCGCGAGGATGTCGTTGGGCGTCACCGCGTAGCCGTCGAACGCGCTCGCGTTCGTGTAGCGCCCGGTGGTGACGCTCTGTTCCGTGAATACCTGTCCCATCTCTGGCTCCTACAAAATGCTCGGTTGCGGTGGAATTTGCGAAAGCTCTTTTTGCCAGTTCGCCAACCCCTGCACTGGCGACGGGTACCACCCGAAGTCCCAGTCGATGCGGATCACGGGCACGCCCGCAGGCGTCGCTGGTGTCGTCTGCACGCTCATGTGCCATACCCCGTGAGGTTGCCGATGATGTCGTTGGCGGCATTGCTCGAGCCGCCCTGCGTCGGGATCTGCGCGGCCTTCTGGCCAGCGCTCGCCATCTGCTCGGCCTGGGCGACCTGCTGCGCCTGCGCCTGCTGCTGCGCGCGCCGCTTGCGCACAAGCGCGACCTTGTCCGCGGCGACAACCAGTTGCGGATCCACGCCCAGCACGTCGGAGTAGTAATCTGCCCACTCGTCCTGGTCGAACTTGTCCAGCACCTCGGGCTTGAATTGCGCGATCTGCCCCAGGTTCGCCACGAACCGATCTATGGAGTTGGTAGCGACAGCGCGCTGCGCGAGCGCGAGGATGCTCGTGAGCTCGACGTTGAGGTCCTGCCCGCGCAGGTCATCGGGCGGCGGTGGCATGAGCCCCGCCTCGAATATCGTCTCGATCGTGTTGTCGATGAGGGGCTGCAGGAGCTCGTTGTGCAAACGCTCGAGCACCGGGCCCAGCATCAGCATCTTCTCTTCGTGGAGCTCCGCGACCTCTGTCGCCGTCTTCCTCACATCCTGGCTGTCGTTTTGCAGCATCAGGAAGAGGTCGGCGTAGAACGCGCTGCGGATCCGCGTGCGCACATCCTCGATGTCGAGGCGCAGATGGTCGAGATTGAGCGCGACGTCGAACATCGAGCTTATCTTTCCGCCCGGGCCGCCGGCGCCGTCGTAGTAGGTGTTGCCGCCCGGCAGGCGATCCATCTCCTTGCCCTTCAAGGCGCTCGGAATCTGCAGCGGCGGGTTCGTCTGGTAGTCGATGCCCTGGGCCTTGCGAAGCTGCTGGTGCTGGAGCTGCTTCACGTCGCCGAGGGCCTCCATTCCCGGCGAGTTGCCGTAGATGTCGCCGCCCGCGACGTCCCAGCGCGGGCACAGGCCCGGGAACTTCTTGTAGCCAGACTCGCGCAGCGTCTTGTCGGGCTCGCCGCCGCGCTCGTAGTAGACCGACTTCCACGGCATGTTCTTGGCATCGCGCTTGCGCATGTCCCGATCGCTGCGCGGCTCGATCGCGTGCACGATCGTGATCCACTTGTCGAGCTGGCCGCGATCCCACAACGCCTTCACATTGTTGCTCACGTTGCCGATCCCGAACTCTTTCACGATCTCGCCGACCGTCTTGTCGAACTCGCGATAGAGGGTCGTGACCTCGCCCTGCCAGTTCTGCGCCAGGGCGTACTCGCCCGCGGTGACCGGGTAGTGGTGGATGACGTTCTTGAAGGACCGGCCGAACACGCTCGCGCTCGTGCCAAAGCAACCGAGCTCCTGGTAGTGGGTGTGCAGCGCCCGGTAGGTGTTCGACTTCGCGAAGATGTCGAGCACAATCGTCGTGAGGAGCGATAGCCACTCCTTCACGTCGGCGCGCTTTGCGAGATCCGTGTCCGGCGTGCTCATCCGAAACCACGGCCGCGCTGGGCTCGTGAGTCCGCCCATGAGCCCAGCAGCGAGCGTGCGGTTCGCTACCGTTGCCGTGCTGTCGTAGATGTTGTTGTGCCGGCGCTGACCACGATTGCGGTCCTGCACGAAGTAGCGGCCGTTTCGCGGCAAGATGTAGAGCGTGAGCTCCTGCCAGTGCGCAAACCAGCTCGCGCGCTCGGATTTGAGGATTCCGAGGCGCTGGAGAACGAGCTGCTTTTGCGTGAGCTCAGCCATCAGCCGCCCAGCAGCGTCGGCTTGCCGAGGTTGAGGGAATTGGGATCAACGCCGCCCGAGCCCGTGAGGAAGGTCTGCGCGACGCCTGGCGCACCGCCCGCTTGGCCGGCGCCCGCCTGCCCCGCAATGATCCCCTGCACCCCAGGTAGTTGCCCAGGCTGCGGTGGAGCAGGAGGCGCTGCAGGCGCAGGGATGTTCGGTCGCCGCTGCATCGCCTGGCCAGCAGCGCCACCCACCGCGCTCCCCAGCGCCGCATCACCGAGCGCACTCCCAGTGAGCGTGCTCCCGGCAGCGCCCGCCGCAGCGCCACCGCCTGCAGCGCCACCTGCCGCGCCGCCCGCGACATCGGCGCCCGCTGCGCCGCCGGCGTCGCCTTCGGCGGCCAGGCTCACGCCGTCCGTGGCGTAGGCGAGCACGAGCGTCCCGATGACGCCCAGCGCGGTGTTGAGTCCAGCGTTGCCCATCAGAGCCTCCGCATCACGATTTCATCGCACGGCACATATCCGTGCTTCGCCATCACCTTCGCGAGGCCAGTCCCGGCCCGCGTGTGCCACATGATCGCCACGCACTCGCGCTCGCGGGCGAGCGCTTCGACCTTGGCGACCATCCGCCCCGCCGTGAGTCCCCCTCGCAGGTCCGGCGCGAGGTAAAGCGAATCCGTGCTGCAGACCTTGACCGCGGGGTTGAACGGATGAGGCCCGACGAACGCGGTGCAGTAGCCCACGAGCCCGGTGCCAAAGAACGCGCCCACTGCCAGCACGATCCCCGCGTTTTGCAACCGCACGTAGAACTCCTTGCTCGGCGCGAACGCCATCGCATACTCGCTGCCCGTCTCCGCCCAGTTGGCGCGCATGAGGGGCACCGCCGCTTCCCAGTGCTCGGTGATGCTCACCTCGCGAACGATCACGCGCGTCCCCTATAGCAGGCTCAGCGGATCGTATGTGCTGCCGGGCGAGGTATGGTTACGCGCGGCGCGCGTGAGCGGGTCGTAGTCGACAGCATGATCGCCGCGCCAGGCCGCCGGCGGCGCGACCTCGCGCTTGGCCACGGGATGCGCGAACGTCAGGCCCAGGGCATCGGCGAGATCCGGCGAGGGCATCCCGCGCTTTTTGACGTCGGCCTTTGGCTCAAGCACGATCCTGTTGCTCGCGTCGAACCAGTAGGTGCGCACCGAGAGGTCCTGCTTGAACTGGACATCGTCCGGGATCGCGCCGCCGGCCGCGAGCCAGTCCTTCACCGCGAAGAGCATCTCAGCGCCCTTGTTCGAGAAGCTCGCGTCCGCAGCCTTCCCGCCGAAGTTGACCTCGACGACAGCGTGCCCGAGCTGGCGCAGCCGGTCGATGACGCCCGACCCGTTCCCCGAGTCCACGAACACGGCCTCGGGCTTCCAGCGCGCGATCTCGACCGCGACGCGCCCTGCGAGGGCCATGTTGTCGATGCCGTGCAGGATGATGGGATCGAACGCCTGCAGCCCCTGCCGGCGCTGGATCACGCTGCGATCGTCCCCGAAGCGCGCCACATCGACCCCGAGGATCACAGGCGCGTAGTCCATCTCGCCGGGTTTGAACGCGCGCCGCGCGGCCTCCTCAACCTCGGCGAGCGAGATCACCTGGTCATCGCCGGCGGCAGAGAAGTCGCACAGGTACTCGCGTGCGAACGCGAGCGCGCTCATGGATTCCCGCTGCGCAGCGACTTCGCGCTCGGGCAGTGCATCGGTGTCGTACACCGTGAATCGATCGCGCGCCCAATCCTGCTTCCCCTCGGCCTCGAAGTAGAGCTTCGAGAAGAGGTTGAGGCCCTTGGGCGTGCCGATGAAGAGGGCCCACCCCTCCCGGTCGGCAAGCGCTGGCCGCACGACCTCTTCCCAAAACTCTGGCTTGATCTGCGCGACCTCGTCGAGCACGATCCCGTCGAGGCGCACGCCGCGCAGCGCGTCAGGGTTGTCCGCGCCGAAGAGGCGCAGAGTCGCGCCGTTGTGCCGAAAGCGCACCGCGAGCTCGCCCTCTAGCACATCGACAGCCCCGGCCAGGCGCAGCGGTTCGAGGCGAGCCTTCAAGCGGTCCCACACGACCGCCTTCGATTGCTTGAGAAAGGGGGATACGTAGGCGAAAAGCGCGAGATCCTTGCGGCAGGAGAGCGCGGCGTTGACGAGCTCCATGATCGCGAGCTCGGTCTTGCCGGCGCGCCGATGCAGAGCGAGAACCGTGAATCGCTTTTTCTCGAGGTGGCACTTGCGCTGCCATGCCCGCGGGCGATACCCCAGGTCGAGAGGCATCAGAGGAGGTCGTCGACCGGCGACGGGATCCCCGTGTAGACCTCGAGGGACACGTTGCCCTTCACATCGACCGCTTGCCGATCGCGGAAGCGCTCAGGATCGTAGTTGCAGAGCAGGAACTTGAGCAGCATGTCGCTGCCACGCATCGCGCGGCGCTCAGCCTCCGCAATGAGCTTTTGCACGCCCACCTTGCGCGCCTCCCGCACCTGGTCCGCGAAGCGCGGTTCGAGCTGCCAGCGCCACGCGGTCACGCGGTGCACGCCAGCGATCGCTGCGGCCTCCCCGTCCCGGCAACCGCTTTGCGATATCGCCTCGAGAAAAATGGCCTGCCGCTCCGAGATCGAGGGCTCCTCGATCTCGAATCCGTTTTGCGGGGGCAATACTCCGGCCAGGTCGTCGTCTTCCACCCGGCAATCGTCCCTCAATCCTCGTACCGCAAGGTTACGACCCGGATCCTGGCCGGCGTCGTTGCTCGCTGCCGAAACGTGCAGATCCGGTAGGCGTGCATGCGGGTGCAACCGAACTTCTTGCCAATCCGTGAGAAGGTCCAACCCTCCTCGCGCAGTTGCCGCATGCGCTCAACCTCGGCATCCGTGTATCGCGCGCGGCCGTGGCTTTCGCCGACCCTCAATCCCCGGTCGGACAATTTCACCACCAACGCGTGATTTTTTGCTCGCATAAAAACTCCGTCAAAAATCGCATGCACCGCAACGCACGGTCCGGCTGCAACGACACAACGCCCCTTAAAGGGGCGCGTTGTGTTGCGTTGCAGTTATCCACAGGGCAACGTTGCAGCAACGTTGCTCAATCGTTGCAACGTTGCAGCAAAAACTGCACGCCGCCTCAAACACGTAAAACTTTCCCGTCGTTTATTGCAAGGTGTTTTGTGCGCTGGAGTGCTTCTACGGCGCGCAAAACACGTTGCCGGCGGGTGTCCCGCTTGCCTTCGAGGGGGTCGTGGACAAGCTGCGCGACCGCATCCGAGATCAGGGAGTCGAGCTCAAAGGCACCACCCACGAGCTGCTGGGTGGTGCAGGCGATGTCCCAAACCACCTTTTCGACCGCACCGCGAACCTCGGAGCGCTTGGCGACCTTCCCGGCATCGTTGTGGGTGCACACGCAGCTCGTGATGGGGTCGCCGTCCTCGTCTTTGCCCAGCTCCACGACCGTGAGGGTGAACCCGAAGGCAACGTCAGAGGGCCCATCCTTCACCTTGGTGGCGCAGATCGAGCGCTCGCTGCCGGCTTTGAGAACCTCGAACTCCGCATCGACCGCCCCTTTGAGGGAGCTATGTCCGCGCGCGCCCTTGGATGGGTCCTTCCCGCTATGGTGGACGAGCACCACGGTCGCGCCGGTGGCGCGGTGGATCGCGTCGCAGTGCTTCACGACCACGGTCATATCGCTGCTGTTCTCGTCGCCCCCGGACATCACCTGCGAGAGGGTGTCGATGACCACGAGATCCGCGCCGCCCTCCTCGGTGATGCGCTTGCAAAGCTCCACGGTCTGCGAGGGCTGCATGAGGCTCGGGACATCTCGCTCGACGCAGCGGAAGGGGATCGAGGAGATGTCGACGCCAAAGTGCTGCTCGTAGGCCCGTATGCGGGCTGGGAGGCCTTCGCGCCCCTCAGCGACTACATAGACGACACGGCCCTGTTTCGTGCGCTTGCCGCGCCATTGCGCGCCCTGCGCAACCGCGAGGGCCATGTCCCAGGCGATGAAGGATTTCCCCGAGCCTGGCTCCCCGTAGATAACGGCCAGGCCTGCGCGCGGGAGGACACCCTTGATGTGGTAGTCGGCGAGCGGTCGATCGCGCAGCTCGTGGATGGGGGTCGATGCGAACCTGGCGCGTCCCTGCGCCGCTGGCGTGGGCGAGGACGTTTGCGCGGGCGAGGCCTCTGATGGGGCCGCTCGCGTGAGGTCCTCGAAGGGGTCGGGCTCGACGTAGCCAAGGGCGTCACGGAACTCCTCGTCTTTGCGGTCCTGGCAATGGGCGTGCAGGCACTCGAAGTGCCCGCGGGCGTAGCCGCCGGTGTTGGCCGGGAAATAGGTGGTGGATGTCTCGCCCTCGGTGGTGTGATCCTCCTTCCAAGGGCACTCGATGTGCAGGCGCCCATCGCGCTCCGCGCGAAGCACCTTGCTCTGGTCCATCAGCCATTTGGCGACAGGGTCGTTGGTGATGGCATCCGAGAGCTTGCCGGTGCGCAGCGACGCAGAGGAGTCGGAGCGCTGCGCAACGCCGAACTCGGCCTCGAGGTCGAAGAGGAGGGCCTCCATCTCGTGGCGCGCGAGGGTAGGGATCTCCTCGGGGAGGCCGCCGTCCCACTCGTAGCGCGAGCGCGAGATGCCGTCCTTGTCGATGTGCGCGCCGGCCACGACGCACTGGTTGCCGGTCGCGAGGCGCTCGATGATGCCGTGCGCGGTGCGGATGGTCGTCTTGCCGAACGTGCCTTCGCATCGGAATAGGAGAAGGAACTTCGAGGAGGTAGCGCGCACACGCGCCGGAAGCCGGTGCCGCGCCTCGATGAACGCGCGGATCGCGACCGCCTCCTCGGGGTCTGGCACATCCACGTCCAGCGCGCGCACGGCGCGGGTCTGCAGGCAGATCCCGTAATCGGGCACCTTCGACCAGGCCTCAAGCTCGGCCGGCGTCGATTGCGCAGAGGTCCAGTCCTTGATGCCCCCGACCTGGCGCTGCGCGTTGTAGCGGCTCGGGGTCTTGCCGAGCGTCTTGAGGGTCGAGGTCGGGTTGATCGTCGCCTTGGGATTGGAGACGACGGGGAGGAGGTCCCGGCCAAGGCCGAGCACCAGGTCCCAGTGCGCCCAGTCGGCAGGGGATGCGCCCCACCTGGGGAACTCGAGCACGGCGGCCACGAGCAGGTCAGACGCCCGGCGGGATTGCGTTCCCGGTTATTCCCGCACGCTTGGCCTTCTCGGCGAGCACACTGGCGGCATGGATACGGCGCCGCACCTCCCGCACGATCACCTCTTCCGCCCACTCGGCGAGCTCGAGGCGCTCGGCCTCGGCAAGAAGCCGGAGCCCCTCATGGTCGGAAGGGTCGAGCTTGATCCGCAAATCCTTGCGTTCCAGAGACATGGCCGGCTTTCAAGAAGCGCGCTGCAAAGAACCCAGCACGTGATTGCAGGCGTCGTTCAGGGCCTGCAGAGTGTCGATGGTGGGGTTGGCGATATCACCCCGGGCGAACTGCGTGAGCCAGGAGCGAGATACCCCCGACCGCTCCTGCACCTCGGGCCAATGCCCCTTACAAGCTATCAGCCGCTCCCGGGCAGCCGTGACAGACGGGTGTTCCATATGCCTCCCAACGCGCAAAATTTTGAGCAATCATCGCGCAATACGTTGCGCAGCGCAAGCCCGACGATGCTCGGGATGAAAAAGACCCTTGTCCAGACCGTGGCACACAACGTCCAGATCGCCCTGGCTGCCTCGCGGTTCGACTCCTACCGGGCGCTGGGCGCCGCGGCCGGAGTCGCACCGAACACGGTCAAGAACATGGCCGAGCCAAAGGAGCGACCCGGGGGCAAGACGGCCGAGGTCTCGCCACGTCTGGACAACCTCGACAAGATCGCCCGGGCAATGGGCTTCGAGGGCTGGCAGCTCATGCAGGAGAACTTCGACCCCATCAACCCCCCAGCCCGCGTCCTGACAGCCTCAGAGGCCGCCTGGCACGCCAAGGTAGAAGACCTCTACCGGCAAATGCCACCGGATCCGGTGGGGGAATGAACTTCACCTTCACCTGGCGCAGCACGCTGATCTTTGTGGCGGCCCTCATCGGCGCCACAACCGTCGCCTACCTCACCGACCGGCCAATCGCGGGCCTCCCCGTGCTGCTGGTCGCCATCTACTACCTCTCCCGAAAGCCTTGATCCGGCACGCTTTCCGGTCATACCCGGCAAGTGCGCAAAATTTTGCTTGACAACCTGGGTCATTGTGCGCAAAACTTTGCGCACTTTGATCGGAGGTCGTCATGTCCTGGATCCTCGCTCTCTGGTTCTCGTACTACCCCGCGCACCACCCGCACTCGATAGGCCCGGAGCGCCGCCCGGTCACCCATGAGGTGCGCCGGTGACTCCCCGCGCAATGCTCACCGGCGCCGGGCTGCTCGCGGCCGGCCTCTGGTGGGGCATGTGGGTCGGTGAGCACGACGTCGTCGTGCTCGAGCTCGATGCCAAGCGCTGGGGCTCGGTCAACTGCCCGGGGCGCCCTGTCTACCGCGAGGTCGGCGGCTCCGATCTGATTTGCACCCCCTACGTCCCCCAAAAACCCAGGAGGTACTGATGTCGCTCGAACACGCCATTCAACAGAACACCGAGGCCCTGCAGGCGCTGCGCGCCGTGCTGGCCCACTGGACGCCGGTCACCGGCGTGGAGAAAGCCGCGGCGCCCGCCTTGCCGACCCCCTCCGCAGGGGAAGGCCCGGCCCTGATCCAAGAGGCTGCCGCGGCCCTCACCTTCGACCAGGTCAAGGGCCCGTTCGTGAAGCTCGCAACGCAAAGCAGCGAGAAGGCGAAGGCGGTGCTCGCAAAGCACGGCATTGCGAAGCTCTCGGAGGCCAAGCCCGAGCAGTACGCGGCGATCCTCGCCAGCATCCAGGGAGCTGCGTGACATGGGCGGCGTGCACGCGATCTTCGCCCCCTCGAAGATGCACCGCATCCTCGCTTGCCCAGGCTCGGTCGCGGCCGAGCTTGGGATGCCCGAGTCCGAGAGCCAGTACGCGGCCGAGGGGACGAGGGCCCACGAGGCCGCTACGCGCATGCTGCTCGGCCTCGAGCTGCAGGTGAACGACCACGACTTCGCCGAGGACCTCAAGCCCTACCTCGAGGCGATCGAGGCCCTGAAAGGCGACGACGGAATCCTGCTCGTTGAGCAGCGCCTCCCGATCGGGCACATCACCGGGGAGCTTGGCGCCGAGGGCACCGGGGATGCGATCATCTTGAAGCGCGACGAGCTCGTCGTTGTCGACCTGAAATTCGGTCGTGGCGTCGAGGTCTCGGCCGAGAGGAATCCCCAGCTCATCACCTACGCGCTGGGCGCGCTCGACCTCTACGCCGGCGTGCAGGACTTCGAGCGGGTGCGCCTCGTCATCTCGCAGCCCCGGCTGCGCGCCGCGGTGTCCGAGTGGACCTTGAGCATCGCGGAGCTGCGCGCCTGGGGCCTGCGCATCCAGGCCGCGTGCCAAGCGGCGCGCGCCGACGGCGCGCCCCGCGTCCCGAGCGAGGACGCCTGCCGGTTCTGCAAGTTCCGGGCGCGGTGCCCGGAACTCGCCGCCCAGGTGCAGGCGACCGTCGGTGCGAGCTTCGAGGACCTGACGGTCGACGTGCACACGGACCCTGAGAAGCTCGTGCCGGAGGGTGCGGACGATCTCGCGCAGAAGATGGCCGCGTGCGGACTCATCGAGGACTGGATCAAGGCGGTGCGAGCCGAGGTCGAGGCGCGGCTCCTCGCCGGCCGAGAGGTCCCCGGCTACAAGCTCGTTCAGGGCCGCGAGGGCGCGCGCGCCTGGTCCGACAAGGACGAGGCAGAGAAGGTCCTGAAGAGCATGCGCCTCACGATCGAGGAGATGTACGACCTCTCCCTTATCTCCCCCACGACGGCCGAGAAGCTCGCCAAGGGGAAGACCATAGGACCCAAGCAGTGGGAGCGCTTGCAGGCCCTCATCCACCGCGCGCCTGGCAAGCCTTCCGTCGCGCCCGAGTCCGACAAGCGCCCCGCGCTCGTGCAGCGCACGCCCGAGCAGATGTTCGACGACCTCGTGGGCGCCGCATGCTGAAGATCCGCGGGCTGCTCATCAGCATGTGGACGCCCGAGGAGATCGAGGCCTGCCGCGTGGCGATGGAGCTATCTCGAGGGCGCGGGCCTTACATGCGCCTGAGCTCACTTGTCGCAGAGACCCTGCCGCTCGACGTGCGCGAGCAGCTCGTGGGCGCTGCGAACGTGCAACCCGACTTGCGTGCGCTGGCGATCGACCAGGCCATCCAGCGCGCGAAAGGCCGCTACCCCAACATTTTCAAAGAGGAGAACTAAATGGACATCCGACTCACCAACGTGCGCCTCTCGTTCCCCGTCCTGTGGGAGCCCAAGGAATACAAGGTCGGCGACGGCAACCCGCGCTTCTCGGCAACCTTGCTCATCGAGCCCGGCTCCGAGAACGACCAGAAGATCCGCGAGGCGATCCGCCAGGCCGCCGAAGAGAAGTACGGCAAGAAGGCCGAGGCGAACCTCAAGCAGTGGGCCGGCAACAGCCAGCGCTACTGCTACCTCGACGGCAACAGCAAGGATTACGAGGGCTACGAGGGCCGCTGGTACCTAGCGTGCCACTCGCGCACCCGGCCCACGCTCGTCGACCGCGACCGCACGCGCCTCGTCGAGGAGGACGGCAAGCTCTATGGGGGCTGCTACGTCAACGCCATGGTCTCGATCTACGCCCAGGCGGGCGAGAACCCCGGCATCCGCGCGAGCTTCACGGGCCTCCAGTTCGCAGGCAAGGGCGACGCGTTCGGCGGCGGCAAGCCCGCGGACCCCGACGACTTCGAGGACCTCGGCCAGGGCGCCGACGCCGAGAGCATGGTCTGAGATGGCACTCATCGTCATCAGCATCCAGGACTCGCCGGACGGCCCGGTTATCGCTTTGGTGGCCGAGCCGATTGAGTCCGCCGAGGTGACGCCGGCGCAGAAAATCGCGTCGGCGCTTCTAGCTGCCATCGGCCCGCAACCGCAAGAGGGCGGCCGCATCGTCGTGCCGCGAGGCAACTGACATGGATCGCTTTTCCTACGCAGCGGAGGCCATACCAGCAATGGCCATAGCTGCCTCGCAGGCCAAGCACAACCAGCCTATTTACCAGCGGATGCTTGAGGCGCTCAGACACGCGCCGAAGTTCTTTCTTCCCGACGACGGAAAGGCTTTGCCCGTAGAAGACGGGACGTACCTGGCTTACTCGGACATGTTGCCGGACAACTGGCGTCTCCCGTTTCCCGCCATAGTCTTGGAATTTCAGAACACTGGCGACAACAGAGAAATGTTCGGCAACGCCCTCGTTGCTTACTGCCCAAAGAGGATTTGCGTAGCGTGGGAAGAGGCTAACGGCTTTGCGTGCGCGTGGTCCATTAGCTGGTGGAAGGACCGAAATATTTGGCTGCCTTCTCTGTGCGGAACGACTTGGCTAAGAAATCCTACGCGCCTTCGATACCTTGGTGACGTGAGTCTAATAAACCAGTACATCCAAGCGGCGGCGCGAGCCGGAATGCCGGACCCCGAAAAGGCGCTCTACGCTGAAAACGCTAGCGACTGTCTGTCTGTCCCGATTCTCTGCGCAGCGTTGGCATGTAAGAACGTCAGCACGCAATTCGTTCCCCCGCCGGAGAGGCTGAACCGTCGGCGGATAGCAAGAGGAAAGATCCCGTTCGATGGGTACCACGTACTCGTACTTTCCTCCAAGGCAAAAGCGGACGACGCAGCGTTAGGCACCCACTCGTCACCACGCGAGCATCTCCGGCGCGGGCACATCCGGCGACTGGATAGCGGAAATATTTGGATTAACGCGACAGTCGTCAATCCAGGGGTAGGCGCTCGGGTATCGAAGGACTACCGAGTGAGGGCCTTCGCGTGAAACTCTGGCTCGACTTCGAGACCTACAGCCCGGTCCCGATCCGGCATGGCCTCTACCGCTACGTGGAGGCCTGCGAGCCAATTGTGCTGGCGTGGGCGATCGACGACGGGCCGGCGCAGGTCATCGACCTCACTGCCAAGAAGGCCGACCTATCGCGCTACGAGTGGCCGCAGGATCAACCAGACGAAGTCATCGCGCACAACGCGATGTTTGACCGCAATGTCTTCGCAAGGAGCGGCGTCCACATCCCGCTGGAGAAGTGGCGTTGCACGATGGTCCAGGCGATGTCGCACGCGCTGCCTGGGGGCCTCGACGAGCTCTGCCAGGTCCTGCAGATCCCCCAGGACAAGGCGAAGGTGAAGGAGGGAAAGGAGCTCGTGAAGCTCTTTTGCTCTCCAAAGAACGGCGAGCGCGCGCGGCCCGAGGACTACCCCGAGCACTGGGCGCGCTTCCTCGAGTACGCGCGCATGGACGTGGAGGCGATGCGCGCGGTGCACGCCAAGCTCCCGGCGTGGAACTACCCCAACGCCGAGCTCGCGCTCTGGCACCTCGACCAGCGCATCAACGATCGCGGGTTTGCAGTCGACCTCGACCTGGCTGAGGCCGCCATCGCCGCCGTTGATCGTGAACAGCTCCGGCTCGCCGACCGGGTGCTCGATCTCACGAAGGGCACCGTGGGCGCCGCCACGCAGCGCGACCGGCTCCTCGAGCACCTCATGGAGGAGCACGGCGTGGACCTCCCGGACCTGCAGGCCTCGACGATCGAGCGGCGCCTGGCGGATCCCGACATGCCCGAAGGCCTGCGCGAGCTCCTCACCATCCGCCTGGACAGCGCGACCACGAGCACGGCCAAGTACCGCGCGCTCGTGAACGCGGCCACAGATGGGCGCCTGCGCGGCTCGCTCCAGTTCGCCGGCGCCGGCCGCACCGGCCGCTGGTCCGGCCGCACGTTCCAGCCGCAGAACCTCCCGCGCCCGTCGATGGACGTCACCGAGGACGACATCGACGCCATCAAGTCGGGCGCCGCGGATCTCGTCTTCCCGTCCGTGATGGCGGCCACGAGCTCGGCGATCCGTGGCTGCATCGTCGCTCCCCCCGGGCGCAAGCTCGTGGTCGCGGACCTCTCGAACATCGAGGGGCGCATCCAGGCGTGGCTCGCCGGCGAGGACTGGAAGCTCGAGGCCTTCCGCGCCTACGACGCCGGCCAGGGGCCCGACCTCTACAAACTCGCCTACTCCAAAAGCTTCGGCGTGCGCGTCGAGGATGTCACCAAGGTCCAGCGCCAGGTCGGCAAGGTCCAGGAACTCGCGCTCGGCTACCAGGGCGGCGTGGGCGCGTTCGTGACCTTCGCGGCCGTCTATGGCATTGACCTCGACCTCCTCGCGCTCGAGGCCTGGTCGCGCATCCCCGAGGACCTCATCACCCCGGCGATCTCCATGCTCGCCTGGCACCGGGACAAGGGCCGCGACCCGGCGGCGCAGCTCGGGCTATCGGACAACACCTGGATCGTGTGCCAGTCCTTCGTGCTGGGCTGGCGCCAGGGCCACGCGGCGATCTCCTCGCTCTGGAAGCCGCTCGAGGAGGAGTGCCTCGCTGCGATCGACTCGCCAGGCGTGACGCGCGAGCTGGGGCGCCTGCGCATCCGCCGGGACGGCGCGTGGCTGCGCGTGCAGCTCCCCTCGGGCCGCGCGCTTTGCTACCCCGACCCCAAGATCGTCGACGGCAGCATCACCTACATGGGGCGCAACCAGTACAGCAGGAAGTGGCAGCGCCTCAAGACCTACGGCGGCAAGCTCTTCGAGAACGCGTGCCAGGCGCTCGCGTGCCACGTCCTCAAGGACTCGATGCTCGCGATCGAGGCCGCGGGATTCGACATCGTGCTCACGGTGCACGACGAGGTGATCTGCGAAGTGCCCGACGGCGCAGCTCTCGACCACCGGGAGCTCGCCAACCTCATGGCTACGCCCCCCACCTGGGCCCCCGACCTGCCGCTCGCCGCTGCCGGGTACGAGACCCATCGCTATCGGAAGGAGTGACATGGACAAGGAAGTCGACGACCCGATTGGCGCCTTCCGAGGCATCGTGATGGGCCTCGTGATCGCGGCGGTCTGCTGGGTGCTCATCCTCCTCATCGTCCTGGTGCTGCGATGAGGGAGCGCGACATCGAGCGCTACCTCGTGCGCCGCGTGAAGGAGCTGGGCGGGGAGATCCGCAAAGTGAAGTGGATCGGCCGGCGCGGCGCGCCCGACCGCGTCGTGATGCTGCCCTGGCGCCTGGTGGGCAACGTCCACCGCAAGCCCCTCTCCGTGTGGGTGGAGCTCAAGGCGACCGGCAAGAAGCCCGAGCTCTACCAGCTCCGCGAGCACGAGCGCATGCAGCGGCGCGGCATGCACGTCGTGTGGCTCGACTCGCGCGAGACCGTCGATGCCCTTCTCGCCTAGACCCTACCAGGTGCTCATCCGTGACCACATCCTGCAAACGCCGCGGTGCGCGGTGTGGGCAGGCATGGGGCTCGGCAAGACCGGCTCGACGCTCTCCGCGTTGGAAGCCCTGCGCCTGGTGGACGACGACCCGGTGCTCATCGTCGCGCCCTTGCGCGTGGCGATGACGACCTGGCCGGAGGAGGCAAGGAAGTGGGGCTTCGCGCCCATCATGCCGGTGTGCGGCTCGGAGCCCGAGCGGCGCTCCGCGCTGCGCCTCGGGCACAAGTTCTACTCGACTAACTTCGAGCAGCTCCCCTGGCTCGTCGAACACTTCGGGGAGCGCTGGCCCTTTCGCACGGTGGTCGCCGACGAGTCGACGAAGCTCAAGGGTTTCCGGCTCCGGCAGGGCACTGAGCGGGCGAGGGCGCTGGGGCGCGTCGCGCACCGCAAGGTCGAGCGGTTCATCGAACTCACCGGCACGCCCAGCCCCAACGGGCTGCAGGATCTGTGGGGGCAGCTCTGGTTCGTCGATGGCGGCGCGCGCCTGGGGCGCACGTTCGACTCCTTCCGGCAGCGCTGGTTCGAGAAGTCTTTCGACGGATTCAACATCACGCCGAAGAAGCACGCGCAGGAGGAGATCCAGGACCTCCTGCGCGACGTGTGCCTCACGATCGAGGCGAAGGACTGGTTCGATCTCAACGACCCCATCGTCAACAACATCTACGTCGACCTGCCGGTGCGCGCCCGCGGGCTCTACCGCGACATGGAGCGGCAGATGTTCGCCGAGATCGAGGGCCACGGCGTCGAGGCCTTCAACGCCGCGAGCCGCACGATGAAGTGCTTGCAGCTTGCCAACGGCGCGGCCTACATCGACGACAAAGGTTCATGGAGAGAGGTGCACGATGCAAAGATCGCAGCGCTCGATGACGTGGTGGAGGAAGCTGCTGGCGCGCCCGTCCTGGTGGCCTACCACTTCAAGTCGGACCTCGCCCGCCTGCAGGCGGCGTTCCCTAAAGGCCGGCCGCTGGACGCTGATCCTCGAACGATTGCGGATTGGAACGGCGGTCGAATACCGGTGCTGTTTGCACACCCGGCGTCGGCAGGTCACGGTCTCAACCTACAGGACGGCGGAAACATCCTCGTCTACTTCGGACACTGGTGGAACCTCGAGGAGCGAATGCAAATCCTCGAGCGTATAGGCCCGACCCGCCAGATGCAGTCTGGCCACGACCGGCCCGTGTTCGTCCACAACATCATCGCGCGTGACACGGTCGACGAGCTCGTGATCGAGCGCGTGAAGACGAAGCGCGAAGTGCAGGACCTCCTCCTATCCGCGATGAAAGGAAAGCAATGACCTGGCCGCTCCTCTTTGTGCTCAACGTCGTCGTGCTCTTCGTGAGCCCGATCCTGGTCGCGCCCTTCGCGCTGCTGGGCCTGCCGATCCCCTGGTGGATGAACACGCCCGACGACCCCGGCCCGGAGCAGGGCATGTACGAGCCGCAGGTCGCGTGGGTGCGCCAGCACCTCGGCCAGGCCATCAAGACGTGGTACTGGCTCGGCGTGCGCAACCAGATGCTAGGGCTCTTTTGGCGCCTCGCGCCGATCGCGCCGGCGAACGCGGTGCGCACCTACTCGTTCCCTGCCTACCCCAAGACGAAGGACCCCTACACGCCGGGCAGTTGCTCGGTGCGGATGACGCTCAAGGGGAAGACGTATTGGGAATGGAACAAGGTCGGCGCCTGGTCGGCGACGAAGTGCTACCAGATCCGCCTTGGCTACAAGCTCGCCGAGATGGACCTCCCCGGGCCAATCGTTTTCTGCTTCCAGATCCGGCCCTACCTCACCATCGACTCGAAGACCTGATTTTGTTGTCCCACCGCAGCACCAACCAAGGAGCGTGAAATGAAGAAATTCTTGTTGTTCGTTCTTGCAGCGATGAGCATGGCCGCAGCGCAGGCTACCGGCATCGACTGGTCGCAGTTCATTGTCATCACCCCTGGACAGCAGTTGACCGCGGAGCCCGGGTTCAATGTCCAGGCCACCACCCCCGGCTGGAAGACCTGCTGCACGGTGCAATACACGGTGAAGCAAGCCGCAAGCGGCTATGCGGAATTCGACCTGACCTTCCCTGTCGAGAAGACGGGATGCGGCCGCTGCGTCAATTCGACGCTCTACACCGTGCCGCTCTCGCTCACCGTGACGGACATGGCGGGGAACCAATACCCCGGCTGGTCGTGCGTGCCGGATGGGACGGAAGGGCCCGGCTCCTGCGCCAGGAGTCGCAACCCCTGACGGATCAATAGCCTAGCCGGTAGGTGGGGAATCCGTGGGGAACGCTACCCGACCACGATCTCGGTCGACATGCGCTTCCCGAACTTCTCGTCGATGAGGAACGCCACCTGCGACGGCCGGGAGAATGGCGCCACGCGCTGCGAGAACGGGCCCCAGCCGATGAGGCAGTTGTTGACGATGAGGTCCCCGAGGTCGACGTAGGTGTGGTGGTGCCCGATGCAGGTCACGTCGGCCGGCGCCGTCTTGTCGAGCTTGGCGAGCCACTTCCTGGCCGGGATCGTGAGGCCGCCGACGCCGTCCATGTAGCGGAACTGGTCGCCGTGGTTGAACCGCAGGGTGCGCCCCAGCACCTCGATGGTGCTGATCTCGTCCTTCCCGGACTGCACCAGGATCCGGTCCGAGCCCGCGTAGTGCCGGGCGATCTGCTGGTACATGAGCCACTCGTAAGAGCGCTTCCAGGCGGTTTGCACGCGCCGCTCGGGGGTGTCCCGGCCGTGGTTGCCCCAGCTCGTCGGGACGATGACACGACGTATACCTTCATGTGCCCCCAGGGACTCAATCAATCTTATGCAAAGGTCCTGGGCGAGGAGCACCTCCTCCGTGGGCGAGAGGTAGTTCGACTCGGCGAGGTCCTCGTGGATCATCCCGGTCATCATGTCGCCGCCCAGCCAGACGACGACCTGGTCGATGCCCCAACCGAAACCGGTCGGGCCCGTGCGCCAGGCCTCGATCATCCAGCGCGCGCCCTCGATGAGCTTGTCCACCCGCTTGATGGCGATGTCCGGGTTGTACTCGTTCCGGCCGCCGACCTGGTCGGGGTCCACCCGCTCGCCGACGTGCCAGTCAGAGCACAGCAGCACGAACGCCCCGCGGTGCTTCACCTGCTTGGGCGCCCCGAGCGGCGGGATGGGCTTGGTCGGCCGCCCGAGCGCAAGCGCCGCGGCGAGCCGCTCCTCGGCGATCTGCAGGTCCGCCTCGAGCTGGCGCACCTTGGCGTTGGCATGCGCCAGGTCCGTGCGCGCACGCACGGAAGTGAGAAGCTCGCGCCGCTCCGAGTCCTTGCGCGCGGACTCGTCGATGGCTCTGTCGCGTGGGTCGCTCATTTCTTGGACCACCAGGGTGTGATGCTGTTGCGCAGGGCGATCGTCGAGAGGGAGTGCTTCCCGATCTGCACCGCGTACTTCTCGAAGAGGTACTGCTGCAGGCCGTCGATCGTGATCGCCCTGCCCGCCTTCGCAGCGTTGCCGAAATAGCGCAGGTCCTCGATCGCCGCGAGCGGTAGCTCGACGTGGGAGCGCTTCAGGTTGGCGGCGATGAGCTGGTCGAGCTCGGGCCGCGACTTGGGCTTCTTGGCAGGCATGTCTACTCCAGGGCGAGTCGCCAGTAGGCCGAGCCTTTGCAGGCCCAGGGGTAAGTCGGCAGGTAGGATCGGAAGCCGCAGGCGATGAGGTTGTTCGCGCTGCGCGGGTTCTCGTAGGTGTCGGTGACGAGCCAGCCCCAGGAGAGCGAACGCGCCTTGCGGATGCGCGCCCGCACGAAGCGGCGCTGCAGCCCAAGGCCGCGCGCGCACTCGGCAACGGCCGCGAGGTAGAGGTACCCGGTGCGCTCCCAGCGCACGGAGGGCTTCATCCCGGCAAAGCCCACGAGGTCGTCCCCGTGGAAGGCCGCCCACATCCAGGCGTGCGGGTCGAGCGCCGGCGGCGACTCGAACGCGCTGTGCTTGATGTCCTCGATGGCCTCGCGAAAATCCTTGAGCGACACCTCGCGGATGCGGATGTCGGCGCTCTTCACGACTTCTCGACCGTGAAGCGCGCGCGCACGGTGACGATCTGCTCGCGCCCGAGTTTCGGGTCGAAGACCATCATGGGGATCCGCACGTCGACGCGGTGCTTGTACTGGTTGTGATCGTCCATGCCGCCGGCCTCGACAATGCGCTGCGCCGCGTTGTGCATGACGGCGCGTAGCGGCGCGTCATACCCGCTCACGGCACCGCGATGGTGTGCTGGACGAACTCGGCTCGCGCAAAGTCCGCAACCATGGCCGCTTGCAAATGGCCCGGGTCTATCGACTCGAGGGCCGCGCCAAGAGCCAGGGCCCACAGTGGGCACTCATGCTCCCAGTCAGGATGACCGGTTTCCTGTCCCTTGAGGATGCGCAGCGCCGTGCGGCACGAGATCGTGATGAAAGGGATGCGGGCCCCGAAGAGGCCCGCCATGGCGTCAATGCTGACACCGATGAGGTGCAGCAGCCCGCGCCGCACGGCCCCGTCGATATCGGCCTGGCTGACCGATAGGACGGGGTGAAGGTGCGGGATCCGTGCGGCGAGGGCGGCGCGCATGTCAATCGAGCTTGATCGAGACGTTGGGGCGCTCGCCACCGCCGCCAACGAGATGCTCGACGGAGTCCTTGGCATGCTCCACCGCGTGTCCGAGCATCGTCTTGGCGGCATCCGCGAAGCTCTTGGAGGCCTCCTGGACGTGCGCCGGCGCGTCGGGCTTGGCAAGGTCGGCGGACGTCTTTGCGGCCACGGCCGCCGCGTCCACGAGCTTGGCAGCGGCAACGTGGGGCTCGTCGATGTCGGAGTGCGAGCTGTCGCTGGTGTGCGACGTGGCGGCCGGCGTGGGCGCCGGCGCCGCGGAGTGCTTCAGGATGACGACCGCTGCGACGGCCGCGATGGCGAAGACGCCCAGGAGAATGACGAGGTGCACTTGCGAGGGATCGAGGTTCATGGGGTGCTCCTAGTTGGTTGGGGTGCTACTTTTTCACTTGCTCGTACATATGCATGCCGCCCAGGCCGAGAAGGCCGAGCAGCATCGGAGTGAGCTGGGACACGTCGAGCTGCGGGAGATCGACGGGATGCCCAGCCAGGCTGCTGCCCCACGTGACCAGGGGGCGCAGGATGAAGTTCGACGCGAAGGCGATCACGCATACCCAGCCGGCGCCGTCGCGGAAATGGAATCCAGGCTGCGCCGCCTCGGCGGCGTTCGCCTTCACCTGCTCGAGCGCGAGCTGGAAGTCCTGGTCCATCGCCTTGAACGCCCCAGCCTGCTGCGCTTGCAGGAGGGCCGCCTTGGCCTCCGCGGCTTTGGTGGGGTCGGGCCAAATCTTGTCGATGATCCCCGAGGCGAGGTCCGCGATCGATCCGAGTCCGGTGAGGTCCATGCTTCTCTCCTATGCCAGGCCGACGTCGAAGACGTCCTGCAGCGCGATCTGCGCGTGCGCGTAGAGCGCGAGCCGATCCGCCATCCCGTTCGTGCCGCCATTGATCCGGCGCGTGATCTCGTCGAACTGCTGCAAGTCCGCCAGGTCGTTGAGCTTCTCGTCGCGCCAGAAGATGCACGCCGAGGCAACGGCCCAGTGGGGCTGCGCGAGGAGCTGCGGCTGGTTTACGAGGTCGAGGCTGAGCTCGGTACCGATGCGCACGTAGTTGTCGTACCCGGTGACCTGGATGAGCCCGCGGCCGCACCACCACCTGCCGGGCGTCGAGCCGTGCTTAGCGGCCGCGGCCTTCGCCTCGTCGCGCAGGTTCCCCAGGTCCCCGCGCTCGTCGTAGCGGAGCTGGTCGAGCGTCGGCCCCCATAGCTCCGTGAGCCAGTGCAGGCCCCCCGACTCGTGGCCCACCTGGGCGAGGAAGGCCGCCACGCGCAGCGGCCCATCGATCCCGAAGGTCGGGAGCAACGAGTTGAGCTCGGGCGTGAACGCAGTCGCCGCGGCGAGCGAGGCGCCGGTCGAGGCCTGCACCTGGTCAACCGTGAGAATCATCGGAAGAACTGGTGCTCGATGATCTTGACCGCGCCGGCGCCCATCCCGCCGGAAAGCATCATCAGCCCAACGCCGATGCCCTTGCCGAAGGTGAGCCGGGTCTCGAGCTCTTCCACCTTCTTGGTGAGCCTCGACATATTCTCGTTGAGCGTGTCGACCGACTGTAGAAGTCGGCCAAGAGTTACGGGGTCGATGTCCTGCACTTGCTACTCCTGGTTATCCAACCCACTCGACCATGACAAGGCCGCCAATGCCGCCGTAAGCGCTCCCCGAGCCATTCGTGCCGCCGCCGGCGCCGACCGAATACGTGGAGCTGGCAGAGAACGCTTGCCCGAGGATGTTGGTGTTCTGCGCGCTACCGCCGAAGTACGCGGCCGGGCCGCCGGAACTCGCGGGATAAATCGCTACCCCCGCGCCGACGGAGCCCGTGCCGCCTGACGCGTTCCTGATGTTCCCGGCCGTCGACACCGTGCCGCCGGCGCCACCCGACACCGCGTTGTTCCCCGAGCCGCCGCCGCCCGCCACGATGGAGGTTCCAAAGGACGAGGCGCCCCCAGCGATGCCGCCGCCCGTGCCCGTGCCCTGGCCGCCGGCGCCGACGGTGACCGTGACGCCCACGCCAGGCGTCACAGCGACGGTGCCCACCGCTACGGCGCCGCTACCGCCGCCGTTGTCGAAGACCCCGTTCTGGCTCGAGCCGCCCGCGCCGCCGCCGATGCAGGTCACGCGCACATTGGTCACGCCGGTGGCTGGCGTGAACGTCCCGGACGAGAAGAACATCGTCACCTGGAGTTGTCCGCTCGCCGGCGCCGCGGCCCACGAAGGTGCGGCCGCGCCATTGGATTTGAGGAAATATCCCGAAGTTCCAGCGGCGAGCATCTGCGTCGTGCCGCTCGCGCTCTGGTAAGGGATGGTGCCGTTGGAGCCGCCCCCAAGGTTCGTCGCGGTCGTGGCGCTTGTCGCCGTCGCGCTGTTCCCGGTGCAGGAAGCCGAGCTCCCCGTCGTGCTCTGGTTGAGCGTCGGGAACGTGCAGTTTGTGAGGTTGCCCGAAGAGGGTGTCCCGAGCGCTCCGTTGAGCGGCACCGCGCCGATCGAGTTGTAGCTGATCGTGATCGCGGAGCCGCCGTTGTAGGTCGTGCCGCTCGCCGCGCCAGAGCCGCCACTGTTGAACGTCACCGCGTTGGCCACCGCGTTGGCAGTCGTGGCCGAGGTCGCGTTGCCGGCGGTGAGGCTCGCCGCGGTGCCCGTGAGTCCGGTGCCAGCACCGCTGAAGCTCGAGGCCGTGACCGTGCTGGAGAACGTGCCGGTCGATCCCTTCACGTCCCCGGCCGTGCCCGAGGCAGGCGTGCCGACGCCGATCGAGTTGACCTGGTAGTTGTTCCCCGTGACGAGTGCGCTCGCGGGCCCCGTGGCCGCCGGCGTGAGCGAGATCGTCCAGTCGGTGTGCGTGCCGCTCCCCGCCGTGACGGTCGTGTTCACCACCATTGCGCCCGTCGCCGGGTTGTAGGAGGTGACCGTCCCGCTCATGTAGTTTGTCGCCGCGGCCGAGGTCTCCGCGATCATCGCGGGGTGCCCCGGCACGAACGCGAGGCCGGTCTGCGTCGTGAAGGATTGGCTCCCGACGCCGATCGTGAGCGAGGTCGTCGAGGTGCCGGTCACCGGCGTGAGGTAGGAGGCCGCGATCGTCGCGGAGTTGGACGCCGCGCTTGCGCTGCCCGATGCCGCGGTCGCCGACGACGCGGCCGCCGTGGCGCTCGAGGCCGCAGCGGTAGCGCTACCGGCAGCCGCCGTGGCGCTCGTTGCCGCGTTCCCGGCCTGAGTCGTGGCAAGGGCGACTTGCGCCGTGGCGAGCGTGACCTGGGCCGCGGCAAGCCCCACCTGGTTCGACGCCGAGGTCGCACTCCCCGCGGCGGCCGATGCGCTGGCCCCTGCGGAGGAGGCGCTGGTGGCTGCAGCACTGGCACTCGCCGCAGCGTTCGATGCGCTCACGGCAACGCTGGGCAGGAGCGCGAGGTACTGCGCTGGCGTAATGGCGCTACCCCACGGCACGACAAGCGCGCGCCCAATCTGCTCGTCGATGTCCTGTGCGAGGATCGTGAGCCGGTCGAGGGCGTCGTTGATGGGTTGCGCCGGGAACGCGGTGCCGGTCGAGAGCGCGATGCTCTGCGTCGACTGCACCTGGCTCGTGATGACGAGAGACCACCCGCTCGGCGGCGGCGTGAGCATCGTCACGGAGCCGCCGGGGTTCGCGTCCTGGTTGGCGTTGAGGCTCACCGTGTACTGCGTGGTGAGCACCTGCGGGTAGAGGTTGTCGCTCGCGTCGATGAGCGTGACGACGAGGTCCGTCGCCGAGAACACCTTGAAGGTGAACGGGAAGACGGTCGTCACCCCGTTGCCCGCGGACGGGCCGGACCTACGCGTTGCGGTCGAGGAGATCGACATGCCGGCCCCTGCCAGAAATCCCGCAAATCATGGCGGCAGGAGGGGCCGGTAAGGTTACTTCTTGGGGGGTGCCCCCACGGCGGCGTGGCGCACGAGTTGCTCGGTGCTCTCCGGGTGCTGGCGCCCTTCGCGCACGTCCTCGAGGTACTGGAGCGTCTTCCCGGCCTGGCCGAGGCCGCCGATGTGCGCCCACTCGCCGATCACGTTGGCAAGGTCCTGGATGAGCTTCGAGGGCTTTCCCTCGGCCTGCGCGCCCACATCCTTGCCGGTCTTCACGACGTCGGCGATGAGCCGGGTCGGCGCCACGGCCTGGTCGGCGTGGTCGTGCTCGATCATCGCCCAGGCGTCGCGCACGAATGGCACCGTGGCAGCGAGCTCGCCGGTGATGGCCTTGGCCACCCACGACGCCCAGCTCTTCGCCGTCTCCTTGCCCGGGAGACCCTCGCTCGCCCAGGCGGCCATCACGGCTGGGGCCACGAGCGTGGCCATCGCCCGCGCCGCAATCGCGGGGTGGTTGTTGAAGTGGCCGCCCGTGATCGACTTGTCGAGCATGTCGCCGAGCTGGCCGTAGGTGTTGTTCATAAAGCCGTAGATCGTGCCGAAGAGGCCCTTCACCCCCCGGGCGTTGAGGAAGTTGGAGCGGGTCACCTCAAGCGCGCTCCCGTGCGCCTGGCGCACGATGCTGTTGGCGTAGCGCACGGCCTCGTCCTCGCTCATGGGCTTGCCGGTGCCGCCCATGCTCTCGGGCACGCCGGAAGTCTTCGCGAGGTCATAGGCCGCCCAGGCCGTGGGCACCGCCGAGAGCGCATCGGACCAGGCGACCATGGCGTGGCCGAACCGGTCGTTCTTGGCGCGCCAGGACTCGGGCTCGTACATCGAGCGCGTGCCCTCCTTGTAGTCCCGGTCCATCTGCAGCATCCGTGTGCGGATCTCGGCGAACTTCTCCTTCGCCCCGTTGATGTCCTCGGTGAGGTGCCCGCTCCCCATGCGCGCAACGCGCGCCGCGAAGTACTGCGCGCCCTCCGCGTTCCCGAGGTAGCCGAGACTCTTCAGCGCCGCCGCGCTGCCGTGCTTCACCACCGTGGTGAGCCGGTAGGCGATGCCGGTCATAATGACGCCCTGGCGGGCGTACTGCATCGCCTTCTCGAAGTTGCGGTTGCGCGGGTCCGTCGCGTTCATGTCCCGGATATCACGCAGCCACCCCTGCAGGGCCGCGTACTCCTCCCGGCCGTAGGTGCCCTGGAAGGCCTCGCGGAACCCCCGGTGATCGACGATCTTCGTCGCGTCGAGCAGCGCCTCGCGGTACGCCAGGTCGTGGATCGTGTCGCGGATGCGCGCCTCGGAGGAATGGAAGTCGAGGTTCACCCGGTCTGTGTACCCGGCCGCGCGCGCGATCATCGAGCCGTTGCTCGTGGTCGTCGCCTTGTAGACCTGCTGCGCGCCGACCTTCTCGCCGGGGTCTAGGTCGAACTCGCCTTTGCGCGCGGCGAGCTTGGATCGGATCGGGTCGTAGTCGATCGGCGAGTAGCCGCCCTTGAACGTGCCGAACTTCGTCTGAATCTCGCGCGCCGGGATCTTGGGCGGGGGCACGCCGCCCAGGCGCCGGATCATCGCCTCGGATTCCTTCCACAGCGGATCGAAGCTGTCCCAGTGCGCCTGCGTCGCGCGCCAGTCCTTCTCGGTCATGTTCTCGTGCAGGAACTGCCACACGTCCTGCGGATTCCACCCCCAACCCTTCGTGAGTTTCTCGAAGTTGGACTCGTTGCCCACGTGCCGCGCGATCCCGAGCATGCGCCCGCGCGTGACCTTGAGGACCCCACCGGTGTCGGGGTCCATGAGACGGGTGTTGGGCACGAGATCGTAGAGGGCCTTCTGCCAGTCCCGGCCGAGCTCGGCGCCGACGCGCCCCGCTTCGTCCGATGCGGCCTTCGCCATGTCCACCTTGCGGTAGTTGGCATCGAGCATCCGGTCGAGCAGCATCTTGCGGAACGGCCCGTCGAGCTCGTGCAGGTCGTACCGGTTGAACTTGAACTCCTGCGGCTTGAGGTCGGCGTCCACGAGGCGCATGCGCGTGCCGAGGAAGTGCGTGAGCGCGCGCCAGTAGCCATCGGTCGCGGCCTTGGGCGGCTCGACGAGATCGGCCTTGGTGAAGCGCTCGCCGCGCTCGGCCATGCGCTCCTTGAGCTGCGCGACGGCCTCATCGAGCGCCATGCGCTCGCCGGCGACGCGCACGACCTGCGTCTCCTTGGCGATGTGCTCTATGGATCGGACGGCATCCACGACGCCGCGGAACTCCTCGACCCGCAAATCCCGGTAGGGCTTCTTTTCCCGGAACGCCGCGAGCCAGTCCGATATCTGCGGCTCGAACCCGGCCGCGTGCTGGCTCTCGGCCCACTGCTCGAGGCTCTGCTTCGCCCGGGCGTTGGGATCCCCCACCGGCGAGACCCGCAGGTCGAACTGCGAGAGGAGTGCGTCGATCTGCTCGAGGTACTCGCCCGGCAGCTTGTCGCGGACCGAGGCCTTCCCGAAGCGCTTGAGGTAATCGACCGCCTTCCTGATCTCCACCTGCGCCTCGCCGATCGAGCGCACGAGCTGGTTGTTGAGGAGGGCCTGGCGCTGGGCCTGGACCGCTGCGGCCGGGTCGCGCGCCACGGCCTCGAGCGCGGCCTTGTTGGCCTTGGCCTCGGCAATGCGGAACGGGCGCGGATCGAGCGCGTCGACCTTGGTCTG
>Ga0209698_10001334_pt1 | contig 28430 bp, 21 predicted proteins | sample LitLauG_LLR_2012_FD_187203 | JGI IMG/M metagenome (GOLD analysis project Ga0209698, IMG submission 187203) | Freshwater sediment microbial communities from Pennsylvania, USA - Little Laurel Run_MetaG_LLR_2012 (SPAdes) (version 2) | ecosystem: Environmental > Aquatic > Freshwater > Creek >... | reverse complement strand
CGATTGAGGAACTGGCGCGGGGCGCCCGCCGTCCGGAGCTGGAGATTGCCAGGGCCGCCATGCTGGCGGCACGGCGGCACGCCGGCACGCCGGCCGTCGATCAGGCCGACACGCCGATCCGCGGCGCGGATCCGGGGTTCCATCTGATCGCGGGCGGGCGCGCAGCATTTGAAACCTCGATCGGCTACCGCGCGCCGTTCTGGAGCTGGTCGCGTCGGTTCAACGTCGCGAAAGGGGCGGGCCGGTACATTGCGACGATTGGACTGCTGGGCGCGGTCCTGCTGTGGGCGCCGCTGGCGGGACTGCACGCGCGCGGGATTGGCGGCTGGCCGCTGCTGTGGATGGCGCTGCTGGGGTTCATCCCTGCGGTGGATGTGGCCGTGTCCCTGTTGAACCGCGCCGTGACGCGGGGCCTCGGCGCGACCCTGCTGCCCGGATTGGCGCTGCGCGCCGGCGTACCGGAATCCCTGAGGACACTGGTCGCAGTCCCGGCGCTGCTGACCACGCGCGCGGCGATCGAAACGCAGATCGGGCGCCTCGAAGTCCACTACCTGTCCTCGCCGGACGGTGAGATCTACTTCGCGCTGCTGTCCGATTGGGTGGATGCCGCCGAGGAATCCCTGCCCGCCGACCAGGAACTGCTGCAGGTCGCCGTGGAGGGCATCGCCCGGCTGAACCGGCAGTATGCGGACGGGACCGGCAGACCGCGCTTTTCCCTGCTGCATCGGCGTCGGGTGTGGAGCGCCGGAGAAAAGCGCTGGATGGGTTGGGAGCGCAAGCGCGGCAAGCTGCACGAGCTGAATCGGCTGCTGCGCGGCGCGATCGACACCACGTTCGTGGTTCCGGCTGGGCCCCGAGCGGAGCTGCCCGGCGGCATCCGCTATGTCATCACCCTGGACGCCGACACGCGCCTGCCGCGCGACAGTGCGCGCCGCCTGATAGGGAAAATGGCTCACCCGCTGAACCGCCCGCGCTTCGATGCCGCGACCGGTCAGGTGCTGGATGGTTACGCCGTGCTGCAGCCGCGGGTTGCACCCTCGCTCCCGACCGGTCGGGAAGGCTCACGCTTTCAGCGCGCCTTCTCGAGTGCCAGCGGCATCGACCCCTACGCCGCGGCGGTGTCCGACGTATACCAGGATCTGTTCGGGGAGGGGTCCTACGCCGGCAAGGGGATCTACGACATCGACGCTTTCGAGGCGGCACTGGCGGGGCGGGTGCCGGACGGCTCACTGCTCAGCCATGATCTGTTCGAGGGCCTTTACGCGCGTGCCGGCCTGGTATCGGACATCCAGGTGGTCGAGGAATTTCCAGCGCGCTACGAAGTGTCCGCCGCGCGCCAGCACCGCTGGGTTCGCGGCGACTGGCAGCTGCTGCCCTGGATTCTGGGACGTGCCGACGCGGCCGGGCCGCTGGGCCACCGCGGCAGCGCCCGGCTGCCGCTGATCAGCCGCTGGAAAATGCTGGACAACCTGCGACGCTCGCTGAGCGCACCATTGAGCGTCGCGGCCCTGGTGGCCGGATGGTGCCTGCCGCGCAGTGCGGCGCTGCTGTGGACGGATCTCATGCTGGTGACCGTCGTCCTGCCGGCCTGGCTGCCGGCGTTTGCCGGCATCATTCCGCGTCGCGCCGGCATTACCGTGCGCAGCCACCTGTTCGCATTGCGCCAGGATATCCGGCTGGCCGGCGCACAATCGGCCTTCCTGCTCACCTTCCTGGCCGACCAGGCCTGGCTGATGAGCGATGCCATCGTGCGGACCCTCTACCGCCTGGTCATCAGTCGCCGCAACCTGCTCCAGTGGGTGACGGCCGCTCAGACGGGCCAGAATTCGCGACTCAGCCTGCGCCGCGCCTACCTGCGCATGGGTGGTGCCCTGACCATCGCCGTGCTGGCCATCCTGGTCGCGTTCCTCCACCGGGGCGGGGCCTGGTGGCTGTCCATGCCATTCGCGGCGCTCTGGATCGGCTCTCCGGCGCTGGCCATATGGATCAGCATCTCGCCGCGCATTGCCGGACAGCTGCCGGTGCCGGACCGCGACCTGCGGGTCCTGCGCAGTGTCGCGCGGCGCACCTGGCGCTACTTCGAGACTTTCGTGACGGCCGAGGACCACATGCTGCCGCCGGACAACTTTCAGGAGGACCCGCAAGCGGTCATCGCGTACCGGACCTCACCGACCAACATCGGTCTCTACCTGCTGGCCACGGTCAGCGCCCGCGACTTCGGCTGGATCGGCACGATCGAGACCGTGGAACGCCTCGAGGCGACGCTGGCAACAATGCAGCGGCTGCAGCGCTTTCGCGGGCATTTCTTCAACTGGTATGACACCCGCGACCTTCGGCCCCTGGACCCGCGCTATGTCTCCACCGTCGACAGCGGCAACCTGGCCGCCCACCTTCTGGCACTGGCCAACTCGTGCCGGCAGTGGGCGGATCCGGCTGTGATCGCCGGCGAGTCCGCCCGCGCCGAATTTGCCGGAGCCGTGGATGCCATGGAACTGACGGGGGAAGCGTTGCGCGCGATCCCCGAAGACTGGCGGACACACAGCTTTGGACGGACGCACCTGGAGGCGGCGCTCACCGCGCTCGCCGCCGCCCTGGCGGATCGGCTGCCGGCGCCGCTGGAGGCGGCCGCCTCGACCATGCTGGATGTCGCCCGCGCGCTGGCCTGCGAGCTGGGTGAGGCGGCGGGAGCCGATCTGCTCTACTGGGCCGAGGCCACGCAGCGCTCCCTCGCGAGTGCGCGCCGCGATCGCGCCCAGACCGCCGCCGAGATCGAGCTGCTCGCCGCGCGCCTGGCGGCCATCGAATCCACGGCGCACGCGATGGCCGTGGCCATGGAGTTCGGATTTCTGCTGGATCGCGAGCGACGCCTGCTTTCCATCGGTTACCGTGCGGCCGAAGGCGCCCTGGATGACAACTGCTACGACCTGCTGGCCTCCGAGGCGCGCCTCGCCAGTTTCGTGGCCATTGCCAAGAACGATGTGCCGGCGCAGCACTGGTTCCGGCTCGGGCGATCGGTGACGCCCATCGGCAACGGCGCTGCACTCATTTCCTGGTCCGGTTCGATGTTCGAGTACCTGATGCCGTCGCTGGTGCTGCGGGCGCCGGCGGACAGCCTGCTGGACCAGACCAACCGCCTGATCGTGCGTCGCCAGGTCAGTTACGGGAGGTCGCTGGGCGTGCCCTGGGGCATGTCGGAGTCCGCCTACAACGCTCGCGACATTGAACTGACCTACCAGTATTCCAATTTCGGCGTGCCCGGCCTCGGGCTCAAGCGCGGCCTGAGCGAGAATACCGTCATTGCGCCCTATGCCACGGCCCTGGCGGGCATGGTCGATCCGCCGACAGCGGTGGCGAATCTGCGCCGACTGCAGGCGCTGGCCGCGCTCGGGCGCTATGGTTTCTACGAGGCGCTCGATTACACGCGCAACCGCGTGCCCGATGGTTCAGCCTTTGCGCTGGTGCGGGCCTTCATGGCACATCACCAGGGCATGACCATCACCGCGGTCGCCAATGTCGTGTTCTGCGGCCGCCTCCGCGATCGCTTTCATGCCGAGCCGATGGTGCAGGCCACGGAGCTGCTGCTGCAGGAACGCACGCCACGCGATGTCTCGGTCACCCATCCGCGGGCCGAGGAAGTGACTTCCGCGGCCCGTATCAGCGATGCGCTGCCGCCGGTCGTACGCCGCTTGCACACGCCGCATGACGCGACGCCGCAGACGCATCTGCTTTCGAATGGGCGCTACACGGTGATGCTGACGGCGGCGGGTTCCGGATACAGCCGCTGGGGAGAGACGGCCGTCACGCGCTGGCGCGAGGATGCCACCTGCGACGATTGCGGCAGCTACTTCTTCCTGCGCGACGTCGAGACCGGGCGGGTCTGGTCCGCGGGGTATCAGCCCTGCGGCGTCGAGGCGGATCACTACGAGGTGACCTTCACTGAAGACCGCGCCGAATTCCTGCGCATCGACGGCACCCTGAGCACGATCGTGGAGGTCATGGTGTCTCCCGAGGACAACGCCGAGGTGCGCCGCGTTTCCCTGACCAACACCGGCAATCGATCGCACGACATCGACATCACCTCCTACAGCGAGCTGGTGCTGGCGCCCCCGGCAGCCGATCTTGCACATCCCGCCTTTTCCAAGATGTTCGTGCAGACCGAATACCTGCCCAAGCATGGTGCGCTGCTGGCGACGCGCCGGCGTCGCACGCCGGGCGAGCCGGAGATCTGGGCGGCGCATCATGCGGTGGTCGAGGGCGAATCCCTGCGCGAGCCCGAGTACGAAACGGACCGGTCACGTTTCATCGGCCGCGGTCGGGAACTCGGCGATGCCATCGCCATCCGGGATGGGCGACGCCTGTCGAACACGGTCGGCACGGTGCTCGACCCGCTGTTCGCGCTGCGCCGGCGGGTGAGGGTGCCTGCGGGTGCAACGGTGCGCGTTGCCCTGTGGACCTCGATCGCCGCCACGCGCGTGGCTGCCCTGGAGCTGCTGGACAAGCACCAGGAAACCAACGCTTTCGTGCGTGCCGGTACACTGGCCTGGACCCAGGGCCAGGTGCAGCTGCGTCACCTGGGCATCGATGCGGCCGAGGCCAGTCTGTTTCAGCGGCTCGCCGGCCATCTGCTGTACGCCAACGCCGCCATGCGGCCGGCCTCGGCCACCATCATTCGCGGTGCCGGCGGGCCGGAGCCCCTGTGGGCCCAGAGCATTTCCGGCGACCTGCCCATCGTGCTGGTGCGGATCGACGATGTCGAGGACCTGGATCTTGCCCGGCAGCTGCTGCGCGCGCAGGAATACTGGCGCATGAAGCAGCTGGCCGTCGATCTGGTGATACTCAACGAGCGCGCCTCCTCGTACGTGCAGGACCTGCAGAACGCACTGGAAACGCAGCTGCGCATGAGCCAGTCGCGTCCCCGGCTCGGTGGCGACCAGACGCGCGGCGGCGTCTACATCCTGCGGAGTGATCTGATCTCCGAACAGACGCGTGCCTCGCTGTTCGCGGTGGCCCGTGTGGTGCTGTCCTGCCAACGCGGGAGCCTGGCCGTGCAGCTCGATCGGCACCGCGAAGCGTCCGGCGAGGCGCGGCCTGCGCCGCAGGCGCTGCCCTCAGCGGCGCCGCCGGCCCGAGCACCGCCGCCGGATCTGGAGTTCTTCAACGGTATGGGGGGATTCACCGCCGGTGGCCGGGAATACCTCACGGTCTTGGGACCCGGACAGACGACCCCGGCGCCCTGGATCAACGTGGTGGCCAACCCGCAGTTCGGCTTCCAGGTCGCAGCCGAAGGCGGCGGCTTTACCTGGTCACGCAACAGCCGGGAAAACCAGCTGACGCCGTGGTCCAATGACCCGGTCTCCGACCGGCCCGGCGAGGTCCTCTACCTCCGCGACGAAGAGAGCGGTGAGCTGTGGGGGCCGACCGCCGCGCCGATCCGGGGTCCAAACGCGACCTACAGCGCCCGGCACGGCCAGGGCTACAGCCGCTTTGAGCACAACGGCCACGGCATCGCAACCGACCTGCTCATGTACGTGCCGCTGACCGATGCGATCAAGATCTCGCGACTGCGGATCCGCAATGTTTCGGGCGATACGCGACACCTGTCGCTGACCGCCTATGCGGAATGCGTGCTGGGGTCCGCGCGCAGCACCTCGGCGCCGTACATCGTGACGGAAAGCGACCCGGACACGGGCGCCTTGCTGGCCCGTAATCCCTGGAGTGCCGTCGCCGGCGGACGCATTGCCTTCGCCGATCTGCGTGGACGGCAGACCGACTGGACCTGCGACCGGCGGGAGTTCATCGGACGCCACGGCACGCTGGCACGCCCTGCGGCGCTCATGGGGCTGAAGCCGTTGTCGAAGCGTTCCGGTGCCGGCCTGGATCCGTGCTGGGCATTGCAGACCGCCATCGACCTGGAGGCAGACCAGGAGGTCGAGATCGTTTTCCTGATCGGCGAGGCCGGCAACGTCGCCGATGCCCGGTCCCTGATCACCCGCTACCGCAGTGCCGATCTGGAGGATCTGTACCGGCAGGTGCTGGCGTTCTGGGACGAAACCCTGGGCTCGGTGCAGGTCCACACGCCGGACCGGTCGATGGACCTCATGCTCAACCGCTGGCTCCTGTACCAGACCCTGGCGTGCCGGATCTGGGCGCGCTCGGCCTTCTACCAGGCGAGCGGCGCCTACGGATTCCGCGATCAGCTGCAGGACGGCATGGCGATCAGCGGGGCGCGGCCTGCTCTGGCGCGCGAGCACCTGCTGCGGGCCGCGGGCCGTCAGTTTCACGAAGGCGACGTGCAGCACTGGTGGCTGCCGCACACGGGCCAGGGCGTGCGTACGCGCATCAGCGACGATCGCGTGTGGCTGGCCCATGCTGTGGCGCAGTATGTAGCGGCGACTGCCGACCGGGCCGTGCTCGATGAAGCGGTGCCGTTCCTGGAGGGGCAGACGCTGCGCCCCGAGGAACATGACGCCTATTTCCTGCCCGTAACATCCGATGAGCAGGCTACGCTGTTCGAGCACTGCGCTCGCGCCCTGGACGAGAGCCTGCAGACCGGCGCCCATGGCCTGCCGCTCATGGGCACCGGCGACTGGAACGACGGGTTGAACCGCGTGGGCGAACTGGGCCGCGGCGAGAGCGTCTGGCTCGGCTGGTTTCTCCATGCCACGTTGCAGCGCTTCGCGCCGCTGGCGCAGGCGCGCGCGGAGCCGGGTCGTGCGGCGCTCTGGTTGAGCCACGCCGAAGCCCTGCGCCGGGCGCTGGAGCGGGAGGGCTGGGACGGTCAATGGTACCGGCGCGCCTACTACGACGACGGCTCGGTGCTCGGCTCCGCAACGAACGAGGAATGCCGCATCGACGCCATCGCCCAGTCCTGGGCCGTGTTGTCCGGAGCGGCCGATCCGGAACACGCACGCATCGCCATGGATCAGGTCGACGCGCAGCTCATACTCCGGGAGAGGGGACTGGCGCTGCTGTTCACGCCGCCCTTCGAGCACACGCCGCTCGATCCCGGCTACATCAAGGGCTATCCGCCGGGTCTGCGCGAAAACGGGGGGCAGTACACGCATGGCGCCCTTTGGTCGGTCATGGCCTTTGCAGCGCTGGGGCAGGGCACCCGGGCTGCACAGCTTTTTGCCATGCTCAATCCGGTCAACCGCACCAGCACGCGCGCGGACGTGCATCGCTATAAAGTGGAGCCTTACGTGGCGGCCGCGGATGTCTATTCCGTGGCGCCGCACATCGGGCGTGGCGGCTGGACCTGGTATACGGGCTCCGCGGGGTGGATGTACCGGGCCGGGCTCGAGTCGATCCTCGGCGTACGCGTCGAAGGGGCGCGGCTGCGCCTGGCGCCGTGCATACCCGCGGGCTGGCCCAGGGCCTCGGTCACGCTCCGCCACGGCTCGTCCCGATACGAGATCACGATCGAGAACCCGCAGGGTGTCTGTCGTGGGATTGCCCGCATCGATTGCGATGGTGCGACGCTCGCCGCGGGCGTTGAGAGTGTCGATCTTGTGGATGACGGCAGAACCCACGCGGTGCGCGTGCTGCTCGGCAAGCCGTGACGAGCCGGGGACAGTCTCCCGCACGGGAGCCGCTGTCCCCGCCGCCCTGCCTTATCGGGCGGTCACCAGACTGTTGGCGATGATCACTTCGACGCGGCGGTTCTGCTGGCGGCCGGTGGCCGAGCCGTTGTCTCCGACCGGCGAGCTCTTGCCCTTTCCGTAGGCGGTCAGGCGGCCCGTGGCCACGCCCTGGTCCACGAGATAGGCCTTGACGGCGTCGGCCCGCCGCTGCGACAGACCCTGGTTGTACTCGTCGCTGCCGACGCTGTCGGTGTAGCCTTCGATCTGCGCAGTGCGATCCGGGTATTTATTGAGGAATCCGGCCAGCTTGACCAGGTGGCTGCCGCCGCCGGTGTTCAGGTTGGCGGTCCCGGTGGAAAACAGCACGTCCCCCAGCGTCAATACCAGGCCTCGGTCCGTAACCTTGGCCTGCAGGTCGGCGATCTGCTGCTGCAGGTCCTGCGCGTTGCGCTGCGCAGCGCTGGTGGCATCCTCGGCGACATCCGCGCGCTGCTTCTGGTCGTTCGCCTCCGCTTGCGCCACGGCGACCTTGCCATTGGCGACGTCGGCCTCGTGTGTGCGCTCCTGCAACTGCATGGCGGTCCGCTGGTCGGCGATCACCTTGCGCTGGTCGACCGACCATTGGCTGTGGGCCTCCGCCGCGGCGATCGAGATCCGGCGATCCGCCAGGAACTGGAGGTGAGCGACGATGGCCGCATCTGGCTGCGGCTGCTCGGCCGCGGTGACGGCCTTGTTCGCCTGTTCGACGGCCAGGGGTGCGCGACCGGCAAGCTGGGGATCGGCCTGCAGCTGCGTCAGCCGGGTGCGCAGGGCGGCGGAACCGGCAGGCTCCGTCGGGACCGAGGCGCACGCCGCCAGCAGCACCGCAGCAACGGCCGCGGCGATCAGCCGGTTATTGGGTCTGTGAGTCGCATTCATGGCGTGGCTCCTGCATTGCGCTGCATTTCATGCGACAGGGTGTCGGTGCTGTGCAGCATTTCGTCGTTGACGGCTTGATTCTTGGCGGCTTCGGACTGGGCAAAGGCCAGCTCGGCGTCGACACGGGACTCCTGGGCGAGGCGCTCCGCCTCGACCATCTGCTTGGCCGTTACCGCCGAATCCGCAGCGGCCAGTCGGGTGCGGGCTTCTGCCAGTTCCGGCGACGACGCGTCGGCAATATGTGCCCGGTCGGCCACCGCTATGGCCTGCTTGGCCTCATCCAGGGCGACGACGGGAGGTGGGCTGGAAGCGCAGGCGGCGAGCAGGAGCGCGCCCCCTACGCCGGCCAGGGCGATGGTCGGTCGGTGCAGGCGCATGCCGCACTTGGGAACTCGAATCATGTGGGGCTCTCCTTAGGTGTCGATCGCAGCCGTCTGAAATAGAGCGGCTACGCGACAGCAGCGAGAGTGTGAGCGGGGACGCCCCGGTGGTCAGTGCGGTGGCCAACGCTGGAGCCCGGATTCGGCTCTGTTTGATACCGAACAGACAACCGATTTTCCAGCATCGATGCTCCACGGATGACAGTAGGCATCCGCGGCATGCCGCCGCGCCAGCGGCGGCCGAACACAGGAGGGGCGAACACATGAAGAGCCAGTGGAACGGGCACGCTCTGGTGACACGCAGGAAGTTGCTGTCCATTCTGGAACGGGCCGCCGCCGGTTCGGACGATTTTTCCATCTCCGAACGCGCGCTCTATACGGCCTGTGAGTTCTGGGCGGCGGTCGAATCCCGAACCCTGCAGGACTTCCTGGGCACGACTGCCACCTCACAGCTGCGGTATGCGAATATCGTCTACACGGCCATCGGCGCCCACGATATTGCCCAGGCCCTGGAGCGGACGCTGGCTGCGCTGGCCGACGCAGGCAATGAAAACCGGCGCCTGCAGTGCGTTGCACGGCTCCAGACACGGCTGCTTGAGTCGGCCGACCCCGTCGACGCGCTGATTGCCCGATTTGCACAGCGCCTGCACTGAGCGGCCGGCCGAAGCTTCAATGCCGGCGCATGCGCTCCGTGACGTCCATGCCGATGCCGCGATAGCCCGTGTAGCGACCGGACAGGTTGAACATGGGTTCGCCGCTGACCTGGAAATGCTGCTGTGAGCCATCGGCCCGGCTTCGCGTGTAGATGAGGTCGAGGAATGGTCGGCGCGCGGCGATGTTGGCGGCGAGAGTAGCGCGCCCGGCTTCGTTCCAATGCACAATCCCGCCGGTCGAAGCGCCGCCCGCATCGGTGGTCGCATCGCCGAGGCCGAGGATTTCCAGGGCCGGGCCCGACAGCTCGGTGTAATGACCCTCCGCATCCTGCTCCCAGTACCAGTCCGAGGACAGCTCCGTCAGGCGGCGGAAGCGCTCCTCGCTGGCGCGAAGTTCCGCGGTTCGTTCCCGCACTGTCTGCTCCAGGAACTCGTTGTGGCGCTCGATCTGGCGATACAGCAGCCGTACTTCGAGCAGGTTGTGGATGCGGGCCTTGGCTTCGACCAGATCAATCGGCTTGCTGATGAAGTCCTTGGCGCCGGCCTGCAGGGCACGGAGCTTATGACTCGGCTGCGCCGTAATGACCAGCACCGGCACGTAGCGGCCCGCCTCGAGGGCCTTGAGGTCCTCGAGCACCGCGAAGCCGTCCATGCCCGGCATCAGCAGGTCGAGGAGTATGAGGTCGTAGGCATTGCGGCGGTGCAGGGCGCAGACGTCCCGGGGATTCATGGTGGAATCGACGTTGGCGTAGCCACCAGCCCTGAGCATCTTTTCCAGCAGGCGCACATTGGCCTCAAGATCATCCACGATGAGAATTCTGCCCTGCAGGATGTCGGCGTTGCTGATCATGATGCCTCGTCCTGACGCGCCTGGCCGCGCATCGGCGCGGCGCGTGCCGTGTCCAGGGCCGCATCCAGGGCGTTCATGAAGGCGTCGACCCGGATGGGCTTGGTGAGATAGCGGCAGAATCCGGCCTCCAGACCCTTGCGGATGTCGTGAGGCATGGCATTGGCGCTGATGGCCACGACCGGAATGTGCCGAGTCAGCGGATCCTCGCGCAGCAGTTTCAGTGCGCGGATGCCGCTGATGCCGGGCAGGTTGATGTCCATGAGGATCACCTCGGGCAGGTGCGCGCGAGCGAGCTCGATACCGGCGCTGGCATCGGTCGCCGTCAGCAGCCGCAGGTTCGGGCGCCGCGCAATCAGCTGCTGCACCAGTTTCAGGTTGGCGGGATTGTCCTCCACATAGAGCAGCGTGCGCAGTTCGCAGTCGAGCGGTGCGGGCACGGCATGCGTGGGCGGCACGTCCGGTGCGCCGTGGGCGAAGCAAGGGCGCGGCGCACGGACCAATTCGACCCAGAAGGCACTACCCACGTCGACCGTGCTCTCCACGCCGATGACGCCACCCATCAGTTCGACGAGGCGCTTGGTCATGACCAGGCCGATGCCGGTGCCTTCCTCGCCCCCGGCCTGCTGCCCGAGGCGGTTGAAGGGTTGGAACAGCTGCGATACCTTGTCCGGCGAAAGCCCAGCGCCCGTGTCCCTGACGGTGATGCGAATGCGGTCCGGGGACCGGACCGAGACCTCAATCGCGACCGTGCCGCCGGCACGGTTGTATTTGATGGCGTTGCTGAGCAGGTTGAGCAGTATCTGCTTCACGCGGGTGCGATCGGCACGCACGAACATCGGCGCCGGGGGAGGCCTGAAGTCCATCACGACGCGGTGCTTCTGCGCCTGCGGGTCGATCATGCTCTGGCAATCGAGCAGTACATCTTCGAGGGACATGGGCTCCATCGAGAGCAACAGCTTGCCCGACTCGATCAGCGCCAGATCGAGGACCTCGTTGATCAGATCCAGCAGATACCAGCCGGCATGGAGGATCTGCTCCGTGCTTTCCCGCTGGTTGTCCGATTGCGGCGCGGCGTCCGACGCGAGCAGCTGTGCGAAGCCGAGTATGGCATTGAGCGGCGAGCGCAGTTCATGGCTCATGTTGGACAGAAACTCCGACTTGGCCCGGTTGGCCGCTTCCGCAGTCGCCTTGGCATCGGTCAGCTCGAGCTCGAACTGCTTGCGTACGGAGTTGTCGGCGCCGATCAGCAGATAGCCGATCAGTTCATCGTAGTCGTCGCGCAGGGCCGTGATCGACACCACCGCCGGAAAGCGGCTGCCGTCCTTGCAGATGTAGGTCAGATCGTAGCTGTCGTCGATGCCACGCGAGGCCTTGAAGGCCAACGCCTCAAACCCTGGCAATATCGGCGTATTCAGCTCCAGGCTCAGCGACCGGGCACGTGCCTCGACTTCCAGCGGATCGTGCATGTCGCTGGGATTGATCCTGTTGACGACCTCGGCGGCCGTATAGCCGAGCATGCGTTCCGCACCCACGTTGAACAGCTGGATGATGCCTTTCTCGTCGGTGGCGATGATCGAGAAGTTCGGGCTGTTGAGGATGGCGTTCTGCAGAGCCCCGGCTTTGAGCAATGCCTGCTGGCGACGGATTTCATTAGTGACGGCAGCCGTGCCGACGTCGCCAGGGGCAGCACGCGAAAGGGAGTATTTGGGCATATGAATAGTGGGAGTGCGGTCAGTGGTGGTGTACGTCGTGGAGCAGACGGGCGAATTCGGCCTTGACCACGCCGTAGCACTCGCAGACATGCGCCTGCAGCCCCGGCCGGTCGAGAACGGTGATGTGCCCGCGCCGGTAACTGATGACGCCGCTGGCCTTGAGGAGGCCGGCGGCCTCCGTGACGCTCTCGCGACGTACGCCCAGCATGCTGGCGATGAGCTCCTGGGTCATGACCAGATCATTCGAGGGCAGCCGATCGAGCGTCAACAGCAGCCAGCGAGAGAGTTGCTGGCTGACCGAATGGTGTCGGTTGCAGGCGCCGGTCTGTGCCATCTGGGTGATCAGGGCCTGGCTGTAGCGCAGCAGCAGCCGCAGCATTGACCCGCCCCGGTTGAATTCCCTGACCAGCAGGGGCGCCGGCATGCGGTAGGCCAGGCCGGCGGTCTGCACGACGGCGCTGCTGGGCGTGGTGTCGCCGCCCATGAACAGCGAGACGCCGAGCAGGCCCTCGCTGCCCACGCCGGCAATTTCAGCGGTTGCGCCATTCTCGCAGATGTAGTGCAGCGAAATGATCGCCGTCGTCGGGAAGTAGACGTGCTGCAACTGCTCGCCCGGCTCATAGAGCATTTCACCGAGCTGCAGTGCCGCGGGCTCAAGGTGGGGAGCGATGTGCGCGAAATCCGTGGCCGGCAGGGCGGCGAGCAGCAGATTCTGCAGTGGCCCGGATCCGGAGGCGAGCGTGGGTCCGACAGTGTCGTTGCCACCGGTCAGGGCGGACCGGGCAAGGGTGGCAGCCGCAGGGCCGAGGGCCGCGTCGCGGGCGGCGCGATTCGCCACACTCATCAGGTCGGGTCCACGCCCAATAGTGTCCCGACCCGCGGGGCCGCCGGCACGCGCGTCAGGGCGTGGGCGCGGCCCTTCCGCAGAGTCTTCTGGTCCATAGGTGTGCCCTCCTTCTTTCCGCATCGCAATGGCTGCCCACGATCGTCATCAACGAAAGTCAGGCTAGTGAGTGCAGGGCGGGTCTGTCGGTGCGGTGGCACACTTAGTCCGGCTGCCGGATTCGGTCCGCCGGCGCTCAGTCAGGCGCCGGCCCATCCGGTGACGACCCGGTCTGAGGCCTGAGGCGCTCGCCCAGGGTTGCGAGCACCAGCTCCGGGTTCATCGGCTTCTGCAGTTCCGTTGCCTCCGAATCGTGGTGATTCCTGACATTGGAAAGATCACGCCGCAGTTCGTCCAGCAGCTCAATCAACTTGACGGTCGTCTGCTCGGTCAACAGCGTCACTTTGCTGCGCACGGCTGATTTGCCGTTCGGCGCGGGTTGCGCATCGGCCTCCTTCCTGCAGGGCTTGAACATTGCGATGATCCTGCTCGTGGTCATCGGGAGTACCTCGGGATGCGCGGATTGTCCGGTCAATGGGTGCGGAAGCCTGTCCCTCGCACCCTAAGACATGACTTGCCTGTTGATCGGTGTGCGGTCGAACATTGTTCCGACCATGCGGTCATGGCCGCGGCGGTGATATGTGGCTCGCGTCTGTGCGCTATTGCGCGCAGGTCGAGTGCGCTTGATTGACCACCCTCCTGCATGAATGCCCGGCCTATGTTGGACATCGCACCGATCCGTGGGCGCTGTCTCAACTAAGGTCCGCCCAGTCCTTTTCAATAACGAATGAACGCCGCCTGTGCGGCGGACCGGAGACCTTCCATGAATACCCTGGCCCTGCATGGCTTACGGAGCCGAATTGACCACACCATTGAACGATGGTTGAACCGGACGCGTGAGGCGCCTCGCACCGGATTGGCGCACCTGCCTCGATCCAAGCCGCTGACGGCCGCGCAGGCGCATGCTGCGATGCGCCAGTGGCGGTAGCACGTCATGGGCGTCATTCAGGATCACCGCGGGCGCTGGCAGCCGTGGCTTGGCACGGTCAAGATTCTCTGGGGCAGGTTGACCAACGACCTCTGGCTGGAACTCAGAGGCCGACAGCTTCGGCACACCAGCCTGCTGCGCGGGTCCGGGTTCTTTGCGCAGGGCAGACCTGCGATCCGCCTGACTGAAGCCCGGGCAAGGGCGGGACGCTGGGCGCCGTGACTTTGACCCGGCAAGGCAATCCCTGTCGGCCCGCGTTTCTCGTTGCCGATGCACTTTCATCGGTGATCAGGGTTCACCAATATGCCGAAGCGGGCGATCAGGATTGCGACGACCGGGGTAACGAACGGGTGGCCGTTTCGCTGTTCGCGGGCGAGCCGTCGCTCCAGCACTTCATCCTGACGGTCGCCTGTCAGCACGAGTACGCGAGTTTCTTCAAGGCGGCAGCACCCGAATGGAACCATGAGTTCCGCTGGCGCGACCTTGATACGGGCACCGACGCCGCCGTCGCAACGGCACTGCAATCGGTGATCGGCGCGTCGTTCAGCGATGCCGAGGCCAGAGCGACGGGTCACCACCCGCAGGGCGTCGCTTCGCTGCTGGGCATTGACGTATGGGAGAATGCCTACTGCCTGGATTTTGGCAATCAGGCCCAGTCGCGGCTGCGCGCCCTGCTCGAAAATCCGAGTCACTGGCATTTCACCTTCGATAACCTGGCCGAGGCGGTGTCCGGACCATGAAGCGTTGGCAAGGGCGCCTACCGCTGTCCAGCAGGGCGCTTGCGGCGGTCCTCGACCGGGCGACGAATGGGGGAGGGCAATTCTCACAGGCGGAGCGCGCACTGTTCACGGCGTGCGAGTTCTGGGCCGCCGTTGAAGGCCGCACGCTGCTCGCCTATCTCGGTGCGGAGCCGACGGAACCGCTGTGTTACCTCAGCATCGTGCTTGCGGCGATGGGCACGCCCAACGTGGCCCGGGCGCTGGTCGAGGCCGTAGGCGCTCTCAGGGAAGCGGGGACGGCATCTGCAAGGGCTGCGTGCCTGAATGCACTTCAGATGCGTTTGCTGCAGACGGCGGACCGCGTGGATCTGGGGGTCGCACGCATGGCCATCGCGCTGCGCCTTGATTCCGGACGGGAATCCATCGCCGCCGACCGGGCCGGCATGCCGGCGACAACGGCACGCGCGGGCCATGACGACCGGAAGCTGGGATTGTTCCTGGCGTGATGCCGTCGTTCGCACTCAGCGCGGCGGCACGCAACCAGCGGCCGCGCCGTCGGCCGGCGCAGTTCCGCGGCCGGGTGCCCAGGCTGCGGCGCCATCACGGTGCGATACCGTACGAACCGTGGGTGCGGTACCGAGCAGACGCATCCTGGCCTGACCTGTTCCAATCTCCGCGTACCTCACTACCACAGGGGATTCATATGTACATTGGCGGCGGAATACTCGGCACCCTGCTCCTCGTTGTCCTCATCATCTACTTCATGCGTAGAATCTGAAAGCACGCGGGCCCATCCCGCCTTGCGGCGCCGGGGCGCAGCCGGGCGGAGATGGGCCGTTTCACATGAGCATCGCCATCGTTGCGCCTCTCGATGAAGGGGGAGACCCAGGAGCCGGAGGGCCGCGTGGCGATGCGCTCGACGTCGCGCACAGTGTGTTGCCGGAAATTCGTCCCGCCGTGCAGGCGCGCAGCATGGCGTTGGCGATTCTGGCCACCCTGGCGGTGGTCTTCACCCTGTCATGGGCGCAGGGCTTTGTCATCCCGCTCATGCTCGGCATCATCATTGCCTACACCCTGGATCCGCTGGTCGCCTGTCTTGAGGGCCTGCGGATTCCGCGGGCCGCCGGTGCAACGATCGTGATGGTCTGCGTGATGGGTTCGCTCGCCGGTGGCGCCTATGCGTTGCGCGGGCAGGTGCAGACCATCGTCGAGAGCCTGCCGGCGGCGGCGGCCAGGGTGTCGGCGGAGATATCGCAGGCGCGCGGCAATCGGGCGGGTGACCTGCAGACGGTTCAGAACGCCGCGACCGCGGTCGAGACGGCCGCCAGCCAGGCGGCCGGCGCACCCGCCGGGCTCCGCCATGCGGTCACGCACGTGATCGTCGATCAGCCCACATTCAAGCTGGACAGCTTTCTGTGGAAGAGTTCACTCGGGACGCTCGGCGTCATGGGTCAGGCCGGCATGGTGCTCATGCTCGCATTCTTTCTATTGGTTGGCGGGGACCGCTTCAAACGCAAGCTGGTGCAGGTCATCGGGCCTTCCTGGTCGCGCAAGCGGATTGCCGTCGACATCCTGAACGACATCAACGGGTCGATTCAGAAGTACCTGATTCTGCTGCTGGCCACGAATGTGCTGGTCGGACTTCTGAGCTGGATCGCGTTCCGCGCGGTCGGCCTCGAAAACGCGGGAGCATGGGCGGCAACTGCCGGAGTGCTGCACATCGTGCCCTACGTGGGTCCGGTGATCACCGGATTCGCCGTGGGCATGGCTGCATTCATGCAATCGGGTTCGCTGGCATTCGCGGTGCTGGTCGCCGCCATGTCATTGGCGATTGCCGCCCTGATCGGCATGCTCGTCACGACGTGGATGGCGGGTCGGCTTGCGAACCTGAATCCAGCCGTCGTCTTCATTGCACTGATGTTCTGGGGCTGGCTGTGGGGCATCCCGGGCATGCTGCTCAGCATGCCCATCGTGGTGATACTCAAGGTGGTTGCGCAGCACGTCAGGCCGCTGTCGCCACTCAGTGAACTCATGGGCAGGTCCTAGCTCCGAGCTCCGAGCTCCGAGCAGGCGGATTATGACAGCGGCCCGAGCGCATCCGGCCACGGCCATCGGCGGACATCGGTGGCACGGCGGGCACCTGCCAATTCGTTGACGAATCCAGTACTTCCGTGAACTGGATCGGAGTCCTGCGAGCATTCGCTCGCTGCGCCGACACCGGCCACGTAGCATCCTGACATCCCTGATGTCGGAGTCGACGATGTCACGCAGGCCCTATCCTGCACTGCTGATTCTCGCCATGACACTGCCCGGTGCCGCCCGAGCCTTGGGCCTGGGCGACATGCGCGTCGACTCCGCGCTCAATGAGCCCCTGGCCGCACAGATCGACATCCTGGGTGCGACGTCCGCAGAACTGGACACGCTCAGGGCGCGCATCGCGGACGCGGATGTGTTCCGCCGCTACGGCGCGGATCGCCCCGCCTATCTTTCGACGGTGACGTTCAAGGTCGACGTCGATGCGCAGGGGCATGCGGTGCTCGAGATTCATTCGGGCGCCCCGATTGCCGATCCCCTGGTCAGCTTCCTGGTGGATATCCGCTGGCGCCGTGGCGAGTTGCTGCGCAACTACGCGCTGCTGCTCGACCCGGCATCGTTCGCGCCGCTTCGTCGCGGCGCCGCCGTACACGAAATCCCGGCGGTCGCCACCCTTTCCGCAACGGCCCCATCCGTACCCGCCGATGCGAGCCTGCCCGTGGCGGCTGCCGCGCCGGTGCCTCCGGAGGCGGAAGCGGGCCAGCACGCCGCGGCGGCCCCGGGAGGCCGCGTCTTCGCTTCTTCCTATCGCGTTCGCGCGCACGACACGCTGTACAGCATCGTGGGGCGCGCCGGCGCAGGTACGGGCCTGGAACGGCAGCGGATGATGATTGCCGTGTACCGGGCCAATCCGCAGGCCTTCGACGGCAACATCAATCTGCTGCGCAGCGGGGCGCTGCTTTCCCTGCCGTCGGCACAGGACGTGGCCAGGCTGGACGCCGCGGAGGCCAGAGACGAGGTGGCCGACCAGATGTCGGCCTGGAGGCAGCGTGCGGCGCAGGCAGCGATGCGGCCCATGCTGCCCTCGGCACCCCTGCTGCCCGCCGAGGGCCAGCGTGCCGCCGAGCCGGATCGCGTCGCGGACTTGAATCGGCGCGTACAGTCCCTGGAAGCTGCACTGAGCACCATCCATCAGCAGCTGGACAGCACGAACGCCGCGATACAGACCCTGCACCAGCTGGCCGTACTTCCGCCCGCCGCCGCGGGTCTGCCACTCGCGCCGGCCCCGCCCGTCACGGCCATGCGGCCGGCCTCAGGGCCGGATTCAGTGTCCACCAAAGCAGGGATGCGCAGCGCCATGGTCGGAGCCCTTAGCCTTGGTCTTGGACTGCTCTTCCTGGCCATTGCAGGGCTGCGAAAGAGGCGTCCGGGCGCCGCCGTCGCACCGGTCCAGGCGCAAGAGGCTGATTCCCCGGTTGGCCAGGAGATGGCTACTCCCGCCGCGCTGCATGACGAGGCGGCCACGGCCGCGATGCCCACGGGCGACGACAAGGGCCATGCTCAGGAGGACACCACCGTCATCCTGAGTTCGGATAGCGATACCGTCGTGCTGGAAGAAGTGGATACGCAGGAGACGGCGCTTGACATTCTGACCGGGAGTGGCGACCTGAAGCGCGCGCAGAGCACGGTGCTCGACTACAACCTGGTGGACCTGGACTCCCGCACCACCCATGTCCACATGCCGAGTGACCTGAACGACCGGCCGGTACTTACGGAGCGGCGCAAGAGCATCGTCGACGCGCTGCAGGCGGCCATCGCCCGCGACCCTCACCGGCCCGATCTGCGCATGAAGCTGCTGGAAACCTACTACACCATGGCGGCGACGAACCAGCGCGCATTCCTGGAGTTCGCGCACCGGCAGGCGCGCGAGCGCAACAAGCTCTCGGACGAGGACTGGCGGAGGATTGCGGCCATGGGCCGCGAGATGGCCCCGGACGACAGCCTGTTCGCCGACAAGGACGACGAATTCCTCGCCCGGAGCGCGTGAACGGGCGTGCGCGGCCCTTGGGCTAGGAACCCGCCGCGCCGATCTCCGTCAGGACAGAGGTGGCGACCACCGGGTTCGGCTCATCGTCCGCGGTCGCCACCAGTTCCGCGGGGATGGTCAGCAGCAGCGGCAGTATCAGCGCATAGACGGCCGTCGTCGTCAGCACGCAATAGAGAAACCCATGCCCGGGGTTGCTCCCGTAGATCCAGGATCCGAGCAGGTCGCCGACCCGGTACGAGAGCTGATAGACGCCATCGACCATCATCATCAGGCTTCCCTGGAGGCCGGGCGGGCAGGCGCGCATCGCCAGGTCATAGTACGCGGCGCTGGCGATACCGCCCATCAGCCCGATCGGCACGGCAAGCAGCAGCGCCAGGCTGGCTGAGTGTACAAAGGCCAGCGGGATCATCTGCGGTATCGTGATGATCGTGCCCCACCACAGGAGCCGATTCAGTGGCACCCGCTTGCAGAGGTGGCCGTACAGGAAATACACCGGCAGGAACGAGACCAGGAAGATGGCGTAGTAGTAGCCGTAGACGGCATCGGAGGCGTGCAGTTCATTGGTCAGATAGAACTGCAATGGCGTGTTGGATCCAGGCGAGAACTGGAACAGGAAATTGATCAGGATGGCCGGATAGATCGCCCGGTGCCTCACGAGCCGCCGGATGTCGCTCAGCAGATCCGCGCCGCGCGCCAGCGGAAGTTCGTAGGCATTGCCATAGACCGCGCGCGGTTTCCAGCGCGCCAGCACGGCAATCAACGCGGTGAGCGCGGCCATCAACATGAAGGTCTGGCCGGGCGACAGGTGACCGGCGAGGTAGCCCGAACCGAATGCGCCGGCGATATACGGCAGGGAACTGACGATGTTCCACAGGGCACTGAGGCGCCCGGACATCAGCTGCTCCTGTCCGATCAGGGCGAGCAGTCCCCAATAGGCCGCCGCGACGAAGCGAAACGACAGCATCACCAGCAGCATGCCCGTGAACAGGCCTCCGAGGCCTGCAGCTGGTTCTTCAGCATGTAGGAAGTGGTGATATCCAGCAGATAGCCGTGCGGCATCACCAGGTAGATCAACAGCGTCAGCGGTCCGAAATAGAGGTAGATCTGCCCCGGCCGGGATGGCGTGCGGGCCAGGCGGTGACGCACAATACCGAGCGCATGAGAATCGCCAAGCCGCTGCTGCTGGTAACGACACCGATCGGCGTCGTGGCCGGAATCTATGAGGGCTACCGGCTGGCCGGCGGCCTGGTATTCCTGATGGTCATGCTGATCGCCGTCGTCGCCGTCGCGGCAATTTCCGTGGTGCGAACCATCCGGCGCGAGCGCGATCCGAGGCGCTGACGGCCGTCTCCGGCCGGCCCGGACCGGACCCGGGCGGAGACGGCGCCGCGGCGGTGGACTTTCACTGCGCTGATGCCACAATGATTAAATGAATCGCGAGCTGATCGCAGCGATCTGTTGCGCCTGCGCTGCCGTTTCCGCTGCGGCCGGCCCGCCGACGGTGCAGGCCGCGCCGGATGCCGCGCCGGAGGTCACGCCGCAGGATCTCACCGAAATCGTCGTTGAAGTGCCCGAGCCGCGCTATGTGGCACCTACGCGGCGCGACCGCATCGGCCGGATCTGGGCACCGGTCTACATCAACGACAAGGGGCCGTTCCGGCTGGTCCTCGACACCGGCGCCAGTCGATCCGGCCTGATCGCGGCGGTGGCGGAAACCTTGAAACTGGTGCCGGACCCGACAGCGTCGGTACGTCTGTTTGGCGTCACCGGCAACATGGTCGTGCCCACGGTGAGCGTGGACTCCCTGCTGGTCGGTGACGTGCTGATCAAGGGATCGCGCCTGCCGATCGTCGCGGACGCCCTCGGCGGTGCCGACGGCATACTGGGCAACGAGGGGCTTGCGGACCGCCGCGTGCTCATCGACTTCCGGCATGATCTGATCATCATCTCGCGCTCACATCAGCAGCCGGCGCCGGAGGGCTTCAAGACGATTCCGTTCGCGCTGGAGCGCGGACGCTTGATGGTGGCGCGGGTGCAGGTGGGGGGCGTCATGGCCAGGGCCATCATCGATACCGGCGGGCAGGCAACGGTCGCCAACGTAGCGCTGCGCGATGCGCTCAGCGGACGCCGCAGCCGCGAGGTGCCCACGGCGGACAGCATCGAGGGCGTCACCCGCGACATCCAGTCGGGCGAGTGGCGCAGCGTGCCGCCGATCGAGTTTGGCCCGATCAGGATCGTCATCCGGCACATGACGTTCGCGGACCTCCGTATCTTCAGCCACTGGAAGCTGGCCGGCGAGCCCGCGGTGCTGATCGGCATGGATGCGCTGGGCACGCTTGATACGCTGATCATCGACTACCGGCGCCGCGAACTCCAGATGCTCCTGCGCACCGAAGGCTGAACCGGGCATGGGTCGCGACCGCGGCGGCGCGGGGCGCGACGAGCGGGAACTCCGGCCCGGGTTTTGCCATGATAGGCGGGATGAAATGGAGGAGCGCGCCACCCCATCGCTATCTGGGAGTCCGACTTTCGCATATCAGCCTGATACGAGCCGGGCGGGGCGTGCTGCGGGACGTCAGCTGGCGGATTCTTCCCGGGCAGCGCTGGCTGCTGCAGGGAGCCAACGGCGCCGGCAAGACACAGCTGCTCAAGCTGCTGGCCGGCGACGTCTGGCCGCAGCCGCGGCCCGAATCGCGACGCCTCTATGACTGGCACGGCGAGCGGCATGCGGAGCCCCAGGGCGTCAAGCAGGAAATCGCCTATCTCGGCGCGGAGCGGCAGGATCGCTACGATCACTATGGCTGGAACCATCGGGTGGTCACGATCATCGGTACGGGGATCCAGCGCAGCGATATCCCGCTGCGCGCTCTGACGGCGCGCGAACAGCTGCGGATTCCGCCGCTGCTGCGGCGCTTCGGCATCGAGCCTCTCGCCCACCGCCGGTTTCTGACGCTCTCGCAGGGTGAGCGGCGGCTGGTTCTGCTGGCGCGCGCGCTGGCGTGGCGGCCAGCACTGCTGCTGCTGGACGAACCCCTCAACGGGCTCGATGCCGTGCATCGGGCCCGGGTGCTCGGGGCCATCGCAACGCTGTCGCGGCTCCAGCTGCCCTGGATCTATGCGACGCATCGACTGGATGAGGTGCCGACCGGGGCAACGCATCGGGCGAGGCTGCAGCACGGGCGTTTGCATACCGGGCGGCTGAAGGCCCGCCCGCTGCGCAGGGCCGCGGCGGCGCCGGCGCGGTCGGCGGCTACGACGCGGTCAGCGGCCGCCACACCGGCGGCCCGTCGCGGTGAAGGCGAACCCGCCATTCCCGTGATCCGGCTCCGCAGTGCCGCGGTCTGGCGCGAGGGCGCCGCGGCGCTGAGGGGCCTGACGCTGACCGTGCGCTCCGGCGAGTGCTGGGTCATCCATGGTCCCAATGGCAGCGGCAAATCGACGCTGCTTGCCACGCTCCAGGGAGAGCATGGGGTCGCCCGGCACGGCGACATCTGGCGGCGCGGCCATGAGCCGGGCACGCCGCTCGCCGCCTTCCAGAGGCGTGTGGGTTGCGTCGCGCCGGATCTGCAGAACGCCCTGCCCAGGCGACTGACGGCGCTCCAGGCCGTGGTCGCCGGCCTGCGCGGAGCCTACGGGCTCGACGGTCCGGTGCGCGCTCGGGAGCGCCGGGCCGCCCTGCAGGCGCTGGGCTCGGTCGGTGCGCGGCGGTTCGCGCGGCGTCCGATCGGCGAGCTGTCCTACGGCCAGTCGCGCCGCGTGCTGTTTGCGCGCGCGCTGGTCCGGCACCCTGATATTCTGCTGCTCGACGAACCCTACACGGGCCTGGACGCGACCACGCGTACGCGGCTCCGTGCTTTGGTCGAGACGCTTGCCAACCAGGGACGGACAATCTTGATCGCCAGCCACCACCGCGACGAATGGCCGCGGCGCGCCTCCCATGAACTCGAGCTGAGCAGTGGCCGTGTGCGCTTCGTCGGGCCGTTGCGTCCGGGGCCGGCGCTGCGCGGTGCTGGGCCATGAGGCGTGCCGGCGTGTATTCGGGCCTGGGCGCGGCGGTTGCCGCGCTGGCGATCGGGGCGTGGTACCTGCACGGTCGGGGCGGAATTCCGGCCGACGTCACGGTCATCGCGGGCGGCGATGCCGGCCGTCTCGCACGCGCCGAACCCGTCACGGAAGGATTCGAGGCCGCAGGCATGCAGGCGGCTGCGCAACTCGCCCGCGAGCAGCGCGCGGTGGCCCTGCTCGTGATGCGCCACGAACACCTGGTTCTCGAGCAATACGGTACGGGGGGCGACGCGGAGGCCCTGGTCGACGGCGGGGGCTTTGGCGCGGTCATGGCGGCACTTGCCGCCGGGGTCGCGGCAGCACGAAATGGGCTGCCGGCGCCCAAGGAATTCGACCCGGACGGGCAATCCCAGGCCGACGCGGACCGCCTGTGCGCGGCGATCGCGCGCGCGAGCGGTGTCCCGTACCCCCAATTCCTGTCGACCTGGGTATGGCGCCGGCTCAATGCGGGGCCCGCGTATTATCTGGCCTCCACGGGGGCGTTGAGCGCGAGGGCGGGAGACTGGCTGCGGGTTGCGGAGCTGCTGCTGCAGGATGGGCGTTTCGAGGGCACGCAGGTCGTGCCGCCCGGCTGGGTGCGGCGGATCCGGCTGGCCAGCGTGCAGAGCGACGTGGTGCTGCTGCGCGGACCGGGCGGCACGAGGCTGTGGCTGGCGCCGCGCCTGCAGCTGGCCATACTGCGCGTCGGACCCGCGGGCGGCGCCGTTGACGAGACGCGGCTGCCCGCGTTGCTGGTGGATGCCGTGCATGAGCGTCCCGCCGCATCGGCGCCCAGCCTGAGCGACCTGGTTCCCGGCCATTGACCCGCACCGCTTCCGGAACTTTCCAGCATCCACGGCCCTGAACATATGCGACCACTTCTGACAATATTCATTGTCTGCACGATCGATGTACTCGGCTTCGGCGTGATCGTGCCCCTGGTCCCCTACATGGCCGATCGCTTTGGCGCTGCGCCCTGGGTGACCACCAGCATTCTCGGCAGCTACTCGCTGTGCCAGCTGATCGCGGCGCCGCTCTGGGGGAAGCTCAGCGACCGCTATGGGCGGCGGCGCATCCTGGCCAGCAGCATGGCCGGAGCCTGTCTGTCCTACCTGGTACTGGCATTCGCGCCCAATCTGGCATGGCTGCTGCTGGCGCGCATGCTCAGTGGCTTCATGGCGGGCAACATTTCCGCCGCGATGGCCTATGCCGCCGACGTCAGCGCACCGGAGCAGCGCGCCCGCGCCCTGGGCACCGTGGGGGCCGCGATTGCGCTGGGCTTCATGATCGGCCCGGCACTGGGCGGCGTGCTGGTCGGCAATGATGTGCGTGCCGCAAGCTTCATGCTGCCGGCGATGGTGTCCGCGGGCCTGAGCGTGGTGGCGCTGCTGCTGGTCGCGCTGCTGCTGCGCGAGAGCCAGACGGCGGCAGAGCGCGCCGCCAACCGCAGTGCCGCTTCGCCTTCGACCGTGGCGCGAACCCTGCGTGCACGTCCCGCGCTGCGCTGGCTGGTGCTGGCGGGCATCCTCGTCACGTTTTCCCAGGCGACGCTCGAGTCCATCGTGGCGTTGTGGGGCCTGCGGCGCTTCGGCATCGGTCCGCGTACCGTCGGCTACCTGCTGTTCGGGCTCGCCATGATCACCGTGGCGATGCAGGGCGGCCTGGTGCGCGTGCTCGCGCCGCGCTTCGGCGAGCACCGCCTCGCCCTGGGCGGCATCGCCGCCTATGTGATCGGACTCGCGTTGATCGGTATCGCACCGGGCCTGGGGGTCGCCGTGGCGGGCATGGCCCTGTGCGGCGTCGGGTCCGGCGCATTCAGCCCGAGCGTGTCGGCGCTGGCCTCGCGGCAGGCCGGCGCCGGCAATCGCGGCATCGTCATGGGCACCTACCAGTCCGGGACCTCGCTGGCGCGCGTGCTCGGGCCCTTCAGTTCCGGCGTGATCTTTGGACGCCTCGGGGCCGGTGCCCCGTTCCTGGTCGGCGCGCTGGTGACGCTGCAGGCGGTGTGGTGCATGCTGGCGGCGCGGCGGCAGACGGAAGCGGAGGGGCGCTCGTGATCATTGCGTTCGAGGGCAAGCGTCTGGTCACCGCCGGCGGGAATTACTACATCGCCGAGGGCGCACAGATCATCGGCGACGTGCGGCTGGGCGAGGGCGTCAGCGTCTGGTTCAACGCCGTGCTGCGCGGCGACGACAGCCACATCGAAATCGGTGCCGGCAGCAATATCCAGGATGCCACGGTCATCCACTGCGATAAGGGCGTGCCCACCATCATCGGTCGCAATGTCACCGTCGGCCATCGTGTGCTGCTCCACGGCTGCACCATCGGCGACGATTGCCTGATCGGTAACGCCGCGATCGTGCTCGATGGCGTCCGCATCGGCGCCCGCTGCCTGGTCGGCGCGGGCGCGATGATCACGCCGGGCAAGGAGATTCCGGACGGCAGCGTGGTGATGGGCTCGCCGGCGCGCGTCGTGCGCCCGCTGGGCGAGCGTGAACTCGCACTGATCGAGCGCGGGTCACGCAGTTACCGCGAGCGCATCCAGCGTTATCGGGCCGCGGCCGTAAGCGGGCAGCCGGGGGGGCAGGATTGATGGACAGCGGCGTCGGGAAGGACTCGGGCGACAGCGACCAGGGTCGCCTGCTGAGCCAGTTGCGCATCGACCCCGCCGAGCGCGACGGCCCGGCCGACGGCGGCGCGCCGCGGGCCCGCCGCGTGGTCCTGGCGGTGGCGGTGCTGCTGGTGTTCGGCCTGGGACTGGCGGCCTGGCTATGGCAGGGCCGGCGCCTGCCGGTCGAGACGGCCACGGCGGTGGCCGCGGAGTCCTCGACGGGGCCCGGGGCCATCCTGCAGGCCAGCGGCTACGTCACGGCGCGCCGCGAGGCAACCGTTTCGGCGCAGATTACCGGCACGCTGCAGGAGGTTCTGATCGAAGAGGGCGAACACGTCAAGGCGGGGCAGATCCTGGCGCGCCTCGACGATTCCGCCTACCGGGCGGGCGTTGCGCAGTCGCGCGCGCAGCTGGCCGCATCCGCAGCGCTCGAAGCGCAGTTCACGGCACAACTCGGGCAGGCGCGGCGCGACTATCAGCGTGATGCGGACCTGATCGACCGCAACCTGGTGTCGCGGCAGGCGCTGGAAACCGCGCAGACGCAGGTGGACACGCTCGCATCGCAGCTGGAGTCGCAACGCCGGCAGACCGAACTGGCACGGGCCACGCTGCAGGGCGCGCAGGTGCAGCTCGACTACTGCACCGTGCGCGCACCCTTTTCAGGGGTGATCGTCGCCAAGGCGGCACAGGCCGGTGAAATCATCTCGCCGATTTCCGCCGGCGGCGGATTCACGCGCACCGGGGTCGGGACCATCGTGGACATGGATTCGCTGGAAATCGAAGTCGACGTCAACGAGGCCTATATCAATCGCGTGGCGGCGGGCCAGCCCGCCCAGGCGCTGCTCGACGCGTATCCGGACTGGAATATTCCGGCCCATGTGATTGCCATCATTCCGACCGCCGATCGCAACAAGGCGACGGTCAAGGTGCGCGTTGCGCTCGACCAGAAGGATCCGCGCATCCTGCCCGACATGGGTGTGCGCGTGTCCTTCCTGGAACAGCGTACGGCCGGTTCGCCAGCGCCCGCGCCGGTATCCGGCGTGCTGGTTCCCAGTACGGCCGTGGTGGCGGCCGGCGCGGGCAGCGCGGTCTATGTGATCGATGCCGATCGGGCGCGGGCGCAGCCGGTCACGCCCGGGCAGGTCTACGGCGATCTGCGCGCGGTGACCGGCATTCCGGCCGGGACACGGGTCGTGCGCGTGCCGCCTGAGGGCATCCACGATGGCGTCCGGGTCAGCGTGGGCGAGACGGGCAAGACTCCGTGAGCACGCCGGAGCCCCTGGTACGCCTGCAGAAGGTCAGCAAGACCTACGTGCGCGGCGTGCAGAAGGTCGCGGTGCTGCATGGCATCGACCTCGACATCCAGGCCGGGGATTTCGTGGCCCTCATGGGTCCTTCGGGCTCGGGCAAGACGACACTGCTGAATCTGATCGGCGGCCTCGATGCGCCCAGCGGCGGCAGCATTGTCGTCGACGGGCAGCGCATCGACCGGCTCTCGGAGAGCGCGCTCGCCCGGTGGCGTGCCGCGCACGTCGGCTTCGTATTCCAGTTCTACAATCTGCTCGGGACGCTCTCGGCGCGCAGGAATGTCGAGTTGCCGCTGCTGCTGACCCGCCTGGCCGCCGCTCAGCGGCGGCAGCGCGCCGCCGTGGCGCTGCAGCTCGTCGGGCTCGCGGACCGCGCCACGCACAAGCCGAACGAACTTTCCGGGGGGCAGCAGCAGCGCGTGGCGATTGCGCGGGCCATCGTTTCGGATCCGACGCTGCTGGTCTGCGACGAGCCGACCGGCGATCTCGACCGCCAGTCGGCGGAGGACGTGCTGACGCTGCTGCAGCAGCTCAATCGCGTCCATGGCAAGACCATCATCATGGTGACGCACGATCCGAAGGCGGCCGAGTTCGCGCGCCGGATCGTGCATCTGGACAAGGGTGTCCTGGTGGACGTGGTCGAGCGGCCGGCGGCGTGAAATACCTGCAGCTGGTGCTGGCGGCCCTGTCGCGGCGCAAGACCCGTACGCTGTTCACGCTGCTGTCGATCGTGGCCGCCTTCCTGCTGTTCGGACTGCTCGACTCCGTACGCACGGCCTTCGCCGGGGCCGGCAGCAGCGTCGCCGGCCTGAACCGCCTGGTGACGGTCTCGAAGGTGAGCTTCACCGTGCAGTTGCCGAAGAGCCTGCTCGGGCGCATCCAGGCGGTTCCGGGGGTCGCCGATGCCACCTACGCCAACTGGTTCGGGGGCATCTACCAGGATCCCAAGAATTTCTTCGCCAACCAGGCGGTGGCGGGCAATTTTCTGGACTTCTACCCCGAGTACGAATTGCCGGCGGCCGAGCGCGCGGCATTCCGCAATACGCGCACCGGAGCCGTCGTGGGGGACCTGCTCGCGCAGCGCTTCCACTGGAAGATCGGCGACAAGATTCCGCTGCAGGCGACGATATTCCCGCAGAAGGACGGCAGCAACACCTGGACCTTCGACCTGGTCGGGATATTCCACATCGCCGATCCGAAGCTGCAGGCGCGTGAAAACCTCATGGTGTTCAACTGGGACTATTTCGACGAGGCACGCGCGCTCGGCAATGGCAGCATCGGCTGGTACATTGTCAAGGTGGCGGATCCGGCTGCCGCCGATCGCGTCGCGCAGGCGGTGGATGCGCTGTCGCTCAACTCCGACCACGAGACCAAGACCCAGAGCGAGCGGGCCTTCCAGCTTGCCTTTGCCAGCCAGTTCGGGGACATCGGCCTGATCGTCGGCGCCATCATGGCGGCGGTCTTCTTCACGCTGATCCTGCTCACCGGCAACACCATGGCCCAGGCCGTGCGCGAACGCATCCCGGAACTCGCGATTCTCAAGACGATCGGCTTTTCCAATGGCAGCGTGCTCGGCCTGGTGCTGACGGAATCCATCGTGCTGATGCTGCTGGGCGGCGTTCTGGGTGTGCTGCTCGCCGGCCTCGTGGCGCAGATGCTGCAGCAGACCGTGGGAGTCAGCCTGCAGCCCATCGTGACATCGCT
>Ga0209698_10001333_pt1 | contig 28465 bp, 24 predicted proteins | sample LitLauG_LLR_2012_FD_187203 | JGI IMG/M metagenome (GOLD analysis project Ga0209698, IMG submission 187203) | Freshwater sediment microbial communities from Pennsylvania, USA - Little Laurel Run_MetaG_LLR_2012 (SPAdes) (version 2) | ecosystem: Environmental > Aquatic > Freshwater > Creek >... | reverse complement strand
TTTTCAAGGGGCCGGTATCCGTCTGATGCCTCGCGCAACCAAGGGCTCGGGTCCAGTTTGTAGCAAGAAGCAAAGCTGGCTGGAAAGGCTGTTTTCCGTTGCGTCGGTGCAGGCCGCCAACTGCTACGAGGGAGGGTGCGGGGGGCACTATTATTACGAATCGTACCGATCGTGTGGCCAAGCCTGCGGCGGCGGGACCCAAGCCTGGTACATCGTCAATCCGATGTTCGGCGGCTATTGCGACGGGTGGTATTATACCGGCAACGGCGGATGTATTGCGAACGATGGGTCTGGGAACTGTATCTGTGAAGAGGATTACTGCAATACATGCCAGTCCGCGAGCGTAAAGGAGCCCTTCGCTTCGTTGTGGCCCGCATGGAGTGTTGTTGGACGAGAGGAGCTTTCATGAGAGCAATCTTTTTTTTCCTACTTGGCGTACTGGCGGTCGGCGACGGCCAAACGTTGGTGCCGGTCGGGCGCACGATGCCGGTACCGGTCGATTCCTATGTCCAGAACCTCCAGGTTTTCTGGAGTCGTGGGTTTGCGATTTATAGTTCGGACGACACGGGTTCGATCACGGTCTATGACACCTCAGGCCAGGGGCCCCTCGTGGCGAGCCAGGTGAAAATCTGGCCGGACAAGACCAGTGAGCTCCGAATCGTCCATGCCGCCGCCTCAGGCGACGGAACCTTTGCGGTATCCGGGGCGGCGTATGCTTCCACCGGAGAAAGCACCGGTTTCCTTGCGTTCTTCGGAAAGGGCGCGCCGGTGAAGCTGATCCAACTTCCGACGACAGCCCTCTTCCGCATCGCATTTGCCGATGACGGCACGGTGTGGGCTATCGCTAGAGAGGTTGATTCGACTCTACAAGATCTTCCGCTGTACAACACCCTGCGTCACTACGACACGAACGGCAAACTGCTGGGATCGATGCTCCCAAATACGATGTTCCCTGGGAAGGGTTCAGCGATGTATTCACCGTCGCTCAGCATCGCAGCCGGCACGATCGGTGTATACCTCGATCGCGCTAAAACGTGGGTCGAGCTGACGCTTGACGGGTCTGTTAAGGGAACTTGGACCGTGCCGGCCCAGGTAGTGTCCTCCGGGCAGCGGCCACATTCTGGCCTCATATATTTGACAGATTCGGGGCGAATCGCCCGTCTTTCGTGGACCACCGGAAAACAGCCTGCCGATTCAACATCCACCATCGAATATATGACGAAGGCCGGAGCATCCCTGGCTTCGACGCCAATAAACGTCTCCTCGGCTCTCTCAAGCCAGGTCTTCTTCCACGGGTTCACCGGTGAGCAGTTGGTTTGGGAGTCAAAGGGGACGCTGAATTGGGGTAGCATCCAGTAATTTCCCGCAGCGGCGCGGCTGGGGATCCGGTTGTGTACCCATACAACGCCGATTGGTCCTTTAAAGGCTCGGGTAAGTTCATGCGGCATGTGAAGCTGAGACCGAGGACAGCGGTGAATGAAGAGGCTCTAACCAGGCTCATCGAGGCGGCGTACCTGGATATAAACGCTCGGGTGGAACACGGTTAGCCTACGGTTGCAGGCTCACCGTGGATGACACCGATTTCGTCGGGTCCGCCACGCTGGTTGCTGTGACTGTCGCCTTCGTGTTGGCGGTCGCAGGCGAAGGAGCCGTATACACCCCCGCTCGACTCACGCTGCCGGGGCCGGCCACCGACCATGTCACCGCTGTGTTCGGATTATGCGTGATCGACGCCGTGAACTGCTGCGTCTGTCCCGACCTCAGATTCGCGCTGGAGGGGCTGATCGACATCGACAAAGGGCCCAGCGACACTGTGGCCGACGCGGACTTGGTTGGATCGATCGTGCTGGTCGCCGTCACCTTCACGCTGGTTTGCGAAGGAACCGCCGCCGGAGCCGTGTAGAGGCCCGCGCTCACCGTTCCCGTGGCAGGGCTCAAGCTCCACGTCACGTTGCTGGTGGCGATTCCGCCCGAAAGCGCCGTAAACTGCTGGGTGCCTCCCGCGAACAGGTTTTGACTCGAAGGCGTCAGCGAAAGGTTCGCCACCGGCGGATACAGCGTGACCGCGGCCGTCGCCGTCTTCGTTGGATCAGCGACGCTGGCCGCCTTCACGGTGACCGTCTGTTGGCTGGAGATGGACGACGGCGCGGTGTAGAGTCCCGATGCGTTGATCGAACCCGCACTGGGGCTGATCGTCCACGTCACGGCCGTGTTCGTCGAGTTGCTCACAGTCGCGATGAACTGCTGCGTCCTCGAAGCCACCAGCGCCGCCGTTGCCGGACTCACTGTTACGGATATGGGAGCAGTCACCGTCAGCGTGTGCGCCGTGTCGCTGGACGTGGTGAAACCGGCGCCGGCGTTGTAGACCGCCTGAATCGTGTAGGTCCCGGCGGCAGTGCCGGCAGGCAGAGTATAGCTCGCGCTGGCCGCTCCGTTGGTCACCGTCCCCAACGTGACTGGCGCGCCAATCGCGGCCGTGCCGTTCAGGATCGTGAACGTAACCGTACCCGTGGCGACGGTGCCCGCTGCGCTTGTGACCGTCGCGCTAAGCGGGACGCTCTGGCTGGACGCACTGAAAGGAACAGAAACGCTCGCCGCGCTTGTCGTCGTCGCCGCAGTCAAGGGCTGAAGATTCACGGTAGCGGTAGCCGCGGTCGTGCCGTTTGCGGTACTGGTGGCGGTAACCGTGACCGTCTGCGGAGTCGTGATGCTGGCGGGGGCAGTATAGAGCCCAAGAATGCCGATCTGGCCGACCTTCGGATTGATAGACCAATTAAGACCGTAGTTCACCGTGTTTGTGAGGCTGGCATAGAACTGGGCAGTCTGCGAAGGATTGAGGTTCACGCTCGCTGGAGTGAGGCTCATCGCGAACGGCGGCAGCAATGTGATGGAAGATGTCGCGGAAATCGTGGCGTCCGAGCTTGACGTCGTCGTCACGGCAACGGTCTGCTGCGAGGCAATCGACGGTGGCGCAGTGTAGAGGCCGGAGCTGCTAATGCTCCCCGCACCCGGCGGATTCAGTGACCATAACACCGACGGAGTCGAACGGTCCGCTAGCCGCGGATAAAATTGCTGACTTTGCCCGGCGTAGAGTGCTTTTTGCGGCGGCGCAATGGTCATCGGCGGGAGCACCGTAACCGAGACGCTCGGAATCCCGTTTACGCTAATTGTAGCGACTCCTGGCGAAACTGCGGTAACGAGCGCTGCTGCGCCACCAACGGTAGCTACGGATGGGTTGCTGGAGGTGTAGGCGATGTTTGGTGCTTGCGAGAGCTCATAGACGGTGCCGTCGCTGTAGGTTCCCCACACCTCCAGATAGGTGGTGTCAGCGACGGGCACTTGTAGGGTCGAGGGCTGGACCCGCAAGCTGACGGGCGAATCTGCGCGCTGAACGAGGATCGTGATCTGATTGGACACCGCCACGCCTCCGGCAACGCCTACTGCCGTGAGTGTATACCCCTTTGGCGTAGTTGAGATGGGAATTTGCAGCGAAAATTGGTTGGGCGACCCGGCGACTGGAGTTCCGAACCCAATCGGATACGGGCTTATGACGTATATGTCTGAAAAGCCCGATCCAGACGGGCTTACCGTTACCGTGACGGTCTGGCCAGGATTGACGACGGCGCCATTCGCCGGGGATGTGATCTGGACAGATGGTTGCGCCTGCGCGGGTGGGCAAATAAGGAGCATCCCCGCCAGGGCAGCAATTGAAAATCGGCGAGCGTTCGAGATGATCATGTTCGGCTCCAGTGGCGAAGAATCCTCATTTATTAGCGATGGCCGCTCAGCGCAGGACTCGCGACGCCCTGAGGGGTATTGCGGAAGTTCAATATCGAATTCGGCACGCCATTCGTATCCTCCAGTTCAGCGGTGCCAGTGAAGCCGAGAATTCGAAGTCCTGCGGAATGGAGCAGCCCCGTGAGGCTCGCTGTATTTGCAATATTGATCTGGCTCACATAGGGCACGATGCCATCTCCAGCTCCTCCGGCGATCGTTTGCCACTGGGGTGACCACATGTTTTGGATCAAAGGGGACGTGGCAGGACAATGCTCCTTCAGTTTCGCAAAGAGGCAAAAGCTACATGTGTTCAGGTTGGTCTGTGTGGAGATGTCTACGGTCGATGCAATCGCCAACGTCGGCAGCCCCAAATTCCCGCTTCCGGAAACCCCCTGTTGCAGATCAAAGACTCCCCCGTTGACAGTAGATCCGGCGACAATCGCATTCGATATGGACCAATTCCCGCCGAGCCCGAGCCAGTACGCAGGGCACGAGTTTTGAGGGTCAAGGAGCGCATTGGCCAGCGGAGCGCCGGTGTACGGGGTTCCGATGGTGATCACGGTCGACACGCTGCCGATTCCGTAGGATTGATACTGCTTGTAGGCTGGCAGCGAAAGAAGGGTAACCGTGATGTCGCCGCCCATGCTGTGGGCGACGATATCAGCTTGCCCCGAGGCCATGTTGTTCGCAGCGATAAAATCGGCGATTCGCTTTTTTGAGTTGGCTCAGAACGATGGGCGCGTTATAGGCGAAGCCGAGTGCCGCGCCTGAGACTGTGGTTGGAACGGTTGGAGGAACGGGCGACGAGATCGCCGTGGGCACATTGTAGGATGCGTTCGCCACACAGGCGTTCGGACATGTCGTCGGGGAAGCAATCAGGGCGCTCTGGAGGCTAGAGAAATCTTCTTTGGCCCCCCAAAGTCCGTGAATCAAGAAGATCATGCGTTTTCTCAGATAAAGTGGCGCCAATGCGGGGGACGGCGTCGATTGTTCTGCGGGCAATGCCGCAGCCGCGGGCCTGCGAGGCGAAATCGTCGGGTTACTTTGCTGAAAGTCGGCCTGGATGGAGATCGGCCGCTGATAGATCATGGTGTCGTTGGCGTTATTCTGGCGAACGAAGTCCGTTGGGGGAAAATACAATGCGAACGCCATCGGCCCCTCGTCGGTGTTGACGGCCGTGACCTGAATCTGCGAGGCAACGATGGTCCCGTCCATCGTGGTCAGCAGGCCGTCCTCTACGGGTGAACTACTCGGCTCACCTTGGTCGTTGAAAACCGTCAACTGAACCGTGGCTCCGGATTGCTGCAACGGAACCCTCAACAGCAACCTTGCAGCGCCGTCGGCGGTTACGCCCACTACTGGTGTCCCGAGTGTGGCGAGCGATTCGGGCTCCTGAATGATGGTCCCGTCAGCGTTCACCAAGTCTGGAACCGGGTCAACCAAGTGTAGGGAAGGAATGTAAAGGACCAGCCCCGACGTGTCATACTCTCCGTAGCCTATATAGGTCTGGGTGATCGTGATCGCAGCGGGGCCATTTGCGGTGTACTGCCCGACGTTAAGGGAGCCTCCGAACACGCGGTTGTAACAAGTCCAATATTGGCCACACCCCTCGCTTGGCTGAGGATATTGCGAAGGCATGTCAAGAACAAAGGGGGGATTGGGCGCCCCTGGGAGCGCGCCGCCGTTCGTGGAGAGGCTCTCAGCGAACAACACGGCGCCATCGGGTCCGGAAATTGTCAGAGTGAGGGCATCTCCACAGAATCGGCCCCCGCCGCCACACGTCTGCTGGTAAACGGCCACAGCGGCAACTTCGGCCACCTCAATGGGCAGCGAAGTTGCGCCCTGCGGAACCTGGATCTGCCCTGTGCAGGTTACCGGATTGTTGGTTTCAGTGTTCCCGAACGTCGACCCGCAGACAAACTGAGCATCGGAGCGCCCGTGAAAGGGCCGCTTAAAGGCGTCGACTCGTGCTTTGGTTCTTTCGGTTGAGCGGCGGCCTATCAAACTGGACGCCAGCCTAACAGCACTCTTCTGACTCGGCGGTGCCTGCCCCTGAAGATGGAACGCTTGAAACGCAAGAATCGCGATAGCCCAACTTCTTTTCAGTCCCACGAACGCGCTCCCGACGTAGATAGTGATTTCGAATCCACCAGGAGATTATCACTAACTTGGAGGAAAGACAAGCAAAATAATTACTTATTAGGGGATTGTAGAACTAGAAAATACGATCCTGCTTCTTCAGCGTCCCAATCGACCCGATATTGGAAATCGAGACTGCGAACTGGATTTCGCTTCTATCTGTTGTGCCGAAGGCCAAGCGCAGGTAGCGGACGCTCAGGCCGCAGCAATCGGTGTTTTTGGTCGCCTGTAACTGCCAATATGTCGGGCGGCCGAGGCGGAAATCGTAGGCGATATTGCCTCCGTAATTCCAGCCCCTGCGGTTTGACCTGCCCCAGCGGACGCCTGCGTTCAACTGATCGGAGGTGGGGAACAGAAGCGGATTCGTATTGATCAGCGTATGGCCCAGATTCCAGTAAATTTGGTCGATGCGGCCATCGAGCGACACGCTGCTGTTGACGATCGAATGGCGCTCAATATCGTAATCGGTGCGCCATTCGAAGTTCACCTTGGATTGAATGCGCAGATCGCTCACCACCGGCGAATCGTGGCGCAGGCCGTCTAAGAAGGCAAAGCCGGTCAACTCGATCTCGCTGGCCAGAACGTTGCGCAGGTCTGGTTTCAGCGCCCCTCCGAAGGTCGGGTCAAAATAGCGGTCGTACGCCAGCTGCCAGGTGATAAATTCCTTTACCGTGCCGTTCTTATCTTTCGTATATATGCGATTTGTGAGCGAAAATTCCAATTGATTTGTGTTAGAAAGCAACTCGATTTCATCGAAGCGGATAATCCGGCCAAAGTTATTAATACCCGCCACGTCCTTATAGGTGATGCGAGGCTCGATCACGTGCTTTACCTTCTCCCCCATCCATTTCGGAGGCGCAGCAAACACCCGTGCCAGTGACGGTAACAGCAAGTCCACCGTGATGCTGCGCGCGCTGCGCACGACATTTTGGCCGTTGACGACGGGCTGGTCGAACGGCTGGCCGGCAACCAAGCTGGAGCCGTAAAACGTCTCGCGCACGCCGAACGTCGGGATCAGTTGAATGTCGCCCCAATGGAACGCGGTACTGATCTGCGGACCCACGTCCATACGCGGCACGAAGTTGCGGGTCTGAAACTCAGCCTGGGTACGGTCCAGCAGGCCGACGCTGGAATCGAAGGAGATATAGAAGGGCTGGTCCAGAACCCTTACTTCCTTTTCCCGGGCGTTGAAGCTGATTTCAGGCAGCTTGCGAATCTCAATGCTGGTTTGCGGCTGCGCCGTCAAAAAGTCGAAATTGCGCTGCGCGACGATGTTGAGTCCGAAGTCGCTCCAATGCCGGGCGAGAAATCCAAGCGAGCGCGTCTCGCCGTACACGGCCTCGTTATAAGACTGCGTGAACTGCTGCAGGAACGCGAGCGACGACAGATAATCCACGTCCGCGCGCGTCTCCCAGCCCTTGCCCAGATCGTATTTTGCCTTCAGTGTTACATGAAGGCCCTGGTCCGACGTGCCTCCGGTGACTTGGTTTGTCTTAATGCCGAACAACTGCATGTCGAACTCCGATTGAGGATTGATGCGGCCGCGAAATTCGACGAAATGCGCCAGTCCCGCGCTGGTGTAATAGGTGCCGTTATAGGCCAGATCATAGCTGCGGCCCAGAGCCCAGTAATAGCCGAACGTCGCAGTATAGCCATGCGAGGAACTGGTGCCGATGGCCGGCATCAGGAATCCGCTGCGGCGCGGCTGCTTTTTCAGGTCTTTGTAGAAGTAAGGCGTGTAGAGCAAGGGGACGTTCTTGAGATAAAACCATGCGCTGTGCGTAACGGCGTGGTTGCCCGGAACCACCGTGAAAGTGGGACCCTTGAAAATCCACCACGGCTTGGGCACGATGCAGTCGGTGAGGAAGCCGTCGTGGACGATGTAGGTATCGTCCTTTCTTTCCATCCAGTCACCTTCGAAATAGAAAGGATTGGTGGTGGTGTTCAGGCCCGGCCTCGCCTGGATGGTGGACGCGGCCGAGCCCTTCACGTGGTAGAACGTGCCGTTGTCGTCGTCCAGGTAATACTCCACTTTGTCGCAATCCAGCTTTTCGCCGCGCGCGAAGTACTCGAAATGGACGTGTCCGCGCGCCTCCACGTAGTTGGTGTCCGTATTCCAGTCCAACTGATCGGCCTTGATCTGCATATCGGGGGTTTCGATGCGGACGTTGCCGCGCAGATGCCGCCAGGTGCCCTCCACCTCCTGGGCGCAGTCGGTTACTGTTCCCGCCTTGGCGTCCGCCAGGCAGGTATCCTCGACGAAAACCTCCTTGGGATCCTTGGGCGCGTCCGGCCGAATTGGCAGTACTTTCTTGTTCGGATCGGGACTGACGGGCACTTTTTGCTCCGGGGCGGGGGGCAAAGGGGGTCGAAACACCTGTCCCTGGAGGCTAAAGCTGAACAGGATGAGGACGATAGGGTACCAAAGTGCGACTCGTACTGCATAAAGTTCGTGACAAACGAGCCCGATTATGGTACTTAAGATTGATGCACCTCTGGAATTAAGTGGTACTTGGGGTGCTGCGAGCAACTGATAAGGAAGGCTCAATCGAGCACCGTAACAGAGCGGCGATACGCGAGTCAAGCGACTTGGAGAAGCATATGCAGTGCAACTACTGCCAGAGCTGGAACGAACAAGACGAGCGGCGATGTGTCCGCTGCGGCCGGCGACTGCATTTGTCGGCTCCGCGGCCGGCGCCGGAGACATATCCCATAAATACGGCGACCGCGCCGCAGCTCGAGAGCATTCCGGGCGGACAGCCGTTGCCGATGACTCCGCCGGACCGTCCCGACTATCAACCGTCTTTATTCCGTGACGCTTCTTTCGGTGAAAGGGTTCCCGGTCCGAAGGTGATCCCGATCCCGATGCTGACGCCGACGCGTCCGCCGGCCAGCACTCCCTCGGCGCAGCGCCGCACACCGCGTCCGCCTCGCGCTCCTCGCCGCGCTTCTGAAAATCAGCAGACCCTGGACTTCAACTCCGCCGCGCCCGCCACGAGCCTGGGCACCGAGGTTCACGCAGTGATTTATTGCGATGCTCCGGTGGCTCTGCCGGCGCACCGCATGATCGCTGCGGTATTCGACATCAGCATGGTGCTGATCGGCGTCGGGCTGTTCCTCGGCATCTTCTTCCTTTCCGGAGGAGTGCTGGAATTATCCAAACAAAACGCTCCGTTTTTGGTTTTGGTGGCCGTGCTGATGACCTTGTTCTACAAGTTCCTGTGGGTGCTGGGGAATGGCGAAACGCCGGGCATGCGCTTCGCGGGCCTGCGCCTGGTGAACTTCGACGGACGGGTTCCGGACCGCGACCAGAGAGCTTTCCGCCAGATTTCAAGCGTGCTCAGCATCCTGTCTGCGGGTCTCGGCCTGGTGTGGGCGCTGGTGGACGAGGAAAACCTCTCCTGGCACGACCATATTTCGAAGACGTTCCCGACTCCCGGCTGAGGCGGGCTTCCCACTTCACTCGCGCCGATGGTAGATTGAAGGTGTGAACCGTCCGGTCGCGCGTTACGTTCCGTCCCGCCGCTATTCGACTCTGTCGCTGGTCGCCTTGGCCGGCTTGGCGGTCAGTGGATACACGGCATGGCACTGGGCTCCGGCCTGGATCGCCGCGGCGGCATTCGCGATCTCTGCGCTGGGAGTCCTGTCAGCCGCCCTGCGCCCCGCCATCGAAATTTTCGAAAGTCATCTGTCAGACGGCCCCCGAACCATCTCCTGGAGCGACATTCGCCGCGTGGATCAAACCGGCTGGAACGCGCCGCTGGCCGTCTATTTAACGTTGGCCGACGGGCATCGCCTGCTGCTGGTGTATCCGGGCGAGCTCGACGCGTGCCTCGGGTTGCTCCGCCAGATACGGCGCTACTCGAAGGAAGCCCTGCTCGACGGCATCCCCTACAACCAATTCTGGGGAGAGGCTGCCGCGGAGCGCAAACCCGCCCCGCCTCCCGCTCCGCGTTATCCTCTGCTGCGTCCCGAGGATGAAGAAGAAGTGGAGAAAATGTTCCAGAAGCTAAAATCAGTGGGCCGGATCGACGGACGCGGGTCAGACGAGAAATGACCCGAAGAGAAGTGATTCGCCAGGCGTGAAGCGACTCCTCTTTGTTGTTGTATTCCTTGCCTTGCTGGTTCCGGGTGCAAGGCTGCTCGCCCCGGCCATGGGGCGCTATCTGGTGAGCGCCGAAGAGCCGGTGCATGCGGATTTGATCGTGGTGCTGGCGGGCGACGGCTTCGGCCACCGGATTCTGACCGCGGCGGAGCTGGCGAAACAGGGCTATGCACCGCGCGTCCTGGTGAGCGGGCCGGACGGCATGTACGGCAACCACGAATGCGATCTGGCGATTCCGTTCGCCGTGAAGGCGGGCTATCCGGAGGCGATGTTTTTGCACTTCGAGCATCGCGCGCGTTCGACCGAGGAGGAAACGCGGCTGATCGGCGCGAAGCTTCATGAAATGGGAGTGAAAAAAATCCTTCTCGTCACCAGCGACTTTCATACGCGGCGCGCGGCAAGGATTTTTCGCCGCGTTGTGCTGGACGTGGAGGCGCACCTAGTGGCCGCTCCAGACGAGTATTACAGGCCTGATTCGTGGTGGAAGGATCGCGAGGGGAGGAAGATCTTCCTGAGCGAATGGACGAAGACGGTAGCCGAATTCTAACGTCGTTGCACTATGAAGAGCGTCATCCAATTTTTGTGGCCGCACCTGAAGCGCTACCGCCGCGCCTACGCGGTGGGCTTCGCGGCGCTGGCGGCCAAGGATATTTTCGGAGCGGCCCTGCCCTTGGCCATGCGTGCCGCGGTGGATTCGCTGACCGCCAATCGCCCCCTCCAGGTGCTGTTCGAATTTTGCGGCTTGATGCTAGTCCTCTCGATCCTCAAAGGGATTTGCCAGTATTGGATGCGCATCATCCTCATCGGCATCTCGCGCGATATTGAGTTCGACATGCGCAACGATCTGTTCGCAAGGCTGGTCACTCTCGACGCCTCTTTCTACGGACGCATGCGCACCGGCGACATTCTGGCGCGCGCCACCAACGATATGAATGCCGTGCGCATGATGCTGGGGCCCGGCGTCATGTACTGGTTCGAAACGTCGTTGACGCTAGTGCTGTCCATCGCGGTGATGCTGACCGTGGACTGGCGCTTGACGCTGGTGGCGCTTGCTCCCGCGCCCTTCGTCAGTCTGGCCGTGATGGTGTTTGGCCGAAAAATCCACGACCGCTTCGAAGCGATTCAGGAGATGTTCTCCGACATCAGCAGCCGCGTACAGGAAAATTTATCCGGGGTGCGGGTGGTCCGCGCCTACGTGCAGGAGCGCAGCGAACTGGCGCATTTCGAGACGCTGAACCAAGGCTATATCGGCGAGAATCTGCGCCTGGCCAAGATTTCCGGCTTGTTCAATCCGCTGCTCACCGCGCTGGTGGGTTTATCGTTCCTGGTGGTGCTGTGGTACGGAGGCATGCGTCTGGCCGAGCACAAGATTTCGCTCGGCAGCTTCGTCATGTTCAACACCTACATGGGGACGCTGGTGTGGCCCCTGATTGCCATGGGCTGGGTGGCGAACCTGATGGAGCGCGGACGCGCTTCACTAAGCCGCGTGCGGGAACTGTTGGACGAGACGCCGAAAATTGCCGCACCGGCGCAGCCGCACGCAATTCCGACACCGGTGCGGGGAGAAATTGAGATCGCCGGCGCGAGCGTTCAATATGGCGACCGCAACGCGCTCAGAGATGTGACGCTGCGCATTCCAGCCGGCACGACGGCGGCGATCGTCGGCCACACCGGCAGCGGAAAAACCACGCTGGCGCAACTGATTCCGCGTCTGCTCGATCCATCGGAGGGCGCGGTGAAGCTGGACGGCATCGACCTGCGCGAATTCTCGCCCGAAGACGTGCGCCGCCAGATCGGCTACGTGCCTCAGGAGACGTTCCTGTTCAGCGCGACGCTGGGCGAAAATATCGCCTTCGGCGTGAAGGACGCGTCGGAGGCCGAAATTCGCCGCGTGGCGGAAATCGCTGGCCTCGGTCCCGATCTGGCAGGCTTTCCCGAAGGGTTGAAGACCATCGTCGGCGAGCGCGGCATCACACTCTCCGGAGGCCAGAAGCAGCGCACCGCGATCGCCCGCGCCGTGTTGCGCGATCCTCGGATTCTTATCCTGGACGACGCGCTGGCCAGCGTCGATACTGCGACCGAGGAACGCATTTTGACCGAGCTCGCCAGTGTGATGCATGGCCGCACCACGATCCTGATCTCGCACCGTGTATCTACCATCCGCAATGCCCAGGTGATCTTCGTCATTGAGCACGGCGAGCTGGTGGCGCAAGGCTCGCACGCCCAGTTGCTCGCCGAGGGCGGCTACTACGCCGACCTGTACGAAAAACAACTGCTCGAAGAGGAGCTGGAAGCAATTTAGAGCAACGCAAGAGGTGTCATAATAATGACTCCCATGCGTTTTCTGACCCTCGCCCTGCTGTGCGCTCCGGCCTTCGCGGCCGACCTCACGGATCAGTACAAGCCCATCGCCGACAAGATCATTGACGCCGCGCTGGCCGATAACGACGGCTATGCCAAGCTCGCCTATCTGTGCGACCGCATCGGCGCGCGCCTGGCCGGCATGCCGAGTCTGGAGCGCGCCATAGAATGGTCCGCCGCGACGATGAAGGCCGACGGGTTGAGCAACGTGCGCGTCATCCCCGTGAAGGTTCCGAAGTGGGTGCGCGGCCAGGAATCGGTGCAGTTGATTGAGCCCTACGCCAAGCCTTTACACATGCTCGGCCTGGGCATGAGCGTCGGCACACCGCCCGGAGGCATCACCGGCGACGTCGTCGTGGTTGAAGATTTCGATCAGCTCGAAAAGCTCGGCACCGCGGGGGTACGCGGAAAAATCGTGCTCTTCAACGAAAAATGGGTGAACTACGGAGCCACCGGCCAGTACCGCCGCGCCGGCCCTTCGCGCGCCGCGAAGCTGGGAGCCGTCGCGCTGCTGATCCGCAGCGTTACGCCGCTCGCCATGCAGATTCCGCACACCGGAACGCTCGACTACGATGAAGCGCAGCCGAAGATTCCCGCCGCTGCATTGAGCGTGGAGGACGCGCTCATGCTTGGCCGCTTCGCCGCGAATCACGTTCCGATCAAAGTGCATCTGGAAATGGCCGCTCACATGGACCCCGACGCTGACTCAGGAGACGTGATGGCCGAAATCCCCGGACGCGAGCATCCTGAGGAAATCGTCGTCATCGGAGGCCACATCGATTCCTGGGACGTCGGCCGCGGCGCTCAAGATGATGGCAGCGGCATTATCGCCAGCTTGCAGGCGGTCGCGCTGATTAAGAAGCTCGGGTTGCAGCCGCGCCGCACTCTGCGCGTCGTGTTTTGGGTGAACGAAGAAAACGGAGGCCGTGGAGGCGAGGCGTATCGAGCCTGGGTCGGGGATCAGGTCAAGAATCACGTCGCCGCGATCGAGATGGATGGAGGCGCGGAAGCGCCGCGCGGCTTCGGATTTGGTGGAGGGATGGGGCGCGGCCGAGGCGCCGTTGGCGATCCGCACTCCATGGAATTGGTCAAACAGATCGGGGTGCTGCTGAACCGTATTGGCGCGGGGGAAGTTACGCCTGGCGGCGGAGGGTCGGATATCGGCCCGCTCACGCGCGATGGCGTGCCGTCGTTAGGGGAGCGCTCCATCGGCACCCATTATTTCGACTGGCATCACACCGAAACCGACACGCTCGACAAAGTCGATCCAGAAGATTTTCGCAAGTCCGTCGCGGCCATGGCCGTGATGAGCTACGTGCTGGCCGACATGCCAGAGAAGTTGAAGTAACTACTTCTGCGGGGCGACCATTTGACGTACCCGGTCGAGTTCCTTGCGCAGCCTGCGCTCGCGCAGGCCGAGAAGCACGACATAGAACCCGATAATGGCCCATCCTGCGAAAAAGCCATAAAACATGAAGGTGAAATTGCGGTTATCCATTGCTGTTCTCCTCTAGTATTGATGCGCTTCGCGCCGCAGCGAATCGATTTCGCGCGAGGTCTCGTCCTGCTTCATGCGGATCATCACCATCGCCGTGGCCAGGCACACGAACGCCAGCAAGTTCCAATAGATCGGGCCTTCCATGCCCTTCGCCATGCCTCCGCCGCCGCGCACGCTCAGCACCGGCTGGGGATGCAGCGTGCGGAACCAGTCGATCGCCTTATATACAATGATCACTTCGACGAATCCGAAGATGGATACCACCGCCGATAGCCGCGCCCTCTGCGCCGGCTCGTCGATGGCGCGCCGCAGCATCAGGTATCCGGCGTAGGTGAGCCAGCAGATCAGCATCGACGTTAGCCGAGGTTCCCATGCCCACCACACGCCCCAGATGATGCGAGCCCAGATGCTGCCCGTCACCAGCACGATCGCGGCGAACACCAGCGAAACTTCCGTCACGCCCGCTGCAAGAGCGTCGTATTTCATATCGCCCTTGGTCAGATAGAGGATGCTCGATACCAGCGCCACCATGAAGCCCAGAAAACCCGTGAAAATGGTGGGCAGATGAATGTAGATGATGCGGAAAATGGCGCCCTGATTGGCCTCATCCGGCACCACCATGAAAATGTTGTACAGGTTCCAGCCGAGCAGAGCCACGGCCACCGTCACCAGTCCAATCAGAATCTTAGATCGCATGAATCACCCCACTAACACAGTATCCACCAGCGTCACCGAAAGCGCTGTGAAGATGATGTCGAATCCAATCAGCAATCGCAGCCAGATGAGATTGTCCCCCGCAAGAGGCTGCCCGTTCAACAGGTCGTGCGTCAACTCCATGGCGGCCATCAGCGCCGGAATCATCACCGGATAAACCAGCGTCGGCAGCATCAATTCGCGCAACCGCAGATTGACAGTCAGCGCGCTGAACATGGTGCCCACCACCGTCAATCCCCACGTGCCGAGCAAGACGACGGCGACCATCGACCAGAAATACGTCCACCACGATATGTTGAACAAGAATCCAAACGCCGGCAGGCAAACCGATTCCACTGCCAGCAACATCGAAAAATTCGCCGCCGTCTTGCCCAGAAACAACGCCGCTGACGGCACCGGCGATGCGACTAAAGCGTCCAGGCAGTCGTTCTGCGTCTCGCGCGCGAAGCTGCGGTTCAGCACCAGCGCTCCGGCGAAGCTGAATACCAGCCATAGCAGGCCTCCCGCGAACTCCGGCATCGATTCGGGATCGATGGCGAAGCTGAACAGGATCAGGATCACGAGTGAAAACGCGATGGACGCATTTAGCGCCTCTTTGGTCCGCCACTCCGCCCGCAGATCCTTCGCCGCGATGGTCAGCGCCTGGCTGAGGAACAGCTTCACGCCGATTCCCCTTCATAGGTGCGGTACAGCCAGCCCGGATCGCCGATCATCTCCTGACGGCGCTCGCCCGCGTACGCCACTTTCCCCTTGCTGATCAGCACCGCATGCGTAGCCAGCTCAATCGCCTCACGCAACTGGTGCGTGGACATGATCACGGTGGAGCCGCGTTCCTTGGCCTCCAGAATCAGCCTCTGAAGAACCGCGATGGCCTTGTCGTCCAGCGACGTGAACGGCTCGTCGAACAGCAGCACTTCGGGCTCATGGATAAACGTCCGCGCAACCGCCAGCCTTTGCCGCATGCCGCGCGAAAATTCCCGCACCAGCCCGTCGCGGACCCGTTCCAGGCCGGTTTTTTCCAGCCAGTATTCGGCACGCTTCGCCGCATCGTCCAGCCCGTACAGCTTGCCGAACAGGATTAGGTTTTCTTTGGCTGACAGTTCGTCGTAGAGCGATATGCCGTGGCCCAGCACGCCGATGCGCCGCCTGGTGGGCTCGTCGCGCACCTCGGCGCCCTGAATTTTTACCGACCCCTTGGATGGTTTCGCCAAGCCCGACAGAATCCGCAGCAGCGTGGTCTTGCCCGCGCCGTTGCGGCCCAGTAGCGCCACGATGGACCCTGCCTCGATCTTGAACCCTACGTCGCGCAGGGCGGGGAAGTCGCCGAAGTATTTCCAGACCGCGTCGGCTTCCAGGGCGATCATGCCGTCTTCCGGTAGAGCAGTACGCCACCCAGCGCCAGAATCGCGAACGTAAAGCCGAAGATCAGGTCCACACGCGTATAAACGCGCGCGGCTTTCTCTTCGATCTGCGGCTCGCCTGTGTCCTCGTCCGGAGCCACGGCCTGCGCCGGTTGATTGCGCAGCGATCCCGTACCGGTGACCTTCACCGTATAGGCCGCCGTCGTCGCGTTGTAAATGTGCGCCTTGGTCTGCGGCTCCTGGCCCATGGCCTCCACGCCTTCGCCTTCGACGGTCACCGTGCCGGGCGTCACCAGACGCGTGATGCCCTCGGCATGCATGATCTTGCTGGTAAACGTATCGCCCGGCGGCAGCGAATAGCTGACGTCGAAGCGGCTCTGGCCCGGCTTCACCGGATAATCCACCTTATAGACGTTCTTCACCGCGGTCTTCTCCGCGCTGCGGTCAATCGGCAGCCCACCCGGAGCTGTGATCCTCACTTCGGCCTTGCCGCCGGCTGTCTCCGGCAGATAAAACTGCACCGATCCCTTCGCCGGGTCCTGAAACGTCGTCGCCGTATCGTTTTCCATGATGAACGTCTCGGCGATCTCCAGCGATTGAGCGCTCGGCTCGATCAGCACCATGTGCTGCGCCACTTTCGCCACGCCAGGCTTGGACGTCGCATCGAACACCTTCACTTCGACGCCCGTCGTTGGCTCATTAGGCTTCAATACCAAGTTGTACGACGCGCCCTGAAAAATCGCCTGCAGCAGCGCCGGATTGCCGCCCAGATCGTTCGCGAATTGGAATTTCCCCTGGGCGTCGCTCGTCGCCGTCCCCAGCGTCTGCATGCCCTGCTGCCCGGGCTGGATCAAAGTGACCACCACGTCCGGCTGAGGCTTGTTCTTGGTCGCGTTCATCACCGTGCCGTCCACCGCGGCCGAAACCAGAGTGGTCGATGCCAAAATGGGCGCCAGAAGGCTCACCAGGATTTTCATGACATGGCCTTTCCGCACTCGCCGCAGAATTTCATCGGCTTCGGGAACGTCGCGTTGCAGTGCGGGCAGAGGGTGGCGGCGGCCGGCGCCACGGGCTTCGGCTTTTCTACCGGAGCCGCGACAACCGCCGCGGGCATTCCGGCGCTGACGCGTTCGATCTCCTTCAGCACCCCGGCCAGTTCCTTCTGCAACCCCAGCTTGGTCTGTTGATAATCTTCGTCCGACAGTTTGCCCACGCGAAATTCGAACTGCAGGTCGCGCAGGTTTTCGTAAATCTGCGCCTTGCGATCTTCCAGGTGCTGCGTCGGAGAAACGGTCACTGCCGGGGGTAGATCCTGGCTGCGAATCGTGAGCGTTAACAGGAAAGTGACGGCAACCACCAGCGCCGCCGTAAGAAAAAGAGTCATTCGTCGAGCTTCGCCATGTCCTTGTTAATTCGTTCCATCACCGCCGGTTCGATATCGGGAGCGGGCGCCGCGGCCGCGGGCTTCATATACCGCCTGATCACCATGAACACCACGATGGCTCCCAACGACAACGCGATGAACGGACCCGCGGTGCCGAACAACCCCGGTGCAACGGCCAGAATATCCTTGCCGTTTTCCGCCACGAACTCGTCCAGAATCGCCGAGTCGCTCTTGCCCGATTGCTGGAGCTGAAAAATTTTGATCTTGGCCCGCTTGCACAGGCCGCAGCCCGGCTCCATTTTGCAGGCCATGTCCTGCTTGCAGCCGCAACTGCACAGCATCTTCCGCGCGACGCGGTTCACCGGCTCGGAATCCAGATCCACCGCGGTTTGCGCGGCAGCCAGTCCCGCCGCCAGCGCCAGTATCAAACTGAACGTTCTTAAACTAAACCTTGGCATGTTTCCCCGTCACCGCCACCACTTCCGTGCGTGGGAATATCAGGCGCGATCGCGGAGGAACCAGGCAGATCAGCGTCCCCGCCAGCACTACCCAGTAGCCCACCCAAATCCACGTCACCAGCGGGAACACGTACGCTTCCATCACGATTTTCTTTCCGTCGTCGGAGGTGCCCGCGAAATTGATATACAAATCCTCGTTTAAGCGCCGCCGGATGTCCACCACGCTGGTGGGTTCCTTCTTGGCAAGGTAGAGCCGCTTTTCCGGCTCCATCGTCCCGATGTGCTGTCCGTTTTTCGAAGCATCGATCGTGATCTTCTCCCAGCGGTAATTGTCGTTCTGACCCTGCTGGTAGTCGGTCAGCAGCAGATCGTAGTGGCCCAGGTGAACCGTCTGGCCTTTGTCGATCTCCACCGTCACATGCTGGTCGAACGCCTTGCCGGTGAAGCCGATGAAGATGATAATGATGCCGACGTGTACGATGTAGCCGCCGTAGCGCCGCGTGTTGCGATAAGTCAGCTCGATCATCGACATCACGAAGTTGGTCTTGTCTTTCGACGCAATGGCATTCGCGCCCTTCACGAATTCCATGGCCACCGAGACGATCACGAACGTGCACAGCGCGAATGAGATCAGCGCGTACACGTCGCGGACACCCAGCGCGATCAGCGCTGCGTCCACCGCGACGCCGCTTACCGTCGGCCACAGAAACGCTAGGCGCAGGCTGGCGAAGCTGCTCTTGCGCCACGCGATCAGCGGGCCGACGCCGGTCAGCAGCATCAGGAACAGCGCGATCGGCACGTTGATGCGGTTAAAAAATGGCGCATCCACGCTGATCTTCTCGCCGGTGAATTTTTCCGAAATCACAGGGAACAGCGTGCCCCACAGGATCGCGAAGCAGCTCGCCAGCAGCACCAGGTTGTTGAACAGGAAGCTCGATTCGCGCGACAGCACGCTCTCCATCTGCGCTTCGCTTTTCAGGAAGTCTAGGCGCGACAGAATCAGCGCCGAGGTCGCCGTGATCCCGATGCTCAAAAACACCACGAAATACAGGCCAATCGGGCTCTGCGCGAACGCATGCACAGAGTTCACCACGCCGCTGCGCGTTAAAAACGTCCCGAAGATGCACAGGAAGAACGTGGCCGAGACCAGCACCATGTTCCACACCTTCATCATTCCTTTTTTCTCCTGCATCATCACCGAATGCAGGAACGCCGTCGCCGTGATCCACGGCAGCAGGCTCGCGTTCTCTACCGGATCCCAGCCCCAGTATCCGCCCCAGCCCAGCACCGAATACGCCCAGCCCGCGCCCAGCAGAATTCCCGTGGACTGGAACATCCACGTCACCAGCGTCCAGCGGCGCGTGGTGTGAATCCACGCTTCGCCCGGTTGTTTGGTGATCAAAGAGGCCATCGCGAATGCGAACGGCACGATGAAGCCCACATAGCCCAGGTACAGCATCGGCGGATGGATCACCATCGTCCAGTACTGCAGCAGCGCGCTCAGTCCCTGCCCGTCGCCTACGTCCACCACGCGTTTGCCGGCCATTAATACGCGGAAAGGGCTTTCCAGGAACACGATCAGCGTGAGGAAGAACACCTGCGTGGCCATCATCACGGCCACCACGTAAGGCATCATCTCGCGGAACTTGCCGCGGCTCTTAAACACCACGACCGACGCGTAAGTGGCCAGCAGCCAGTTCCAGAACAGCAGCGAGCCTTCCTGCCCGCCCCACCACGCCGAATATTTGTAAACGGCCGGCATGGCCTTGTTCGAATAATGCGCCACGTACGCCATGCGGTAATCGCCCGACATCAGCGAATAGATAAGGATGCCCGCCGCAATCGAGATCAGCACCCAGATCGAGTAAACGGCGCGTTCGCCGGAGACCATGAGGAACGGACGTTTCGCCAGTTTACCGGTGACCGATGCCAGAACCGCGTAAATCGCGAAACAGAACGCCAGAAGGATGGAGAGAGCGCCTATGTTTTCCATGTTGATATGTTCGTCAAAACCAGCGTGATTACAGCGCCGCGCGAGAGCCTGAGCCCGGCGCTTGAATCGGCTTCGCTTCGTACTTCGAAGCGCATTTGGCCTGGATCTTGGTGGCGCGGAACACTCCGTCCGAGCCCAACTTGCCGTCAGCCAGAGCCTGCGCGCCGTCCTTGAACGTATCGGGCAGCGGATCGATGCCGCTATAAACCACCGGCAGGACCAACGCCTTGGCCAACGGATGGCCCTCGGCGTCCTTGTCCTGAATCAGCGTAAAGTGCACGTCGCGGCCTTCGCGGCGGATCGAGTCGGCCCCGATATCGCCGGCCACACGCAGCTTCTTATCGGAGTGGTCGCCAATCCCGTTCAACTCAGAGATGGTCTTGTAATAGGTCTTGGTTTCACTGATCCCGGTGCTGGCCAGCCAGCCAAGAGTCCCCAGGATCGCCACGATCAGGAATCCAAATTTCCAATATTTTTTCATGCCGGTAACTCCCTATGCATTTTAGCGCCCGAAACCACAGTATAGCGCCGCCATTACATAATGGGATGTGCGCAAACGCCTCCCGATAGTCTTTCTTGTGCTGGCGGCCATTTTCTACATCGCCGCCGGCGTGAACCATTTCCTGAAGCCCGAGTTTTATTTGAAGATGATGCCGCCGTATATCCCCTGGCATGAGCTCATGGTGCAGCTCAGCGGCGTCGCCGAAGTGCTTGGAGGCGTTGGACTTTTGATCCCCCCCACGCGCCGCGCCGCAGCCTGGGGATTGGTCGCTTTGCTAGTGGCCGTCTTCCCCGCCAACATCTATATGGCAACCAACCCGGTGGAGGCGGGCGCAGCCGCCATGCCCGCCGCCTCGCTTTACATCCGCCTCGCCTTCCAACCCATCCTCATCTGGTGGGTCCTTTGGTGCACCAAACCGAAGGCGGGAAGTGCCTAGCGGCGCTGCATGTGCGCCAAATGGCGCAGCCTTGCCGCGTCATCTTTCATACGATACAATGTCGGTTATAAATGACATTCCGGACCTCTCTCTTCCTGCTCCTGTCCCTCTTCCCCGTTCACGCCCAAGTCTCGGCTGTCCTTTCCGGCACCATCACCGATCCTTCCGGAGCGGTTGTCCCCGGCGCGTCCGTCTCGGCCAAAAATGAAGACACCGGAGCCCTCCGCCAGGTCCTGACCGACGGCGAAGGCCGCTATCAGCTCCTCGAACTGCCCGCCGGCAATTACGAACTCGCCGCGACCAAGCAGGGTTTCAAGCGGGTTGCGCGCGCCGGCGTTCACTTGGTCGTTGCCGAATCGACCTCGCTCGACCTTACGCTCTTGCTAAGCGCGGGCGACACCATCGACGTCACTGCCGACGCGGAAATGGTAGGTGTCAATACCTCCGGCGTCTCAGGCCTCGTGGGCGAGCGCCAGATCAAGGATCTGCCTCTGAACGGCCGCAGCTTCGACGAGCTCGTCACGCTGAATCCCGGCGTGGTCAACTTCACTTGGGAAAAAACAGGAGGGATCGGCGTCTCCAATTCCACTGTCGGCAATAATTTCGCAGTGGAGGGCAATCGTCCGCAGCAGAATCTATTCCTATTGAATGGCGTCGAGTTCACCGGAGCCGCCGAAAACAACATGCAGCCCGGAGGCACCAGCCAGCAGCTGCTGGGCGTCGACGCCGTGCGTGAATTCAACGTCCTGGCCGACTCTTACGGAGCCGAATACGGCAAGCGCCCCGGCGCGCAGGTGCTGGTCATCACCCAATCCGGAGGTAACGCGCTGCACGGATCGCTGTATGAATTTCTGCGCAACAACGCCATGGACGCGCGTAATTTCTTCGACGGCTCCTCCGCGCCCGGCTTCACGCGCAACCAGTTCGGAGGCTCCATAAGCGGCCCTATTGCGAAGAACAAGACGTTCGTCTTCACCAATTTCGAGGGTTTCAATCAACACCTGCACCAGACCGGGGTCGATCTGGTCCCCGACGCCAATGCCCGCCTCGGCTCTTTGCCCTGCAAACTCGCGACGACCACGTGCGGTACCAATGGCTTGGCCTTCGTTGGCGTCTCGCCTCTGATCAGCGCATGGCCCGCGCCCTCCGCCGGCGCGCCCGATTTCGGAGGCATCTCCGAAGCGTTCAATAATCCTCTGCAGACCATCCGCGACGATTTCGGCACCGCGCGCCTGGATCATATGTTCTCTGCGAAGGACACGTATAACGCCGTCTACACCATCGACGACAGCTCCGATTTCACGCCCACCAGCACCAACGCGTATAGCGCCGACGCCGAGACACTGCGCGAACAGGTGGCCAGCATCGAAGAGACGCACGTATTTTCGCCGCGCCTTTTAAACACCGCCCGCATTGGATTTTCGCGAGCCGCCTATTTCTTCACAGGCGAGCCGACCCCCGGATCGCCCGCCGCCGCACTGCCCGGCTTCCTCTCCGGCCACCCTCTGGGCGCGCTCGTCGTGGGAGGCAGCGCGGCTTCGAACCCCACCGCGCAGTTGAGCCTCGCCGGCAGCAACAACGGCAGCAATCTGGATGTCGCACGCAATCTGTTCACCTACGAAGACCGCGTGGCGTTCGTCAAAGGCCGCCACCAAATCAGTGTCGGCGCGTGGTTCCAGCGCCTGCGGTCGAATGAAAATCTCGCCCTCAGCCAGTATGGACAAGCCACCTTCACCAGCCTCCAGACGTTGCTGCAAGGTACAGCCGGCACGCTGCTCTACACCCCCACTCCCACGCCGCTGGGCTGGCGCGCGCTGTTCGGCGCGTATTATGCGGAGGACGTGATCCGCCTGAGCCCTAAGCTGACCATCACGCTCGGATTCCGCGATGAGTTCACCACCGGATGGAATGAGGCGCACGGCCGCGCGTCCACGTACACGTATCCGGGCGGCATCATCGCGAATCAGCCGACGGTCGGCAGTTCGGCATTTACGGCGAACAACGGAAAATTTCTGCCGCAGCCGCGCGCTGCCTTTGCCTATAGCCCCTTCGGACGCAAGACCGTGATCCGCGCCGGATTTGGCATGTATAACGACCTGCAAGACGCGCTCGGCTACCGCACCGACCAGAATGCGCCCTTCAATCCGACGTATAGCTTGCCCAACGCCGCCGTCGCGTCGCTGCCGCTGTCTACCAGCGCGGCCGTTCCCTCCACCGCGAAGCTGGTCCCCGGCGGCACGCAGCCGGACTTGAAGACGCCGACGCTCATTTCCTGGTCCCTGCGCGTCGAGCGCGAGATCACCGCCAACACCGCGCTGACCGTGGGCTACGTGGGCTCGCACGGCTATCACGAACTCATCGGTATCGACGCCAATGAGCCGTTTCCCGTGATCTGCCCCAACTCGCCTTGCCCCGCGAATTATCCTGCGACGTTCCCCGCCGGCCTCGCAGGCACACCGATTCCTGCAGGCACGTATTACGTCCCCACTACGACGCGTGCCAATCCGACGATCGCGAACACCTGGACATACTTTTCCGAAGGCGACAGCTCGTATCAGTCGCTGCAGGTCGATTTGAACCACCGCTTCAGTTCCGGCTTCGCCGTCCGAGGCGTCTATACGCGCTCGAAAACGATCGACGACGGCGATTCGCTGAACGCCACCGCGTCGGGAGGCGAGCCCGCCCTGGCATCGAATCCCTTTAACCTGCGCTCCGATCGCGGCCTGGCAAATTTCGACGTCCGCAACGTCGGCGTCATCAACTTGAGCTACGCGCCCAAATGGTCTCGCGGCGTGCAGGTCAATTCGGTCGTCACGATACAGGCAGGCTTTCCCTTCACGCCCCAGTTGAGCTACAACCCTTCCAACAACGGGGATTCCCGCAATCCCGTGCGGCCGTTCGTCAACCCCGCATTCACAGGCCCCGTGATCCTGGGCAATCCCAACCAGTGGTTCAATCCGGCGGCGTTTTTGCAGCCTCCAAACTCCAGCGGGTTTTATGGCAACCTAGGCCGCGACACGCTGCAAGGCCCCGGCCTCGCCACCTGGGATTTTTCGCTCTTCAAAGAGCAGAGAATTCGCGAGACCATGCGCGTCCAGTTCCGCGCGGAACTGTTCAACCTGTTAAACCGCGCCAATTTCAATGCGCCGAACGCGGTCGTTTTCACGCCCACAGGCGTCTCGCCGACGGCAGGCGTGATCACGGCCACATCCACCAGTTCGCGCCAGGTCCAGTTCGGCCTGAAGTTTCTGTGGTGATCTCCACCGCGCCAAAATGTAATTGGGCCAATTCGCATAGGAACCGGGCTAATCGCGTGACCGGCGCGCGCCTGTGCCTCCCGCATCTCAGTTGCCGATGAAAATGTCGATTCCGCCGGGGGACTGCGCGCCTGCCACGGACGCCTGAATCGCCGCCACGCCCGTGGCGATGCCGGAGGGAAGCTGAATCGCCACCTGGTACAATCCGACGCTTCCGGGAGATAGCACCGCGGAGATGACCGGAACCGCGTTTCCGCCCACGGTCACGACGGGAAGCGTGGCAACGGCCGGCGCGCCAGTCACCACGACTCCGGCGGGCGTTGACGGCGAAGTCGGCCCGAATCCGGTCGCCCACAGGATCAGGACGTCGCCCGCCTTGGCCGCGACCGTTCCAGGAATCGCCGCGGGATTGCCGACCAGCGCGTTGTCCGGATAGCGCGTCGCAATCGCGTAAGGGGTCGCTGGGTATTGGAAGAATGCGGGCGCGGCCGTCTGAAGCGTCCCCTGGAAAGGCTGGCTCGAGACGTTGTTATCGGTCACCACCACGTTCACCGCGCCCACTGCGGAATCGGCCGGGGCCTGCACGTTGATCTGGCTCTGGCTGACGTAATACGTATACGCGGGCTTCCCGTCGATGGTCACGCTGGTCCCAGCCAGAGCCGTCGGCAGATTGCCGTTCACGATGTCGCTCGAACTCCAGGTCTGACCGGCGGAGGTCGACAGATTGGAGCCCTTGATCGTCACCCAGGAACCCGCTTCGATTCCAGGCTGAAAGCTCGCTCCATTCTGCACCGCCGTGATCACCGGCGTGCCCGGCGCGACGACCATCAGCGTCACCGGCACTTTCAGAGGCGAGTTGGCCGCGCCCGCCGCCGTGATCTGCACCGAACCCGTGTAGGTGTTGGCCGCCAATCCCGGCGCCACCGAGACCTGCACCGTGCCCGGCGCGGCGCCGGAGGCAGGCGACACGCTCAGCCACGACGCGCCGGTCGATGCGGTCCAGTTCAACGGCCCCTTGTGTCCGTTCGAAACGGTGACCGCCTGCGCGGCGGGCGCTGAGGCTCCCAGCGCGTAGGAGAACTGCAATTGCGCGCTCGAAACCGAAATGAGCGGCGGTGGAGTTCCGGTATTCAACATGACGACGAGGCTGCCCGGCCCTAGTGGGAGCAGCGGACTCGACGCTTGCGAGTTAAATACGTTCAGCAGCGACGGCAGCGAGAGGAAGGCAAAGTCCGCAAGGCCGTCGCCATTCCAGTCGCCGGCCGTCACGCCGAACCAGATCGGAACCAGGCTGCCCGCGGTTGGAACGGAAACCAGCGCTTGAAACGTGCCGTCGCCATTGCCCGGTCTCGCGTAGAACGAATACTGCCCGGAGATCAGATCCGATGCGTTCAGCTCCACCAGGTCCACCGTCCCCGTGCCGCGAAAATCGGCGGCCAGAAGCGCCATCACCAGGCCCGATTCCTGCACCGAAAAGCCCGCGGCGAGTGTCCCGCCGCCGGTGCCCTTGAACACCATCAGTTCGGAATTAGGAGGGCCGCCTGAACTGTTCGAGATGCCGCTCACCAGCACCACGTCCGGAATGCCGTCCCGGTTGACGTCGGCAACCACGGCTTGGCCCACGATGGCAACCCCGGGCAAGGCATACGTTTGCGCCGCCTGGAATCCACCTTTGCCGTCGCCGAGGTACACGAACAAGGTCGAATCGCCGGTGCTTGCTCCATTGAGCTCGGAGTTGATCTGCGTCCCGGTCACCACCAGGTCCGGCTTGCCATCGCCATTCATGTCGGCGGCAATCACGCTGGCGCACAGGTACGACGAAAGCAGCGTAACGGGCGGCTGGAAGGTTCCGTCGCCTTTGCCCAGCATCACAGCCACCCATCCCGTATCGAGAGCGGCGTCGGTAAGCGAGACCGCCAGGTCCAGTTTCCCGTCGCCATTAAAGTCCGCCTCAGCCAGTCCCTTGAAGCTGCCCTCGGCGAATCCCATCAGGAAAGTTTGCGTGATCGTGGTGGAGATCCCGGCTCCGAATTGCCCGTTGCCCTGGCCTGGAAACACCCATAAGGCACCCTGAAACCCGCAAACCGCCAGAACATCCGGCTTCCCGTCGCCCGTGAAGTCCCCCGCCAGGACGCCGGCGGCATAGCATCCCGGAGCGGATAACGACGCTCCCGCCTTGAACGTTCCGTCGCCCTGTCCGAGGAAGATCTGAACAGAAGTGGAATTGCTATTCGCCACGGCGATGTCCAGTTTGCCGTCGCCGTTGAAATCCGCCGAGGCCGTGGCCAGCGGCCCGTTCTGCGCCGCGTACAGCGCGTTCTGGGCAAATGTCTGCCCATTTGCGCCCAAGGAGACCAGAATCAGCAGCAACCAACAGCAGCAAGCCCGCATAGAGCCTCCTATCAAATTGTATGCGCCTTCCCCCTGCCCCATCATGTGTGCGCCTCGCCTTTGGGAGCCTCGTGGCGCTGGCAAAGTGATCGTCGCCTATTATAAAAAGAGAGCCATGCCCGACGCCGACAGCTCCCTCCGCTACCGCGCCTTGCTTCAAATCTCTGAAGCCCTGATCGTGCTGCGCGACCGGGAGGCGCTGGTGCAATCGCTTTGGGAAACGCTACATCCGCTCATCGGGTTCGATTACCTGGTCATCATGCGCTACGACGCCGAGCGGCGCAGCATTTCCTTGAAGGCCATCGCGGGCATGGATCCGCAGACCCCCGCCCACGCCACCGAATACCCGCTCGCCGGCAGTCCGGTCGAGGTCCTTATCGAGAGCGGCAAGCCTGTTTACGTGCCGGACATGTCCCACGAAACGCGCTTCAGCCCGGAACTGATGGAAATCTACCGCGAGAGGAACATCCAGTGCGGCTACTGGATCGCGCTGGAAACCGCGCGCGGCATTCACGGCATCCTCGCCTTTAGCGCCTGCAGACCCGACGCCTACACCGCCGAGGATCGTGAGTTCATGCAGCACATCGCGCGCCAGGTGGCCATCGCCACGGAAAACGCCAAGGCGTTTGAAGAGATCAACGCGCTGCGCCGCCACATTGAGGACGAAAAGGTCTACCTCGAAGAGGAAATTCGCAGCGAGTATCGCTTCGACGAAATGGTCGGCTCCGGACCTGCTCTGCGCGGCGTGCTTCGCCAGATCGAAACAGCCGCGCCGACCGGATCGTCCATCCTGATTCAGGGCGAAACAGGAACTGGCAAGGAACTGGTGGCGCGCGCCATTCATCGCCTGAGCGACCGCGCGAACGCGACTTTTGTCAAGCTGAACTGCGCGGCCATCCCGGCAGGCCTCATCGAAAGCGAGCTGCTCGGGCACGAAAGAGGAGCGTTCACCGGAGCCTTGGGCCAGCGCATCGGACGGTTCGAGCTGGCACATCGCGGGACGCTTTTTCTCGATGAGATCGGAGAGCTGCCGCTCGATATGCAGCCCAAACTGCTGCGCGTGTTGCAGGACGGCCAGTTCGAACGCCTCGGCGGATCGCTCACGTTACATTCGGATTTTCGTCTGGTCGCCGCCACCAACCGCGATCTGCGCGCGATGGTCGCCGAAAATCAATTCCGGGCCGATTTGTTTTATCGCATCAACGTCTTCCCCATCTCGCTACCGCCCCTGCGCGACCGGCGGGAAGATATTCCCACGTTGGTCCGCTATTTCGTCCAGGAATTCGCCACACGGATGCGCAAGAAAATCGAGTCCATCCCCGCTGACGCGATGCAGACGCTGGTGAATTATTCCTGGCCGGGGAACATCCGTGAATTGCGAAACATTATTGAACGCAGTGTGATCCTGACTACGGGCACGCGTCTGGTCATCCCCGCCGAAGATCTGCGCGAATCGCACGGGGCGTCGAACGGCAGAGTCCTCACGATGGACGCCGCGGAGCGGCGCCACATCCTGGAAGCGCTGGAAGCGTCTGACGGCGTGATCGGCGGACCAAAGGGCGCGGCGGCCCTGCTCGGCATGAAGCGGAGTACCCTGCAATCGCGCATGGAGAAACTCGGGATCGAGCGCCGACATATCGGCATACGCCGGAATATCGGCGCCGGCAGTTCGGCACGTTAGCTTCTAAGATACTGATATACAAGAATAAATCGTCTGGCCCAGCGCATGCATCTTTATAAGCGTCATGATGCGAGCCCAGGTGAGCTCCGACGGTAAAAGGGTCACCGTCACGGTGTGCGGCCGTCTGACGCAGGAGTTCGTGCCGGAGCTCGAAAACTGCTGGAGACACACCCGGGCCGCGCAACCGGACGCCGAAATTTTGGTGGACCTTCAGCACGTTTCCTTCATCGATGACAAGGGAAGCTCCCTGTTGGAGCGCATGCACCATGGCGGCGCACGTTTCGCCGCGGCCGGTTTGATGACCCGCGCCATCGTCCACAACATTATTCATAAAGAGGCAAAACCTTGACCATTCGCAGGGCATTATTGACGCTATTGTTCACGCTGCCCGCTTTCGCGCAATTTAAC
>Ga0209698_10001332_pt1 | contig 28466 bp, 25 predicted proteins | sample LitLauG_LLR_2012_FD_187203 | JGI IMG/M metagenome (GOLD analysis project Ga0209698, IMG submission 187203) | Freshwater sediment microbial communities from Pennsylvania, USA - Little Laurel Run_MetaG_LLR_2012 (SPAdes) (version 2) | ecosystem: Environmental > Aquatic > Freshwater > Creek >... | reverse complement strand
CACCAGGTCGAGTCCGGCCTTCTTGCCCAATCGTGGCTGGTAAACACCATTAAAGTCGAGGAGAATGGGACGATAAGGAAGCCCGCTGCCACCATAGTTTCCCTGTCCACCTCGCCATGCCACGTCAAAACCGAATCCAAGGCGTTTGTGAAAGATGACATCAGCACCGATGGCGGGATATACGCCGCCTTTTTCCGCGCATGTTGGAATGCCGGTGTTGGAATCGATGGTGCATCCGGAAGCGGGTGTCGTGAGCGCGCTAAAGCCCAACGTAGCGTCGGCCTGCTGTGCGGTGGAGAGGTTCACGAACAGGAAAACAGCAGCGACGATGGCGAAGAAACCATACTTTCTCAAGAGCAACCTCCTGTCGATTTTCGATTATGGCCGTAAGATGCTATTCCCCAAGCATTTGGATGCAAGTACGAGCGCGGAGTACTCATCTTAAAATCGACTCCGCGCGGCAGGTTAGATTCCGGAGAGTCCATAAAAACCACGAATAACTCCACCGGTGAAAATCGGCCTCCCGTCTCCAACCCCAAAGCCTCGAACAAGTTGCGCATTCCCAAGCCTTCCGTCGTCTTACGAGCGCTTGGTGGCGCCGGTGCCGCCGCCGCGAAGAACATGATCCAGAGAGATTGGCCCCGCGCCAAAGAATAGCAGCGCGAAAGCCAAGCTTGCGGCGGCGAGGGGGAACTCATATCCATGATCGCCCGTCAGGCCGTTGTGCCAATGTACCTTCCAGATCGCTACCACCAGATCGATGCACACGGCGAAAGCGGCAACCCGAGTAAAGAATCCCACAAGGACCAGCAGACCGCCGAGGAATTCCGCAAAAGCGGAGACATAACCGAGCCAGCCAGGCAAGCCGAGGCCGGCGACCATTTGAGCGTGGTGATGCAAGCCTCCAAACACTTTGTGCGAGCCGTGGACCACCATGATCGCACCCAGTGTGAGGCGCATCACTACAAGAGCCAGTGGTTGCAGACGATCGAGATAACGCAACCTTTCCTCCGTGAAAATCTAGGGTACATCACGAGACACGAGGAATGAAGTAACGCGGGAGGAAACCACAACCGCAGCCGGCGACCGGGTGCGAAGGTGCCACGCAAGCTCTTGACCTGCGGGTAATCGGGCGATACTCTTTCGGCGCAGGCTCCCCCGGTCCATTCCCGACAATCGGTAAACGTGGAGATTTCCAAGATGAAAAAGTTGTGGCTCCGAGCAATGGTGATGGTTGTGGTCTTGTGCATGCTGATGCCGGCGTCTGGACAGCAGAAAAAGAAACGGGTAGCCGTGCTCAATTTCGATTACGCCACAGTGATGACGTCGTCGCAGGCAATTTTCGGAACGAATGTCGACATTGGCAAAGGGATCTCGGACCTGCTAGTGCAGCAGCTTGTGACCGACGGAAAGTTCTCACTGATCGAACGTAACGCGATTGACAAGATCCTGAACGAGCAGAATTTCGCCAATAGCGACCGGGTCGATTCCTCGACGGCTGCGAAAATCGGAAAAATTCTCGGCGTGGATGCGGTCATCATGGGCAGCATCACACAGTTCGGCCGAGACGATCAGAACAAAACTTATGGCGGCGGAGTATCGACCTTGAACAAGTTCGGCATTGGCGGACTACAGAAGCGCGACGCCAAGGCGGTCGTGGGGATCACGGCGCGCCTGGTCGATACCACGACCGGAGAAATTCTGGCGGCGGTCACTGGGACGGGTCAATCGCAACGAAAAGGCACTTCTCTGGCAGGTGCGGGCGGCGGCGGAGGCAATGCGGCTGGCGGCGGGTACGATATGACCAGCAAGAATTTCGGCGAAACCATCATCGGCGAGGCGGTGCATCAGGCAGTGACGCAAATGGCGTCGCAGTTGGATGACAAGGCCAGCGCCCTTCCGTCACGCAAGGCGGAGTTCTCCGGTGTTGTGGCCGATGTCAGCGGCGGTACGATCATTTTGAATATTGGCCGCAACTCAGGCGTGCAGGTAGGCGACGTCGTGGACATCAGCCGTCCGGTGCGAACCGTAAAGGACCCGACCACTGGGAAAGTGATCAAGACGATTACAGACAAGATGGGATCGGCGACGATCACTGAAGTCGATGCTGATTCGTCAACCGCAAACTACAGCGGAGGTTCGCCAGCGAAGGTGGGGGACGCGGCGAAGAGCCAGTAAGGGATTTAGACAAAACCACCCCGATAACCACAAAGGAGACGAGGGTTCACGAAGTTTCGCACTTCGGTTCCTTTGTGGTTTTTAATTCTGATTGCATCGAGAGTACCCTGATTTCGCGAATCAACTCCTTGCTGTAAGACCCTTCGAATTCGGTGTTTAGACTGCCGTCGTAGTACCTCCGTACCGTGCCTAGTACTTCAGTTACCGTTCCTGAAGTGACCCAACAGCTCCCATGGGGTCAGTACTACTAATAGACAATCCATTCGCGGATACCACAACGTGTAGTATGTGGCTCAGCAGGCAGAATCTGCCCAATCCAGAAAACAGGTAAAAAAGCCCGAAAAACGCGGGGATTCGCTTCGAGGGGAGGCTTTTCCCCCCTGATATATGCTCAGGACACCGAAGCCCCCGTAGCCGATATGGAGGGTGAGGGAGTCTCCCAAAGCAGACCCGTAGCGCCGGGAATTTCGCGCCGGAAAAGCTGGCGGAGGGAGTAAGGAACTATGGCTGACTCGCGAGAAGTGATGAATATTCGCCAGGCGTCGCAGTATCTGGGCGTAAGTCCGGACACTTTGTACAAGTACGTCGGCGAGCAGAAGATTCCCGCGTTCAAGCTGGGCAACCGCTGGCGCTTCAAGAAGTCGAGGCTCGACCAGTGGATGGAAGAGAAATCAAGCGAAATGGAACCGCAGGCCAAGCGCAAGCCGAAGGCGGCGGCGAAGGCGGCGGGGCAAGTTTAAACAACCAAGACGCGGGCGAGGGCGCCCGCGCCACACATAAGGTGGGCACATGTTTGGATTCGGATCGAAGTCCATTGTTGGCCTGGATGTGGGCTCCTCGAGCATTAAAGCCGTGGAGCTGAAGAAGAAGGGCGGACAGATCGAAGTCGCGCACCTCGGCCTCGAACCGCTGTCTTCCGACATCGTTGTCGATTCGATGATCGTGGACTCGGGCACGGTGTCGAGTGCGATTTCAAAACTGTTCCTCGACAACCAGATCAAGACCAAGGCCGTGGCCACCGCCGTCAGCGGGCACTCGGTGATCGTGAAGAAGATCTCGCTGCCCTCGATGAGCGACCAGGAACTGGCCGAGACCATCGAGAAAGAAGCGGCGCAGCACATCCCGTTCGATCTGGCGGACGTGAGCCTGGACTACCAGATCCTCTCCGACGAGGTGGGAAGCCCGCAGATGGATGTGCTTCTCGTCGCGGTCAAGAAGGACAAGATTTTGAACTACACCAACGTACTCTCGATGGCGGGCCGCACCCCGGCTATCGTCGATATCGATGCGTTGGCTCTGCAGAATTGCTACGAGTACAACTACCAGCCCGCACCAGGCCAGGTTGTGGCGCTTCTGAATCTGGGCGCCAGCGTCATGAACATCAACATCGTGAAGGGTACGACGCCGTTGTTCCCGCGCGACGTCAGCGTGGGCGGGCACCAGTACACCGACTCGCTGCAGAAGGAACTGGACCTCAGCTTCGAGGATGCAGAGTCGCTCAAGCTGGGCAACAAGGTCGGCACGGTGAGCGAAGACGCGAAGCAGCCGATCCTGCAGCAGGTGACCGAGATCATCGTGCTGGAAATCCAGAAGACGTTCGACTTCTTCCGCGCCAGCGCGGCCGGCGAGCACATCGAGAAGATCTATCTCGCGGGTGGTTCGTCAAAGGTACCGGGGCTCGTGGAAGCGTTACGCCAGGAGTTCTCGATGCCGGTGGAATTGCTGAATCCGTTCCAGCGGGTGACGCCTCCGACAGAAGGATTGGCCGCGGAGTTGGTGGAAAAGAATCCGGGCCAGATGGCGGTGGCGGTGGGCTTGGCCCTGAGGAGCTTTGAATCCCTATGATCAAAATTAACCTTCTCGAATCTTCCAAGGGGAAGAACAAGCGCGGCGGCGGTGGTGGTCCGTCGATGCCCACGATGGAAATGGGCGACATGGGATCGCCCAAGCTGAAAGTCCTCGTGGTGCTGGTGGTAGCAGGCTTGTTCAATCTCGGTTACTGGTACCGGCTGGATCATCAGGCCAAGACCATCGACGCTCAGATGAAGGTCGCTGAGCAGAAGAACCGGGAACTGGCCGACGTAAAGGCGAAGTTCCTCGACCGGCAGAACCAGGCCAATGCTTATAAGCATCGTGTCGACGTCATTGACAACCTGCGCCAGAACCAGACGGGTCCGGTCAACCTTCTCGCCATGCTGGGTCAGACGGTCAACAACACCGAGGCGGTCTGGCTGAGCAAGATGGATGACACCGGAGCGAGCGTGAACCTGGAAGGTACGGCGCTGAGCACCGATGCGGTGGCAAACCTGATCGCGAACCTGCAGAAGACCGGTTTCTTCAAGGCCGTCGAAATCAAGGAAACGTATCAGGACGAGCAGATCAAGGAAATGCAGGCGTTTCAGTTCACCCTGACCTGCGACAAGAGCACCGAGAAGGGAAAGTCGTAGAGGAAACCCTATGGCAACGAATTTCAGTGAACTGTCGGGTATCAAGCAGTGGGGCGCTGTGCTTCTTGGGGGCGCTCTCGTGACCGCGGCTTTGTACTTCACCGTGTTCAAGAGCCAAAGCGAAAAGAACACGGCGGCGCAACACGCGCTCGAAGACAAGATCCGCGAAAACAACGAGCTCGAGTCCTATCGGCCGAAGCTGAAGCAGATGGAGCAGCAGCTGGCCGAACTCAAGCAGCAGCTGGAAATCGAGCAGCGTATCGTGCCCGATGAAAAGCAGATCGACTCGTTCATGACCACGATGGACGGCGAGGCTCAGAAGGCGGGCGTTGAGCTGCGGCGTTACACCGCGAAGGACACCAAGTCGCAGCAGTACTACACCGAGGTTCCGTTCGATATGGAACTGGACGGTCCGTACTACTCGGCGCTGAACTTTTTCGACCGGGTAAGCAAGCTGGAGCGCATCGTCAACATCAGCAGCCTGCTGGTCTCGACGACCAAGAGCCCGAGCGGCGCGAAGGCTAAGCATACCTACCAGTACGCGCCGAACGAGAGCATTGTGGCGACATTCACGGCCACGACGTACTTCAGTCACGATTTGACACCTTCCGCGGCAGGCGCCGGAGCAAAACCCGGAACGCCGGCGGCGAAGTAGGGACCACTATGAAGAAGCTGACGACCGGCATACTGGCAACTGCGATGATGGTAGGAGGGTTCTGGGCTGCGTCTATGGCGCAGAACGTGGACGCCATCGATCAAGCGCGCAGCATCGCGAAGTCGCTGCAGCAAAAGGACACCAACGACAGCAACGCGGCTCTGGATGCAGCGGGCGTGGGCCCGGCGGCATCGGACAAGCCGGCGCCCGGGGCTCCGGCACCGGCGGTAAAGCCGGCTGAAATCCCGAACTCGGCGCCGATCGTGCTGGCTCCTCCGAAGCCCGCGGCGAAGGCTGAGGCTCCGGCTGCAAAGCCAGCGGCCAAGCCAGCTCCGAAGCAGGCCGCAGCGCCGGAAGGCGCCAACCAGTTGCAACGGGTGAACGTGATCCAGGCACCGGACGGTGTTCACGTCGAAATCGTCTCCAGCGGATCGGTCACGCCGAAACTGACCAAGCTCTCATCGCCGGCCCGCGTGCTGGTGGAATTGCCGGAGACGGTGGTTGCCACTTCGCAGAACCATATTGCATTCGGCAGCGCCGGAGTGAAGGGCGTGCGCATCGGCATGGATGGCAAGACTCCGCCGACGACGAGCGTTGTGGTGGATCTCGAGAGTCCCGTTTCCTACGATTTGAACCCGGGGGCAGATGGCAAGCTCGTTCTGGCCCTGCACACCAGTGGCGGAGAGACGGTGGCCAAGAACAATCCTCCGGCTCCGGAGAAGGCGGCTGCATCGCCGGCCAAGCCGAAGTCGGCTCCGGCGAAGCCTGCGGCCGATTCGAAGGTGACGGCTGCGAAGAGTTCCAAGCCCACGAAAGTAGCTGCGACTGAGACCAAGCAGGCAAAGGCTGCTCCGGCACCAAATTCTCCGGCGTCGGCAGATAGCGCTCCTGCCCCGGAACCGGCGAAGGCAGAGGCTGCGAAGCCGAAGCAGGAAGACAAGAAGTGGGCGATGAACGGCAAGCGAGATCCGTTCTTCAGCCCGGTTGTGCAGCAAGGCGGCTCAGGATGCTCCACCGGCAAGAAGTGCCTGGAGATCGGCGCCATCAATCTTCGCGGCGTGGTGAAGTCCGACAACGGTTTCATCGCGGTCGTGACCAACAACCTGAATAAGGCTTATTTCCTGCGCGAGAACGATCCTGTGTTCAACGGCTATGTGGTGAAGATCACCGGCGACTCGGTGGTTTTCCAGGAAACGATTCAGGACAAGTTGGGAAAACCGTTCACGCGGGAAGTTGTGAAGAGGATCTTCACTCCGGCGGTCTAGGCGGGGTGTTGCAGTACGACGGCTATCCGAAAAGGGAGAGCCGAAATCAAGCTTGAAGAAGGACACGCGGGCCCCAGGCCTGCGGGTTGGGGAGAGGCGAAATGCGAAAGCAAATGCTAACAACGTCCATCGCGGTGCTGGTCCTGGCAGTAGCGGGGGTGGCGACCGCCCAGACGCCGAGCCAGCTCGAGCGCGTTAACGTAGTCCGTGGCACGGACGACATCCGGGTCGAGATGAGCTCGAACGGCGCGGTGTCGCCCAAGCTCAGCACTCTGGACTCGCCCAGCCGCGTGGTTGTGGATCTTCCGTCGACCGTGATGGCGTCGGGGAAGAGCCGCATCGACGTCGGCGCATCGGGAGTCAAAGACGTGCGCATCGGCATGGACGGCCAGACGCCTCCGACCACGCGCATCGTGGTGGACCTCGAAAAGGCGTGTGCCTATGAGATGACGCCTGGCCCTGCGGGCAAGCTCGTGCTGACCTTGCACGCCAATGCCGTGGCCAAAGCTGTCGAGACTAAGGCTGCCGAGACGAAGCCTGTCACGGCCGAAGCCGGCCGCGAAGGTAGCGGTGCGACGCTGCCGCATCCGATGTCGCCGTTCTCTCCGCGCGTTATCGATGGCCGCTTGATTCCGGCGTCCAAGACAACGACTGTACCGGCCACCAAGCCCACGGCCGATGCCGGTTCGCAAGACTACGTCTTCGTCGAGCCAACCTATCAGGCAGAGAACGACGCGAGCAAGAACGAGGCGAGCAAGGACGAACAGTCCCGTGAGCCCGTGGTTCGCGCCGGGGAAGCGGCTGCACGCTTCTCGGACAAGACTGCGGTTGAGCTGCTTCCGGTAAGCGCCCACGCAGCCCAGGCCCAGAACGCGCCGGCAATTCAGCCCGCGGTGAACCTGGCTGCCGAACAGAGAGCCCAAGCTGGCCAGCAACCCGCGTTGGCGGGCCCGAAATACACCGGCGAGCCGATCTCGGTAAACCTGAAAGACGTCGACCTGAAAGACTTCTTCCGCCTTATCCACGAAATCAGCGGCCTCAACGTTGTGCTCGATCCCAACGTGCACGGCACACTGACGATCGTGCTGGATGACGTGCCGTGGGATCAGGCGCTCGACATCGTGCTCAAGAACAACGAACTGGCCCGCGAGTTGGAAGGCAACGTCTTGCGCATCGCCACCGTCGATACGCTGAAGCATGAGGCCGACGGACGCCGCGCCCAGATCGAATCTGAAGCGCTGGCAGTTGAGAAAGTTTCCGTAACCCGCTTCCTGAGCTATGCCAAGGCGAAGGATGTGATCGTTACGGTCAAGAAGTTCCTCTCGCAGCGCGGCGATGTGGTGGCCGATGATCGCACCAACGCCGTTATCATCAATGACATTCCGAAAGTGATTCCGACGATCGACCGGCTGCTGACGCAGTTGGATCGCAAGACGCAGGAAGTCGAAATCGAAGCGCGCGTTGTCGCGGCTACGCGCCAGTTTGCGCGTGACATCGGCACGCAGCTTGGATTTGGCTGGGGGAACGGCCACAGCGCCATCGGCGGGAACCAGGCAGCCGGCAGTTCGCCGACTACCACGAACGGCCTGACGCCCGGTTACATCACAGTACCGGGTTCAACCTCCAGCGGTTCCACGATTCCGTTGTTCTCGAACCTGGGATCAACCGCGCCAACCAGCGGCTTGACGTTCGTGAACGCCAGCAACAACGTGCGTATCGACGCCATCCTGTCGTTGGCTGAATCGCGCGGCTTGTTAAAGGTGCTGTCGCGTCCGCGAGTCGTGACCCAGAACAACATCCAGGCCCTGGTGAAACAGGGCGTGCGCGTTCCAATCGTGACGCAGGCCCAGTTGGGCGGTCCGCCAACCGTGACCTACGTCGATGCGTTCCTGCGGTTGACCGTGACTCCGCAAATCACTTCGGAGAACACGATCTTCCTGAACGTCGATGTCGAAAACACGACGCCGAACTTCGGACAGGAAGTGCAGGGCAACCCCGAACTGATCACGCAGCAGGCCACCACGCAGGTGCTGGTGACCGATGGCGGCACGGTGGTGATCGGCGGCGTCATCCAGACGCAGAACTCGATCAACATCTCGCAGGTGCCGCTGCTCGGAAACATTCCGTACCTGGGCAACCTGTTCAAGCACACGCAGGTGAACACGTCGAACCAGGAACTGATCTTCTTCATCACACCGCGAATCATTCAGACATAACGAGTCGCGAGTCCTGAGACGCACCGCCGGTCTGGAGAAACTGCCAGGCTGGCGGTTTTGTTTTGAGCTCTGAACTATGAACGTGGTTGGAACTCTTCGTTGTGAAACTCCTGAATCGACACGCTGACTGTGCGGAATAGCCGCCGAAGAATGTCTGGTCTTAATGAGGAGGTTGGCTTTCCGGGCAGCCTTGGTCACGGGCGGCAGAGTAGCAATCATCCCTGGCCGGCGAAATGGACACAGGTCGTGAGCGCTCTCTCAACGCGTCTACTGAGACTGGGCCAATCTGGTTAGCTCGGCGGAGAATCTCTCTCACCAGGTGGTCTTCCTTAACCGAGGTTGCGAGTCGCTGAACGCAAAAGCGCATGGCCAGGGTGGCGAACTTGCGCTCATCCCACTGTTTTAAGTAAAGGGTATAAATTCCTTTTTGCTCGTCTACTTGGTAGTGTTCCGGAGAATCTCCAAGCACGAGGACCGTCTGAAAACGCAGGTAAGACGTGTCGCGCCGGTGAAATTCCTCGGCGACTACCCAGCAGGCAGTGCTGAGAATGACGTTCGCGCGCTCCGCAGGCATCTCAAGGTGCTTCGGATTTACGACGCTGAGTTGAGCGTGGATCGGGGAGTGGAGCAAAAGAAACAAAACATAGAGCGCAGTGAACCCACACAGCTTTTTGTTTCTCCAATCCCGACGTTGGACCGTCCGGTTCATCGCGTACCGGCTTTAACTCGGCGACACTCCACGGATGGGTGCGGGTGCACCGAAAGATAAGTTCGTTTATTACCAGACGGCCGCAACCCAAGTTTTATTACAGCGTCGCAACAGGTTTTTGTGCCCTGGGCTATCGGACGAGTCGGCAAAGCAACGGTTAGCAGCAGGACGTGTTTGTCTATCCTGATACACTGCCGTTAAATGGACTTCCGCGCGCGCCAGAACCAGCTAAGAGATCATCTTGCGACGACTCGCTTTGACGCACTGCTGATCAGTCATCTCCCGAACATTCGATATCTTTGCGGTTTTAGCGGGAGTGCCGGACTGCTGCTGGTCGAGGCATCGCAGAGCGTGTTCTTCACCGACGTCCGTTATGACACGCAGGCGCACGAGGAAGTGAAGGAAGCCAAGGTCGTTGTGGCCTCAAAGCCGATTTTGCAGACTCTTTCACAGTGGCTGGGGAAGCGACGTCGACGAGCCATGCCCTGGGTGATAGGACTCGAGTCCGAGCACTTCACGGTGGGCGAAAAGAAGCGGTTGAACCAATTGCGGCCAACGGGGACGACCTTGAAAGATGCTTCGTCTTCGATCGAGCGGTTGCGCATGATCAAGGACAAAGACGAACTTGATCGAATTCGAGCAGCGGTGCGTCTTGGAGCCAGGTTATTCGATCGTGCAGTTGCAGTAATCCGCTCTGGGATTAAAGAGGTCGAAGTGGCGGCGGAAATGGAGTTCAGTGCCCGTAAAGCCGGCGCAGACGGGATGTCGTTCGAGACCATCATTGCCTCGGGCGCAAGATCGGCGCTGCCCCATGGGCGAGCTTCCGAGCAGCCCATTGCACGGGACTCATTCGTCGTGTGCGACTTCGGTGTTATACTTTCAGGTTATTGTTCGGATCAGACTCGAACTGTGTGGGTAGGCAAGGCTTCAGAAGAAGCCCGCCAAGCCTATGATGCTGTGAAGGAAGCGCAGCAAGCGGCAGTCGACGCGGTTCGGCCAGGGATTGCCGCTGGCGAAGTGGATGAGGCTGCCCGAACGGTTCTGCGCAGGGCTGGGTTGGGAGACTATTTCACCCACTCCACCGGTCACGGCGTTGGGTTGGAGATCCACGAGGTACCCCGTGTGGCGGCGGGGCAGAAAGAAATCCTGAAGCCCGGGATGGTCATCACCATTGAGCCCGGGGTATACTTCCCCGGCAAATGGGGTATCAGGATCGAAGATATGGTTGCGGTCACCGGCAGTGGCTGTGAAATATTAACGCCCACGAGCAAGGAATTTTTGGCAGTTTAGTCTTCTTAACATCAGCCGGGCAGGTTCCGCGCCCGGCTTCTTCTCGCGCCGCTGCTTTCGAGCGCGGGAAGGTGTGGTTAGGCTGTCCCACCGGACATCACATCGAAGATCAGCATGAATCAAAAAGAGCTGAAGGAACTCATTGAGTTCTTAATTGAAAAGGACATCGCCGAGTTCGAACTGGAACGCGGTGACGTCAAGGTACGCGTCAAACGTGCGGGGCAGCAGGGGCAAGTGCATGCCCACACCGAACCTCGATTTTTCGCCGTGCCCGCCGCGCCTGCTGCTCCAGAACTGGCTGCAGTTCCCGTTGTTGCGGCCGCTGCGGCGCCCGCAACTCCTCCGGCCGCGGAGGAAGGGCTGCATACGGTGAAGTCGCCGATTGTGGGCACATTTTACGAGGCACCTTCCCCGGGAGCACCTCCGTTCGTCAAGGCGGGTGACACGGTCGAAGTGGGGCAGGTGCTCTGCATCGTCGAGGCGATGAAACTGCTGAATGAGATCGAGTCCGACGTTGGCGGCGAAATCGTCAAAAAGCTGGCCACCAATGGCCAGCCGATTGAGTACGGGCAGGAGCTGTTTGTGATCAGGCCGAAGAAGTGAGATTTGTATCGGGGCATGCCTTCAGGCATGCCGAAACGAATCGTGTTGATGAACCGGCTTTAGCCGCTGGATCATACAATGGCAGCGGGTAAAGCCGGTTACATTCGTTTGAACTTGCGGCATCGCTGAAGCGATGCCCTGATACGAACCAATCCAAACAGGATTCATGTTCAAGAAGATTCTAGTAGCCAATCGCGGAGAGATTGCCTTGCGCGTCATTTGCGCGTGCAAGGAACTTGGAATCCGCACCGTCGCGATCTACAGCGAGGCCGACCGAAATTCTCTGCACGTACGTTTTGCGGACGAGGCAATCTGCATCGGCCCTCCACAGTTGGCTCATAGCTACCTGAACATTCCCGCTGTCATCAGCGCCGCGGAAATCGCGAACGTCGAAGCGGTGCATCCCGGCTACGGACTCCTGGCCGAGAATGCCAATTTTGCAGAAGTGTGTGAGACCAGCGGGATCAAGTTCATTGGCCCGCGACCCGAAGTGACTCGTTTAATGGGCGAGAAGGAAAAGGCCCGGGCGGCGATGAAGAAGGCCGGAGTCCCAATTCTTCCGGGTTCTGATGGAATCATTGCGTCGGACGGGGAAGCGCTGGAGTGGGCGAAGCAGGTCGGCTTCCCGGTCATCGTGAAAGCGTCTGCAGGCGGCGGTGGGCGCGGCATGCGCATTGTGCGGAACGAAGAAGAACTGCCGGGGTTGTTCAAGGCAGCGCAGGCAGAAGCGGCAGGAGCTTTCGGCAACGGCGATCTGTACATGGAAAAGTATGTCGAGAACCCGCGGCATATCGAGTTCCAGGTGTTAGCGGATGAGCATGGGAACGTAGTGAGTCTGGGCGAGCGCGAGTGCTCGATTCAGCGCCGCCACCAGAAGCTCTTGGAGGAGTCGCCTTCGACGCAGGTTACGCCCGAGTTGCGCGCGCGCATCGGCGGGGTGCTGTGCAAGTCGCTGGCTGACATTGGCTACTGGAACGCAGGGACGATCGAGTTCCTGATGGATCAGAACAAGCAACTCCACTTTATCGAGATGAATACGCGCATCCAGGTGGAACATCCGGTGACGGAGATGGTCACGGATGTCGATTTGGTGAAGAGCCAGATTCTAATTGCGGCGGGCGCCCATATGAATGATGTGCTGATGGGCCCGATCGTGCATCGTGGGCATTCGATCGAATGCCGCATTAACGCCGAGCACCCGGAGAAGTTCACGCCATCGGCCGGGAAGATTACGGCCTTCCATCCTCCCGGCGGAACGGGAGTACGAGTGGACACCGCCGCTTATACCGAAGGGGTGATCCCGCCGTATTACGATTCGTTGATTGCGAAGCTGATCGTGCGCGGGAAGGATCGAAATGAAGCCGTTTCCCGGATGTCTCGTGCGCTCGAGATGTTCATCGTGGAGGGCGTTTACACGACGATCCCGCTGCATCGGAAAATTCTGGCGGATCCGGATTTCCGGGCAGGGAAGTTTGATACGGGGTTTATCGAAAGATTCCTGGCGAAGAACGGCAAAGATGCTCACAAATGAGTGACTCTGATTGCCGATGCATAGCAGTGGACGGATGATTTCTCTTCCTCGGCTGTACGCGATTCTCGATTGCGGCTCCAACTGCACGACTGAGTCGCTTCTTTCCTTTGCCGGTGAGCTGGCTGCTGGCGGCTGCTCTGTTTTGCAATACCGCAATAAGTCTGGAAATGCTCGGGTGATGCTGGAGCATGTGCGGGAATTCAAGAAGCATCTCGATCATTCCGTGAAGATGATCATGAATGACCGTGCGGACCTGTGCCTGTCTGCCGGTTTCGATGGGGTACACGTGGGGCAGGAGGATCTATCGCCTGAGTCGGTTCGGGCAATCATCGGGCCGGAGCGATGGCTCGGCGTCTCGACGCATAATCCTGAACAATTGCGAGAAGCGGACCTAACGTCGGCGGATTATGTCGTGATTGGGCCGGTGTTCGCTACCTCCAGCAAGGAAAACCCCGATCCCGTGGTAGGACTTGACGGCGTGCGCCGGGCAAGGGCTTTGACTCGCAAGCCGCTCGTGGCCATCGGGGGGATCACGCGTGCGAATGCCTTTTCCGTGATCGATGCCGGGGCGGATTCGGTGGCGGTGATATCGGATTTATTACGGGATCCGCGCAAATCAGCAGAGGAATTTTTCCGGATATTGCGGTAAAGTTCTCAGACATCTGAATTAGTCGTTCGCGGTGGTAGTTGACCGAAACCTCTCGATTGTCATCCTGAGCGAAGCGAAGGACCTATGCATTTCTGCCGGGAGCGTCGAGGCCGGTGGCAAACTGCATAGATCCTTCGGCGGGCAAAGAGCGCCCGCCTCTGGATGACAGACATAGCAGTGACGAAGAGCATGACTGACCACGAACGAAGGGCCGACAACTAACGACTAACGACAAGACCGGGAGCGATCCACTGAGTACACCGACAACGACCCGTCCATCTGCCAGCAGCGACTGGGAACTACACAGTCATCAGGACCAGGAACTGGTCAAAGGCTTGGGCCTGACCAGCGCCACCATGCTGGTCATCGGCTCGATGATCGGCTCTGGCATTTTTATTGTGTCGGCCGAAATCGCGCGGGAAGTGGATTCGCCTGCGTTGCTCATTGGGGCCTGGGCGGTTGCGGGCTTCATGACCATCGTGGCCGCTCTTAGTTACGGCGAACTGGCCGCGATGATGCCGCGGGCGGGCGGGCAGTATGTGTATTTGCGCGAGGCCTTGGGCCCGCTCTGGGGTTTTCTGTATGGTTGGACCCTGTTTCTGGTCATCCAGACCGGGACGATTGCCGCGGTGGGAGTGGCGTTTGGGAAGTTCCTCGGCGTCTTCTTTCCCGCGATTTCATCCACCCATTGGATTCTCCACCTCTGGAAAGTTCCTCCGATTCGCATCGGGCCGATGGTGCTCGGCAACATGGACGTTGGGATCAATACGCAGAATCTCGTGGCGATACTGCTTGTGATTCTTCTCGCGGTGGTGAACGTCTTTGGTCTAAAACTGGGGGCGGCAATCCAGAATGTTTTTACGATAGCCAAAGTTTCCGCCTTGGTCGGGCTCGCCATCTTTGGTTTTGCGCTTGGGCGCAACGCACGAGCACTAGCCGCGAACTTCAGCGGCAACTTCTGGCACAACGCCGGACTGGGCGCGCAGCACGCGGTCCAGGTGGGGGTCGGCGGCCCGATCGTGATGGTGGGCACCTTAACAATTCTCGCAGTGGCTCAAGTCGGATCGCTGTTTTCCGCGGATGCCTGGAACAATGTGACTTTCACGGCGGGAGAAGTGAAGAATCCCAGCCGCAATCTGCCTCTCTCGCTGGCGTTGGGAACTGGGGTCGTGATCGCTCTGTACATCGCCTGCAACTTCATCTATCTAGGTACGCTGCCGCTGAACGGAGCGGAAGGCGCTGCAACCATCCTCGAGCGCGGGATCAAGCATGCCTCGGAGGACCGCGTTGGGACCGCGGTCATGACCCAGATGTTTGGCGCCGCGGGCGGCTTTCTGATGGCGGCCGCCATTATGATTTCGAGCTTCGGCTGCATGAATGGTTTAACCCTCTCTGGGGCGCGCGTTTACTACGCCATGGCCAAGGATGGCCTGTTCTTCCGCAAAGTCGCGAAACTGCATCCTACTTACAAAACGCCCGCGGTTTCGCTGATGGTGCAGATGGTATGGACCTGCATGCTCTGCATTTCCGGGAGCTACGGGCAGCTTCTGGACTACATCATCTTTGCGGTCCTTGTGTTTTACGTCCTGACGATTGTTGGCTTGTTCGTGCTGCGGCGGACGCATCCTGACGCGGAACGGCCGTACCGGGCGGTGGGCTACCCGGTGCTGCCGGCGATTTATATTGTGATGGCTTTATTCATTGATGTCGTACTATTGCGCTACAAGCCGCAGTACACGTGGCCGGGGCTGATCGTGGTGTTATTGGGGATTCCGGTCTATTATGCGTGGTCGCGGCGGCAGGCGCGGGTTGAGCGTTCGCTTCCGCAATAAACAAGGAGAGCCTTTCCGATGGCCAATCTCTTCGCAACCAAGCCTCTCAACGCACTCATGAGAGAGGCCCAAGACACTGGCGAGCATAGCTTGAAACGTACGCTCGGCCCGGTCAACCTCATCCTGCTGGGCATTGGTGCGATTATCGGTGCCGGCCTGTTCGTGCGAACCGCTGCGGCGATCGCCGATCGTTCCGGACCTTCGGTGACGCTGGCGTTCATCGTCGCTGGTATCGGTTGCGCCCTTGCCGGCCTGTGCTACGCCGAATTCTCATCCATGATCCCCGTGGCAGGAAGCGCCTACACCTATTCCTACGCCACGATGGGAGAGTTGGTCGCCTGGATCATCGGCTGGGACCTCGTCCTGGAGTACGCAGTCGGGGCTGCGACCGTAGCCATTGGGTGGAGCGAGTTTTTCAATCGTGTGCTGAGCTGGTTCGATTTGACGATACCTTATCAGTGGATCCATTCTCCGCTCCAGGTGCAGGCAGAGACTGGTGTTCGCGGAATCCTCAACATTCCCGCTGTTTTTATCCTGCTGCTGCTCTCGGCATTGCTCATTAAGGGGACCAAGGAATCTGCGCTCGTCAACGGCATCATCGTCATCATTAAACTCACCATTGTTCTTTTCGTGATCGTGATCGGCTGGGGCTTCATCAATCCCGCCAATCACACGCCGTTCATTCCTGCTCCATCGTTGTATGTAACTCCTCAAGGGATAACGCACCATTACGGCGGCGTACTGGGAATTCTTGGAGCGGCGGGCGTTGTGTTTTTTGCTTATATTGGTTTCGATGCTGTTTCAACAGCCGCCCAGGAGGCGAGAAATCCCAAGCGCGATATGCCCATCGGGATTCTGGGTTCGCTAGTGGTTTGCACCATCCTTTACGTGCTTTTCTCGTACGTTCTGAGCGGTGTGGCTACTGTAGATGACTTCCGTTCCGCCGGTCGTGAAGCCTCGGTGGCCTTTGCGATTACAAAATACATGCACGGTTACGAGTGGCTCTCAAAGTCGGTGAGTGTTGCGATTCTGGCTGGGTTCTCGTCCGTCATCCTCGTCATGCTTTTGGGGCAGTCGCGAGTCTTCTATTCAATGAGTTGTGACGGCCTGGTGCCGAAAGTCTTCTCGGATGTGCATCCGAAGTTTCGCACACCCTACAAGTCGAACATGCTCTTTTTCGTGTTTACGTCGTTGTTCGCGGCGTTTCTGCCCGAGGACATCGTCGGCGAAATGACCAGCATTGGAACCCTCTTTGCGTTTGTACTCGTCTGCATCGGAGTCTGGATTCTGCGGAGACGTCGACCTGACCTGCCTCGAGCCTTTAAGGTCCCCGCTGTTCCTTTTGTCTGTACTGCGGGCGTGATCGTTTGCAGCGCGATGATCTACGGCCTCGGGTGGACAAACTGGATGCGGCTGCTGGTGTGGCTGGTGATCGGTCTGATCTTCTACTTCACCTATGGTCGCCGTCATAGCAAAGTGCAGGCGCTCAACGGCGCTCCCGAACCCGGTGCCGCGCCCAGCATGGCGGACTAAATCACGATTCCTTCTCGCTAACGGCCCTCCGCACAGCGCGGAGGGTCGATTTGTTTTATAGTCTTGGCGCTGGGAAAGCGTCTCGGGCGCCGCGTTGGCCACCGACGCACGACCCTCGAACATCGTGAAAGCCTTTCGCAATCTTCGAACCATCGGCCTGCTGCTTCTGCTTGTGATGGCAGTGGGCACCGCCGGGTACCACTACATCGAGCACTGGGCGTGGTTCGATGGCTTCTATATGGTCGTCACTACACTGACGACGATCGGCTATCAAGAGGTTCACCCGCTGTCGCACGCCGGGCGCGTGTTCAATGTCTTTATCATTCTGACCGGCGTCTCGCTCCTGTTGTTGGGCGTGGGGGCACTCAGCCAGGCTTTGCTAGAATTCGAGCTGCAAAGCTTCTTCGGAAGGCGGCGAATGCAGCGGGAAATCGGGCGTCTGGAAAGCCACTTCATCATTTGCGGGCTGGGCCGGGTGGGACGCAGCGTGGCACGCGAGTTAGCGCGCAAGCCCGTGCCTTTCGTCATTGTGGAAAACAATGAACTGAAGATCCAACGCTACGCTGGCGAGAACTGGCTCATCGTGACCGGAGATGCTACCCAGGAACACATTCTTCGTGAGACGCAGATCGAACGAGCGCGTGGCCTGATTGCTGCGACGACCACCGATGCGACGAATCTCTACATCGTGCTAACCGCCCGCGGGCTGAATCCGCATCTCAAGATCATTGCGCGTGCCAGCGAGGACAGTGCGGAGAAGCATCTACTCACCGCCGGAGCCGATGCCGTTGTGTCGCCCTATTCGTTTGCAGGGCAGAGAATCGCCCAGTCGCTGCTCCGGCCCAATGTCGTCAGTTTCCTCGATACAGCCACGACCCATTTGGGTATCGATCTAGAGATTGGCGAAATCCAAATCACGGGCACGTCGGTCTTTGCCGGCAAAACGCTGGAGAGTTCGCGCATCCGGCAAGAGCGTGGCGTGATCGTGCTGGCCATCAAGCGGCGCGATGGCATGCGGTTCAACCCAGCTCCAGATGAACGCATCCAACCCGACGATTGCCTGATCGCCATGGGCGAGCCTGCGCAGTTACGCCAGCTCGAGCAAACCGCAGCAAACTCATGAGAACTGAAGCCGAATGAAGATCGTTAGTGCAGCCGAGATGCGCGAGATCGATCGCGCGACCAGCGAGCGCTTCGGCGTGCCGTCTCTCACCCTCATGGAGAACGCAGGAGCGGCCGTCGCCGAGCATGTTCTGACACACCACGGCGCGGTTCGGCGCGTCGTCGTCGTTTGCGGCAAGGGAAACAACGGCGGCGATGGTTTCGTGGCTGCACGGCGCTTGCATCAGCGCGGGAAGACCGTGCAGGTCGTTCTGCTCACTGACCCTGTCGACCTCAAGGGCGATGCAGCGGTGATGTATGGAAAGCTTCCCGTGGCAGCGGTCGTTGTCCACAACAGCGAAGAATTGAAAAGTGATCGGGTTCGGCTCTCGCTTCCTGCCGATCTTTATCTTGATGCGATCCTGGGAACTGGCTTCAAGCCCCCGGTCTCTGGTTTGTATGCCGACGCGATTGCGGTGCTTAATGCCAGCCAGGTTCCAGTGATCGCGGTGGACATTCCATCTGGTGCCGACGCCGATGCGATGGGTCCTCAGCAGGGAGTCATTGCACGTGCGGAATCCATTGTGACGTTCACTGGGGCGCGTCCGGCGCATGTTTTTAGTTTGTTGACTGACGGACCGACATACGTAGCGGGAATAGGAACGCCCGAGGAAGCAATCGTTTCTTCGCTGCACTTGAACGTGATCACAGCACGCGACTTCGCGCCGCTGATCGACGAACGCCCGCCTGAATCCAATAAAGGAAACTACGGGCACGTGCTGGTGGTAGGAGGATCGGTGGGCAAAGGCGGCGCCGCTGCCATGGCCGGCATGTCGGCGTTGCGTGCGGGAGCGGGATTGTCGACGGTGGCGACGCCGAAGTCCGTGCTGCCAACGGTTGCCGGATTCCATCCAGAAGTCATGACCGAGCCGCTCTCTGAAACTGACGCCGGAACGATCTCAGCCAGCGCCTCGAAGCGCCTGAGCGAGTTGTCGAAGGGAAAGAGCGTGCTGGCCGTAGGCCCTGGGATTTCTCGCTTCCCCGAAACGGCGAAGCTGGTGCGCGATTTGGTGGCGAACAGCAAGGTTCCCCTTGTGCTCGATGCTGACGGTCTGAACGCGTTCGAAGGCCAGCCGCAAGAATTGAATGGAAACGGTCGGCTTCTGGTGATTACTCCGCACCCAGGTGAAATGGCGCGACTGGCGGGCTGTACCGTCGCCGACGTCCAGAAAGATCGGTTGGGCGTCGCCCGCCAATTTGCGAAAGAGCATTGGTTAATCGTAGTGCTGAAGGGGCACCGCACCTTGGTGGTTCAGCCGGACGGCGAGGCTTGGGTCAACACAACAGGCAATCCGGGGATGTCGACGGGCGGCACGGGAGACATTCTGACGGGAATGGTGGCCGCGATGATCGCGCAGAACCCGAATGATCCTGTTCTGGCGGTCTGCGCTGCAGTGCACCTGCATGGACTGGCCGGCGACGTGATGCTCGACAATGTCGGCGAGCATTCCATGGTCGCTACCGATCTGTTACGCGGTTTGCCCGAGGCGTTCTGGAGCGCCCAGAGAACGGCGCGCGAGAAGTTCGTTCGCTGGGGCGGGTAGATCGAAACTCATCGTGCCGGGGGGAGGCGGATCGTCTGTCCCGACTGTGCCGAGCGTCGAGCGGCATCAAGAATTTCCGTGACTGTCACGTTTGTCTCTAGCGCCGATAGCTGGTCTGGCTTGACCCCATCCATGATCACCGCGCGAATATAGCTCAATTCGTTGTCATATGGCGCGGGTATCGATTTCGCCGATACCTGCTCTTCCTTATCGCTACCTCGCCGCCGTACTCGAAGGTCATCGCGTTTAACCGTGATTGCATAGCCAGTTGCCCCATACACTTCCATATCTTTCCGATCAAAAGGCCAGTTCCACGACGCCTGAATGATGGCCTGCGCTTTCGAGTACGTGAGCACGATGGTCGCTTCATCGTCCACGCGGGAATAGATCTGCGGTTTGATCTGCTGCGTCACGGCCGTGACGGTCAGGGGACGGTGTCCATCCATGAGCCAGGTCATCAAATCGGCGCCATAGCAGCCAAAATCGAAAAGCGCGCCTCCACCATTCAGTTTCGGATCGGTGAGCCAGGCCAGGAATTCCGGTTCCACGCCGATTTCTTTAGGACCACTGTGCCCGTCGTGCACAACTACTTTACGAATCTCGCTGAGGTCTCCTTGATGCACCATGTCGTAGGCGGCGTGATTGCTCCGATACCACGACGTTTCATAGTTCACGAGGACCTGAATTTTGCCGGCCCCCGCGGCTGCCTGAATGGCCAAAGCGTCTTCCAGGCTGACGGCGAGCGGTTTCTCCATAATCACGTGAACGCCGCGACGGGCGCAGGTTTCGACGACGCTGCGATGATCGAAGGTGTTGGTGTAGACCAGCACCGCTTGCGGGTGCGCCTTGGCAATCATGTCTTCGAGGCTGGAAAAGAGTTGCTCGCGCGGAAAGCCATACCGCGAAGCGGCCTTCGAGAGCAGGTCATCGTCGGGCTCGGCAATACCCACGATTTCAATGTCCGCGCTATGACGCGACTGGTCGAGGAATCCGTGCACATGTCCGTGAACCAGGCCGACAATGCCGACACGGAGGGGCGAGTGCGATTCGACCTTGGGCTGTTGGCCGTTGGCACGAACTGAGGCGAGGCAAAAGACCAGGAGATACAGGAATATGAAGCGAAGCAAGGTGGCCCTCCGGACACATCGCGCCCATGATAATCGCTCAACCATAAAAGCAGGTATGAGTATGAATGACTCGGCCGTACGGACATTAACCAAATAGTACATAGCATGTATGTGCTCAAATCTAGAGAGGTTGCGCTGCGATGATCCTGACCTAATGCCGGAAACTGGACGAGGGGCTTCAGTAATCTGTTACGCCACTCTGTGCAGTGCGATAGTCCAATTGGCCTATGACCCACTTCCCCCAACCGCACCCCACGCGGCGCGCAGCCCGGATTCAGTTAGGCGATTCGGTTTTGGCTGCCATCCGTCTCGAAGACGGCCGCCGCACGAAAGCAAAACTCCAATCCATCTCGGTGACGGGTGGCCTGCTGCACTTGACCCAATCGTTGGGCCAAGGCGACTTCGTCGAGGTCGCATTTCAGACGCAGGCTGGCCCCGTGCACGGAATGGCCGAAGTGCTCAGCCCCACGCGCAAGATGAATGATGGCGTATTGCAACCGTTCCGCTTTGTTGCGCTGGAAGACGAGGATCACCGCCGGTTGCGCACGTCACTCGACCATGTCGTAGCGCGGAGTTCGATTGGGATGAAGTCCAGCGCCTTCCCGTCGTACTAAACGTTCTCAAAGCAGATAAGCGCCATACGCCGAGCCAGGTAGTGCTACTGGCTCGCTATACTGTTCGTGTGGAAATAGAAGGCGCCAAGATTCTGCAGGGGGTCGTTACCCATTCAGCCGAGGAGACAATCGCCTTTGGCCGGGGTCTTGCCGGTCTGCTTGTGCCTCCAAAACTGGTCTTGCTGCGCGGTGATCTGGGTGCAGGGAAGACTACGCTGGTGAAAGGTGTCGCTGCGGCTTTTGAAGCGGCCAGCGAGGAGGACGTCACCAGCCCCACCTTCACACTGGTCCACGAATACCGAGGGCCTGCAGCTATTCTCTACCACATTGATCTCTATCGAATCGACACGCCGCGGGAACTGGACACCCTGGCACTCGATGATTTGCGCTCAGAGAACAGCATTCTCCTGATCGAATGGGGAGAGAAGTTTCCACGGTTGATGCGCGAGCGAGATTTTGAAATCGCGTTCGAGCGAACGGGAGAAAACGAGAGAAGAATCAGAGTGATGAGCTAGCGATTGCCATCCACGGAAGGAAGAAAGGTGGTCCGCAAGCAAGTGACGGGTGCATTCCATTCGTGGATCATCGAGAAAAGAAACAAAATCGCGAACGCTGCGAATATAAAGCGATTTCTCACTTCCTTCATCCTACGCGGCAAGCATTGGGCTTTCAAAATCCCATGATGTTGTAACCGCAATCGACATAAATCACTTCACCCGTAATCCCGCTGCTGGCGTCTGACGCCAGGAAAACACCGGTCGAACCAACTTCTGCGACTTCCACATTGCGTCCCAAAGGCGCGCGCTCGGCATGAGACTTGAGCATGTCACCGAGGCCGGAGATACCGCGAGCCGCGAGGGTTTTGATCGGTCCAGCTGAGATGGCATTCACCCGAATTTTCTTTTTGCCTAGATCATGCGCCAGGTAGCGGACGGAGCATTCGAGGGCAGCTTTTGCGACGGCCATCACGTTGTAGTGCGGCACGACTTTTTCTGCACCGTAGTAGGTCATCGTGATGATCGATCCACCGTCTTCCATCAACGGAGCGGCCGCACGGGAAACGGCAATCAGGGAATACACGCTTACATCGTGCGCGATGCGGAATCCCTCGCGCGAGGTGTTGACGAACTCTCCCTTCAGTTCGTCCGCCGGTGCGTAGGCCACGGAGTGCACGAGAGTATGCAGCTTGCCGTGGCGTTCCTTCAGAGTGGCAAATAGGCGGTCAATGTCCTCGTCCTTGGAGACGTCGCACATGTAACCTTCGGCACCGGGAAGGGACAAGATCAGGTCTTTCGCCTCCTGCTCGAGACGCTCGTTCTGATACGTGATCGCGAGTTTCATCCCGGCATTGTGCAGTCCATGGGCAATCGACCAGGCGATCGAACGCTTGTTGGCGACGCCGAAGACAACAGCATTGCGGCCCTGCAGGTCGGAAGACATGATGGCTCCTTGCGAATGGGAAAGAATAACAGCCGCAAGTGTGATTTGCCACGGAGTCGCCGGAACAAGAGAGTGACGGGTTCACGATGAGAGCTCCAATTGTGCTCAAGATTTAGGGGTCGGGGCGTGACCGTGCCCCTTGCGCCAAGCCTTGTTCGGCGCTACGATTCGCCTGCTACTCGAAAGTTGACTTCCGATTGCGTCTCTCCTGGAGGCATCTATGCGACGCTGCGGTTACGTCCTTTTTTCTGCCCTTATTCTCGCTTTCCTCGTTTCTCCTGCAATTCAGGCTCAGGCCCAGGTCGATCGCATCGTCATTGCGGCGGGCACCGATGAAGACCATGCCCTGCAAACGATCTCTGCGGAGCAGGATCCCGCAAAGAAGCTGACGATGTATCAGGAATTTGTTGAGAAGTACTCGTCAAACCCTGCGGCCGCCGCTTTCGGGAACTGGCAGCTTGCGCAGGCCTATCAGGCTAGTGGCGATCTCACGAAAGCTCTCGACTATGGGGATAAGGCGCTCGCGGGATCGTCGCGCAATTTAGACATTCTCGTTTTTCAGACAGGACTCGCGCAGCAGGCGAAGAACAATCTTAAGTTGATGGACTACGCCGCAAAAGGTGGAGTGATATGCGCCTCGATCGACAAGCAGCCAAAGCCCGAAGGCATGAGCGACGAAGATTTTGCCCGCAAAGTCACTGAGGACAAGACCTCCGCGCAGAACAACTGTGATTTCCTCGAGACCTCCGGTTTTAATGCGATTGCGAGCGAGAATGATCCGAAGAACCGGATGAGCGAAATTGAGAAATTCACCGAGGGGTTTCCGAATTCCAAGTTTGGTGATCAAGTTTCGAACTATGCGCTGTACACGTTGGGACCGGGGCAATTGAACGATCAGACACGTTTGGTTGCATTCGGTGAAAAAACTCTTTCGAGTAACCCGAATTCACTGCCTGCCCTGCTGCTATTGGCGGGCTATTACGGCGAAGACTCGAAAGCCGGGAGTGCGGCAAAGGCGATTTCCTATTCACAAAAGGCGATTGAAGTAGCTAAGCCCGACGCTCCGGATGCAGACAAATCCCGCAAAGTTGCGGCTGGAGCGGCTCACAACACCATCGGCTGGGTTTACCTCAAGCAGGACAAGATGACCTCGGCGATTCCTGAGCTGAAGCAAGCTTCTGCGTTGCTCAAGGGGCAGGACGACCAGCAATATGCGAAGGCGTTATACGGCCTCGGTTTTGCCTACGGAAAAGCGAATCGGCTGACTGAGGCACGCGAAGTCCTCACTGAGGCGGTGAAGATCCCAGGTCCAATGCAGGCGATGTCGCAAGACCTTCTCACCAAAGTCAACGGCGCGCGCGCGAAGTCGCGATAGCAGTTGTGAACGAGATTCTCTACTTCGGCGGCTTGACCAGTTCTTCGGAAAGCAGCTGAGCCTTCCATGCCAGCGTGCGTGAGCGCGCAAAGTCCCCGGCATCCATCGCGGTTTGGGATTGCTGCATGAATTGCCTTACCTGCGCGACCATGTCCTGCTGGTTGGCGCTGAGTTGACGGCCCTCAAGCTTCTTGAGGTTTGCATCCGTCGCATTCAGCATCTGGTGTGTGGCCTCGCGCTCTTTGGGCGGCTGATCGCCCGCCAGTTCGATGGAGGGTTCTGATGTTCCTCCCTGCCGAACAATGGTTTTAGGGGGTGGGCAGGGTGTCTGTGCGGTCTGCCCGGAAGCAGCGGCCGGTATTCCAGCCGTCTGTTGGGATGAACTCGCGTTCGCAGGGTTCATGTCACAGTTCTGAACGACTTTCTTTTTGTGTCGTCGCCGCCTGGCGGGCGCCTTGGGTTGAGTTGAAGGAGATTTGGAAGGCGCCGATGCCGAGGGCGTCGTTTTCGACGGTGGGGTCGCGCCCTGTTCTGCGGATTGCTCCTGAGACTTGGCAGGCGCCTGCTGAGTCGTGGACTGGTCCTGCCCTCCAGCGGCCGGCCTGGGGATCTCTAGAACACTTCCGGAAAGTGCGAATAGGACGATAAGGGCCAGAGTCATGCGTCTTCCGAAGAGGTACGTACTAGAATTTTACGCTTTGAAACAGCAACGATCTGCGAATAAGAAATGCGGTAAAGAGAGTTCAATCTCCACGTTGCGACGTTGCGGCGTCGGCGATGAATTCGCGGCCGGCAGACCCCATAGCAGGAGCAGCCGCGGGAATCTGAAATCGGAATGTAGTGCCGGTGCCTTCTCCTGATTCAAAATCTACCGAACCGTAGTGCCACTGCAGGATCTGATAGGTCTGCGCAAGTCCGATGCCGCTGCCTTCCTTCTTGGTTGTGAAATAAAGCTCGAAGACTTTGTCGTGCATGTCCCGCGGGATGCCGCTGCCCTGATCGCGGACCTCGGCGATGATGACCTGCTCTTCGCGTTGTGCTGAGATTGTGAGAACGCCACCGCTGGGCATCGCCTGCACTCCGTTGATCACAACATTCAGGATCGCCTGCTTGATCAGATCGACGTCGACCTTGATGGGCAGGCGCTCGCGCGGCATGTCTTGTTTGATCGTAACGCCGTGCTGCTCGGCATCTGGCGCGGCCAGTGAGGCTACGTCCTCCATGACGCGACGTAAGTCCACTTCTTCCAGGTGAAGGTCGCGCGGGCGTGTGAAATCGACCAGCGTCTGCACGACCCGGTCCAACCGCCGTATCTCGCTGTCGATAATATCCATGTGACGTTGGGTGTCGGGTTCCTGCTGCACGAGTTTGTTTCGCAGGAGTTGCAGGTGAAGCACGATGGCGTTGATCGGATTCTTCACTTCGTGCGCAACCCCGCGGGTAAGGCGGCCACTGGCCGAGAGACGCCGGGACATTTCGATCTCATCGCCGATGCGGCGCACCGATTCGGTATCCCGCATGATGAGAAGCGCGCCGATTTGAGAGTTCTTTTCCTGAACAAAGTCGAGAGAAACCTGCACGTTCTTTCCGCCCGGAGCGGGGAACTCTCGCAGGGACAACGGTCGTCTGCGCTCAAACGAATCAAGCAGAGCCGCGCCCATGTCGGAGCGCCGGTCGAAGATCTCCTGAACGGTATGCCCCAACAGTTCAGAGCGCGGACGATCGAGGAACGCTTCCACCGGAGCGCTCACTAACACGACGCGCGAGTCGCGGGCGAAAAGCATCAATCCATCCTGCAGCTTCGACATCAGTTGATCCACGTTGTCCTTCAGCGCGGAGAAGATTTCTTTGCTGTCGCGGATCTGCCGCCCGAGGTTAGCGATTTTCAGCGTGACGAGCCCGTATTCGTCATGCGCCGCAGAATCTGTCGCGAACTCGTCGGTATCGCCCGCAGCCACGCTGTCCAGATTTCGATTGATTTCCTTCAACGGGCCCAAAGCGAGATTTGAAATGCCGGCGGAGAACAAAAGCGAGAAAAAGACCGATGCGATCGAAAAATACAGCGCGTGCATCAGCTTGAGATTGATCTCACGCTTCATGAATACCGGGGAGACGCCGATGCGCACCGTGCCGAAAGGCTCTCCATACAATCGCAACGCATAACTTACGTCGTAGACGGCAGGCGGGCCATAGACCAGCTGGAGTTGCTTGCGGAATCGCGCGCTGCGTACTTCCTGAAAGTCCGCCCGTGGCGGAACAATCTTTCCTACTTTACTGGCGTCGGTGTGGAGCAGCGCTTTACCGTCCGGCCCGATGATCGATGCATCCATTAAGAAGACCCAACTGCCTTGCGCCGACTGCAACAGGTTGTTGAGGTCGATATCGGTTTGCAGGTATTCAATCAGCTTGTCCCGCATCGCCGCGCGGTTACCGGTGTCGACGGGCGTGCTGCTGAAATCGGGCAGATTGGTTTCTGCGTTGTAGGCGATTTGATACGCCAACTGGCGGGCCGTTTCCTGCGCGTTTTCAATGCGCAACCGCACAATCTGAGAGATGTAAAGGTAGGAGAACGCAGCAACCATTGCGGTCACCATGAGGGTGATTGTCAGAACAATGATGGTTTTTCTGCGCAGCATAGAGCAGATGCCCAGCTTCGATCGACAATTGGGCCGAAGAGATTAACTGACTGGAGCTTCTTCCTTGCCCGCAGCCCCCTCTGCGGCGCCGCTGCCGTACTCCTTTAACTTATTATGAAGGGTTTTCAAGCTGATGCCGAGGATTTCCGCGGCCCTCGTTTTATTGTTGCTGGTGGCCTCGAGGGTCTTCAAAATCAGCATCTTTTCGGCTTCTTCCACGGTCGTACCCACGCCTAGTCGCACTGCATCGGGATCGTTGGCTGCCGTCCGTAGCGGTGCCTGTCCGAACCCCGGCGGCAGATGTTTGGTCTCGATCACTCCCGTATCGCACACAATCACCGCGCGCTCAATCGTGTTCCGCAATTCGCGGACGTTCCCGGGCCATGAATAATTGTTGAACTGATTCAGCACCGCTTCGCTGACCGCACTGACTTTTCGCCCGTGCCGCGTGCCCATCTCCTGCAGCAGTAACTGCACAAGACCGTTAATGTCCTCTTTATGTTCGCGCAGAGGAGGCATGTGGATGTTGAAAACGTTCAGCCGATAGTAGAGGTCGCTGCGCAGTTCGCCGCGCGCGACGGCCTCATCGGGTATCTTGTTGGTGGCGGCCAGAACGCGCACATCCACTGCAGTTTCAACCTTGCTCCCGAGCCTTCGAAGCTTTCGGTCTTCGAGGACACGCAGCAGTTTGGCCTGTGTCCCGATCGGCATTTCGCCGATCTCATCCAGCAACAGCGTGCCGCCTTCCGCCAATTCAAAACATCCGGTGCGGCGCTCCAGCGCTCCGGTAAACGCGCCTTTTTCATGGCCGAAGATCTCGCTCTCCATCAGCGTCTCAGGGATCGCGGCACAGTTTATTGCCACAAACGTCCGGTCTTTGCGCGGGCTCAGTTCGTGGATGGTGCGCGCCACGAGTTCTTTTCCTGTCCCGCTCGCGCCGGTAATCAGGACCGAAGCGGTGCTGGGAGCGACCATCTCGATGAGACGAAATATCTCCTGCATCTTGCGGGACGCGCCGCTCAGTCTCCCGAGGGAGCCGGTGTCTCGCAAACGGCGTCGTGTTGCTTCCAGTTCTGCACGCGTGCCCAACAGAGCGGAGGCGTTCGACAAAATAGTTCGCAATCGGTTGGTGTCGATCGGCTTGGTGATGTAATCGTAGGCGCCCATGCGCATTGCCTGGACCGCGCTATCGATGGTGCCTTGCGCGGTGACCATAATGACGGCGATGGTCTGGTCCTGTTCGGCCAGTCGCTCCAGCAAGTCGATCCCGCCCATGCGAGGCATCTTCAAGTCTGTGACGACGATCGAGGGGGACCACTGTGTTGCCTTTTCCAGCCCCTCCATCCCGTCTCGAGCCGTCTCCACCCGGAAACCCCAAGACGAAACCAGTTCCGCGAGGCCGGAGCGCTCGTTCTCTTCATCCTCAACAATCAATACTCGTTCGTTATTCATGCCGTTTTTGGCCAATTGTTCACAATGGCGTATAAAGGCGAACCGCCGATCCGCCCGAATTTCAACGATACGCGGCCTGGTTCGTCCCCGGCAAGGTCTGGAAGGAACGAAGTGGCGTCCGTCGCCGAATAGCCGAAACGAATGTCAATTTGAGACAGACTGGGCCGCAGCGGTTGCCTTATTTGCCAATTCTTCAAGTCTACGCTTTT
>Ga0209698_10001331_pt1 | contig 28466 bp, 47 predicted proteins | sample LitLauG_LLR_2012_FD_187203 | JGI IMG/M metagenome (GOLD analysis project Ga0209698, IMG submission 187203) | Freshwater sediment microbial communities from Pennsylvania, USA - Little Laurel Run_MetaG_LLR_2012 (SPAdes) (version 2) | ecosystem: Environmental > Aquatic > Freshwater > Creek >... | reverse complement strand
ATCGAACATCCGCTGTTTGCCGGCAAGAGGGTTCTGCAACATCTGGCAGGCGATCGTCGCCTCGCCCTGATCTCGCTTCTTCCGGTCCCATTCCTCCTGGCTGAACAAGACAGGCTTGCCGTCGATCTTGCCGTCCTCGGTGGCGGGTCTCAGCCTCACCTTCACACCGCCTTTGGCAATGATGGCTTCGTAGGTATCGGCGTAGCTGTAGCGAGTGCCGACCAGCCACTTCCGCCCGCCTTCCATCCCCAGGTTATCTGACAATTCCCAGGATTCGGTCGTCTTGGAAATCTGCTCCGGGGTGGATACCGACTCGCGGGTCACCACATCGTCATACACCAGCAGGCTGTAGTGCTTGGAAGTCGGCTGACCGTCTACCAGCCCGTGCGCCTCAATCGTCGCCTCTTTGGCGTTGTTCTTCCGCCGAAGGACGATCCCCGAGTCAATCCCCCACATCGGGGCGTCTCTCTGCGGGTTCTCCCACAAAATGTCAGGGAAGATCGTCAGGAGCTTTTCGTTGCGCTCCAGCTCGCCCTTGATCTGGCGGAGAAACGCCTTAGCAATCGGCGCAGTGTGGGAGAAGATACCCACTCGTTCTTCGGTGTTTCTGAGCACTGCCTGTAGAACGCCGCCAAAGGTAATGATGGTGCTTTTGTAGTGCTCCCGCCCCCATAGGTCGAGAAACCCGTCAGGCTCCTGCTCAACCTCCCGGCATCTCTCATAGATCCAGGGGTGGAGCATATCCGCACGGCCGCAGATACGAACCAGCAGGTAATAGCGGTCCTCCAGGATAAGGGCACGGCACGCATCAAGGTTAGTACCCCCCTTGTCAAGCTCCTGCCACTGGCCTAGAAGCTCAAGAAGCGGCGGGAGCGTCTGGGACATCAACCACCGCCTCAGAGCGCGCCAGAATCGTTCCCAAGGCCCTTCCCGAGGCATATGCGCCCCGGATCTGTGCCCGCAGATCCTCGACCGGCGTCAGGTCTACCTGCTTCTGCCCGATTTCCCCGGAGTGCTCCATCGGCGTCACCGGCTTGCCTTCCAGGCGGTCATAGACCTCCTTGATGGCAACGATATCGCCGGACGCCGCCTTGTCGGCAATGTGCTCGATCATGTCGAAGAAACGCTTCTTCGGCACCATCACGCCTTTCTCGTCCGGCATCTCCCGGAACAGCGCCCGGACCAGCGCATCGGTAATCAGCCGCCCCCGGTTGCCGTTCAGTCGCATCGTGTTGCCAGGCTGCGCGCCAGGCTTGCCAGTCAGGCTAGGTTTCTTGGTCGCCATGTATTGTCAAGTTAGCAAAAAATTGTATGTGGCGCGCGGCGGGGATTGGAGCGGATGAGGGGTCGAGTCCCCGTCCTCCACCGCCCCCGTCGATCCGGATTTCCCTGCAAGCCCACCGGGTGTATGGGACCCAAAGGCATCCCGCCCTCGCTGCCCGGTCGAGTGCCCGCCGAGCGTGCGATGCGCTGCTTCCCTATCGCTTCGCGTGGCGTGGCGTGGCGTATTGTCAGGTTTGCTTTTCCCCTGCCAGAGGATGAGGGATTGCCGCACTCCCTCGCACTCCCTCGCACTCCCTCGCGCTCCCTCTCGCGCCCCTGCCAGCTGTTGCACTTATTGCGCCGATTGCCGCTACGCCCGCATCACGGCTGCGCCAGGTTCGGGTCACTCGCGGCCGCCGGGTCCGCTGCCACTGCCTGTGTCACGGTCACTGTCGCGCTCAGGTCTGGTGTCTGTGCCGTCGCTGTACTCACCCCGGTGCCCAGCAGATAGCCCGTATCGAACACGGCCCGCAACCACGCGTAGTGACTGACGTCCAGCGCAGACTTATAAATCCGCTCTATTTCTGCATCATTCACGTTTATTACCGCTATCCGTTGATGAAATTAATAATGTCATGCAATTTCCATGCCAGGTAGCATGTCCCTACGAGGCCCGCACAGCCCGCTAGCGGCCCTAGCACGCTGCGGTGTAGCAGCAGCCCTACCGATGCCAGTAGACACGCCAGGCACGCTCCCATGCCCGCCAAGAGGCATACTTGCAGGATCACATACGCGACCATCCGCTACTCCACACTGCGGCATCTATTACCGCTCGATCAGCTCTCCGGGCTACGGCTATTCAGTTACAATTAGTTACACTTTGCCTCTTGACATTACCGAACACTGTGCCGATAATGGAGTCGTTACATTAATTCGCCTAGGAGATACAGACATGACAACGAAGCATACCCATCGCCTGATCTTCGGCCGTCGCGAGGCTGGTTGCCCGCGCTGCGCCGAGCTGGATGCCGGTTCGCCGGCTGTCCAATGGAGCGGCACCCGACGCGAACGGAGCATGCAAGAGTCGCTCCGGGCGATCCGCGCCCATAACTGTCAGGCTAGCCACTGCGGGCCGGTTTGCACATTCGGAGACTGGTAATGTACGAACTCTTCATCTTCTGGGGCGGGTGCGCCCTGGGCTTCCTAATCGGCGCGGCATGGGCTAGCCTGCACCTGCCGGAACGGGACTAGCCTTGCTCTTGTCCGCGCTTCTTAGGGCGGATACGCGAGGATTTGCCGGGGGCATGCTGGTCGCGTTTCTTGACCGCCTTCGGCGGCTTCTTAGAGCCCCCAGGCGGCGTGTAGTCGCCAAGCTTGAACACGCTCAGTCGTCCCCGTGATAGCCGTGATACGCCCCGCCACGATAGCCTGTGCGAGGCTGATAGGCGGTCGCGGCCGGGATCAGGTACAGGTGGAGCCTATGCGGCAGATCCCTGTTAGCTGCCATCTCGATGGCGTGATCGAAGTCCGGATCACCTGTAAGGTTTTGAGTGTTCCGCCGATCTTTGGCGCAGCATTCATGCCGGGCAAGATGTTCCTGAAGGTTTACATTCACTTTCTTACCCCGGTAGGATAAAGATATTTGATGCGCACCGTAGACTTTCTTATTGCCTCGGTCCTCAATTCGGCGACGCCTTCGATGCCGTTGGCGTAGCTGGGAGCCCCGCCGCGATGCCGATCATCGCCGTTGTCGTAGATCCAGGGATGTTCCTGCTCTGCATGAGCAGGCCAGGCAATCTCATCTTCTCGGCAGGGAATGTCCGCCGCTTCCCGCACATCGGCGGTATATCCATACTCCGTGTTCGGCAGCTTTCTTACTCTACCCACTTTCTTATCCTTTCTTATTATCGGGGTATTGCCGGAGGGCGAGGTTTACCCTTTACCCTTTACTTATTTCTTACTAGGATTGTTACTAGGATTGTTACCAGGCTTTCTAAGCTCTTTTTACCTGACCTTGAGCTTAGGCTTGGGGAGATGGACAAAGCTTCCCCCACCCTAATTGAATAGGGTAAAGAAAGCCTGACCCGTCGCCTGAGTATTGTATCAACGGACAGCCAGTTCTTCGGCTAGAAGTCTGGCCTTAGGCAGTCTTAGGAGAACTAGCCTCCCCCCCACCACGGGCTACCTATTTCGCTCCCCCCGTCGGCGGCATTGGTGCCTGGTTCCGCCCCTGCGACGCTATCCGCCAGCGGTCTACCCGCCCAGATAACGCTCCCTGATTACGAAATACCCACTGCCAGCATATTATCGCCTGAGAACGCTTTCTTGTCAATCTCCAGGTGAAAAAATACCCGGCACCCTTACTGGCATGCCGGGCCAAGAACCGCCCTACAGGAGAAACGCTAGTCTACTTCAATTCGGCGGCGTATTCAATCACCCTGTACACGCCCCGCAGATATTCCTGGTAAATCTCCTCCGCCGTCGTCAGCTTCCAGGGCGCGGCCGGATTCTTCACTTCCACCATCCGCCCGATATTCCCTCGACGGCATAGCAGATCGTGTCCGACACCATTCGCGACGTGGACTTTCCAGCCCAGATTTCTTAGTTCCTGGACGACTTCCGTCAGATTCTTGTCAGTTCTTCTGTTATATCTCATCGTTAGCTTTACAATAAGCGGTAAGGGTCATTTCGCAGGTAATGATCGAATATCCGAGCAGCGCAATAGCGGACTTTTTACCGGACTTTTTGACGTGCGTCGAGTACATCGGCGCGACGCTCACTACCCTGCGGCGCTCGCCATCGGCAGTGACGAAGATTCCGCCCGGACAATATCGCGGACGTATTTCGGCCCCGTGCTGCGGCGGAAGCTCGCCAGGATCAGTTCTTTGTCGGCTACCGCGCACGCGATGTCCTCCTCCAGGTCCAGCTCGTCCACAGTCGCATCGTAAATGCCGATAATCGGGTACGAAGAAAGCCTGTTGCCACTCTTGCCGGCTGTCGGTTCGGTATTCACGCGTCCATCCATCAGGGCTACACGAGTCGTGCAGGCCCGGTTCACGGCATTCCTCATAATCGAACGTTTCACTTTGTGGGCGGTATGCTCGATGTCGGCGGATTGCCACGCTCGCCATTCCTTAAAAGCTATTGTCAGGATGTCCTGTTCCATTCTCACTCTCCGCTTTGCTTAGATCGTAATATCGGCCTGTCAACGGATCCCATTTCAACTCCACCATGCCAGGCACACCCAGATGTCGAAACCGTACCTTCTGGACGTGAATCTGCACGATTTCCGGCGATACCGCCGTATCCCGCCAGACAGTGATCCCGGCGTCGCATTTGTTGTACCAATGCGCAGAACCGGAAATGTCATAGAGCGTCGGCACAGGGCGAACCCCACTCTTGTCTTTCTGGAGTATCCGAGGGTGAGCAACAATCCATGCGTGGAAAGGAACTTCTCTAGCCGCTCGCCGCAGATAGCTGAGAGCATGGGAAATGTACTCCGTTTCTGAGAATTGTATGCCTCTCTGGTGCTCGACCTCGTTCCAGGGATCCAGAACGATTCCATAGTTGTAATTCTCGCCTATACGGCGATGGATGGCGATTTCGGCAACCGCCTGGTCTACCACCCAGTCAAGACTCTGAACCTGCTCACGGCCCTCCAGAGGCCGTATAAAGCCAAAGTGCCGGTTGACCAGAGACAACGCCAAGTGCATCTCGTCGGCGGACATCCGCCGGAAAGGATGCGCCCCGAACATCTTGCCTTCCCATTTCTGCACCAGCTTTGCAATATGTAACTCGACTGGCAGATTCTCCGGGCTGAATACGAAGAAATGCCATTTCCCGGTCTTGGCGAGGTGGATGCACAGGGCGTCTAGCCATTCCGACTTCCCGTGCCCCGGAATGCCGGTAATGACCGTGAATTGCCCCGGCTGAATGGTGTAGTGCGGATCGACCGTTTTCCAGCCGGTCGAGAATCCCGGCGGCAGACCCAGCCGGTACAGCTCGTCTACCGCGTCTTTCAGATCCCAGGGCTGAACAATCAAGACACCACCTGCCGGGGCCGATACCGCAGGACATTAGACGGGGCAAGCTGATCTTCCCATCGGCCCTGATTCAACCAGGTCGTCGGGTGCGGGATGAACTCCATTTCCGTACCACGATTCTTCCAATATTGCAAGTGATCCGGCAATTTCTGGATTGCTTCAGCTTTTTCGCCGTCTGTCAATCGCTCCCATGATCTTTGTGCTGCTTTTTTGCCGACTTTTCGGGGATACATATTCCACCAGGTTTCAAAGCCCATGATGATCCTCCGCGAAAACCTAATCTTAAGCAAAGTGGCGGGAAGCGGAATCATTTCACAAACATTTTACAATTGCCCATTGCATTACATTAATTAGCAGGATATTGTATGCCCATCGACAGGAGCAAACCAATGAACCAAATCCAAGCATACAAGCAGGCGGCGAAGCAGTCCAAGGACGGGAAAGCGCGGTATGTGGTTTATGTCTACGACCAAGGACGCGAAGTGTGGAACGGAGAGCAGGTCAGCATTTACCGCAAGATGGTATGCATTGAAAATGTGCTCTTGAACGGTGTTGAAATCGCCTGCGAACAGGAGGTCTAATTTGTAAGCGGCGGGGCCTGGCGCGGCTAGGCTAGGCGTGGCATGGCCAGGCCAGGCACGGCGGGGCAAGGCGTGGTAGAGCGCGGCAAGGCTGGGCACGGTCTGGCATGGCTAGGCATGGCAAGGCTAGGCATGGCCTGGCAAGGCGAGTCTCGGCGGGGCTGGGCGGGGCCTGGTAAGGCTAGGCATGGCGCGGCTAGGCTAGGCCTGGCATGGTCCGGCTAGGCAAGGCAAGGCAAGGTTTTTACTAACAGGAGAGACTAGATGGACGTTCATATGCACCTGCGGCCGGAGGACAAGCTGCATATCCTCGCAAGTCGTCTGTATCACGTTGACGGGCGGAGTTTCTGCATCCTCAAGATCGTTGGCGGGCTGATGGATAGCATCACCGTCCACGCGACCGAGGAGCAGATCAGCGCCGCCCTCCCCGGTTCCTGGATCTGGAAAAAGGAGATCTGACATGGCCGGCCGTCCGCGCAAGAATCAGCCGAAGCAGAACCAGTACAACCCGGAAGATGATTCCGGTTGGATCGACTACAGCGCCCCGGACAAGGGATGGGGCGACGAGATCCAGGAAATCCTCGGTGAGATCGAGAATGACGATAGCCAGGATCGTTGAAGAAACGGTAGTGTGGGTGTTGTTCTGCCTGCTGGCGCTCCTTTACTATGTGGTGATGCAGTGAGCGAGTTCTTCGACAAACCCAGCCAGGAGGCCCGCAAAAGCCTCACTGAGCTGATGGCGCAGCATACCGGGCGGCGGTGGTGTTACCACTGCCGGCGGGATAAGCCGGCCCAAGGCTTCCAGAAAGCCCGCCGGATGTGGATCTGCGCGGGGTGTTTCGAGATCAAGAAACGGAGGGGAAGCCTGTGACCGAAATCAAGTCCATTGACGGGGAAGTACTGTACTCGTCCAAGCACGACAACATCCGCGCTGCGGTTGTGGAAGCTGTTGCGAAAAAGGCCGACCTCAGCAGGGCGAACCTCAGCGGGGCGTACCTCAGCAGGGCGAACCTCAGCAGGGCATACCTCAGCAGGGCGTACCTCAGCGAGGCGGACCTCCGCGAGGCGGACCTCCGCGAGGCGGACCTCAGCGGGGCGAACCTCAGCAGGGCATACCTCAGCGAGGCGGACCTCAGCGGGGCGGACCTCCGCGGGGCGGACTTCCGCGGGGCGGACTTCCGCGGGGCGGACCTCAGCAGGGCGAACCTCCGCGGGGCGTACCTCAGCAGGGCGAACCTCCGCAGGGCGTCCCTCAGCGAGGCGGACCTCCGCGGGGCGGACCTCCGCGGGGCGGACCTCAGCGAGGCGGACCTCCGCGGGGCGGACCTCCGCGGGGCGGACCTCCGCAGGGCGAACATCAGCGGGGTTCGCAACGTTATTTCATGCGGATTACCGGATGGATGGCACGCATTCGGCTGGCACAAGGGCACGATCTTGATGGTGCAGGTCGGGTGCCGCTCTTTCACGCTGGACGAAGGGCGGCAATACTGGGTCGGCAAAACTGATCGCCGCGAGGTGCTCGCCGCGCTGGATTACATCCAGGCGGTGGCGAAGATCAGAGGATGGGATAAGGAATGACCGCGATACTTTCCAAAGCCGAATTGCGCCAAATTCTCAAAGCGCTGCGGCTCGCCAGAAGAAACGGTGAAATAAGCGCGGAATATTGCCGCGATGGCGAAAGCCATTCCGTCTGTTATTGGATCGACGAAAGTTATCCAGAAAGTTCTCATGACGATGTGCTGCTCGCCCAATGCTTTTTCTCCAATCTCTTTGAGCCATTGCAGAGAGAGGACGGCTACTACTGGTGGCCCCGCCACGAATACCTCCCCCGCCTGATCGCCCTCGATCTGGCGATCCTGATTGCAGAGGAGATGCTGCGATGAATACTGATGAGATGTGCGAGCTGATTGCAATATCCCTCGGCCGTCACCCTCGCAAAGAGGAAATCATCGCCGCCCTGCGCGAGCGGGACGCGCTGCGGGCTGATGCCAAGCGATATCGGTGGATTCGGAAGGGGTGGTGGTCTGACGCATTCTGGAACGGCGAAGGAAACCCAAAACAATTGAAGTTCCCTGATTTGTGCGATTCGATTGTAGACGCCGCCATCGCGGCGGAGGAGGGAGGGGAATGATCGACATAACGCGCACCGTAACCGTTTCAAACGTTGAAATTCCGCCGAATTGTATTGTGGATGCGCGAGACATTCGCATCTCGGAGCTTGAGCGCGAGCGGGACGCGTTGCGACAAAAGATCGAGGACTTGGAATACCAGCGGAAAGGAATGATATTTGTTGCCGAGAAGCAGGTCCAGCATATCACTAGGGTCAGTCACGACCGCCGCGAGCGGATCGCGACGGCGGCGCTCTCTGGGCTGATGGCGAGTTACAAACCGGAGTACATCATGGACTACCTCGACGAAATCGTTGAGATAGCCGACGCCCTGATCGCCGCCCTCGACCGCCCCGCCCCCGCGCGGGAGGGGGAGTGATGAAATGGTTTCCTGTGCTCGCTGATTTGCTATGGATTGCCATGCACGCTTTGATCGCATTCTGCATAGCGATTGGCCCATGATCGCCTACGCGTCTAATGCAACGACCATCCGTAACCGAGACGCCCTTCGGCGAGCTGGCTGGCGAATGCTGGTGAGCCCCAAAGGTCCGCAGAAGGTGGACGACATCCCCTACGCCCTGGATAACGGGGCATGGTGGGCGCATCAACAGCAACAGCCGTTCGACAACGCAGCGTTTGTCAATTGCGTAGAGCGGCTTGGCGCCGGAGCCGATTGGATCGTGGCCCCGGACATCGTCGGCGGTGGCGAGGCCAGCCTGGATAAATCGCTGCAATGGACGGAGTACCTGAGCCGCTTCCGGTTGGTTCTGCTCGCTGTACAGGACGGGATGACCGTTGACATGGTGCGGCCGTGGCTGTCTCCCAAAGTCGGAATCTTCATCGGCGGCACTACTGAATGGAAACTGGCGAGCATGTTCGCATGGGCGTCGCTTGCTCGCTCGCGTGGCGCTTACTGCCATGTCGGCAGGGTCAACACGGTGGTTCGTATCCGGCAGTGTGCTGCAGCAGGGGTGAATTCTTTTGATGGGTCGTCGCCAACCAAGTTCAGCGTGACGCTTGGCAAGCTCGACGCATCGAGGCGCGTGGCGGACCTGTACGCCCCCGCGCGGGAGGGGGAGTGATGCGCCTGCGGAACAAACCCCGGAGAGGTCCGCCTACGCCAGATCAAATATGCATTGCGTGTAATCAGCCGTTCCGATTCGGCCCGCGCGATGACCCCGATGCGAACATATGGACGGTAGAGGGAAAGCGGGAAATCAAGATCAGCCAGACCTGCGAGCGCTGTTTTGACTCGATGTTTGATGAAGAGAACGAGGAGGAGTAATGCGCCTACGGAACAGCCCACGATTGCTCGTTCACCCGCGTCTGTTCGACCGGCACAAACACCCCTGGGTCGAGGTCAGCATGGTTTTCATCGGCCGTCGCCGCCCGTGGATAAGCAGCGACGTGGCGCGGGAAGTAAAACTCGCCGAAAAACGGAGGTGGAAATGGTACTGGTGAGCGAACACAAGCCGTGCCCGTGGTGCAAAACGGCTCACCAAAACGTGATACCAGGACCGTCGTTTTACGGATTCAAACGAACTGGGTATGTGTTTTGTGAGATTTGCAAAGCGCAAGGGCCGGCCGTTTTAATCCCCGAGCCCGTTACCGGATTTTCATGGATTGATGAGGCTTGGTCCGCCTGGGACCGCAGAGCGGAGGGGGAGGAATGAAACGCTTACAAAGCGATCCGAAGATACGCATAGGGACGCCTAACCGTTTTATAAAATCTCAACATACTGAAAAAGATGTGTGGACATGGGTTCCCGTAGACCCTGCTAAACCAGTCCGGTTAACAAAGCGCAGTTACAACCCAACGTGGAAGGAATGGAGATGAGCGGCGGATGGCTGAATGGAGAGCGCCTTTTGGAAGATGCCAAGCGGTTCCGGTGGTTGGCAAGGCGGGACTGGTGTGTTCTCGGCGAGCCGCTTCCTGATGGCCGCTGCGAGGCCACGGTCACATTTGCGGTGGTCTGCAAGAGAGCGCAGATAGACAGCATCCGGAAACTGATCGACGAGGCGATGCGGGCAGAGGACAAGAAATGACCGACATTCTCAAGCTGCACCCGAAGCCGTGGACAGTGATTCGATCAGGGGTGGTGGTGGACAGAAACGGTAATTCCGTGTCAATGGAGTTCTATGGTCAGTACCGTGATTCCGACCCTAATCCCGAGCCGAATGACGACGATCTAGCCGCCTTCATCGTCGCGGCGGTGAACGCTTACGAGGAGCCGAAGGAATGAGCCTGCTGTCAATGAACGATATTTACAGGGGCGATGTTGTCCAGATTCACCCCGACATTGAGCATTACGGGTATTGCTTTTTGATCGTCACCGATCTGGACTGGGAATATTGCTGCGGGTATGTCATCAGGCCGGCGTCTAAAATGGAATACTCCACGCAAAAGTTTCTGAAGATGCTGTGGCAACACGTCACGAAAATCGGCAAAGCTGCCCATCGGATGGATTTCAGCAAAGAGCCGTTTATTCAGGAGTCGTAGCAATGAGCACAAAGTATCTGTCCGCGATCCTTTCCGCAATTGTCCTGCAAGGCTGATATGAACCGTCGCGACTTCTGTTCGACACTGACCGGCGCGGCGCTGGCCGGCTGCGGCGCGGGGGCTGCCCAGGTTGCCACGCCAGGTCCATCCGCCCCGCCTGTGCCGCTTCAGCCCAACGTGGTGGCGTTCGGGGCAGGTTCCTATGTCCTCACCAGCCCCATGGTGCTCGCGGGTCCTGCGAGCCTCACAGGGTCCGGAAGCGGCATGACGGAACTGATCTGGAACGGCCCCGGCGCGGCAATCCAGGTGTCCGGGTCGGACGACTCCCCGGTGCGCGTTACCGGAGTCACAATCCGATGCAGTGACCCGGCATCGGTCGGGATTTACTGTCCCGGAAACCTGCGCCGCAGCCAATTCTCCGACATCCTGATTACCAATGCAGGGACCGGAGTCATGCTGCTAGGCAATGCCGCTTTGGGAGGGGTCTACTACAATACATTTCACAATGTCGGCGCGAGCCGCTGCCAGTTCGGATTTGTCCTGACCAGCTTGGACGGGCCGACGGCGGGGAACCGGGCGAACGCTAACCTTTTTACTCAGTGCTATGCGCAATTTTGCTCAAGCAACGGGTTTCTGATTTCCTACGGGAACGGGAATACGTTTATCGGCTGTTCGGCAGAGCAGAATGCCGGGTACGGGTTTAATTTCCTGTCCGTACAGGGCAATGCCATCCTGGGCGGATACGTCGAGGGGAACGGAATGGGTAATTTCAGCCCGGTCGCGCTCCCGATGGCGCAGGGAGTGTGGGATGCTGACCGCACGGCACTGGTATGAGCGAATGGCGAATCATGCTGAAAATGCGCCGCCAGGGGTATTCCCCGGAGATGATCCGGCGCTGGGCGGAAGCTGTACAATACTTGAAACGGGAGAAGATATGGATTTTGGGGACTACCCAGGAACGGACGAAGATTGGTCGCGGGACTCGAAAATCGAAGCGTATCAGCGACAGATCATGATGCGGGAATGTGAGGAATTGAGTGTCGCGGCCCTCAAGAGGGTATGGGCACTCTGCACATCGGCGCAGCAGTCGGCGCTGCTTTATCTGACCGGAATTGATAGGAGCAAGGTGGAATGCTAGTCAAATCGAGTGACGGGGGCGGGGCGTTCGCGGAACCGCCGGAAGGGACGCATCTGGCACGGTGCGTGAAGATTATCGACCTGGGAACGCGGGAGAGCGAATACAACGGCGAGAAGCGCAGTCGCCGGGAAGTGGTGATCGCATGGGAACTGCCTGACGAGCTGATCCCGAAGGGCGAGGCGGCCGGCAAGCCGTTCGTGGTGAGCAAGTTCTACACGGCGAGCCTGTCCGAGAAGGCGACCCTGCGGCATGACTTGGAGAAGTGGCGCGCCAAGTCGTTCACGCCGGAGGAACTGAAGGGATTCGACCTGAAGGCGATCCTCGGCAAGGCGTGTATGGTGACGGTCGTGCAGAAGGAAGGCGGAAAGCGGCGGGTGGAGGGCGTTTCCTCCGTCCCCAAAGGCATGACCGTTCCGCCGCAGGTCAATCCGTCGGTCTATTTCTCGACGGAGCCGGACGAGTTCGACCAGAACGTGTTCAACGCCCTGTCGGCGGGATTCCAGAAGATGATTATGGAATCCCCGGAGTACCAGCAGTTGCAGGGCACGCCGCCGGCAGACAAGCTTGACGACGACATCCCGTTCTGAGGTCGCTATGCCGCTGATCGGAGCACTGTCGAAAGCCAAGGTCTACGCCATTCTGGCGGACGAGCGGCCGATGTGGAAGATCGCTGAGGAGAACGGATTATCCCGGCAGACGATCATCCAGATCAAGCACGGCCGCAGTTATCCGCAATACTGGCGGGAGTATCAGTTGGAACGAGGCGATACCCCGGCGATCCGCCGCCGGGGTCAGCCCAGCAAGGGGGAATCGAATGCCGTACATCAGGAAGGATCTGAGGGAGAGTTTCCTGTCCTCACGGAACCTGCAACCGGCGAATCCGGGCGAATTGAATTACTGCCTGACGGCGCTGTGTGTGGAGTACCTGGACCGGAAAGTGATGTGCTACGAAGTGCTGAACGAGATTCTTGGGGCGCTGGAGGCGGCCAAGATGGAGTTTTACCGCCGGGTGGTGACACCATACGAGTGGCAGAAGATGGTTGAGAACGGGGACGTGTATAAATGAAACTCTACCTTTTCTTTCGCATCCGTAATGAGGCTGATAGATGATTTCTCTGTTTCTATCTATTAATCCCAAAAGAAAGTTTTGCGTTGACTGCACTTATTGTGTCGATTTGTCTCCTGAAAATTTGAAAGAAGAATCTTCCTACGCAAAAATGAGGGCGGACGGTTCATATCATTTTTGTCGCCATCCTTCTCTTTCCAGCCCTGTGACAGGGGCAGCGGTTCAGTGGTGTAGCATTCTGCGGGAATCATTTGGAAGTTGCGGGCCGAGCGCAAAATTCTTTACGGGCAAGAATCCATGAAACTCTACCACCCCGACCATAACCCGGTGATCGCCCAGGATTCGCCGCAGTGGCTTCCTGAGCGGCGGGGAAAGTTGACCGCCTCCCGGATGGCGGATGCTTTGTCGTTCAACAAAGACGGCAAGCCTTCCGCCAAGCGTACCGCCTTGATGATGCAACTGGTTGCGGAACGGGTGGCGGACTACGCCGTCGATCACTTTGTGACGAAGGAAATGCAATGGGGGCTGGACAATGAAGCAGGAGCCAAAGCGGCCTATGAGAAGCGATATGGTGTGGTGGCTGGTCCGGCCTCCCTATACCATCATCCGAGTATTGAATGGTTCGCTGCTACTCCGGACGGTACGCTCGGGGATGACGGGGTGCTCGAGATCAAGTGCCCTGGAACTCCTCGGTTCCTCCAATACAGTCTCGATGGAGTTGTTCCTGCCGAATACCGTCCGCAAATCCTCTGCCAGCTCGCCTGCACGGGCAGGAAGTGGGCTGATTTCGTCGCTTTCGACCCCCGCATCAAAGAAGAAAAGCACCAGCTTTTCGTCTGTCGCTGGGAGCCGAGGCCGGAAGAAATCCACGCTATCGAGAAAGAAGCCGTCAAGTTCCTCGCCGAAGTAGAGGCGATGTTTCGACGTTTTACGGAGGGATGATGGGAATCCTGTACCTTGCTTCGCCGTACTCGCATCATGACCCGGAGGTTGTCCGGGAGCGTTTCGTCGCGTCCTGCAAAGCGGCGGCGCGTCTGATGCGCGAAGGGCATGTTGTGTTCTCGCCGATTGCGCATACCCACAACATTGCCGACTATCTGCCGGACAATGCGCGGTACGATTTCGAGTTCTGGATGTTGCAGGATATCCCGGTGCTGCTCAGGTGCAACGAGCTTCGCGTCCTGCCGCTGGAAGGCTGGCGGGAGAGCCGGGGCGTGACGCGGGAGATCGAGATCGCCAGGCATGCCGGTATCCCGGTGCAGATCCTCAGCCTTGATATTCTTGCCGACAACTACCGGAGGCTCTGATGGTCAGCGGATATATGCTGCTGGAGCGCGACCGGGAGTTATGCCGGCTGGCAGGGATCGCCAGGGACAGGAAGAAACAGACTTTGTATTCTGATTCTGCCCAGAGATACTGGCAGCATTACGTCAACGTATGTATGGAGAGACTTTATGCGCGACCGGAATATATTGGACGAAGCAAAGTCACTGGTGCACGGTGACCGAGGGCAGGACTACGGCCCGCCGTGGACGGACTTTGCCCGTACCGCGAAGATGTGGGAGGTGATTCTAGGCTGTCACGTTGACCCGCATCAGGTCGCCCTGTGCATGATCGCCGTGAAGATGTCCCGGCTGGTGAACAGGCCGGAGAAGAGGGATAGCTGGGTGGATATCGCCGGCTATGCAGAATGCGGCGATTGGACGGTGGAGGAGTCGAGGAAAGTTCCGACCGCGCAGCAGATTGACGAGCGGTATACGGGTCCGAGGAAGGCGGTATTCAACGTCACTCACGGCGATGACGGGGACGAGTGGGCGGTCTACGCTCACGGTCCTAAACCCTGACCAGTTCTCCCCGGAACTGCACGCGGCCCGAGTCGAATTTCTCTACCAGCTCGGGCCGTAATAGTATTCCGTTTCGATAAGTGAGGACGGCAAATCCCGATACCCAGCGAGGGGCGCGAGCTTCCAGGTAGTTGAGGAACGCAGGATGAAGTGAATTGTCCGCAAGCATGCCATGTCGGCATGAATAGACGACTCCCCGGTATCCGCGCCAGTAGGTGACTTCCGCAACGTGGTCATGTCCGGTTACGATGTGGACTTGGCCTGCTTTCGCGTTCGCGGTGCCGGCGTTCTCTCCTCCCCGGTCACGATGGCGGACAACCGTCCACCCAGCAGAAGAAGCATTAATATCAGTGCGCCAGGCAGGAGCCCAATCAGGAAAATGATCCTTAAGATGTACCCCGTGAACCCCTCGAAACTGAGGGAGAGCATTTGCGATAAGCGTCTCTGGACGGGCGTCGTGGTTTCCCAGGTTCCAGATGTGCTGCGCTTGCGGATAAGCACTGCGTATCTCATCGAGTCTCTCTCTCAGGGTACGATATTCGGATGCCAGATCCGGGACTTTCTCCCAGCCCGCCCTCTGGTGGCGACTGACCGAGGGTCCGTCCAGCGAATCGCCGTTATTGATGACGGCGACGGGCTTCAGGGTCTTGCAGAAGTGGACGAGGGCGCGGTGGGCGGTCGAGGGACGACCCGGCCAGTAGTGGGCGTCTCCGAATACGATGACGGTGCCGTCACGGACCCGGAGGCGGTGTATCGGTTTGCTTGCCAGGGTCTTTCTCCAGAAGAAATCGCCAGAGCGCTCGATTGTCCTTGAGATGGGCAATGAGCGCTCCGGCGAGAAAGGTGACCAGCCCTTCCTCCCACTTGGCGGGCAGGGGGAACCCGCCTTTGCCGATGATCTGGTGCAGGATTTCGTGGAGGATTGTTTCTCTCTCGGTGTGGTGAGAGAGGTTTTCAGCAATGAGGATCGTTTCCTCTACATGCTTGCAGAGGCCGTTGAGTTCGTCCCCGTCTACCACCAGATCGGGGACATACTCAATCTTGTAGTCCAAGCCGAGAAACTTGGAGCGCTTCGGGCGCATGATCCCTCAATGCGGGCCGGCAGCAACGCCGTTGATCTTCTCGACGGTACGCATCGTTCCGATCCCAAGCATTCCACCGAGGATCATTATAACATCAGTCAGATCCACTGCTGGAAGGGGCGGAACGGGGTGGGAGCCGAAAACGGTGACAATCCAGGGCAGGATAGGCCGCGCCAGCAGCATATAGGCGAACGCCCCGCCGCAGACCCAGCCGAGGAACGGACGCCAGCCGGCGACAAATACGGAGCCGGATGCGGCTTCCGCTTTGTTGACCGCTACCTGGTCGGAGACGGCCGATGCCGCCATCTGCGCTAATTGTAAAGCCTGTGCCAGCTTGGCCTTTTCTTCTTCGGTCTTGTCGGGCCATATACGGCTTACAATAGTATTAACGAGGTCAATACCGGAACTGATCGGATCTAGTGCCATTGTCCGTCCGCCATCATCAGCATGAGTCGGGCGGCGCGGTCGCCCACTTCCTTCGCCCAAAGGCTGTCAGAGCCCGCCTGCGCCGCTCTGTTATAGTAGCCGGCCTTCAGGTAGGCCAGCATGTCGTGAAAGCCCAGAACGCGCTGTAGGCCCATATTGAAGGCCATTTCGGCCAGCACGTTCTGGCGCACATCGTCCAGGCCCCGCCACCAGGACAAATAATCATCCAGCTCGCGGATGATTTTCATGCACCGATTGTCGAGGATGAAAGCCACTTCTTCCGGGTATAACCCTACGTCGTCCAGGTTGAATCCGACCCCGATGGTCCACTTGCCGACTGTATCTTTATACAGCTTGCTGTTACCGTTCGGAAATGTCGGGTTCCCCTCGGATCGGCGGATAGAGGCGTAGAGGCGGTCTTTATCCACGCCAGTGCTCCCCGATCCAGCCTTTCAGGAGTTCTGCCGCCCCGACCAGCGCCGATATCAGGAACAGCGCCCCGCCGATCATTCCTTTGTAGCGGGACAATTCCCGTATGATTTCGTCAAGTTTCTCGTTCGTTTCGGAATGCGCCCGTTCGGAGGCATCAACGCGGGATTCAAGCACGGCGACTCGCTGGATCAGGTCGGAGTCCATATCAGGTGTAATACTCATCGACAATGATGATTCCCGCCGCGCCTGCCCCGCCTGCGTATCCACTAGCGCCGGCCGATCCTCCTCCCCCAAAAGATCCGACCGTATAGGTGTAGGTACCGGCAGGCGTGCTGATGACCTGTTCTGCATAATATCCAGCGCCGCCGCCTGACCCGGACCATTCGCCACCGGTGCCGGTCGCGCCAGACCCTCCCGAGCCGCTGTTAGTCGCGGCAGCGACCCCTGCGGAACCGACATACGAACTGCTGCCATTGCCGCCAAACGGAGAGCACCCGCCATTGCCTCCCGGCGCGTTGCCGTACGCGCCGCCGCTTGTGCCTGGAGCGCCAGGGATGCCGACACTAGGCGACCCTCCTACCAGAACTCCACCAGATCCCGGAGCATTCAAAGTATTGAAACCTACTGCATTTCCACCCCCGCCCCCGCCCCCGGCGGTGACCGTTCCAAAGATCGTATTTCCGCCAGCCGAACCGCCGGAACCTCCAGAGGTGCCACAACCGCCCCCTCCCCCGCCGCCTCCGACCATGCGAACCCACAACCGGGTCGCGCCGGGCGGCGTGGTATAGGTGGCGCTTGACCCGCTGAGAAGCACTTGCCGTGTCGGCGTGCGGGCCGTCTGGACAAAAGCGGTCGTGGCTACTTTGGTGCTGCTATCTCCCACTGGCGGCGTGACGGCGGTTACATAGCCGGATGCCCCCTTGGGGATCAACTGGATCGAGATATTCGAGTCATTGCCAGCGGCAGTCAGGGATACCGCTGCCGTTCCGTTTGCGCCCCCGGCAGCATACAGATAATTGTTAGATCCCGGAGAGCCGCCAGCCAGGTATTGCACTGTCTGCCCGGCAGAATTAATCAGGAAATTAGGCAAGCTGGGGTGACTGCTGCTCGCAATAATGCCGACATTGACCGCCGACAAACCGGAATCCAGTACGCTCGTCGAGTCCATCGTCATTGTGATGGACGTGCTGGAGGTGAATGTGCTTGCCGCAACCGTGCCGTACACCGTGCCGGCGGTGACCGTGAACTGGCATCGCCGGCCAGGCAGGAAAGTGGTGGTGGTATTGCCTGGGGTAGTAAACGTATTGCCACTGACGTAAGTCGGCGTCGTCCCGGAAGAAGTCCATTCCTGCGTAGTAGTCGGCAGGCTGGAGAAGTCGTTAATCCCCGACAAATTGTCAAGGGTCTGCTGGACGTTCCCCGAGGAGTCTTGAACAACGAATTTGTAAGCCACCCCGGAGGTCAGCCAGATTTCGTTCGTCAGCTTCCCGGTCGAGTCAAGAATGATCGGGTTGGCGTTCGGGGTGCCGCCGGAGTTGGTGGTGTAGGTCGCCTGAGGGGTGGTAGTGCCGGCAGCGTAGGTATAGATCTTGCCGCCAGAGAGCGGCAGACCAGCGGCGGTAAGAAATGTAACCCCGATGCCGACGGGCGAGAGGACAACGCTCATTCGTATCTCATCTGAGTGGCAAAACCGTGTTTATGCAGTTCGGGAAGTTGCTTTTTCAGCCCTTCCCCGATATCATCTCTGTAGATTTTGTTGGCAACCTGGATCTCTTTGACTACCTTGTAGGCGCGTTCCGATGCCTGCCGCACCGAAGATCCGAGGCCGGTCACCACCGCTACATACGTTCCGGAGGTTACCCAGCCATCTTTCTCGACAACTTTGTCCCCTTCCATGTCTGGCCTACTTTCGATCCTTACGCCTTGGGGCTGGACGTAGCGCAGATTGCCCTTGTCTAAGCCGTATACGGGAATACCTCCTGTCTCCTCAGGAGGACGCTTGTCATACGGGAAGTCAGGATGAGCAACAACAATCCCGATTGCCACATCCAGAGAGCAATCCATAGAGTCCTTGCCTTGCAGAGCATCCACCATCCAGGCGACGGGATCACCCTTGTGCTCTGCCAGCATGATGTTGAAGGCAGGCCAACCGGGCCGGCTGGTGAACTCCAGGGGCCAGGGTTTACCCTTTTTATCAATAATGCAGTTCAGATCGACATCACCGAGGTGCCCGAGTTTTACAAGGTCGTCGTGAATGGGATCGAACACTATCTTTCCAAGCTGGGACTCGGCCACATACTGCATGACGGTTCCCATCTCTCCGGTGTTCGGCCCGGTCCCGGAGGGCATTAGTGGCTTATGCTCAAAGCACTCGTTCCAGCAGCCTATCCGGCCGTCCTTTCCAAACCACGCCGAAACCCCAAATTCAATCCCTTCGATGAACTCCTGAAGCATTACCGGCCCCTTTGGGTTCATCCCGAGCTTCTGCCAGCGCTGGAGTCTCGATATCATGTCCGCTGGGGACTTGGAACAATAGGAGAGCGATTTGTCCTCGTTGTCCCCAAGAGTCTTGAAAACGTATCGTTCTTCGGTCCGCCAAACGTGGCGCTCTGCTTCCTTGAGATTGGCGAATGTCTTGTAAGGGGGTACGTCAATGCCGTGCTCTTCCAGGAACCGCATGCCGACGGCGCGGCGCACCTCGAGGTCAGTTGATTCCACAGAGGGGCCGAATACCGGCGCGCCCTGCTTTTTCATGGCAGCAAGACGCTCCATGTATTTACCGTTGGATACCGGGAAGATCACATCGGCCCATGCGGCATGCGCTACGAAGTTATCGACGTGCTCGATACCTTTGAAGCCATGCCCGGTCTTGTGATCGCGGTGTTTCGGGTCGTGGAACAGCTTGACCTGGTGCCCGTGCTGCACCGCCCGAAAAGCCAGCGCCAGCCCTACGTCATCCTGGTCAATAATGAGTAGCTTCATCGCAACGCACGGTTTTCTGTTCCAGATTATCGGGATGATAATTGGCCCGTACCTGTCGGTACGGTTGCTTGCATTTCTGGAACGACGCTCCAGAAAATCAAGGTTCGCCAGAATCCTTCTATTTCGCCCCGTTGATTTCCTCAAGGAGAAATGGAATAGATCCGCGCGAGGCAGAAGTAAGGGCCTTTGAGTCTTTGATGGCACGGCCGATGGCGGGGCGTGCCTTGCTGATTGCCGCCTGCGCCCGCAGGGCCGGTTCGGAGTAAAGCATCGCCGCCGGAACGGATGCCGCTGCCGTTTTGGCAAGCGTCACTGGATTGGCAAGCATCAGTAGGTTCGCCCCATACTCTGCCGTTGGCGACGCTCCCGCGATCTTTGGCCCCATGACGGCTTCGGCCTGTTCGGCAAACCTCTGCCCTCTGGCCTGCCCTCTGGCAAACGCTTTGTCTCGAAGCGTTCGGTCCTGAGACTTGACCGCGCTGCGGTATTGTGCCGGGGTGAATACGCCCTCTTTCGCCCCCAGTCGGGATGCTGCCGTTTCGATAGTCTGCAATGCGCCATAAGCCCTGCGCGCAGCAGCCATGTCAGCAGCCTGCCCAGGATTGACTCGATCCAGCATCTTGTCAAACGACGATTGAATCTCTTTCAGCGCTTGCCCGAGTTTCCGGCTGGAAGGCACTTCGCTTCCCATCAGACGGGATGCCATGCCGCCAAGCTCTGACCGGATGTCCTGCACGGTTCGTCCGCTCGCCAGCCCCGCTTGAGTGAATTTGCTTCGCGCATCGTTGACCGCCAGCTCTATTTCCTTGGCGGTGGCGGGCGGCAGTCCGGCATGGGCCATGTTGACAACGTTATTCAGTTCGGTGTCAAGTTGCCCGTCCCAGACGCCTTTAGTGCGTCGGACAATCTGTTCGTATTTGGCATCTACGATCTGACCGGCCCGCTGCACGGCAGCATGTCCTGCCGGCGTATTCTTCGGCAGAGTCACGCCAAGCGGCGCAAGCGCTTTGTTGATCGTCGCTTGGTTGAAACTCTCCAGGGATGCCTGCTTCCCGGAAGCGATCACAGATCCGACTACCGGCAGGCGTTGCGCGGCTTCTTCCATTCTCGCCGCAGCGCCGCCAAATCGCTGACCCGGAGTCAAAACAACGCCAGCATCCTGCAACGCCTTTTTGTCGCCTTGCAATCCCTTGCCAACAGCATTCCCGGCAACGTTCTGTAACCCCTTGGCGGCAGCAGCGCCTGCCCCGCCGAATGCAGCGCCCTCGCCGATGTTCTTGAGGCGGGATTCTCCGGGTAGCGTAGGCTCTACCGCCCCGGACGCCGCGCCTGTGGCAATACCCCCTCCAATCGACCCGCCGCCAGGCAGGAGCGCTCCGAGCGCCACATTCCCGGCAATCGCCCCGACAGGGGATTCTTCGGCCAGCGCGCGGTTAGCCTGGATCTGCTGTTTGCTGTCCAGCGATCCGCCCTGCCCGGTCAGTTGCTTTGCGCCCTCCGCAAGCCGGTTAATGGTGTTCATGCCGGCCGAGGCGAGCATCTTGGGAAACAGACCCGTTCCGGCAAGCACCTCTTTGAAGGCGTCGCTGAAGCCTTCCTCGCCGATCTTGGCGGGCTTCTGTTTATAACCGATCTTGGTCGAGAACTGATCGAACGGCACATCGGCGTAAAACTTCTTGTGCAGCGCCGTTGCCAGTTGATCGTCCGTCATGTCCCCATATTGCGGGAACTTCTGGCGTACTTCAGCGAATTCCAAGGGGGTCCGCTCCGTCTAGATTTCCTTTAACGTTCGGCAGTCCGCCGGAAGTCTCCGCCGGACGGGCCGCGCCGCCCGTTCTCTCATCGCGCATGACTTTACGGACATCGGCAGGGGCTTCCAGCGCTTGCCGAGCCTCGCGTCGCAGCATCAAAAGGGTTTGGTGGTACTGGTCCGGAGTGGCGGCGGTGTTAAGCATCTTTTCCGCCTCCTCGGTGCTATGCACGGTCGGCACGCCACGGCTTGCCACCTGAGCAAAAGCGTTGACGACCGCCCGATTGGCGGCGACCAGCGCGGCCTGCTGCGGACTCCATTGATTCTCGCCAAGTTGAATCAGCTTGTTCAGCGGCACAAATCCGGTGCGCGGGACTTTCTTCATGGCGTCATCCGCAATCGGGATAAACCGATCCAGTTCCGCCGCTGCCACGCCAAGATTCGCCTCTCTGGTCCCAAGCGTTCTTTGCGCAGCCTGAGATCCCATGAACTCAGCCTTGCGGACATTGACCATCTCAGGGGTCATGCCGCGTTCCTGCGCCCGCTTTGTCATCGCGTTCAGGAATGCCACTTTGTTCGCCCCGGAACGCCCCAGCCCTTGCGCTACCGAATGATCGCCGTCCAGGTACGCATCAGCAAGGAAAGTCTGAGTCTCCGGGTCCATGCCGGCAAAGTCGCCTTTGGCGCGGGCTTCGGCTTGGGCGATCTTGCGGTCATTCTGATCCAACCGGCGCTGGGTAGCTTCTGTCGCGTCCCTGTCGCGCTTTTCTTTGCGCTCAAGGTCGCGCGCTTTGAGGGCATCTTCTTCCTTCTTGGCGGCTTCTTTGGCTTCTTCTGCCGCGACCGTCTCCCGGCGCTTGCGTTCCTCTTGCAGAATCTTCCGGCCGCGCTCCGCGCCGCTGGCAAGCGATCTGGCCTTTTCCGGGCTGAACTCGGTCGGGTACTGTTTCAGTTGCTCTGGAGTGAATAGCGGCTTGCCGCGCTCATCTTTGGCGGCAGTCAGGCCGTTGACGAAATCAGACCAGAACGGCTGAATCTCTGCCTTTGCCTTGCCAATGGGGTCCGGGTCGCCAGCCTTTTTATACTTGCTAACCCGTTCCTCGAAATCGCTGACAAGGCTTGCCCCTTCGCCGGAAGTGATTTCCAGCGCTTTGTCCATCCGACCAGCGTTGTACCTTTCCTCGGCAAGCTGTTCGTTCTTTAGCTGGTTAGCAGCCTGCGCTTTGCGCCATTCGCGCATGTCGTTCACCTGCTCAAACTGCTTCGCCTCGCCCATCAACTTCATGCCGGCATCCGGGTTTACGGTCGATACCCGCTTAGCGGCGTCCAGCATTCCCTCCGGGGTCGTCAGATTGCTCTGCCCGAGGATCTGCTTGGTCTGATCCATTTCCTGCTTCTGCTGGATCATCTCGCCCAGCTTGAAGCCTTTGCCAAACGAACTGGCGAAGTCATAGTCCGCCAGCTTGAACGACTCGGGGCCGAGTCCTCCGGGAAGTGCCATTGATGCACCTTTTCTACAGAAAGAGGTGGGCGGCGCAGGCTAGTTGCGGGGAGAGAAGCCGACTTACTGCTAGCCTTTGCCGCCCGTTAACCCATAAATACGTTAGGATCGACCGGAGTGGTCGGAGTGGTCGTAGGCGTTTTATTGAAAAACGTCGCCAGCGTTCCCAGCCCGGCCAATTGCGTCAGGTTATTGGTCAACTGTCCGGACTGCGACAATCCGGCATTGGCGAGGGTATTGGCGGCGTTGATCTGCGTACCGGCGATGTTCTGGGCAGCATTGGAATTGTTACCTACGACGCTCTGCGTCGCCCCCTGACCCAGGACGGTGTTGCCGGACAACATGTTATAAATATTCTGTTTTTGCGACATGTCCTGCGCGAAGGCAGTATTGTAAGTAGTCCCGGCCAGCCCCTCGGCGTAGTTAATCAGGTCTTTGGCGGTGTTCGCGCCCATGTAGGTGCCAGCAGCAGCGTCTTGGTTGGTGAGCGCTTCGATGCCTTGTCCGAGCTGGAACTGATATCCGGGCGTATTTTGCAGATTTTGTGGATTAAAGGCCGCAAAAAGGCTTCCATAGCCCCCAGCAGGCGTCGCAGCGCCACCAGCGGGCATTGCGGCAGGGGTCGCCGCCTGACCCGGCAGGGGCGCTCCAGGAGGCCCGCCAGCGCCCCCTACGGAGTTGATCGTGCCAGGCGGGATAACGCCATTGGCGGTCAACTGCCCCGTCCCCGGAGCCTGGTTCCCGCCGCCTCCTACAGGGGCTATGCCGCCCGCAGCAGGCTGGGCCATACCCGGAGGCAGTCCGGCGGCTTGCGCGGCCTGTGGAGCGTTCTGGGCGGTCTGAGGGGCATTCGGGTTGAGGCCGGCAGAGTTGATGGCGTTCATGATCTGCTGGAACTGCTGGAGCGTGCCGGGCGAGAACGCCGTGCCCGCCTGATCCCGGCCGCTGGACAAATACCCCGGCACAGTACTCAGGAATTGCCCGATCAGCCCTTGCGGGTTGCCGGCAGACCCCGACGGCCCGAAATTCGGGAAATCGGAGGTAATCATCTGGGCGATCTGATTGGCGGTCCCTACATTACCGCCAGTAGGGGTATTGTATCCGGGGAGTCCTTCGAGGAACCCCAGTTCGTTCGCCGCAGCGCCGCCGATCTGCGTATAGGGGAGTTGCTGCGCCGCGCCCTGGTTTGCCTGTCCGGCAACGGTCAGGGCGGCATTCTGCTGGCCTTGTACGGCGGTATTGGCGGCAGCGCTTTGCTGACTCGCGCTGTAGGCCGCCGCGCCCGCGCCGACTACTGCTGTGACGGTTGCCGCCCAGACCATGTCTTATCCTCAATCTGTATCAATTTGTTACTAGAGTCAAATAGCCGCAAGGTTTCCGGCACAGTTACTTCCCGTTCGATTTCGTCAATGTCGGTGCTGTCAGTCTGGTAACAGGCCATGCAAATAAGATCCTCCAGCACATAGCCGATGCGTTTTGCACCGGCTTTTGCCACGATCACATCACCCGCGTTAAGCGTGACCATGCCGTTATCGGTCCAGATATAGACCGATCCTTTCAGTACGCAGAAAATATGGTCCCGGCGCTGGATCTTGCCGGTAAACATCATCCCTTTTGGAATATGCGTCGTGCGGCAGTACACGCCGCCGGCAAAGTAGTGATTGGTCTCTATCTCGACCTGCGGCAGCTTCGCCAGCTCTGCCTGCACCACCATGATCTGCTCAAACGACGGCACCTGCCGAGTTGTGCCAGACTGTGGGGCTGACGCTGTTGACGTAGACGGGATATCCGAGGGTTGTGTCATAGTAGCGTCTCCCCACCCACAGCCCCGTTGTCGGGCGCTGTGCGGTCGTTCCTGACTGCTGCTGCGAGAATAGGATGGTGAATGCCTGCTGCAACCAGGAAGCGTAAGGCTGGCTTGCCGCCCCGTTCTTGTCCGATAATTGCAGCAGCGGCGGGCGGTCGATCTGGCTGGATTGTGCTGCCATCAGCCACGCCCGACACGGGCAATCAATGCCCCGTTATTGATGGTGAACGGCACCGGGTCGGTCATCTTGAACTTGATGACGAAATCCCGGCCCGCTCCCAGCCGTCTCCAGACCACCCGAGGACCGAGGTATTGCCCGACCGCTCCCAGGCTTGCCCAGCGTTCATTGCCGAAGGTCCGCCCACCGTCTTTGCTGACCTGCATCATGATCTGCGGGTTACTGCCCTGCCCGGCTTGCAGGCCAACTCCTGTCTCCATGTCAAGGCGCACCTCGTCAATGCCGATCAGGTTTTCTTCGTCGAAGATATGCTTTGTCTGCAACAGCCGCAGGATCGGCGCGCCGTTCTCGGTGTAGACTTCATCGGAGAGCAGGTAGATATTCCCGGTCGTGGAGTCGCCGATGTAGGTATTGTTGGCAAACACGGCGGAAGTCTGCGCCCGGTGACGCTGGGGGATCTCCGACACGCCGGACTGCGCTTCGGACCATTCCTTGACCGTACCGTCATAGAGGAGCGTCCGATTGGCAGAGGGGAAAGTAAGCTGGTAGAACAGATGCCCGCGCGAGGAATAGGTGAGGCCGATAGCGTCTGAGACCGTGCCGGAGAGCGCCAGATCCTCGATGATGTCATCAATATCCGGCGTGCTGATCGTGCGAGGCGTGAACCCATCGAACTGCATGACGTGCAGCATGCCGTCCAGAGACTGCCCGAGGAAAGCGAGGGAATTGTCGAAGTAGACGGCACTGGAGCGCGCCACAAGCCCAAAATCCTGCGTCGCCGCTTTGATCGGGCCGTAGGGGAAGCCAGCAGTCCCGAAGTCCTGCCAGAACTCGATAGAGGTGCTGCCAAAGCATATTACCAGCCCGTGCAGGAGCGAAATCTTGACCAGAGGGTCAGGCGAGGATTGCGCAATGCCGATATCGGTTGACGACCAAGTTGTGCCGTCGAGGATCGCTGATTTCCGGAACTGCCCGTTAACGGACGGGTCATTGACGAGGAAATACCCGTCGTTGAAGAGGCACGACGTAGCGTTTTGCGGAAAATTAGCATCGGCAATCTTGGTAAGCGTGTTAGTGGCCGGAACGTAGATCCAGCCGTTGATGCCGTCCAGAATCAGCAGTTGCGTGCCGTTATCGACCATCGCCACCGGCGTGGTATTGTTGTTGACGGTGCCGACCACCGTCACAGACCCGCCAATGTTGATCTGACAAAGGGCGTTAGCGGATACCGCGTACATGGCACTGCCGTTGGAGAACGTGTACAGCCCCCGCACACCGCTGCCGGAACAGGCAGCAAAGAGCGACAGGCCCGGCGTGCCGAATACGGTCAGTTCGGACTTGTCTTTGTCCCGCCGCTGGGAATAGAAACAATTCACCCGGCGCTGGGAAGTCATCGTCTGGCTGTAGTTGCCGGACTGATAAGACGACCCGAATAGCATCAGGGATTTGCTGCGCCCCCTCCCGGTAGGCTGCGCCTGCGTTGCCATTACTCCACTCCAGGCTGGAAGTAGAGGGTCGTCGTCTCGGCGTCTTTCTGGCGGGCAAAGGCCAGGGATTCCTGGAGCATTGTTTCAAGCTCTTGCGTCCAGGGCATGTTGAACATCGGCGCAATCTCTTTGGACAGCCCCAGCGTGATCGGCCGCACCCACTCGTCCGGGAACTCCGGATTGTCGGCGGTGTTGACAAAGGTCTGGATCGGTTCCCGGTATCCGATGACAACGTACTTAGAAGTGTCCTGAGATCCGTAGATCTCGAAGAAAAGATTGCTCGACCCGAGCTGGTATTCGAAATAACCGAAATACGGGTCGGAAAGAAACTGCGGCTGGCCCTTGGAGGGCTGGAGAGCGTAGTCCTGCACGGTCATGAACCGCATTGGCACGTCGCTGCCGGTATTGTCCCGCAGGTTCATGTAGTCGATAACAAGCGGGTTCTGGGCGTTGGCAGAATAGGAAAATACAGCGGCACCAGCAGCCACATTGCCGGGAAGAACAGAAGCCAGAGTAACCACATTGCCGGCAGGAGCACCATTAACAGTCGTCCAGAACAGATCCCCGCCCGTGACCTGCACGCCGATCTGATAGCCGTTGGCGACGGTCTGCGTTGTGCCATTGAACGTCTCCGACACGGCCGTCAATGTGATCGTGCTGCCCCCGGCGGATGACCCCGCCGAGGTGGTGGTGGTAATGAGATTGGACAGCAGGCACCAATGGCTGTTCGGGGCAGGAGTCGGCCCCAGGGCGTACTGATTGATCGCGGCCCCCAGCATCAGGGCACCGACCCGCCGGGTCCACATCTTCAGCCCCGGCGCGAAGTCGGTCTTGCCCTGCCACTGTTTCACCATCGCATTGAGTTTCCACAGGCAGTCTGTGTACTCCTGGTTCGTCGGTGTTTCCGCCTCGCCCAGCTTCCCTATGTTCAGCATGGCATGGCGAACGTAATCCGTCGTGGTCGTGCTGAACGTGTAGGTTCCGCTGGTACTCATATCACCTCAGGACCGGCAGGATGGCGTGCCAGACATCTTCCGGGTCAATCGCTACCTGACATGCCGCCGTGCCGGTCGCTTCATCCTTGCGGCATTTAGACCAGTTGTAGTGCAGGATATGGCAGGGATAGCAGTCCACGACGGCGCTGTCAGCGTGGATCGCTACCGTGTTTTTCCAATCCCTTGTCAGGTTTTCTTCCGTAGAATGACTCAAAAATACGACTTTCCGTGTCTCCGAGCACGCGACGGAGTTCAGAACTCCAGTCTCCGGACCAATCACCAAATCTGCGCCAAGTTTCGCAAAAGCCAGTGATTGCCTGATTGACCATTTCCCGGCCGTCTTGATGATACGGGGCTCGTTCTCCCATCCCGCTTCCAGCATCGCCGTCTCCGGTCCGCCGACCAGGATCACCTTCACGTCCGGGAAGCTCACCAGAATCCGCGCCAGAATCGTATCCATTCCAGCCCACACCTTGTGGACCGATGAACCAGCTAAAGCCCACAACACGACCTTTCCCGGACAGTGTTTCTGCTTGTACGCTTTCACCCATTTGCGTTCTTCTTCCGTCTCAAAGAAATTGACTTGCGGGTCGTGCGGCACGCCGGCAAGATCGTGCTGGAACTCAAGGTAATTCTTGTTCAGCATCTTGTGGCGTACCCGCTGCGGCCACTCCGAGGGCGCCCTGCCGTCCATCGCCAGCAGCGACCCCTCTACGCTCTCCGACAGGTTGACAAACTTGTCGAACTTCTTTTCCCAGTATCGCCAGAAGTCGATCAGGTTGCCGTTAGGAACCTGGTCTTTCTGTTGCAGGATAATCTTGTCGATATTCGGGTCATGCGTGATGACATCCGACCCAGGAGGCGAGGAAAACAGGGTGACGTGGTAGCCCTGTTTCTTGAGGCCGGCAATAACCGAGGAAGCCTGCAAGAGGTCGCCAAACGCTCCGTAGCGGATAACAGCGGCGGTCTTTTCCGGCTTGGGAGTGTCGAACGAGAACAGGTGCGTCTTGGCGTGCAGCTTCTCGTAGACCTGGAAGAACGAATACTCGTTATCGTTGTTCCGCGCCTGGTTCTCGACCAGATCCCACCCGCCCGGCATTTCCTCCATCGCCTGAATAATGTCCTCAGGCAGGAAGTCGTGCTTGTGGTCGGGGTTCGCCCCTTTCTCGCCGATGTTCGGGTAGAACTTCTTGTGCGGCAGATACAGGACGAGATAGCCGCCCTTCTTGACCAGCCGCCACCACTCCCGGAGCGCCTTTTTGTAGTCCTGGATGTGCTCCAGC
>Ga0209698_10001330_pt1 | contig 28471 bp, 26 predicted proteins | sample LitLauG_LLR_2012_FD_187203 | JGI IMG/M metagenome (GOLD analysis project Ga0209698, IMG submission 187203) | Freshwater sediment microbial communities from Pennsylvania, USA - Little Laurel Run_MetaG_LLR_2012 (SPAdes) (version 2) | ecosystem: Environmental > Aquatic > Freshwater > Creek >... | reverse complement strand
GCCTGATCGAAGGGCGCGAGGCGCACCACGACGCCGGCCGGCAACAGGCCCGGATCGAGCGGAAAATTGGTCCGGCCGAAGCGCGGCGAACCGCCCAGTGCGGCGGTGATGTTCCATACGGCGACGAGGTGGCCCATCTCGTCGATCGCGACATCGAGGATGGTCCGGCGCCAGCGCGCGACCGCGGCGGCCTCGGCCGCCCCGAGCCCTTCGGCGGTGCCATCACGCAGGCTGACGGCGGCGTACAGGTAGGTGCACAGCAAGTTGTGTTCGAGTTCGGCCGCCTCGTACAGTGCATGCAGGAGCTTTTCGCGCGTGACGCCCGTCGGTTCGACGCGAGGCAAGACCGCGGGGGAAGAAGGGCTGTCCATCCTTGCTCCTGGTGTGAGGCAGCGGCGCCGGCGCGCGCTCGAGGCCACCGAGTGTAGGCATTTCGATCCGGGCGCGCACCTGGCCGCCGACCATGGTGCATCATGCGCGCTGGCGAGGGGCGAAGGGATAGGACGATGCATGACATGCTGCGCTGGATGGACGAATACGGCACACTCGTCGTGTTCGCCGGTGTGCTGCTCGAATCGCTGGGCCTGCCGCTGCCGGCGATGATGTTGCTGGTCGTGGCCGGCGCGTTCGTCGCGACCGGCCAGATCTCGGCGCTCGCCGTGCTGCTGGCGACGGTCCTGGCCTGCCTGCTCGGTGAAGGGGCCTGGTATCTCGCCGGGCGGCGCTACGGCGGCCCGGTGCTGCGCACCTTGTGCCGGATCTCGATCTCGCCGGATTCCTGCGTACGCCAGACCGAAAGCGTGTTCACGCGCTGGGGCGCACGTACCTTGCTGGTTGCCAAGTTCGTTCCGGGCCTGGCGACCATCGCGCCGCCCCTGGCCGGGGCGCTGCGCATCACGCCGGCGCGATTCGTCGTCTACGCCGGGCTCGGCGCGGCGCTCTATGGCGCGGTGTTCGTGGGCCTGGGGGCGATCTTCCATGCCCAGATCGAGGTCATCGGGGCGAACCTGGCCCGGCTTGGCACCATTGCGCTATACGCTCTGGGCGGCCTGTTCCTGTGCTTGCTTGCGTACCGCTGGTGGGAGCGGCGGCGCTTCATGCTGGCGCTTCGTATGGCACGCATCACGGTGGCTGAACTCGACGCCTTGCGCCGCGCCGGCGCCCAGCCGGTCATCCTGGATGTGCGCTCGGTGGCCTCGCGGCAGATCGACGCGCGGTGGATCCCCGGGGCGCGCTTCGTCGATCTGCAGGATGCCGGCGAGATCCTCGCCGGCGTGCCGCTCGGCACCGAAGTGGTGGTCTATTGCTCGTGCCCGAACGAAGCATCGGCGGCACGCGTGGCGCGCGAGTTGCATCGGCGCGGCTTCGTCCGCGTGCGACCCTTGACCGGCGGCCTCGAGGCCTGGGCCGAGGCCGGCCTGGCGATCGAGCGCGCACCGGCCGGCGAGTCGCTCGAACCACTGGAAGCGGCGCTCGGGGTCGGTCCCGGCGCCGCGGCCTGAGAGCGCGGCGCGTTGCGCGGCGATCGGGAAGTGTCAACCATGCCGGCCGGGCCAGCGGACCGGATGCACATTGATCGCTTGATTCGGCGCGGCGGCCGCACGTCGGCAGGCGTCGCGTGCGGCGCGGGCCATGCATGGCGCGCCCTGGCGGCGACCACGGCCGCCATGCTGCTTGGCTGCGCCTCGATGCCGGATGCCGCGCCCGCTGCGCCCGGATCGGCGGCCCTGGCGGACACTGATCAGTCGGCGCAGCTTGCCGAGCGGTACGCCGGATGGGTGCGTCGCGGCGAGCGGGTCTACCGGTTCGATCCGGCCATCTCGGATGTGCGGATCTACGTGTTTCGCAGCGGCATCGCAGCGCGGCTCGGGCACGACCACATCCTGAGTGCGCCCGAGTTCATCGCCTACGCCCACATGCCTCCGGGCCATCCCGTCGAGGGTGGCTTCGACCTGCAATTGCGCCTGGACCGGCTGCGCGTCGACGATGCCGCGCTGCGCGCGAAGCTGGGTGGCGCCTTCGCCACGCCGCTCGACGAGGCCGACGTCGCGGGCACGCGCGAGCACATGCTCGGTGACGACTATTTCCAGGCCGCTCGCTACCCGTATGTCCGGGTCCGCACGGTGCGCCTGATCGGCGCGGCGGCGGCAAGCGCGGCCCAGGTCGAGATCGTCCTGCACGGCAGAAGTCGCGAACTTTGGCTGCCCTTGCAGGTCGAACTCGACGCGGCGCGGATCGCCGTGGCGGGCTCGTTCGTGCTGCGCCAATCCGATTTCGACGTCAAGCCGTTTTCCATCCTGGGTGGCGCGATCGCCGTCCAGGACGAAATCATCCTGTCGTTTCGCCTCGCCGGCGCCCTGTTGCCCTGAGTCGGCGGATGCCGTTCCCTGGGCGGACGCGCCGGGTGGGACAATTTGTCGCATGGAATCTTGCGCCGGAATCGAACAAACTGCGGTGCGCGTGGTCGAAGTGGACGGACCATGACGGAGAGCGGGCATGCCTGCTGCCAATTCCACCGCGGAAGCGCCACGCGAATCATCGCTGCGCCAAAGCCTGCACCGCGCCGAGTCGAGCGGCGGCAGTGAAGCCTTGCGCTGGCAGAACATTCCATGGGAGCGCACCATGTCCTTGCCCGACCTGAATGACCCGCAGATTCGCGCGCTGCCCATCCGTACCCTGGCGCTGGTCTGCGCGGTGATGGCGCTTGGCGGCCATGGCCCAAGGCAGGGGCCGCCGGAATCCGTACCAGAAAGCAATTCCGCCGTCGATTGACCCGAGGGGGGTCCGCGCCGGCGTTCTTACCCGGTGCGCTGCGCGCCGGGCGCTTTGGCTGCGCGAGCGCCGCGCCGCGCTGGAGGCGCCGCGGAAGCTTGATCTGTCGCGGAATCGAGGAGCCGGCGAAACTCGCGCTCGCCGGCCGCACTGAACTGCACGACGCGCGAATCGCGCAGGCGCCTGGCCCAGCCCATCTCGTACAGCCGGCCCAGCAGCGCCGCGCCGAGCGCCCCGCCCAGGTGATGGCGCCGTTCGCTCCAGTCCAGGCATGGCCGGCAGAAGATGCGCCGCCCGCGCGACGCGGCGTGCGCGTCGACCCCGAGCCGCTCGAACCACGCCGCGCCGGCCGCACTCGGCCGCAGGCCCTGCGGCGTCATCGCGATGAAGTGCTGCCGCACGATCGCCTCGTAGGCCAGCACGCCCAGTTCGCCGGCAAGGTGGTCATAGCAGACCCGCGCCTTGCGCAGGGCCGGTTCGCGCGGACCCGGCAGCAGGCGCACGGCCCCCGTGCGGAACGCCACTCCCATGAGCGATTCGAGCAGGTCGGCGACGTCCTCGTCGGCCAGGCGGAAGTAGCGGTGGCGGCCCTGGCTCTGAACCGCGATGAGCCGCGCGTCGAGCAGGCGGGCCAGGTGGGCGCTCATGGTCTGCTTGGTCACGCCGGCGATGGCGGCCAGTTCGGTCGCGGTGAGCGCGCGGTCGGCCATGAGGGCGGCCAGCGCGTCGGCACGCGCCGGCTCGCCCAGCAGCGCGGCGACGCGCGCGATGTGCGGGCCATCCTTCATGGTTCGATCGTAGACGAACCATCACGGCGGGACAAGCGCGTAGGCTGCGCCCATCCCGTTGGAGCGCCGACCCATGAGCCTGACCTGTTTCATCCGCTACCAGATCGATCCGCTGCAGCGCGCCGCATTCCAAACCTACGCCGAGAACTGGTGCCGGATCATCCCGCGCTGCGGCGGCCGCCTGCTCGGCTACTTCCTGCCGCACGAAGGCACCAACGACGTCGCCTGGGGCCTGGTCGGCTTCGCGTCGCTGCACGACTACGAGGTCTACCGCAAGCGCCTGAAGTCGGACGAGGAGGGCGCGCGCAACTTCGAATTCGCGGCGCGCCTGCGCCTGATCCTGCGCGAGGAGCGGACCTTTCTCGAGAATGTCGAAGGCGCGGCGGCGCAGGGCGGGAGCGGCGCGCCATGATCGTCGTGCTGTTCGAGGTGCAGCCGCTCATCGACCGGCGCCAGCACTACCTGGATCACGCCGCGGCGCTGTACCGGCATGTGCAAGCCATCGACGGATTCGTCTCGATCGAGCGCTTCCAGAGCCTTGCCGACCCCGCGCGCTTGCTGTCGCTGTCGACCTGGCGCGACGAGGCGGCGCTCGCCACCTGGCGCGCGTTGCCGGTGCACCGCGCGGTCCAGACCCGGGCCCGCGAGCAGATTTTCGCCGACTACCGGCTGCGAGTGGCCGAGGTTCGGCGCGATTACGGCATGCAGCGGCGCGAGCAGGCGCCGGGCGATTCGCGCCGGGCGCACGGCTAGTGTGCCGATGGAAATCCAGCACATCCTCGCCGGGCCGCCGGGACGGACGATGGCGCTGCACCATCTCGCACCGAACGGTGGTTCGAACGACCGTTCGGTCTCACGTCCGGTCCTGCTGATCCATGGCGCGACCTTCCCGACCGCCTGCGCTGCGGGCTGGCGGATCGACGGACTGTCGTGGATGGACGATCTGGCCGGGGCCGGCTGCGACACCTATGGCCTGGATTTCATCGGCTTCGGCGCCTCCGCGAGCGCACCGGGCGACCCGGGCGTGGGCGGCAGTGAGACCGCATCGCCGGACGGCGCGGATGATCTTTCGCGCCAAATCGAGCTCGCCGTGCGCCACATCCAGGCACGCCATGACGGCGCGCGCGTGCACGTGGTGGCGCATTCGGCCGGCACCTTCGCCGCCGGGCGCTGCGCCGTGCGCCTGCCCGCGCAAGTTGCCAGCCTGACCCTGTTCGGCGCCCCGGTGGCGGGCGAGCCGGTCGCCGGCCTCGAAACCCCCGGTCCGGCCTGGCGTCTGCTCACGATTGCGGAGCAGTTCGAGGCCTTCGAAGCCCGCGTGCGGGGGAGCGGCCAGCTGGATCGCGCCATGTTCGAGAGCTGGGGGCGGGCCTATCTTGCCGCCGATCCGCTCGCCGCGACGCGCGATCCGCCCGCGGTGCGTGTCCCGGCAGCAATGATGGCGGAAGTCCGAAGGGTGCTGCGGCTGGGTCAGCGGCCCTACGATCCGGCGCGCATTGCTGCACGGACCCTGGTCATCCAGGGCGCCTGGGACGAGGTCGCGCCGCCGGAACGCGGCCTGCGGCTCTTCGGCCAACTGGGCTGCGCCGACAAACGCTACGTGGTCCTGGGCCGCGCCGGCCACCGCGCACACCTGGAGCGCGAACGCGGCCGATTGTTCGAGGAAGTCCGCGAATTTCTCGCCGGCTAGACGCGCGTCGCGCGGGCGTTTCCCGCAATGGCATGATTACGACCGGGCCGGTCGCCGGTGGACGCGAATCATGGCGTACGCTGGCCGCCGACCGGCGTGGCTCGGCGCCACTGACCGCCGCAAGATTCGAGAGGAACCATGAAACTGCATGACGAGAAGCTGCTGCGTCAGCGTTGTTACGTCGACGGCGCCTGGATCGCCGCGGACGGTGGCACGACGATCACCGTGCGCAATCCGGCAACCGGCGATTCGATCGGCACGGTGCCGCGCCTGGGTGCGCCCGAGACCCGCCGCGCCATCGAGGCGGCCGAACGCGCCCTGCCGGGCTGGCGATCCCATACCGGCAAGCAGCGTGCCGCGGTCCTGCGCAAGTGGGCCGACCTCATGCTGGACAACGCGGACGACCTGGCACTCATCATGACCAGCGAGCAGGGCAAACCCCTGTCCGAATCCAAGGGCGAGATCGCCTATGCCGCCTCGTTCATCGAATGGTTCGGCGAGGAGGCCAAGCGGGCCTATGGCGACACGATCCCGGGCCATGCCCCGGACAAGCGCATCGTGGTGCTCAAGCAGGCGATCGGCGTCACCGCGGCCATCACACCCTGGAATTTTCCCGCCGCGATGATCACGCGCAAGGCCGGTCCGTCGCTGGCGGCCGGCTGCACCATGGTCGTGAAGCCCGCCAGCCAGACGCCGTACTCGGCGCTGGCCCTGGCCGAACTGGCCGAGCGCGCCGGAGTGCCCAAGGGCGTGTTCAGTGTGGTCACGGGCGGCGCGGCCGACATCGGCGGCGAGCTGACCGCCAATCCGATCGTGCGCAAGCTGTCCTTCACCGGTTCGACCGAGGTCGGCAAGAAGCTGATGGCGCAATGCGCGGCCACGGTCAAGAAGGTGTCGATGGAGCTGGGCGGCAACGCGCCCTTCATCGTGTTCGACGACGCCGACCTCGACGCGGCGGTCGAAGGGGCCATGGCCTCCAAGTACCGCAACACGGGGCAGACCTGCGTGTGCGCCAACCGTCTGCTGGTACAGGACGGCGTCTACGAAGCGTTCGCGCAGAAGCTGGCCCAGGCCGTGGCTGGCCTCAAGGTCGGCAACGGCGCCGACCGCGGCGTCACGCAAGGTCCGCTGATCGATCGCCACGCCGTGGAGAAGGTCGAGGAACACATCGCCGACGCGCTGGCCAAGGGCGCCCGGCTGGTCAGCGGCGGCAGGCGGCACGCCCTGGGTGGAACCTATTTCGAGCCGACCATCCTCGCGGATGCCCGGCCGGACATGCTGGTGGCCCGCGAAGAGACCTTCGGACCGGTCGCGCCGCTCTTTCGCTTCAAGACCGACGACGAGGCGATCGCGATGGCCAACGACACCGAATTCGGCCTGGCCGGCTACTTCTACGCGCGCGACGTCCAGCGCATCTGGCGCGTCGCCGAGCGCATCGAGTGCGGCATGGTCGGCATCAATACCGGCCTCATCTCGACCGAGGTCGCGCCATTTGGCGGCGTGAAGGAATCCGGCCTCGGCCGCGAAGGATCGAAATACGGCATCGACGAGTACATGGAGGTGAAATACCTCTGCTACGGCGGCATCCCTTCCTAGGGGCCGGGCGCCAGGCAGCGCGCCACCGTCCAGCCGTACAGCCACTCGAGCGCATCGTAGAAGCGCTCGGGGGCGCGGTCCCGCCACAGTTCGTTGCGCACCAGGCGCTCGACGCCGTGCGCGTGGAAGATGCGGCCCATCTCGCGCGCCGACAGCACGACGCGCGCGGTGCGCGCCACGCGCGAGCGCTGGTAGTGGTCGAAGGCCCTGGCGATCTCGCCGTCGTGCACGCGCAGCGCCTCGCCCAGCGTCACGGCATCTTCGAGGGCCATGCAGGCGCCCTGGGCAAGATATTGCAGCGTGGCGTGGGCCGCGTCGCCCAGCAGCGTGGCGCGGCCGAAGTTCCAGTTGCCGATCGGCTCGCGGTCGGCCGTGGCCCAGCGCTTCCAGTTGCGCGGCAGGTCGATGAGCTGGCGGGCCCGCGGACAGATGCCCTCGAAGTAGCCTCGAACCTCGTCGGCGCTGCCTTCGCGGACGCCCCATCGTTCGCGCTCGCGGCTGTGGAAGGTCACCACGACGTTGTACTGCTCGCCGCCGCGCAAGGGATAGTGCACGAGATGGCAATTGGGCCCGACCCAGATGCTGGCGGCGTTCCACTGCAGGTCGCGCGGAAAGTCCTGGCGCTCGACCACGGCGCGGTAGACCACATGGCCCGAGACACGCGCCTCGTCGCCGACATATTGCGCGCGCACCGCCGACTTGACCCCGTCGGCGCCGATCAGCGCGACACCGCGGTGCCGTCCACCGTTCGCATCGATCGCCGTGACGCCCTCGGCGTCCTGTTCGACGCACTGCACCGGGGTCGAGGTCGCCACCGCGATCCGCTCATGCGCCTGCACGCCTTCGAGCAGGCAGCGATGGATGTCGGCCCGATGGATCACCGCATAGGGATTGCCGAATCGCGCGCGGAATGCCGTTCCGGTCGGGATGCGTCCCACCAGGGTCTCGTCCAGCGCGTCGTGCATGACCATTTCGTCGGTGTAGACGGCGCGGCTGCGCGCGGCTTCGCCGATGCCCAGCGCATCAAAGGCGGCGAAGGCGTTGGGTCCGAGCTGGATGCCGGCGCCGATCTCGCCCAGCTGCGCCGACTGCTCCAGCACCCGCACCGCGTAGCCCTGGCGCGCGAGCGCGAGCGCGGCGGCCAGCCCGCCGATGCCGCCGCCGGCCACGAGCAGGGTCGCCGGCCGCAAGGTCATCGCCACGCTCGACTCCGGCGCGCGGCCGTTCGGGGACGATGCGCCACTATGCCCTCTCCTCGCGCAGCAGGTTCAAGGCGGCAAGAACCGGTCGATCGGAGAAGCTGAAGAGCACGGCGTCTTCCGGCGCTTCGAGGCGCAGCGGCGCCCACGACGGTACGACAAATTGGTCGCGCGCCGCAAAGGAGAAGGTCTGGTCGCCGATTCGCGCCGACCCGCGCCCTTCGACCACCGAGTACACCGTGGCATCGGTGCTGCGCTGGGACCTCCCCTGGAAACCCGCCGGTAGAAATTGCATGAACGTGGCCATGGTCGGCATCGGCCAGCCACCAGTCGCCGGATTGACGTAGCGCAGCTTCACGCCTTCCCAGGCATCGAGCTCGCCGCGCCGGTACAGCGCATCGAGCGCTTCGCGCGTTCGCGCATACGGATAACAGAAAATCGGCGAAGCGGGACCGCCGTGGTGCCGAACCGGCAGCATGTTGTGGCCATGGCGGGCGTAGCTGGTGCCTTCCGGTTGGCGCATGGGCTGCGTCGCCTCGGGATGGCTTTCGGCGAAGCCGGCATCGAAGAATCGCACCAGCGGGATATCCAGCCCGTCGAGCCAGATCACCGGCTCGCCACCCTGCGCCGCCTCGGGATTGCCGTGTTCGTGCCAGGTCCAGGACGGCGTGATGATGAAATCCCCGGGTTGCATGGTCGTGCGTTCGCCGTCGACCGCGGTCCAGGCGCCGCGACCCTCGATGACAAAGCGCAGCGCCGATTGCGTGTGGCGATGGCTGGGCGCGATCTCCCCGGGCAGGATGAGTTGCAGGCCCGCGTACAGCGACGAGGTCACGCTGGCCTGTCCGGGCAGGCCGGGGTTCTCGAGGATGAGCACGCGGCGTATGGCTTCCTGTGCACTGATCAGCCGGCCGGATTCGAGGATGCTGGGCCGCAGGTCTTCGTATTTCCAGATCGCGGCGACGCAGCGCGGCGCAGGCTGCGCCGGCACGAGCGCGTGCAACGATTCCCACAGCGGCGCAAGGCCCTGGCCTGCGATGCGCTCGTAGTAGGCGCGCCGTTCGGATGCGAGAGCGGACGTAACCATGAAACTCTACTCCTCATGCCGACGGACACTCGGCCGCGAAATTCTCCCTCAACCCGGCGGCAATTTCGCCGATTGCCGCACCGCCCAATTCGATTCCGGGCGTGGCCCCGTGCCGCAAAAGCCTCGGCAGGCGCCGCGACCATTGCAGCAAATGTAATGCAAATCACTGCAATCGAATTGCATTGCCGGCGCCATTCATTTCCGCCCGTTTGGCGCCAGGACGCCCACCTATAGTGCTCGAAATCTTCTTCTTCCGTGCGAAGGATTTCATCATGAACGTTGCAACAAGCAGGATCGTCGTTGCGCTTCTCCTGGCGACGGGCACCACGTTTGCCCTGGCCGGCGAGGCCAGCCGTGCCGATGCGCAGGCGCAGGTCGATGCGGCCGTCAAGCATGTCAAGGATGTCGGAGCGGACCAGGCGGCCAAGGACATCAGCGCAGCGCCGAACTGGAAGGTCAAAGGCATGAACGTCAACATGATCGACTATAAAGGCCTGGTCCTGGCGAGTTCATTGAATGAAAAGCTGATCGGACGCAATACCTGGGAAGTGAAGGACCCGAACGGCAAGCAGTTCACCAAGGATTTCGTCGCAACCGCCAGGCAGGGCGGCGGCTGGGTCGACTACCAGTTCATCAATCCGCAATCCAAGGCGCTGGAAGAGCGCTCGATGTACGTGAAGCCGATCCCCGGCTTCGACGGCCTCATCGGCGTCGCCATCACCAAGTAATCCCCTGGTCGACCGCAGGTGGCCCCGGCGCGCTGCGCCGCGCCCGCGGTGTACCACTCAGTTCGGAACCGGATCGGGAGAAGGAATGGCCGTGCTCAATCGAATCCGCCTCGGTTCACGCCTTGCACTGGGCTTCGGTGCACTGATCGTCGCCGCCCTGACCGCGTTTTGCGCGGCGACCTGGCTGGGGCGCAGCGGGCAGGCGGCAATCTCCGAGGTCGGCCAGCGAGCCGCCGAGCGCGTGGCCCTGCTCGCCCGGATGCGCGACGACCAGCTCATCGCCGTCTCGACCATCCGCAACGCGGGCCTGCAGACCGACGGCGCCGCCATCAACGCCGAGGTCGACGCCTTCCATGCGGCCTTGAAGGACCTTGCCGCCGCGGAGGCCGAGTTCGCGAAACTCGACAACGCCGCGGAAGAGAGCCAGATCCTGGAAAGGGCCGTCGCCCTGCGCCGCGAGGCCGAACCGATCGCCGAGCAGGCGGTCCGCTACTCGATGGCCTTCGCCGGCGAGGAAGCGGCCAAGCTGCTGACCAGCCGGCTGGCGCCGCTGCAGGTCAAATGGGCGGGCGAACTCCAGCACCTGACGGAGCTCAATCGCGAGCGGGATCAGGCTGACATGCAGGCCATCGTCGCGGCCAACGACCGCAAGGCACTGGTGCTCGGGCTCACGCTGCTGGGCGCGATCCTTGCCGCGGCCTGGTTCGCGGTTGCCGTCACGCGGTCGGTGACGGGCCCCTTGCTGCTGGCGGCAAACCTCGCCTCGCGCGTGGCCGACGGCGACCTGCAGGTCCAGGTGCCGGTGGAGGGCAAGGACGAGGCGGCTCAGCTGCTGCAATCCTTGAGCCGGATGACCGAGCAGCTGGCGAGCATCGTGCTGGCCCTGCGTGCGTCAGCGGAGCGGGTCGCCGAGTCGTCGGCCGAGATCACGCGCGGCAATCTCGACCTCTCCGCGCGCACCGAGCGGCAGGCCGCGGCATTGGAGCAGACCTCGGCAAGCATCCAGGGCCTTACCGAGATGGTCAACATGACCTCGAGCAACGCCGCCCAGGCGCGCGAGCTCGCCCGGCGGACCAGCGCAGTGGCCGGTTCGGGCAACCAGGCGATGGGCGAGGTCGAGCAGACCATGCAACGGATCAGCGAATCCTCGAATCGCATCTCGGACATCATCGGCGTCATCGACGGCATCGCCTTCCAGACCAACATCCTCGCACTCAATGCGGCGGTCGAAGCGGCGCGCGCCGGCGATCAGGGCCGCGGCTTCGCGGTGGTCGCGACCGAAGTCCGCGCACTGGCCCAGCGCGTCACGACGGCTGCACGTGAAGTGCGCGACCTCATCGGCGAATCGGTCGGGCGGGTCGGGGAAGGGTCGCGACTGGTCGGGATGATGGGACAGAACATGCAGGAGCTGCTCGACGGTGTCGAACAGGTCAATCGGCTGGTCGGCGAGATCTCCAGCGCGTCGAGCCGGCAAAGCACGAGCATCGCCGAGGTCAACGGCGCGGTGCGCGAGATCGACCAATCGACGCAGCAGAACGCTTCCATGGTCGAGGAAGTTGCCGCGGCCGCGCAGAGCCTGACCGGACAGACGCAGAGCATGGCGGAACTGGTGCGCCGCTTTCGCGTCGCGCACGCTTGACGCAAAGAAGCGAACACGACGATGCTCGACCAAGCCCGCATCGCGCGCCAGGGGAAAACTGAAATGCCCAGACACGATTCCGATGGCTATTTCAGCCATCACGGCCCATGGGCCTTCGGCGTGAAGCTGTTCCGCGCCCTGGGATTCACGCCCAAGGCGATGTTGATCTCGGCGGTCTTCCTGGTACCGCTCGCCCTCGTCCTGTTCGTCTACCTGCAGAAGCAGATCGCGGACGAGTCCTTCGCCAGGACCGAGCTTCAGGGCGTGGCGGCGATCCAGGCCTATGTGCCGGTGATCCGCCAGGTGATCGAATTGCGCAATGCGACCCGCGCCAAGCTGGCGAACTTCGAGGGCGCCGCCCCGGTCGCGGATGTCCAGCACTCGCTCGACCAGGCGATCGGCGACTTCCACAAATATCTGGCGCAGTCGGCGGATCCGCTGGGCATCGAAAGCCGCTTTGCCGAATTCGAGCGGGCCTATGCCGAAGCCCGATCCAAGGGCGTGCTGCTCGACAGCGCGAGCGGCGGCACGATCTGGGATCCGCTCGCCGCGAACGCCAAGTCGCTGGAACAGGACCTGGCCGACAAATCGAACCTGTCGCTCGACCCGGACGCCGATACCTACTATCTCCAGGCGGTGGTCGCCGGGGAGATCTCGAGCGTCGCGGTGAACCTGGGGCAGATCCGCGCCTGGAGCGTTTGGTTCGCGCTCAAGAGCCATGGCACCGAGCGCGAGCAGCGCAACTACGCGATCTGGGACAGCCGGGTGACCGAGCACATCGATATCCTGCGCGACGATCTGTCGCGCGCCATCGCCGCCGACCCGCAGATCTCGATCAACCTGGCGCCCCTGGAGATCGTCGAATCGTATCAATCGCTGGCCGGCAATTCGGCCCTCGGCGCCGCCGGCGCCGATCCGAAGATCCTGTGGAACGAAGGCAGCCAGGCGGTCGACGCCCTGTTCGCCGTCTACGCGCAGGGCCTGCCGCTGCTGCACGACCTGTTGCAGGCCCGGGTCGATCGGTCGGCGCAGGAGCGCACGACGATCCTGGGCGTGTTCGGGATCTGTGTCGCGCTTGCCGGGTACCTCTTCTATTCGTTCTACCTCGTGATGATGGGCGGACTCAAGGAGGTCCGGCGCCATCTCGAGGCCATGACCGCCGGGGACCTGACCACGACCGCCCATCCGTGGGGCCGCGACGAGCTCGCTTCGCTGATGCTGAGCCTGTCCGACATGCAGGCTTCCTTGCGCACCATCGTGGGCCAGGTGCGCTCCTCGTCCAGCTCCATCGTGACGGCCAGCGACGAGATCGCGGCGGCGTCGCAGGATCTGTCGGGACGCACGGAAAAGACCGCGGCCGACCTGGCGCGCGACGCCGCTTCGATGGCGACGATGTCCGCGGCCGTAAAGAGCTCCGCGGGGGCCGCGACGCGGGCGTCGGACATCGCCCTGGAGAACGCGACGGTCGCCTCGCGTGGCCAGCAGGTCATCCATGACGTCGTGGAAACCATGAACCGGATCGACCAGTCGTCCCGCAAGATCGAGGAGATCATCGGCACGATCGACGGGATCGCCTTCCAGACGAACATCCTGGCGCTCAACGCGGCGGTCGAGGCGGCACGCGCCGGAGAGCAGGGCAGGGGCTTCGCGGTGGTCGCCAGCGAGGTGCGCAACCTCGCCCAGCGCAGCGCCGAGGCCTCGAAGCAGATCAAGACGCTGATCACGAATGGCGTCGCCGAGGTCGCCGCCGGCACCCGCGTCGTCGAAGGTGCGGGCCGCACGATGAAGGAGCTCCACGAGAACGCCGACCGGCTCAATGGCCTGCTCTCCGACATCTCGTCGGAGGCCAGGGAGCAAAGCGGCGGGCTCGAACGGGTCGGCGGGTCGATCCAGGAGCTCGATCAGATGACCCAGCAGAATGCGGCGCTGGTCGAGCAGACTTCGGCGGCCAGCGCAACCTTGCACGACCAGGCGCGCAGTCTCTCGGCCCACGTGGCCAAGTTCACGCTGCCACAGAGCGCCTGATGCGCCCCGCACGGCGGGCACCTAGTTCGTAACGATCCTTCGCAACGGTCCGTCGCAATCCGCATCGGAGTCCGATTTGCAAATCGCGAGCATCTGGTTCCCGGGACCGAACAGGGCAAACAGGGATGACACGCGGCCACGTGCCTCCCGAATCCCGGCGTCGCAAGCGGCGCCTGCCGCGTACCAGGTCGTCGTGAGAGTGATCCGATAGCGCCCGGCCAGACCCGCTGCCGGCGCGACAACGAACGAGTTCTCGGTTCTTTCATCGCCGCGCTCGATCCGGACCGTGCCGTTCGGTCGAAACTCGTAGCGTTCGCGGCAATTCCCATGGGGGCGCGTCCATGCCCAGCCGCCGACAAGTCGGTCCGCGGCGGCAGGCGCGGATCCGCTCCCGGGCATCTCGACGGTGGACAGCCGAAGGCAGGCGCCGGCGCCGCGCAGGTAGGGTGCAAGCAGGCCGCGCTCCTCGTCGTCGCGCCCTGAAAAATGCAGAAACGCCGCCTTGCGCCACTCGCGCTCCGCCACTTCGCGGCCCAGGTATTCGTACGCGCAGTCGCATTTGGCGGCGGTCACGGATGGCGGTTCGATGCGCGCCGCGCCGGCTTCGATGCAGTCGCGATAAAGGCCGAAGCGGAAGCGATCCACGTCGAGCGCAAGCAGATCGCCCGGCGTTGCAGGTCCGGAAGCACAGCCGCACAGGCTCAGCAGTGTCAGCCCGGCCAGGAAAGTCCATCGCATGGGAGGCGCCCCACCCACGAGCGGGTCAAGGTCTGGGTGCGGTCGCGACGGGCTGCCATGCCGAGGCGCACTGGTTCACGTAGGGGTAGTACGCATGGGATTCCCTGCAGTAGTACCAGTAGCTCGGCGCCGCAGGGGCCGCAGCGGCCACCGGTGGAACGGCCGGCCCATACGCCAGATCGACCATGCCATCGTTCCAGAACCAAGGATCCCACAGGGGGTCGTAGTAACCCAATCCCCAGCCGCAACATCCATCGTAGCCGTGACCACGCCATCCCCATCCACCCCAGCCGCCGCGTCCACCCCAACCGCCTCGAGCACCCCATCCGCCGTGACCGCCAAAGTGCCCGCCGCTCGCGGCGTGCCCGCCACCGCCATGGCCGCCGCCAACCGCCGCGGCGCTCCCCGCCCACGCCATCCATGCCGCGCTGACCGCCGCGGCGACAATGCGAGTGATCCGATTCATGGTAAGACCTCCTGCGTCCCGCCACGGCGCCTCGTCGTCCTCTCCCGATCCTTCCCTTGGACGTGGCTCCAGGCAATTGGCTCCCGGCGCGGACCATGGCAGGCCAAGGATGGTCGCTTCGCAACTTGCCGGCCGCCGGAGAACCCTTACGCGCGGTCCCTCACGACTGGCAGGCAAATGCCGCGCCGGCAAATCGCGGCGGGAGGGTGCGTTGCCGTCCTTCTGCCAGGGCGTACAGACCGTGCCCGCCAGCCCATCTGTCGTGGAGATCGACTGCTATGTCTTCGATGCCCGCCTACGCGGAAGCGACCGGCTGAAGGGCCGGACGTCTCGACCGCGACAGCGTCGATTCCGCGCGAGGATTTGGGCATGACCGTATCGGGCAAGACCCTGGAATCCGATCGCTTGCGAATCGACGATTGCCTGGCTCGGCAAGCTCAATTGCCCGATGCAAGGTCGAGCGCCGCAGCGCGCTGGCGCAGCCAGGCGATGGCCCCGGCGGCCGAGGCAAACTCGTCGAATGCGCGCGCTTCCAGGTGGGGAAAGCGATCGTGCACCATGCGGCACAGCGCATGGCCCGGCCCCAATTCGAAAAACACCGTGGTGCCCAGTTCCACCGCAATGTCGAGCATATCCGCCCAATGGATGGGCTCGGCCACCTGGCGGCTCAGCGCGATGACCGCTTGCGCGAAATCGTGGCGCGGTTGTCCATCGATGCCGGCCAGCACGGGACAGCGCGGCGCCGCGGCAAATAGGCTCTCCAGGTGCCGCCGGAAAGGGGCGGCGGCCCCGGCCAGGAAGCGGCTGTGCGCCGGGACCGAAATGGGCAGGCGCACGACATGCGCCGGCGTGCCGCGCAAGGCCCGTTCGATGGCGTCCAGCGCGGCGCGCGGGCCGGCGACGATCGCGTGGTCCTCGCCATTGCGGATGGCCACCGCGGCGCCCTGTTCCTCGGCCAGGCACTCGATCGCCGTCATGCGCAAGCCGCGGATCGCGAGCAGGCCGGCGTCGGCCGGCGAGCTCGCATCCATCGCCGCGGCGCGCGCCACGGCCGTCGCAAGGACCGCCGCGGGCGCAAGCGCTCCGGCGACGCCCCAGGCGGACACCTCGCCGACACTGTAGCCCACAGCGAGCGTCGGCGCGATCCCGGCCTCGTTGAGCGCCTGCCAGATGCTCATCTGGTAGAGGCAGATGAGCGGCTGTGCATTGGCGTTGATAAAGCAGCGCTGCGGATCGGCCGCCTTCTCCAGCGTATCCGCACCCAGGGCTCGGGCCAGATTCATGCAGCTCGCGCGCACCAGCGGATCGTCCAGCAGGCGCACGAACATGCCGGGAGACTGGCGGCCTTGGCCGGAACACAGGATGCAAAGTTGCATGGTGGCGTCGATTCGAACGGTGCGCCGTCGGGCGTGGAACATCCCAAGCGGCCACATTGGGCCCGGATTATCGATGCCGTGCTGCTCCTTGGGAAGTGCCCGGAAGGAGACAGCTTGCTGGGGCGGGCGTTGCTGCGGACAATCCCGTGGCATGGCGGCAGAATCTGCGGCAGAATCGGCGGCCATGGCTGCGGCGGATGCTGCCGTGGCAATATGTGCCGCCGCAGTGCGATGCACGAACCACGCTGCGGCGAGCAGGTCGGCGCTGCCGCCCGGACTCAGGGAGCGCCGCACGAATTCCTCGCAGATCAAGTCCAGGCGCGTGCGCCAACCCGGGTGCAGGACACCGCCGGCGCAAACGAAGCGCTCACAGGCTTGCTGCGCCCAAGCCAATCCGGCGGGACCGCCACGATGCACCAGGTTGGTGTCAGCGACCACGGCGATCGTGCTCAGGAGCGCCTGCAGCAGTGCGCGCTGCGTGTCCGTGCCTTGGTCGAGCGACCGCCGCAGCACCAGCAGCGTGACGTCGTACAGCGCCGGGAAGCCGGCCGCAGCCTGCTCGCGCGCCCCGGCGATGCCGTGGCGCAGCCTGGCCAGCTGGCCATGACTGGGGCGGCATACTGGCTGATCCCGCGTCGCCAGGATGGCAGCGCCCCAATGCGCGCGTACGCATTGCCCCAGCGCGTCCGCCTGCACGCGGCCTTTGGCCTGCAATTGACCGCCCGCCGCTGCGCACAGCAGCCCGAGCAGGAAGATCGCGCCGCGATGGGTGTTCACGCCTCCGGTTGCGCTCATCATGGCCGCCTCGGCGCCGCGCCCGCGTGCCTGCAGCGCGGCAAAATCGGCGCCCTCGGCGCCAAGCAGGACACAGTCGGCAAAAAAGGGTTCGAGGGCAAGCAGGCTTGCCGCGAAATGGCGATGGTCCATGTCGCGGTGGCTGCCGCTGCCGTACGGCGTGACCAGGCCAGGCTTGGGGTGCAGCGCCAGTTCGCGGCGCAGCGCATCGAGCGCCAGGTCGCCGAGTTCGCGCGCTGCGCGTTTCATGCGCCGACCGTTGATGCGAGGGGCCCGAAACATCGGTCCAGCTGCGCGCGATCGACCATTTCGGCGCTGGCATGGCGCTTGACCAAGAGTTGCGTGGCGCGGCCTTGCAGTTCGCGCCAGGCCACCGCGCTGCCATCCGGGGCCAGGATCTCGCCGTCGAGCCGGGTCGCATCGAATTGCCCGTCGAGGCGGGCCAGTCCCTGGGCGCCGCACAGGGCTTGGGGCCAGCTGCTCGCGTACACCAACAGGTCAAGGTCGGAGCCCGGCTCCAGACAGGGCAGTCCGGTCAGGTGTTCCATGGCCGCCGATCCGCCGACGCGCACTTGCATTGCGCTCAAGGCGGCATCGCCGAGGATCGCGTCGACCATGCGGTGCCAGCGATCGGGCAAGGTGGCGCGGCATTGGGCCAGCGTTGGCGGGCGCGCGTGGCGCCGTACGCTCGCAGCCGGAACGACGAAGGCGATGCGGTGCTTGCCGCGCGCCGGTGGCAGAGCCAGGCCCACGGCAAGCGACTTCGTATCGGGGCCGGCTGGCGGGGATTGCTGGCGCGTGACGATCAGCGGATGACACTGGTCGAGCCATATGCCGAGCAGGTTCAGGGCGAGGGCCGGCGCCATGCGGATGGGCCCGGCCACCCGCGCGGCGCGCGCCGCCATCGGGTCGAGCCAGACCAGGTCGTGGCGCGTCGCCGTCGTCATCGCGCGGTGCTTGCGTCGCCAACGACCGCGCCGGCAACGGCCTGCGCGACGCCCAGGGCGCTCGTGCGACCGCCGCGCTGCTGACCCCGCAGCATGCGATGATCGCCCGGTGGCTCCGGCGGCCCTTCCAGCGCCTCGAGCAGCCGTGCCGCGAGGTCGCCTTGCCAGATCTGCGCAAGGTGCCCCATGCGATGGTAGTTTTCCACGCCCGGCGAAAAAACCGGCGACTCCTGCGCCAGCGCCTCCAGCCGCGGCAGTGGGATCTTGGTGATGCGCGCCATGGCGGGAAGGTTCATCACTTTGATCTCGGCATCCGCCAGCGCATAGGCCGCGTCGGCCATCATGCCGGTGGTCAGGTAGCCGCCACTGACCGCCTGGCCATAGACCAGGCTGAGGATGCGGTGGCCGCGCTGGCGCGCCACCTCGAGCACCTTGGCCAGATGAGCCATGTAGCCGTTGAGCCCGAGCAGCTCTTCGCGCCGGCGCAGGCGCTGGCCTTGCGTATCGAGCAGCATGACGATGGCCCGCCCCGGATGCCGGCGCAGGGTCTGCAGGACGAATTCGCTGATGCGAAGCAGCAGGTCAACGCCCAGCTCGGCCGCGTTGGCCGTGCCGACCACCGCCACCGATGCAGCGCCGACGCGTGCCCCGCCGGCGAAGAATTCCGCGCTCGACGCGGCCAGCTCGATGCCCTGCGGGAAGAGTCGCTCCAGGAGCTCGTCGCGCTTCATGGCCGGTTCCGCAGCGGACGCGCCAGGTCGACGAACTCCTCCGTGCCCAGCAGCGGCACCGAGCTCGGATCGGCCACGCCCAGGCCTCGCCAGATGTCCAGCGCGTCGTCGCAGGCGCCGAAGCGCTCCCAGCGGCGCCGCAGGAAGGAATGCTCGCGCTCGACGTCCTCCAGTTCGAGTCCGCCGCGCTGCGCCAGCAGCGCGAGAGCCGCCGCACGGAACGCTCGCGTCGTATCGGCGACCAGCAGCTCGATCTCGCCCTGCAGGAAGCGATGCTTGCCGCCCGTGACGCGCCAGACCAGCGCGCGATCGCGCGCGTCGAATTCCTCCACGCCGCGCACCGTTTCGATGACCTCCGGTCCGGACATCGCCAGCCGCCCCTCCTCGGACATCACCAGCGCATCGCAGCAACGCGCGAGCAGCCCCGTGCCGCCGAAGCAGCCGCTGGAACCGCCGATGAGCCCGATGAAGCGGATACCTTCGATGCGCGCGCGCAACAGGGCACGCATCACCTCGGAGACGGCGATCAGCCCGGCGTTGGCCTCGTGCAGCCGCACGCCACCGGAATCGAAGAGAAGGATGACCGCCGCCGGCGCCACGGGCATGGCGCGTGCGCGCTCGATCAGGCCGACCAGCTTCGCGCCGTGCACTTCGCCGACCGCACCGCCGAGAAAGCGGCCCTCCTGGGCGCCGACCAGGATGGACCGGCCGTCCAGTTGCGCATCACCCACGATGGCGCCGTCGTCGAAGGCGACGGGCTGGTCCAGACGCGCCAGGTGCGGACTGGTGACGCGCGCCGGCGGCGGCAGGAATTCGCGAAAAGTGCCAGGATCGACGACCCCCAGCAGGCGCTCGCGCGCGGATGCCTCGAAGAAGCTCTTATCCATGCGCTTCTTCCCAGGCCTCTATCGCCTGGGCCATGCGCAACGTGACGATGGCGGGCGTTGCCCCGACGTCGTGGATCTCGATCTTCAGGCCGCCGAGGGCGTGCCGCTCGGCGCAATCATCCAGCACAGCGCCCCAGATGGGTCCGAAGCCGTGCGCCGAGGTATGCACGGTCACGATGCAGCGATCGGGCACCGCGTCCGCAGCGCGGCGCTCAAGAAGGATTTCGCAATGGCCGGAGGCGACGACGCCGACCAGCACCGCGTCGCGCGTGCGGCCCTGCGGTCGACTGGGGATTTCCACGTGGAGCTCTTCCATTGTTTTGCCTTTTTCGGTGGCCGGCAGCTGGCGATGCGGCGCGGCTACCAGTTGCGGAAGCGGCTGGGCGGTTCGTAGAGGCCGCCGGACGCGTGCACCAAGTCCTTGATCGAGCGGGCCGCCAGGAGGTCGCGTGTGGCCTTGCGACGCGCGATGCCCAGGTCCTCGGGCCGCCGTATGGCGCCGCGCCGGCGCAAGTCCTCGACGACGCGCTTGTCGCGGCCGAGGCCGACCGAGGTATAGCCGGCAACGCCACGGATCGCCTGCTCGCGCTCGTCGAAGTTGCGGCACAACAGCAGGTTGGCGATCCCCTCCTCGGTGACGATGTGGCTCACGTCGTCGCCGTAGATCATCACCGCCGGGTTGCGCAGACCCATGGTTTGGGCGAGATCGACCGCGTCGAGGCGCTCGACGAAGGTCGGCTCCATGCCTTCGCGGAAGGTCTCGACCACCTGGACGACGAGCTTGCGACCGCGTGCGATGACCGCCGCGCCGGCCCGCGCCTCCTCGCCGGCCTGCAGCCAAGCCGGACTCTCGTGGCGTCGGCCGCGCGCGTCCGCGCCCATGTTGGGCGCGCCGCCAAAGCCGGTGATGCGTCCCTTGGTGGCCGTGGAGCTGTTGCCGTGCAGGTCGATCTGCAGCGTCGAGCCGATGAACAGGTCGCAGGCATAGTGGCCGGCCGCCTGGCAGAAGGCGCGATTGGAGCGCAGCGAACCATCGGCCGCGGTAAAGAACACGTCGGGACGAGCCGCGACGTATCGTTCCATGCCCAGTTCGGAACCGAAGCAGTGCACGGATTCCACGAAACCGGCTTCGATGGCCGGGATCAGCGCGGGGTGCGGGTTGAGCGCCCAATGCGTGCAGATCTTGCCCTTGAGCCCGAGTTCGGCGCCATAGGTGGGCAGGAGCAGTTCGATCGCGGCGGTATCGAAACCGATGCCGTGATTGAGCCGGCGCACACCATACTCGGCGTAGATGCCGCGGATCGCCAGCATCGCCATCAGCACCTGGATCTCCGAGATCAGTGCCGGATCGCGCGTGAAGAGCGGCTCGATGAGATTGGCGCGCGGCGTGACGATGACGAAATCGACCCAGCCGGCCGGGATGTCGATGCGCGGCACGGTTTCGCGGATCTCGTTCACCTGCGCGATCACGATGCCGTCGTGGAACGCCGTGGCCTCGACGATCGCCGGCGTATCTTCGGTGTTGGGCCCGGTATAGAGGTTGCCGGCCGCGTCGGCGCTCTCGGCGGCGATGAGCGCCACATTGGGCGTCAGGTCGACGAAATAGCGCGCGAACAGCTCGAGGTACGTGTGGATGGCATTGATGCGGATCTTGCCGGCCTGCACCAGGGCAGCCAGCCGGCCGCCTTGCGGGCCGGAGTAGGAGAAGTCGATCTCGCAGGCGATGCCCTTTTCGAACAGGTCGACGTGTTCGGGCAGGGCGACCACCGACTGCACCATGTGCAGATCATGGACGCGCGACGGATTCAGGCGGGCAAGCGCGCGCGCAAGAAAATCCGCCTGCTTCTGGTTGTCGCCCTCGAGGCAGACGCGGTCCGCCGGCTCGATGATGGCATGGAGCAGCGCCTCGACATGCTCGGCGCGGACGTGCCGCCCGGTGGCGTACGGCGCCGCCCGTTCGAGGCGGCGCGTCCGGTTGCGCCGGCGCTTGTCCCACGTCTTGAGCTGGTTGGTCATCGATTCCGTCTTGGGTTCCCGAGTCCGCCTGGTGCGCTAACGCGTAGATCGCGCATCGTCGTTGCCATGGCCTGGTCCCCGTCCTTTGCAGGGGGCCAAGGCCATGGCACCCGACCGTGCGAAGGCCGACCCGGGCACGAATTCATGTGGTGCGTGGGTGCGCAGACCGAGCCGTTCCGGCAACGGAAGTACGCGCTGCCCGTTCTCCATGGCAAATCCTGGCGGCGGGACGAAGCGGTTGCCTGTGCCGACGCAATGAGCAGGCGGCTGCGGCAAGTGCGTCGAACCGTCTTCCGCTACACGCGCGGTCGCGCCAGCGGACCGAACAGGGCCTTCACTCGCCAGGATGCCGATCGGAAGCTCGGTCGCCATGATGTTTCGAAATTGTCCAGTTGGCGTGCTAGGCACCCGCCGCCGCACCCATGACGTGGTTGGGAAACCACGTGGCGATACCCGGCACGAAGCAGCACAGCACCACGGCGAGGATCATCAGGAGCACGAAGGGCGTGACGCCCCAGATGACGTCCATCAGCGGGATGTCCGGCGCGACGTTCTTGATGACGAAGATATTCAGGCCGACCGGCGGGTGGATGAGGCCCATCTCCATCACGATGGTCATGACCACGCCGAACCAGATGAGATCGAAGCCGGCGGCGCGCAGAGGCGGCAGGATGATCGGCGCGGTCATGAGGATGATCGAGACCGGCGGCAGGAAGAAACCCAGAACCACCACCATGAGGAGGACCGCAACGAGCAGGACCCATCGCGAAAAATGCATGCCGACGATCCATTCGGCGCTGGCCTGGCTGATATGCAGGTAGCTCATCACGTACGAGTAGAGCAGGGACATGCCGATGATGAACATCAGCATCGTCGAATCCTTGATCGTGCTCGAGAGCATGGGCTCGATCTGGGCGGGCCGCCACATCCGGTACACCAGGGCGACCAGGGCGAGCGCAAGGACGGCGCCGAGGCCCGCGGTCTCGGAGGGCGTCGCCAGGCCACCATACAGCGCCACCATGACGCCGATGAGCAGCGTGACGAAGGGCAGCACCTTGGTCAGCATGCGCGTGCGGTCGCGGAACGAGAGCGTCATCTCGTCCAGGTAGGCCGAATGCGCGCCGGTCGCCTCGAATTCGCGCGCCGCCTTGGCGAACTCGTGACGGAAGCGCAGCGCGGTGTACAGGGAAAAGAGCGCGACCAGGAGCAGGCCCGGTCCCAGTCCGGCGAGAAAAAGGCGGCCGAGCGACGTTTCCGAAGCCACGGCGTAGAGGATCATGGTGATCGACGGCGGCAGCAGGATGCCCAGCGTGCCGCCGGCCGCGATGATGCCCGCGGCGAAGCCCGGCGAATAGCCGCGCGCGCGCATCGCCGGAATGCCCGCGCTGCCGATGGCCGAACAGGTAGCTGGGCTCGAGCCTGCCATGGCGGCGAATAGCGCGCAGGCAAACACGTTGGCGATGCCCAGTCCGCCGGGCACGCGGTACATCCAGGCGTGGATCGCCGAGTACAGGTCCGCGCCGGCGCGCGACTTGCCGATCGCGGCTCCCTTGAGGATGAACAGGGGTATGGCCAGCAGCGTGATGCTCGACATCTCCTCGTACACGCTCTGCGTCACGGTGTCCAGCGACGAGGCCGGCATGAAGAAGTACATGAAGATCGTCGCGATGGTGCCCAGCGCGAAGGCGATTGGCATGCCCGAGAAAAGCAGCAGCAGGGTCGCTGCGCCGTAGAGCAGGCCGACGGTGCCGGTGGTCACGGCTGCGCTCCTGGCCGCTCGAGGCCGCGCAGCACCTGCAGCGCCAGCTGCAACGAGAGCAGCAGCATGCCGGCGAACATCAGGCCATAGGGGATGGCCAGCGGCGGCGCCCAGGTGGAGGAGGAGGTCTGCCCCTCGTTGTAGGCCTCCATGAAGAGGGTGTAGGACTTCCAGGCAAAAAAAGCGCAGAAGGCCAGCGAAACGATGTCGACCAGCACCGCGCGCACCCGGTTCACGGCCGGCGGCAGCAAGCCCACCAGCGCTTCGATGCCGACGTGGCCGCGCCGCTCCTGCACATAGCCGGCGCAAAGAAATGTCGCACCGACGAGCAGGAAGACCGCCACCTCATCCTGCCAGTCGGTCGGCTGGTGCAGGAAATAGCGCAGGAACACGGCGGCCGACAGGATCCCGGCAGCGCCCAGCAGCGCCACCATGCCGATGATGATCGTCGCCCGGTTGACGCGGTCGATCAGGACGAACAGGGGCGCGAGAAGGCCCGAGCGCGGCAGATCGGGCTCGCGGTCGTCGTCCGGCAGCCCATGGCTCATGCCAGCTTCTCGGCCAGGGCGATGAGCTTGGCGCAGCGCTCGTTACGCGCCGCATAGTCCTTCCAGGCCGTGGCGCGGGCGATGTCCTGCCAGCGCGCGACCGTCGCCGCGTTCAGGTCATAGGCCTTGGCGCCAGCGGCCTCGTAGATCCGGGCCAGGTTCTGGTCGTCGGTGCGGGCCGCCCCCAGCGCGAAGGCTTCGAGCTCCCCGCCGACGGCCAGGATGAGGTTGCGCGCGTCCTGGGGCAGGCTGTCGAAGACTTGGCGCGACATCAGCAAGGGTTCGAACATGAACCAGTAGGTCTGGCTGCGCCCGGTCGTGATGTGCTTGGCAATCTCCTCTAGCCGGAAGGAGATCAGGCTGGTCGAGGACGTGTACGCCGCGTCCAGCGCGCCGGTCTGCATGGCCGCGTAGATCTCGTTGGACGGCAGCGAGATGACCGCGGCTCCGGCTTCCTTGAGCATCATGTCGAACTCGCGGCTGCCGCCGCGGATCTTCAGTCCGCGCGCGTCGGCCGGCTCGAGAATGGCCCTGCTGCGCGAGGCGACGCCGCCGGCCTGCCAGATCCAGCTCACCACGATGATGCCCTTGTCGGCCAGGATGTTGGCCAGTTCCTTGCCGACTTCGGAGGTCTTCCACTTCTGGCCCTGCTCGTAGGACGTGACGATGCCGGGCATCAGGCCAATGTTCACCTCCGGTACCTCGCCGCCGCCGTAGGAAAGCGGAACGAGCGACATGTCCAGCGCACCCTTGCGCATGGCGCTGAACTGCACCATGGTCTTGACCAGGGATGAATTCGGATAAATCGTGCATTTGATGGCGCCGCTGCTGCGCTTCTCCACCTCGGCGGCGAATTTGCGGCAGAGGCGGTCGCGAAAATCGCCTTCGGTCAGCGTGCCGCCCGGCCACTGGTGCGAGATTTTCAGTTCGGTCGGGCCGGCGCCGGCGGCGCCGCGCCCAATCATCGATAGCGGGCCGGCCGCAAGCAGGCTACCTACGACGTGGCGACGAGTCGAATTCATCTGAATCTCCTTGTTTTGGCGCAGCACCCTGTTCGATATCTTGGATCGCCATGGCGCCGCTGTCGTTCGCCATGCGCGGACGAGAACCATTCATCACCCGGGCAATGAGCGTCCGTGGGCGAGCGTTTCTCTAGAACGGACGTATACATTTATCAGCATTATGCATGCAAAAAAACAGAAAACGGGGAAATTTTTGCCCCAAATTCACCGACTCTCGGCCGGCGCTTGGGTGGCTGGGCTCGTTGTCGCGCCGTAAAAACGCGCGGTCGACGAAGCGCGTTCGGGACCCCGGAAGATCGGCGTCAGCTCGTCACGGTAAGGGAGCGCAGGCTGGCGAGCAGGTCGCCGAAGCGTTCGCCTTGCACCAGAACGTGCTTGCGGATCTGCGGGCCAACCTCCTCGGCGAGCGCGTTGACGATGGCGTGGACGATCTGCCGGTGCTCCTCCTGCGAGCCATCCATACGGTTGCGCACGCGCAATTGCAGACGCCGGTAGGGACGCAGCTTGCGGTGCAGCGCGAGGGCCTCTTCGCAAAGAAACTGATTCTTGCTGCCCAGGTAGATGAGTTGGTGAAACCGCTCGTTGGCATAGAAGTAGGCATCTGGGTCGCCCGACCGCGCGGCTGCCTCGCAAGCCTCACACGATTGCACCAGGGCCTGCTGTTCCTCGGCGCTCATGCGCCGGGCCGAATGGCGCGCGCAGATCGCCTCGAGTTCGGCCATGACTTCGAACATTTCGACGACGCGCTCGAAGCGCACCTCGGTGACCACCATGCCGCGGCCCGGACGATTCTCCACCAGTCCTTCGCCGCTAAGCAGCTTGAGCGCTTCGCGCACCGGCGTGCGCGACACGCCGAAGCGCTCGGCCAAGCGCGTCTCCTCGAGGCGGGCGCCCGGCGCGAGCGTCCCTGTGGTGATCTCCTCCTCGATCGCCTCGCGGATGGTTTCGGCTAGCTTGGTCACGCGCCAACTCGACGGATCGGCGAGATTCGCCGGGGTCCGCGAGCTTACTCCTGGTAGCGCGCGATGGAATATTTGCGCGTAATTCTTTATTTTTTTTATGCACCATCGAGTTTTTCAAATACAAACATTGTTATCGTGCATTCGTAAAATCTCTTGAAGCACGATGCGGCGTGCCAATCGGCACCCCATGGTTTTACGGAAATCAAATAAAAACAAATATTTAGGAGTGCGCGTCGGATTCGATTCCGGTGCGCAAAGGGGATCAGCATCCGGTGTGGATCGCCTCCTCAATGACTTCCCCGACGCTGGTGGCCAATTTGAACTTATTTTTTGGTGCATTGCACACATTACTGACTACTTTCGTCGTGCAACGGCGACTATAAGTTTAATAATTTACATTTGTTGTATATTCTATGAAACAGACTATATACAAAATAAGCACATTGGCCGTACACTCGATTTCATTCATCCTGGTTGACGCCGCTGTGCTGGTGATCAGGGCAAGGGCGGGTCGCTGAGCTGCAAGGCGAGCGGGCAGCAGATAGAACAAGCAAAAACGACAAGTCGAGGGGGCAGGGCATCGCGCGGGCGGTTTCGGGTAGCGGAACGGTTTTCTCCGTAGGGGCGCCCGCCGTGGTGAGAGGCACAAGCAGAGGGAATAGACACGCAGTCGAACGCGGGTTCGGCATGCGCGGGCTCTTTCTGGGAAAAAACCAATCTCCAGGTTCTGGGAAAAAAGGAAAATTATGCGCTCGCCAAAATCGTGGTGTGTGCTCTTGGCGTTGTCGGGTGTCGTTACGGTCCCGCCGTTATTCGCTCAAAGTGCCAAGGCAGCTGATGAACCGAAATCGGCGCCAAATTCGGCATCCGAAGAGGACGTCCAGCAACTGCGGCACGATGTGTCGGAAATGCGGGCGCAGCTGAAACGGCTGCAGCAGAAGTCCCCGGAAGCGGCATCGGCACCAGCGGCGCCCGCCGACGCGTCCACCCCTGCGGCAAATGCGGAGATGGAGTCGCTGAAGAAGGAAGTGAGCGCCCTGGAGACCAAGGTCGCCGAGGCCCCAGCGAAGAACGCCGGCTGGAACGGCGAACACTTCTACCTGCGTAGTACCGATGGCGAATTCCTCATGATGCCAGTCGGTTATCTGGGTGAGCAGTACACCTTTTACGGCAACAATTACGGAGCGCCGGCAAATTCCTTCGCCATCTCGCGCGCCAGTTTCGGTGTGCAGGGCAATTACGGCAAGCAACTCGACTACGCATTCACTTTCGCCACCAATGCCAGCCCCGGCGTACGCGACGTCTTTCTGGACTTCAAGCCCAGGAGCTACTTCAAGATTCTGGCGGGCCTGAACAAGGTGCCATTCTCGATGGAGGTCGGAACCGGGGACACCGCGGTCGAGTTCTTCAACCGATCGATTCTCTCTGCACTCTATCCCGATGCCGGGGGAACCTTCCGCGCACCCGGCCTTGTTGTGCACGGTGATCTGATGGACGGTGCGGCCGAGTACTGGGCAGGCGCCTTCAACGGCCAGGGCCTGCTGGCGAGCGGGACCACGAACGAACCAGAACTGGTCGGGCGCCTGCGCTTCACGCCTTGGAAAAATGCCGGTATCCCGGCGCTGAGCAAGCTGTCTTTCGGCGGTTCGATCGAACACAGCCGGTCCGCGGGGCTTGCCAAGGAGCAAAGTTTCAGCGGCACGATCAATGACGGCACATACACGTTCTTTCCCCAGTTTCCCATCAACGGCAATGTATTGCGCTACAACGCGTTCTTCTCCTGGGTGAACGGGCCCATCGGTATTCGCGGCGAATATGCCAACCTTTCGCAGGACCGCGCCAACATCGGCTCCCTGGCCTCCGGCGGCATCGCGTTCAATTCGCTACCACCGGTCAAGGGCAGCGGCTTCTACCTTTCGGGAACCTATCTGCTCACCGGAGAGGACGAACCGGTCAATGCGCTGCCGCGCGTCAAGCACCCCGTCATCGGCCCCCGTTCCCCCGGCGAATCGGGTGAACCGGGCTGGGGTGCGTGGTCGCTCAAGTTCCGCTATGCGCGCCTGCAGGGCAATGCCTACGGCGCAACTTGCGATGCCACGACCACCCCGGCCTGCCCGCTCACGCCCGTGATCGCCGCGTCCTTCAGCGACACCACGGTTCAATACACGGCCGGAGTGAACTGGTATCTCAATTACTGGGTGGTTGCCAAGGCGGAAATCAACATCGATCAGCTCAAGGATCCGAGCGTGCAAGGAATTACGCCGCGCAATTACACGGTGCTGGTCACTAGCCTTCAGTATCGGTTCTGATCGCGCCCAAGGCGCGCTCGACCAAAAGCCACTTCGGCACTTGCAAAATTATCGTTGAAGGAAATTCGATGAAACCGAACTTGGTGCCCATTCGAACGCTGTTTGCGCTCCTCGGAGCGCTGCTCCTCCTGGCCAGTTGCGGCGGCGGGCAGCCAGGCTGCCCAACGTGCGGCACTGCCCAGAACGGGACGATAGGAATCGTCGACGTCATGCTGGTGCCTGAGCACAATCCGAACGGTGAACCCGGCGGCCCCTTCAATATCTTCGACATCGGCTTCGTCGATCCGGTCAATCGCACCTACATGATTACCGATCGCATAGGCCTGGATGTGCCGGTGTTCAGCACGGTCTCCGATATCGCGTTGTGGGTCATCGGCGGCGACAACACCGT
>Ga0209698_10001328_pt1 | contig 28525 bp, 21 predicted proteins | sample LitLauG_LLR_2012_FD_187203 | JGI IMG/M metagenome (GOLD analysis project Ga0209698, IMG submission 187203) | Freshwater sediment microbial communities from Pennsylvania, USA - Little Laurel Run_MetaG_LLR_2012 (SPAdes) (version 2) | ecosystem: Environmental > Aquatic > Freshwater > Creek >... | reverse complement strand
CGGCTGAGAAGCACAACCATTTCATTCTTCTCGACAAATATGGACGTTTTCCCTTCGAAGCTCTCCCGCGCGACTACAAAGCGGCGCTGACCAAGTTCGGCAAGCCGAAGCTAGATGCCACCGGCCTGCTTCCCTGGCAGATCGGCGTGTATAGCGAAAAACTGACGGAAGCCATGAAAGCCGGCAAGTGGGATGAAGCCCGGCTGGACGCGGCCATCCTCGCAAACTACGTCGCCGAAGCGCACGATCCTTTCAACACCACGGACAATTTCGACGGGCACCTGAGCGCACAGCCGGGAGTCAACGAGCGTTTCGGAACCACGCTCATCGACCGCTATGCCTCGTTTTTCCCGATGCGCCCTAATGACGCCACTTTCATCACCGACCCCACGGACCGCGCTTTCGAGGCATGCCTCAGCTCGCATAGCTGGCTGGAGAACATTCTTCTCGCCGACCGCAACGCCCGTCACGGAGAGAATTCCTTCACCGATGAGTATTACGACCGCTTTTACAACCAAGCCGCTGCCATTTTGATTCGCCAACTCTCGGACGCTGCAACCGATGTGGGCTCTTTTTGGTATACCGCGTGGAAAAACGCTGGCAGCCCGCAACTCCCACACTGACCTTTCGCGAATGACATCAACCTCGCTTCCCTCCCGGATTGCTTCCCTTCCCAAGGCAGAGCTGCACCTGCATCTCGAGGGCTCTATCCAGCCGTCGACCGTCTGTGCGCTGACGGCTCGCCATGGCGTCATCATGACCGAAGAGGAAGTTCGTCAGCGTTACGCCTACCGCGACTTCCCCGAATTTATCGAGGCCTTCAAGTGGGTCACTTCCTTTTTGCACGAGCCTCAGGACTACGCGCTCATCGCCCGGGACCTCGCCGAACACTTGCTCACCCAAAACGTGGTCTATACCGAGGTAACCCTCTCCATCGGCGTCATGCTCCTGCGCAAGCAGCGCCCGGAAGCAAATTTTGAAGCCCTTCTCCGCTCCACCGAACCATTCGAAAGCCGCGGGCTCCGCTTTCGCTGGGTCTTCGATGCAGCGCGCCAATTCGGCGTGGACGCCGCGATGGAAGTCGTGGATTCGGCGGAGCGCTGCAATTCGAAAGCGATCGTAGCCTTCGGCATCGGCGGCGATGAGCTCAGCATCGCAACAGAAGAATTTCGTCCCGTTTATGATCGAGCCGCGGAAATCGGCTTGCACAAGCTGATGCATGCCGGCGAAGTCGGCGGCCCTGAGAAAATCCGTGAAGCCATCGAACTGCTGGGCGCCGAACGCATCGGCCACGGGATCGCCGCCATCAACGATCCGGAATTAATGGATTTGCTCGCCGAGCGCAAGATTCCCCTCGAAATCTGCCCCGGGAGCAACATGAAAACCGCCGCCCTCTCCAAGCAGCTCCACCGCGCAGACGCCAGAATCGAAGATCATCCGCTCCCCAAGCTCCTTCGCCACGGCATTCCCGTCGTTCTCTCCACCGATGATCCCGCCATGTTTCACACCACGCTCCAGGACGAGTATGCAAATGCCGCCCGCATGGGACTGCAGGAACACGAACTGGCCCATATCGTCGAGATGGGCTTCGAACACGCCTTTGTGCCTGCCCGCTAGACCCACGAGGCGTGAAGCGGTCCAGGGCAATGTTATACTGAGCGCATGAAAGCACACGTCTGGGTAATGCCAAAACGTACCGTACTTGACCCCCAGGGACAGACGATCCAGCACGCCCTCTCCGGTCTCGGCTACTCCGGTGTGCGCGATGTCCGCCAGGGCAAATTCTTCGTCTTGAATCTCGATGGCTGGAGCCGCGACGAAGCTCAGAAACAATTGGAGCACATCTCCAAAGAAGTGCTGACCAACACTGTCATCGAAGAATACCGCTTCGAGATTGTGGACTAAGCTGTCTTCCAAATGACAAAACTTGGGAATTTCACTAAGAATTTCGCCCCATCCTTCGCCGCCCTCTTTTTGCTCGGCATTTTAGCCTCGGGCTCTGTCACAGGATGCAGATCGGGCCGCCATACCTCCGACTCGCGGCTGCGGCAGATTGACGATATGCTTGACGCCCAACTCCCCGCGGGCACGAGCAAATCGAAAGTGTCGTTCTATCTGAGTTCACAAGGATTTCCGATCGAGAGTACAAACGATTCTCACGCCATGGTTGCCACCGTTCGCCATGTGGATACCGAAACGCTCCGGCCCGAAACGGCCCGAGTCACCTTTCACTTTGATGCCAGAGACAATCTCACGACCTACGAGCTTGCTGTCGCGCCTAGCTCTGCCTCCCAGCCATAATCTGATTCGCGACACGCTCCCGGGAAATCGCCTTGGCAAGACCTTCACCATGCTACGCTGCTAGAAACTCTCCAAGGAGACCCCGCGCATGTGCGGAATAGTCGGCTACATCGGGCCCAAAAAAGTTGTGCCCGTCATTATTGAAGGACTGCGAAAGCTGGAGTACCGCGGGTATGATTCCGCGGGCATCGCGGTTGTGCCACAGTCCGGCAAGCTGGAGATTCGCCGCGCCCCGGGGAAACTTCGCAATCTCGAAGAAGTGATCGCCAAGCACCCGCTGGAAGGCACGTACGGCATCGGCCACACGCGCTGGGCCACTCACGGCCGTCCCACCGAAGAAAACGCCCATCCCCATCGCGACTGCACCGGCCAAATCGTCGTGGTCCACAACGGAATCATCGAAAACTACCTCGAACTGAAAGAAAAACTTCAGAAGGAAGGCCACAAGTTCGTCACCGAAACCGACACCGAGATTGTGGCTCATCTTGTGGAAAAGAATTCGCAAGGTGGTATTCCTCTTGAGGAAGCAGTTCGCCGGTCGTTGAAGGAATTGCGCGGCATCTATGCGCTGGTTTTCCTCTCCGCGAATGATCCCCAGAAGATTGTCGCCGCGCGCCTTGGGCCGCCTTCGGTGATTGGACTTGGCGATGGCGAATATTTTGTCGCCAGCGACATCCCCGCCCTGCTACAGCACACCCGCGAAATGTTTTTCCTCGCCGATGGCGACATCGCCGTTCTCACCGCCAAAGGCGTCCATGTCATGGACCACGACGGCCGCCCGGTCGAACGCCCCTCGCACCACGTCGCCTGGGACCCTATCATGGCGGAAAAGGGCGGTTACAAGCACTTCATGCAGAAAGAAATTTTTGAGCAGCCGCGCGCCGTCCGCGACACCTTGCTCGGCCGCATCTCGCAGGACACGGGAAGAGTCTTCCTCGACGAGATGGCCATCACCGAAAAGCAGTTCCGCGAGTTTCAACAGGTTCGGATAGTCGCCTGCGGTACGAGTTGGCACGCCGGGCTGGCCGCCAAATTCATGATCGAGCGTCTTGCCCGCCTCCCTGTCGAAGTCGATTATGGAAGCGAATTCCGCTACCGCGACCCGATTATCGATTCCAATACGCTGACCGTCTGCATCAGCCAATCCGGCGAGACCGCTGACACGCTGGCGGCCCAGCGCGAAGCCAAATCGAAAGGCTCGCCTTCGCTGGCGATTTGCAACGTGATCGGCTCCATGATCACCCGCGAAGCCAATGGCACGATTCCCACTCACGCCGGACCAGAGATCGGCGTGGCTTCCACCAAGGCTTTCACTGCGCAGTTGACCGCGCTGCTTTTGCTCGCTTCTTATCTCGGTCAGGTTCGCGGCAAGCTGTCCGATAGCGCTGCCAGAACCCTGATGCAGGAATTCACGCGAATCCCGCATAAGATCGAAACGATCCTGCAAGCGGATGAATCCGGTTTCTACGAAAATCTGGCCCGGCAATTTTTCCGTTACACCGATTTTCTCTATCTCGGCAGGGGCATCCACTACCCCATAGCCCTCGAAGGAGCCCTCAAGCTCAAGGAAATTTCCTACATTCATGCCGAGGGCTATCCCGCCGGGGAGATGAAACACGGCCCCAATGCGCTGATCGACGAGAATCTTCCTGTCGTGGTCTTGGCTACGCGCGACGAATCCGACCCCGAAGCCATGACCCGCTACGAAAAGAGCGTCTCCAACATCAAGGAAGTCAAGGCGCGCGACGGTATCGTCATCTCCATCGTCACCAACGGCGATCATCTCGCGCGCGAAGCTTCCGACCACATTATCGAGCTTCCCCCCGCGCCGGAAATCCTCGTGCCCCTGCTGGAAATCATCCCGCTCCAGTTGCTTGCCTATCACATCGCCGTGCGGCTTGGCTGTGATGTAGACCAACCGCGCAACCTCGCCAAGTCCGTCACCGTGGAGTAGCTGGCCCGGTTTCCGCTAATATAGGGGCATGCTTCGCTCTTTTGGAGTGCGGGAGCCCAGCTCCCGCTTTTACGGGTTATCGAACACGCGCTTCTTTTTCTTGTCGATACTCGTGCTATCCGGATTCTCCACTAGCGCGCAGACTCCCGAGCCTGCCGCCACCGCGCCATTGCGCGAACTCCACGCAGAGGGTGAGAAAATTCTCACCGAGGCCCAGGTCATTGCCATAACCGGCCTGACGCAGGGCGCCCAAATCGGCAAGGGTGACTTGCAATCCGCAGCCGACAAACTCGTCCAAAGCGGGCTGTTCGCCAAAGTAAGCTACAACTTCCAAACGAAGATGGCGGGCGTTCTGGTGACCTACCACGTCGAGGAATCACCGCGTATCCCCGTTTACTTCGACAATATTCCGTGGCTTCCGGATTCGGCCCTGGCCGACGCAATCCGCGCTAAATTCCCTTTCTTCGACGGCACTCTCCCCGAAGCCGGTGCCGCCGTGGATGAGGCCGTTGACGCCTTAAAAGAGTTGCTTACTTCGCGCGGCGTACAAGGCTCGCTTGAACATACGGTCATCGCCAATCCGAATGGTGAAGGCAACGTACAGGAAATCCACATCGAAGGCGCCGCGCTCCAGATCGCGAAGATCGAATTCAGCGATCCGACCCTCAAAGACTCCAAAGCCGTGCAGCAACATCTCGCTGAAATTCTGCACAAACCTTATTCCCGGATGACCATCGACCTCTTTCTTTCCGAAGCGATCAAGCCTATCTACCTGCAACAAGGCTTTTTGCGTGCCAAGCTGGGCCCAGCGGAGGTACGGCTGCCTGGCGATCAAAAGCTGCCGTCGGAAATTCCAGTGTATGTTCCGGTGGCGGCGGGCGAGATTTATCACTGGAAAGAAATCCACTGGGCGGGAAACAGCTTGCTGTCGGAATTCACGTTGAGCGGACTGCTCGGCGTCAAAAAGGGAGATGTCGCCGACGGCATGCATATCGAAGCCGGCTGGGATCGCGTCCGTGAGGAGTATGCCCATAGCGGCTATCTCGAAGCCAAGCTCGATGCGGTTCCCGCCTACGACGACCAAGCGCATAACGTTTCCTACGATGTGAGCGTTCAGGAGGGCCCGCAATTCCACTTTGGCAAAATGGTCCTCACCGGAATTTCTCCTGCCGCTGAGAGAAAGTTGCAGGCCGCATGGCCCTTCTCCGCCGGAGCGGTGTTCGACAAAGCAAAGTTCGAGGAACTTCTGACAAAGCTGCAAATGCACCAGGAACAGATCTTCGGTGAGTTGCCGCTGCATTATGAAAACGTCGGCCATTGGCTCCAGACCAATGCAGGCAAAGGCACGGTGGACGTGCTTCTGGATTTTAAGTGACCTTATGATGCCCCGCGGTGTGCAATACCAGCGGCACTCTGAGATATACTCAGCACTGTGATGGAAGAACTCATTCAGATTCGACAGGTAGAGGGCGCCAATTTATCCGCGGAAGAAAAGGAAAATCTCCTTCTCGCGCGGCTGGCTGAGATTCCTTCTCTCATCGTCGCGCTTTCCGGTGGCGCGGACTCTGCCTATCTGGCCTGGGCTGCCCACGAATCTCTTGGGGCGCGGGCTCTTTCCGTTACCGCCCTCTCGCCGAGTTACTCCGCCCACGATCGTGTCATTGTGGAAGAATTTGTGCACCAGCGATGCCTGCGCCACGAATTCATTGAAACGCACGAGATGGAGAATCCCTCTTACCGCGCGAACGCCGCCGACCGCTGCTATTTCTGCAAAGACGAACTGTTTTCCGCTCTGGATGATTTGGCCCACGCTCGCGGTTTTTCTGCCCTCGCCTATGGGGTTAACGCCGATGACACGCTCGATTTTCGCCCCGGCCATCGCGCCGCCACCGAGCATCAAGTTCTAGCCCCGCTACTGGACGCTGGCCTGAGCAAGGCCGAGATTCGCCTTCTCTCGCAACGTGCTGGTTTGCCTACTTGGGACCGCCCAGCCTCCGCCTGCCTGGCTTCGCGCTTACCTTATGGCACGGAAGTAACATCGGAGCGCCTCGGACTCGTCGAACGCGGCGAAGCCGCATTGCGCGCCCTGGGCTTCCGCCAATTCCGCGTACGACTCCACGACAAGCTTGCGCGCGTGGAAATATCTCCTGAAGAGATGTCTCGCGCTCTCGCCCCAGAAATGGCCGCTGCCATTGCGGATCGGCTGAAAGCAACGGGCTTCATGTATGTGGCGCTGGATCTCGAAGGATACCGCCAGGGCTCTCTCAACGAAACTCTTTCACCCGTCAGCCAGCGTTCCACAATGGCTGCCCGGGGAACATAATTCCTTGCTCTTGCGTAACTATTAGTGTGACGGTTCCACGTAACTCTCGTTACCGTCGCGGAGGATGAATGGCCCTGCACCGCAAACTATTCCTGCCGCTCGTGTTGTTTTCAGCCATCGTTGCTCTGGCCGGCTGTGAGAACGGGCCCGCAGTCAGCGGCAGCTTTGAGCGCAGCTACAACGTGTCTGGTCCAATTCGCCTGGAATTGACTAACGCTGCCGGTGACGTGGATATCACCGGCAGCGCCGACGGCAAAGTGCACGTACATGGAGACGTTCGCGCCTCGGGATTCGGCTCGGATAGCCCGCAGAAGCGCCTCGACGAAACCGTGTCGAGCCCTCCCATCGAGCAAAGAGGTGACACCATACGCATCGGCAAGGAAATGTCCCGCATGCGCAACGTCAGCATCACTTACACGATTCAGGTGCCGCACGACACGGAAGTGAATGTGACTGTCGCGTCTGGCGCTCAAACCATTCGCGGAGTGCGCGGCCCGGTCAAAGTACAAGCTGCTTCAGGGACCATCCGTGTCGAAAAAATCGAGCGCGACGCCCAACTGTCCACCGCAAGCGGGTCCATCTCCGCAACGGATATTGGAAGTGCGGTGCGCGTGAAATCCGCCACGGGAACCGTGACGGTCACGAACACGCGCGGCGATGTGATCGTGGACGCCCTTGCGGGGACCATTCACATCTCTCGTCCCGGCGGCCGCATCGAGGCCGATACCGCGAGCGGCGAAGTCGATATCGAAGGTGCGGCCAGCGATGTGAAAGCGCATGCAGCTTCCGGCCGCGTCTCCGTTAAGGGGAACCCTGGCGCCGACAGTTACTGGGAACTGAAAACGATGTCCGGCGCAGTACAACTCGGCGTGCCGGCTTCTGCGAATCTCCATCTCTCAGCGGAAGCGACTTCGGGTGAAATTCGCACCGACATCCCCATCGTCATTGAGGAACAAGGGAAGCATTCTCTTCGAGCCCACATGGGCAGCGGCGGCGGCCGCGTGGACGTACATACCGTCTCCGGCGAAATCCGCGTGAGTGGCACGAATTAACTTCGAATACGTTGGCGTTCGATTCCCGGGAAAACTTTTCTAAGAATAGCGACATTTCCTCTCGATACCTTTAGAATTCCGCTTGTATGATTTCCCAGCCCCTTTCCGCGTGCGCCGTCTCTCTTTGTCTGTTTTCTGCGCTGGCTTCGCCTGTTAGCGGTCGACTCCCCGCGCAGAACGACAAATCGCAAGCCGCAACTTCAAAATCCTCCGCTAAGCAGTCCTTGCCTGAAGAACAATTGCAGCAGGCGATCCACATCTCCGGAAACGACCGCGCCGCGCTCGTCCGCAACCTGGAAGCCTTCCTGAAGGAATATCCCGATTCGCGCCAGAAGCCCCAGATCTATCGCGCTCTTGTAGAAGCCAACATGCAACTGCGAGACGACGCGCGCGCCGCCGAATATGCGGAACGAATCGTCGCCCTCAGTCCCGACGACATCTCCATGACCATCCTCGCGATTCAGTTGCTCGAGCGCACGGGCGACGAAGCGGCTCTCCGCCGGGCCACAAACTACGCCTCGCGGGTGCTCGATTTTGTCGAGCGCAGCTCCTCCGCGGAGAAATCGCCAAAGATTTCCACAGAAGACTGGGCCATGGAGAAGAAACGCGATCGCATGTCTGTCCTGGCAATGCGCGGCCGGCTCGAGTTGAAATTGAAGGATACAGTTGCGGCTCAGAAAGATTTCGAGGCCAGTTACGCCGTCCTGCCCGGAGCAACAGCCGCGGAGCAGCTTGGCGAAATTGCTGAATTGAAAAAAGACTCGAACACCGCCATTCAACAGTATGCGCGTGCTTTCGCCCTGGCTGATGCCACGGTGGGAACTTCCGGCCGCCGTGAGATTCGCCAAAAGCTAGGCAACACCTGGCGGCTCGCCCATGGATCGGATACTGGACTGGGTGAGTATTTGCTGCGAACTTACGATGAAATCTCGCAGGCTTCCCTCGCAGTCAAGACCAGGAAAAATGCCGACGTCCGCGCTCCGGCTGATTTCACCCTTCGCAAAGCTCCGGAGGGCGCGGCTTACTCGCTAAAAGATACGAAGGGGAAAGTGCTTGTTATTAATTTCTGGGCCACCTGGTGCGGCCCTTGCCACGCGCTTGAACCTATCTTTTCTCGCGTGTCCGGAGAATTTCTGGCGAATACGGATGCGCTTTTCCTTGCCGCTAACTGCGACGAGGACGAATCACTAGTGAAGACTTACTTGGAATCAGACAAGTTTCCAATGCCTGTCGTATTTGCCGACGGCCTTGACCGCTTCTTCGCCGTAAATTCTTTTCCGACAGTGTTGGTGATCGATCGCGCCGGGAAAATTGCCTACCGCTCGGATGGTTTCGATCCCGATACTTTTGAGTCTGACTTGGCCGCGGCAATCCGCAGTGCCCTTGCCCCGCTCAGCGCTTCATCGCCGCCAGCGAAGGCTACTCCCTGAGAAGGCAAATTGCTAACCGGACATCGATGAACTCTGCGCGCAACTCTCTGCAACTTCTCGCGCAGCCAAAATCGTGTTGACGTGGATTCGAATGGTGTCCTCGACGCGCCGCGCGTATCCGCCGGCAAGGGTCGTGGCCGCCGGAATTTTGCGCCGCCAGGCTTCCTCGAAGACGCTGCGGTCCCGCCGTTTCAATCCTTCCTTCGTCAATGAAAGTCCGCCGAGCTGATCTTCGCAGTAGGGATCGGCGCCCCCGACGTAAAAAAGAATATCGGGCCGGAATTCGTCGAGCGCTTTCTGCACCGCCGGAATCAGCACTCCCAGGTACTCGTCGTCGTCGGCCCGATCGGCCATATTGAGATCGATACTCGAGGGCGGCTTGTGCGCCGGATAGTTGTTTTCCTGGTGAATGGAAATGGTGAAGACTGTGGGATCGTTGCGAAAGATCGCTGCCGTGCCGTTGCCGTGATGCACGTCCGTGTCGACAACGATCGCTTTCTTCACCGCGCCATCCGCTTGCAGCTTGCGAATCCCCACCGCGACGTCGTGGATCGCGCAGAATCCTTCGCCGTGCCCCGGATACGCGTGGTGGAATCCCCCGCTCAGATTCGAACCAAAACCGTCGCGAAGCGCGCATTGCCCGGCGAGAATCGTTCCACCTGCAGCCAGCCACACCGCTTCGACCAGTTCCTTCGAGTAAGGGACCTCCAGCTTCATCACTTCGCTGACGGTCAGTGTACCGGTCTTCAGTTTGTGCACCCAGTCCGCGGTGTGGACGCGCAGGAGGTCTTCGTCGCTCGCTGGCTCAGGGCGCAAGAAATCTTCTGCTGTGGCAATGCCTTCGCGCAGGAGCATTTCGTAAATGAGCCGGAATTTCTGCGAGGGAAAAACGTGCGGTCCCAGATTTAGATCATAGCGCTCGTGATAGACCAGTTTGAACGGCAGCATGGCGCTTGGTGCGACTAGTTCTCGCGTTCGAGGATAAAATCGGGAAGCGTGGCAAGGGCGCGGGCGAATTCGGAATCGGGGCGGCCGTTGAGGCAGGCCTTGGCGCGCTGCGCGTAGTCTTGAGCCAGCGCGCGGGCACGGTCGAGCGCGCCGGATTCATGGACGAGCGCGACGAGAGTTTCCGGGCGCACGGAATGAAATTCTTTTTCTTCCAGGACCCGCGCAACCATTTCACGCGCTTCGCGGTGGCCATTTTCCATCGCGTAAATCAGCGGCAGCGTGACTTTGCCTTCTTTCAAGTCACTGAGGACCGGTTTGCCAAGCTGCTCTGACGACGCCGTGAAATCCAGCAAATCGTCCACAAGCTGAAACGCGAGGCCAGCGTAACGCCCGTAATCGGCAAGCGCCTGTTCTTCTTTTCCTTCGAGGCCGCCGAGCACCGCGCCGAGTCGCGCGCACCCGCTGAACAGGCATGCCGTTTTGTAGGTGGCTAGACGTAGCGCATCTTCTTCGGTCACATCAATGCGGCCGATTTTGGCAAGCTGGATCAGCTCGCCTTCGACCATTTTTTGGGTGAGGTCGATCAAAATGTCGAGGATTCGAAAATTGCGCTCTTCGAGAGCCATTTGAAACGACTGCATGTAGAGCCAGTCGCCGGTGAGCACGCTGCGATGATTGCCCCACTTGGAATTGGCTGACGGACGGCTGCGGCGAGTGTCAGCGCTGTCGATGACGTCGTCGTGAATCAGCGTCGCGCTGTGCAGGAGTTCGACTACGGCGGCCATGCGGATCGCGCTGCGGTCTTTGCGGCCGGCGTAACTGGCGGAGAGGAGCAGAAGCGCGGGACGCATGCGCTTCCCTCCCCCGCCCAGCAAGTACTGGGTGATTTCCGAAACGGGCGGAAACGCGGCGACGCTCTGACGGGCAAGCTCTTCTTCGACCAGGACAAGGTCGTCACGAACGAGATCGAAAATCTCTTTAGCCGTCAAAAGAGCGATGGTTCTTCTCCCGAGTTAATTCTTTTCACGAAGACTGGAGGCCGCAGAACTCGCCGGCTGGGCGAGTCCAAAGAAGCGCCGGAAATTCCCTGTTGTGGCTGCGGCAATTTCTTCCGGCGAACAGTTTCTCACAGTCGCGAGTGTGCGCGCTACCTCCGCGACGTAGGCCGGCTCATTGCGCTTGCCGCGCCAAGGTTGTGGCGCCAGGTACGGAGCGTCCGTCTCAATCAAAATGTTCTCGAGCGGCAAAGCTTTCGCAACGTCGCGAATGTTCTGCGTTTTCGGATAGGTTGAATTTCCTGCAAAGGAAATCGTAAAACCCATTTCGATGCCGCGCCGCGCGTCTTCGAGCGTGCTGGTGAAGCAGTGCAGGATGCCGCCAAGGCCAGTGGGCCGCCAATGTTCTTCGATCATCTTCAAGCAATCGGACCATGCATCGCGGCAGTGAATGATGATTGGCAACTTGGCTTGCTGCGCCAGCGCCATCTGGTCGCGGAAAACTTTGTGTTGCACGTCGCGCGGCGAATGATCGTAGAAGTAATCCAGACCAATCTCTCCCCAGGCAATCACTTTGGGATGTTTCGCGAGCCGCGCCATTTCATCCAAATGTTGCTGTGTGACTTCTTTCGCTTCGTGGGGATGAATTCCCACAGTTGTGTAAATCCAATCGTGCTGTTCGGCGTAAGGCAGAGCCGCGTCGAGTTTTTCCGGGCCGGGTCCAGTGCCGATTGCGAGTAGTGTCGAAACGCCCGCGGCGCGCGCGCGTTCGAGCATAGCTTCGCGGTCTTCCGCGAATTGCGGAAAATCAATGTGCGCGTGTGAATCGATCAGTTCCATTTCTAATGGTTATCAGTCATCCGTTTTCAGTTGTCAGTAAAGAGGAGGAAAGGGTTCATAACCTTTCCACTTGCACTCACGTTCCGCCTATCTGCGTCCCCATTTCCTCACTTACAACTGAAGACTGGCTACTGAAGAACTATTTCAAGCGGGCGCCGATTTCGACATCCTCGTCGGGGAAACCGGCGAGGACGGGGCGGCCTTCGGGGCCGACGGAGGCGGCGACGATCATGCCGTTGGATTCGACGCCGCGGAGTTTGCGCGGGGCGAGGTTGACGACGACGGCGACTTTGCGGCCGATCAATTTTTCCGGCTCGTAGAATTGGGCGATGCCCGCGCAAATCTGGCGAATTTCGGTGCCGATATCGACGGTGAGCTTTAACAATTTGTCTGCGCCGACGATGCGTTCGGCGGTTTTGATTTGGCCAACGCGCATTTCGACTTTGGCGAAGTCCTCGATGCCGATTTTCTCGGGTGCGGCTTGAGGTGCTGCGGCAGCAACTGCGCCGCCGACGGCGGGAGCGCTCGGTGTCGCGGGTGCAGTAACAGGCGACGGTGCGTTCTGTGCTTCTTTTTCCATGGCTTCCATCCTCTCGATTGCTTCTCTCTTCTCGATCCTGGGGAAAACGGCCTCGATTTTGCCAATTCGTGTGCCCGGCTTGAGTTGGCCCCATCCCAGCTGATCTATTCTTTGATCTGCGACATTTCCCGACTGTCCAAGTTGTTTCCAAATCCTTTCCGTGGCACCAGGTAAAACCGGATGCGCAAGCACCGCTATCAGTCGAACGTATTCTGCATAATCATACAAAAAGGTCTCCAGATGCTTTCTTTGCTCGGCGTCCTCGGCCAGCTTCCACGGCTTCTTGAGCGATATAGCTTCATCAGCCTCGGCAATCAAGTCCCAGATTTCTTCGAGCACATTTGAAAACTTTAAACCTTCATAAAGGGAATTGATCCTCGTCACGGTCGCGTTCCAAATCGAGGCGATGTTTGGATCATGAGTCGTATCAGGCAGTTCACGTTGCTCGTAGGGAGTGGGTATTAACCCGTTGCAGTAGTTTGAAATCATTGTCAGGAGTCGGCTGGCTAGATTGCCGAGGCCGTTGGCAAGATCGCTGTTATAGCGCGTCACGAGGTTGTCATAACTGAAATTGCCGTCCTGGCCGAAGACGGTTTCGCGCAGCAAATAGTAGCGAAGCGCGTCCATGCCGAGGACGTGAACGATGGGCCGCGGGCGAACGACGTTGCCCAACGACTTGCTCATCTTGGCGCTGTCCATGAGGAGCCAGCCGTGCGCCCAGATTTGTTTCGGCAACGGAAGGCCAGCAGCCATCAAAAAAGCGGGCCAGTACACGGCGTGAAAACGAATGATTTCTTTTCCGACGAGATGAAGATCGGCGGGCCAGAATCCGGTCTTCTCGTACTGTGGGCCGCCGACGGCGCTGAGATAGGCAGTGAGCGCATCGAACCAAACGTAGAAAACATGCGGCTCTTCGCCGGGAACGGGAATGCCCCAGCGAATCGAAGTTCGCGTGATGCTGAGGTCGCGCAGGCCGCCTTCAACGAAGCTGAGAACTTCATTGCGGCGAGCTTCGGGTTGAATGAAATCGGGATGCTTGGCGTACCAATCCAGAAGCGGTTTCTGGAAGGCGGAGAGCTTGAAGTAGAAATTGGCTTCGGTGACGGTTTCCGTGGGGCGGCCGCAGTCGGGACAGTTCTCGCCGGGCTTCACGTCGACGTAAGCGTTATCGTAGATGCAGTATTGGCCGGTGTAGTGGCCGGGATAGACGAAACCATTGTCGCGGCACTGTTTGAAAAGCCATTGCACGGTGTGCGCGTGTTTCAGATCGGTGGTGCGGATAAATTCGTCGCCCTGGACGCCGAGTTCGTCCCAGAGGGCGCGCCACTCGGCGGCCATTTTCGCGACGAATTCGGATTCGGGCACGCCGGCCTTTTTGGCGGAGCGCTCGACGTTGACGCCGTGCTCATCGGTGCCGGTGGTCATGACCACGTCGTAGCCACGCATGCGTTTGTAGCGGCGGATGGTGTCGCACACGATGGTCGAATAGGTGTGGCCAATGTGCGGCAAGCCGTTGGTGTAGTAGATAGGCGTGGTCAGATAGAACTTGGGCTTATTGGCTGGCATGTCTAATTTGTTTTCCCGCCTGCCTCGTAGGCGCGCAGAGCTTCGCTGATCACGCGCTGGAGAGGGATGTTTTTCTCGACGGCTAGTTTGCGGCAATCGTCGTATTCGGGTGCAACGTGCAGGATGCGGCCGTTCACACGGGAAATTTTGATGCGCACGTCGCCGAAAGCAGTCGCGACACTCAAGAATTCACGCGGGAGTGTGCGGCGTTGCGCGCGATAAGCGCGCGCCCCGAAGGTGGTTGTTTCGGCGAAGATGAGCGACATCAAAGCGTTGGTATCCGGTGGTTTGCACAAGACCGTTAGGAGCGTACCGGGGCGATTTTTTTTCATCTGCACGGGCGTGGTATAGACGTCGAGAGCTCCTGCGGCCAAGGCTTTTTCCAGAAAGTAGCCGTAAATTTGCGGGTTCATGTCGTCGAGGTTGGCTTCAATGACGGCAATTTCCTCGTCAAAGCCAGCGACCGTTTTTTCCGCGGCTTCGCCGATCATGATCCGCACAACATTCGGCTGACCTTCGAGATTGGCGGTGCCGGCGCCGTAGCCAATGGCGGTGACGCTCATTGGAGGCTGTGGGCCGAAAGAATCGCAAAGAGTCGCGACGATGGCAGCACCCGTAGGAGTGACGAGCTCTTTTTGCACACCGTTCGAGTACGTCGGCCTGCCCTGAAGCAAATTCGCCGTGGCCGGGGCGGGGACAGGCAAAACGCCGTGGGCCATCTTCGCAGTGCCACCGCCGACGTTCAGCGCGGAGCAGGCGAACTTTCCGACGCCGAGGGCGTGAAATCCGACACAGGCACCGACAATATCCACGATGGCATCGACGGCGCCGACTTCGTGGAAGTGAATTTTCTCGAGCGGCACGTCGTGAACTCGGGCTTCGGCTTCGCCCAATTTCGTGAAGATGGCGGCGGCGTGTTCGCGCACCTGGGGTGCAAGTTTCGATTTTTCAAGGATTTCGAGGATCGCGCTGAGTGAGCGGTGCTTCAATTGATCTTCGGTCTTGACCTTGACGAAGGTGGCGGCCATGCCGTTTTTCCAGACTTTTTCGGCAGTCAGCTCCCAGCCAGGGACCTGGAGGCCGCGGAGTTCGGCGCGGAGGTGTTCGACGTCGCACCCGGCGTCCACCAAAGCACCGAGCGTCATGTCTCCGCTAATGCCCGAAAAACAATCGAAATAAGCGAGTTTCATGGGAAAAACCGGTCCGCGGTGGGACGACACTACCTACAGGGTCTCTCCGTCGGATACAAATTGATACTATCGACGCAACGGAGGAGTGTCAAACGGCCGGGACGCTCTGCCTGTCTTTGACCCTTGTTGCCCGCATCTCCTATACTGGCGTGATTCTATTCCTGCGATTAATGCCTACTGAGGACCTGTGTATCAAACACTGACAAACCGATTGCGCGAGGCGCTGGCGGGGCACATCCGCAAAAAATATGGGGTGGAGCTAGCGATTGCGCTGGAGCGGCCTCCGAAGATCGAGATGGGGGAGGCGGCTTCGCCGCTGTGTTTTGAGCTGGCGAAGCGGTTGAAAAAGGCGCCGCGGATGATTGCGCAGGAGATTGCGAATGGCTTGGGGAAGGTAGAGGGGATTGCCCGTGTTGAAGTAGCGGGTGGGGGTTATTTGAATGCATATTTTGAGCGGGGAGAGTTCTGGCAAAGCGTAACTCGTCAGGAAAAGAAAGAAGCCCAACGCAGAGACACAGAGAACGCAGAGAAGAAGATTATTGTGGAGCATACGAGCATCAATCCGAACAAGGCGGCGCACATCGGGCACGTGAGGAACGCGGTGCTGGGCGACACGATTGTGCGGATTTTGCGGCATGCGGGGAACCGGGTGCAAATTCAGAATTACATCGACAACACGGGTGTGCAGGTGGCGGACGTGGTGATTGGATTCCTGCAGATGGAGCAGCGGTCGGCCGTGGGCGTGAAGATGCTGGCGATGGAGCCGAAGTTTGATTACTACTGCTGGGATTTGTACGCGAAGGCGACCCAATTTTTTGCGGAAGACAAGGTGCGGGCGGCAAAGTTACGCGGGGAGACACTGAGGTCGATCGAAGAAGGCAAAGGCGAAGATGCGGAAGTGGCGCAGGTGGTGGCGGACGCGATCGTCGGGTGCCACTTGCGAACGATGGCGCGGCTGGATATCGGGTATGAGTTGCTTGCACGGGAGAGCGAGATACTTCATTTGCATTTTTGGGATGCGGCGTTTGAGATGTTGAAGAAGTCGGGGGCAATTCAACTGGCGGAAAGCGGGAAGATGGCGGGTTGCTGGATTATGCCCTGGGAAGAAAAGACAGGAGCTAGCACAGAGGGCCCAGAGAAGGCGGAGAACACAGAGGAAGCAGAGAAGCTAGATGAGGACGAGCGGGAGCAGGACAAGATTATTGTGCGGTCGAATGGCACGGTGACTTACGTCGGGAAGGATATTGCGTACCAGCTCTGGAAATTTGGTTTGCTGGGGAAGGATTTCCATTACAGGAAATGGCCGAATGTGCCGGAGGGGGAAACGGTCTGGGCAACGACTTCGTTGAAGAATGATCCGGCGGCGCCGCATTTTGGGGAGCCAGCGGCCAGCGTCTACAACGTGATTGATACGCGCCAGTCCTATGTGCAAGACGTGGTCGCTGAAGGCCTCCGCCGGCTCGGACACACCGAAGCCGCACAAAAATCCATTCATCTCTCTTACGCCATGGTCGTGCTGACCCCGCGCTGCGCCTCGGAAATGGGCTTCGAGCTTTCCGCAGAAGATGCCAAGCGCCCGTTCGTCGACATGAGCGGCCGCAAGGGATTCGGCGTGAAGGCGGACGATTTGCTGGACAAACTAGAGGCCGCGACGCTGGCTGAGGTGGTGAAGCGCCACCCATCAGAGTCGAGTACGGAAGCGCCACCTGGAGGAGCGACATCTGAGCAGTGGCAAATAGCGCACGCGATCGCGGTTGGGGCCTTACGATTCTTTCTTTTGAAGTTCACGCGGAATGCAATCATCGCGTTTGACTTCAAAGATGCCCTTAGCTTTGAGGGTGAGACTGGGCCGTATTGCCAATACGCCGTGGTGCGAGCACGAAGCATTTGGCGAAAGGGCGGGGGTCGATCTCCAGACATGACCGGCGATGCCGATGTCTCAGAGGCGGCACGAATCGTTGAAATGTCGACTGGGGAGAAGGTAAAGAGGTTCTTAGAAGGTCCGGAAAATAATGATCTGTGGGAACTTTCGCTGGCGGCGGGTTCGCTCGATTACGCGGTGGATGCGGCGATTGCCACGCAGGAGCCGGCGTTCATGGCGAAGTATGCGTTTCAATTGGCGCAGGCGTTTAACAATTTTTATCACAAGCACCACATTTTGTCGGAAACGAACGAGCAGAAGCGGGCGTTTCTGTTGCGGCTGACGGAGCTGGTGGAGGCGCAGCTGGTGCAAGCGCTGGGATTGCTGGGGATTGAAGCGCCTGAAAAAATGTGAACGAGGGCCCCGATAACGTCATTCGCTCTTTCTCAGAAATTCGCGGAGACTATCGACGTTTGTGACCCACTCCACAATTCGCTCCCCTTGGAGGTTTATCCTCTTACGCTCCGGAAGGAAATCCCATGGGTGATCTGTGGAGAATGGATCGTTTGACTGATCGAAGCAAATCCCGTGGTCTTGCGTGTAAACCTTGTCCCCTTCGCGATACAACGGCCGTAACCAAACGAGGAGTGAGAACCGTGGCTCTACATAAGATAAAATCAATGCGGACACGTCCGCTCCATTAACAATCCGGGCCACAGCTAGCTTCCATCGACGCTCATACTGCTCCCGGTCCCAGGTCTTAAGATCCGCGATAAACATGTCACTGAACTCGCCTACAGCGAACTTTCCGTAGACGGCGGTGACGCCCGGTTCCACTCCGAGCACAAACTCATTTGAAAGTGTGATATCAAACATCTGTCGCGCCGCGCGAGTCAATACGACAGAATGAGATGGACGAGTGTGCGGAGGGCTACGCCGGTGGGGCCTTTGGCGAGCCAGGGCTTGGCGTCATCGTTCCAGGCAGTGCCGGCGATGTCCAGGTGAATCCAGGGGCTGTCGCCAGTGAATTCCTTGATGAACATGGCGCCGGTAATGGCGCCGCCGCCTTTGCCGCTGCTGATGTTCTGGATGTCGGCGAAGGATCCCTTAATGAAATCGCGGTAATCGTCGTCGATGGGCATCTGCCACATTTTTTCGCCCACGGCTTTCGCGCTGGCGAGAAGTTTGTCAGTGAAAGGCTGATCGGAGCCGAAGACGCCGACGTTGACGTTAGCGAGAGCGACAACGATGGCGCCGGTGAGCGTGGCAGCATCGACAAGATGCGTGGCGCCGAGCTGTTTGGCGTAATGAATGCCGTCGGCGAGGATGAGGCGGCCTTCGGCGTCGGTGTTGAGGACTTCGATGGTTTTGCCGGACATGGCGGTTTGGATGTCACCAGGCTTTTGCGCGGTGCCGCCGGGCATGTTTTCGGTGCTCGGGACGACGCAGATCACTTTGACGCTGGGCTTGAGCGCGGCGAGAGCGCGCATGACGCCGAGCATGGTTGCGCCGCCGGCCATGTCGTACTTCATTTTTTCCATGCCGTCGGCGGGCTTGATGGAGATGCCACCAGTGTCAAAGGTGACGGCTTTGCCGACGAGACCGATCACGGGTGCGCCGGGCTTGGGATTCGCGGGCGTATAAGTAACGACCATGACGCGGGGCGGCGCGGGACCACCCTGGGAGACGCTGAGAAGCGCGCCCATCTTGAGGTCAGCGATTTTCTTTTCGTCGAGGATTTCGACGGCGAGGCCGGCTTCCTTGGCCATGGCAGCGGCTTTATCGGCGAGGATGCGCGGGGTGAGCTTGTTGGAAGGTTCGTTGACGAGGTCGCGGGCAAAATTCTGCGACTCTGCAATGATGCGACCTTTGGAAAGGCCTTTGTCGCCCGCTGCACGTTCGGCATCGGAGTAGCCAGCAATCAAAACGGCTTCGATGTTCTTTTCGTTCTTCTTGTCGGTTTTGTATTTGTCGGTTTCAAAGTTGGCGGTGAGTGCGCCTTCGGCAATGGCCTGGGCGGATTCGTCGTTCGCGGCGCCCTCGCGAACCAGGTAGGCAAAGTTCTTGACGGAGCGAGACTTCAGGTAGCGAAGCGCGGCGCCGGCGACTTTGCGAAGAGTGGCGTTATTGAGTTGCTCGCGCTTCCCTGCTCCGACAAGGAGCAAACGCGCGGCCTTGAGGCCCGCGGGTGCGTGGATCAAGGTGAATTCCAAAGTCTTGCCGGTCAGTTCCCCGCCCTTGGCTAGCTTGCGGAGCAGGCCTGCAGCGGCCTGGTCGATCTCAGCAATACGGCCCTGTAAGGGATCAGTCTCTTCAAAGACGAAAGTAACGAGGGCATCGGTTTCGAGTGCCGCGAATGGCTTTGTTTCCAACGTGATCTGCATGGTGCTTTAACGCCTCCGATTGTTATACATCGATTGTTCGACTTCCCTGCGAGCTTCTTTGGTGCGTTCGTCCTGGCGACGGTCCCAGGACTTCTTGCCTTGTGCCAGGGCGATTTCGACCTTGGCGATGCCGTTCCGAAAGTAAATCTTAAGAGGTATGACGGTCAAACCCTTGGATTCGGTTCTTCCGGAAAGCTTGTCGATTTCGCGCTTATGAAGGAGCAGCTTGCGGGAACCGAGGGGCTCATGGTTCCAGGGTCCTCCGGCTAAGTACTGTGCAATGTGCGCGTTAACCAGCCAGGCACCGCTGGGCTTGAAGTCGACGTAGGCATCGCGGATGTTGGCTTTGCCCTCCCTAAGGGCCTTCACCTCGGTGCCATGGAGAACCAAGCCGGCCTCATGTTTCTCAAGAATATGGTAGTTATACGAGGCCGCACGGTTCTGAGCGACGATCTGCTCGCCGGACTTTTCGGACTTCTCTGTTTTTTTGGCAGGCTTGGCCACAACTTTCCATCATAACTGGAGTGTTAAATCTTGTCACTCTCGACACAATGCAGCCTTATTTGGGCCGAAGCGGCCAACCTAAGCATCCTTGCCGCGCCTCTAACGCGAATGATAGACTGCTCGGGCTTCGAGTCGAGGCCCTGGAGAGTGCATGCGCCGCTGGGGAAGCCTATTTTTGTGCATTGGTTTCGGACTGCTCACGGCAGGCTGCCCGAAGGGCCAACCGGATTTCACGCAAGGTAGAAAAGCGGAAACGCTGCAAGACTACGACGCCGCGTATGTCTTTTACCAAAAAGCCGTCAAGGCTGATCCCTACAACGCCGCCTACAAGATCAAGCTGAACTCGATGCGGTTCGAGGCCAGCCAGCAGCACATCAAAGTGGGTGTGGAGCTGCGTAAAAAGGGCGACTTGCAGGGGGCCGCGGCGGAATTTCAGCGAGCGCAAGTGATCGATCCGGCAAGCGCGGTGGCGGACCAGGAACTTCGCAAGACGGTCGAAATGATCGCGGAGAAAAACCGCGCGGCCGATGCGGCAGCGGAACCGGCGCCCGATCCAAACGAACAGCTATTGGCGGCGATGCCGCCGGAAATCAAGCCATTCTCGCGCGCGGCGATAAATCTGAAAATGTCCGATGACGCGAAGATTGTATTCAACACCATCGGGAAACTGGCAGGACTGACGGTGATTTTTGATCCGGACTTCCCCGCGCGGCGCATCACGGTGGAATTGAACAACGTGACGATGGAGCAGGCGCTGGAAATCGTGTCTCTGGAGAGCAAGGCTTTCGTTAAGCCGGTGACGGAAAATATTATTTTCGTGATACCGGACCAACCGCAAAAGCGCCGAGACTACGAAGAACAAATCGTCAAAACGTTTTACCTTTCAAATACGGTGCAAGCGCAGGACCTGACTGAGATTGTGACGGGGCTGCGGCAATTGCTGGATCTGAAGCGGCTGCAACAGCTCAACTCGCAGAATGCCATCATCATCCGCGACACGCCGGACAAACTGCTGCTCGCGGAGAAGATGATTCGGGACATCGATAAAGCCAAACCCGAAGTAGTAGTGCAAGTGGAAGTGCTGGAAGCGCGCACGGATCGCTTGAGGGACTTGGGTATTCTTCCCGGCACGTCCGCCACGATTGCGATCAACCCCAATAGCAGCACGACCTCCACCTCTGGCAGTACAACCACGCCGACCAACAGCGGAATTACGCTGAACCAATTGCGCCACTTGAATTCCTCCGATTACGCGGTAACATTGCCGAGCCTTACTGCAAACGCGGTCCTAAGCGATACGAATACCAGAATTATCCAGAACCCGGAGATCCGCTCGATCGATGGCCAGACCGCCAAATTAAAAATAGGCGATCGCATACCGATAGCCACCGGCAGTTTTTCGTCCGGCATCGGAATAGGCGGAGCAACCGCGGGCGGCGGCATAAGCCCGCTGGTGAATACGCAGTTCACGTACTTGGATGTCGGCGTGAACATTGACATCACGCCACGCGTGCATCCGAACCGCGACGTCAGCTTGAAATTGAAGGTGGAAATCTCCTCGCACACGGGCGACGAGTCGATCGGCGGTATTACCCAGCCGATCATCAGCCAGCGAACCATCGAACATGACATCCGATTGCGGGAAGGTGAAACCAGCGTTCTCGCGGGCTTGGTCCAGCGAACCGAGACAAAGAGTCTGAATGGCTGGCCGGGCTTGGCCAAGCTTCCGCTGCTGCATTATCTGTTCTCCGATGAAAAGAAAGACGTCCAGGAAGATGAAGTGCTGATTGTGCTGACGCCACGGATCGTTAGGATTCCGGAATGGACGAAGGCAAATCTGAGGTCGATGTATTCGGGCACGGAAACGACGGTTCAGGTGAAGCGGGAGAGCGAGATTCACGCTCCGGTGCAACAGCCTCCGGCAAAGCCAGAGCAGCCGCAACCGCCAGCGGCGAATCAAAACATGGGAACTGCGGCGCCCACGCCCGGTCCGAGCACCGCGACACCTGCGGCGGGGGCAGTGCAACCCGGCGCGGCGGCCAAGCTTCGCTTTGAGCCTCAGAACTTATCTTTGAAGGTGGGGCAAATAGCCACGATCGGAGTCGTGGTTGAGAACGCGAATGACCTGTACTCGATCCCGATGCTGTTGCAATACAACCCCGCAGTCATCAGCATCGAAGAAGTGCGGCACGGCGGATTCCTTTCCGGTGGAACGCAAGAGATTGCCATCGTGTCGCAGAATTTCAAGGATAAGGGGCAGTCGATTATTTCGGCGACGCGCAGGCCCAACACGCCGGGAGTCAGCGGCAGCGGAACACTAATCGGAATCGTCGTCAAAGGGATAGCGGCCGGTTCATCGAATCTGTCGATCGTGCAGGTGAACGCGAAAGATTCGCAGGAAAAGTTGATACCGCTGGTCACCAGCGAGGCAACGCTGCAAGTGCAACCGTAGCCGGACGGTGCGAGCGATGTTGCGCCCCATTTCAAACTACGGACGAATTGGCAGAGGAATCCAGCGGCAGCCGTTTTCCATCCAGTCGGGGATGACGCTGCTGGAGTTGATTATCGCCTGCGCCATTCTGTTGATCCTGTCATCGGCCGCACTACCCATCGCAAAGTATACGATTATCCGGCAGAAAGAATCGGAGCTTCGGCGAGATTTGCGGGAGATGAAGGACGCCATCGACCGTTACAAAGATGCGGCCGACCGGAACCAGATCCGCGTGGAAATCGGAAGCGAAGGCTATCCGCCGGACCTGGAAACCCTGGTAAAAGGAGTGCAGCTCGGCGCAAGCAGCGATAAAAAGATTCGTTTTCTGCGCAAGATTCCAGTCGACCCTATGACCGGGCGACCCGAATGGGGATTGCGTGCCGTTCAAGACGATCCTGATTCGACCAGTTGGGGCGGAAAAAACGTGTTCGATGTTTACTCGAAGTCGACGGCTACAGCGCTGGATGGAACCAAGTATTCGGATTGGTAATTGAAACGAGGAAATGCGTTGAAAACTCTGTCGTCAATTCAGACTGGCGGGCAGGCGCTGCGGAAGCGCCGAGGCGCGCCGCTGGAATCGGGATTCACGCTGATAGAGTTGATGATCGTTATTACGATCATCCTGATCCTGATCGGAATGGCCGCGCAGCGCTATGAGAAATCGGTGCAGCACGCCCGCGAAGCGACGCTGAAGCAGGACCTCTGGGTCATGCGTCAAGCGATCGACAACTACACGTTGGACAAGCAGGCCGCACCGCAATCCCTGGATGATCTAGTGCAGGCCGGCTATCTGCGCAAGGTCCCCACGGACCCTATGACGGGCGCGGCGGACTGGGTGCCGCAATATGACAGCGTGGTGCTGAGCCCGGATCAAACAAGCACGGGCATGGTGGACGTGCATTCCAATTCCACGCGAGTTTCCCCGTTCGAGAACACGCCTTACAATGAGTGGTAGCTGTTCCCTTCCCGGCAAGTGAAATTGCTAAGTCCTTTCGCGCTGGTTTGACGGAAACGAGCGCGTCCGATATAGTGGTTATGCGGGGTGGAGCAGCCTGGTAGCTCGTCGGGCTCATAACCCGAAGGTCGTCAGTTCAAATCTGACCCCCGCAACCATGGGCGCTTACGAGGAAAATCCTCTAAGCGCCCTTCTTATTTTCAGTTGCGAATTGAGCTGTAAGACTCCAGTGGCTCCATTCTACGCAGCTGAGTTGTTCCTGTTCCAGATATCAGAAACGACTGGGAACAAACCGACCAAGATTGCCCCCTCTACAGCAATTGCGGCATTGCGTTCAACTTCCGTAGAAGTGTGCGCGAAGTTGTCTGCGGTCATCTTGATCGTGGAATGTCAAAGAAACTATTGAGTCAGCCTGCGAGCTTTCCGCTTGCAGACTTAACAATGATCGCAGCCTAATCTCTCAGCCCGAGTAAGCGCACCGCTGACGTATTACTGGAGTAGGGCATCGCAGCGGCGCAGTTCTTTAACGGCGTTTTCCGGATCGCCGACCGCAAAGCCACTGGGCGTAGTTCGCGCGGGGTTTGGGATTTGTTGCCATGCACCCACGCTCTTACGATACCAATCGCGCGCTTCCCCACACCGCTGTCTCTGTCCCACCGGAGCATCCTGAGAACTAGGAGCCGCATTTTGGGATAAGTTTCCCATTTCGTGGTAGGCATCCGCGGCAACGTAGAGTGCCAGCAGGTGTGGCGGTTTGGCCAAGGCTAACGGCTCTGCAATCTTCAATGCCTTGGACAACGAAGTGACCGCATCCTCCTTGTTTCCTGTCTCTGCTAGCGCGGCTCCGACTTTCAGATAGCTCGCAGCAATGTCGGCTCGAGTGTTGGGGCTCTCCGAACCAGTCATCAGGATTTCAAGACTGGCGGCACCCTTTCGATACTCTTCGAGGGCCGCACGGACGTTTCCCTCTCCTGAGAGCACTTCTCCCTTCCAAATGTGGTCCTGCCCCAGCCAATTGGGTATATCAGTGTAAGAATGGTCGCGTGCATAGTTCTCTTCATAGACGCGAATTGACTCTCCCAGCATGGCCAATCCTTCGGCGCTCTTGCCCGTTTTCGCGAGAGCCCGGCCTACGGCGGCTGTGGCGCCCGCAACATCCAGTTGATATAAGACGTTTTTGGGATCTGCTTTTTCCATCTCTCTGAGGATTACCAAGGACCGCCGAAAGATTTCCAATGCTGCTGAAAAGTCACCGTTGATCATCAGTATGCTTCCGCGAAACCACAAAGTGACAGCTAGCTGCCTTCTGCTCCTGGCATCCGTCTGGTCCTTTGCCAGCAATTCGTAAATATCGAGGCCGGAGCGATTCACCTGGAGGGCCTCATCCCGCGAGCCCAGATTTGCTAACTCGTTTCCAAGTCTTACTCTGTTAATTGCGACGCTGATCTGAAGCTTCTTGTTCTGCGGGTCGGCTTTCCAGAGGTTTCCTATGGTCACCATAGCATTGCGCAAAGAGATGGCAGCACCGGCGAAATCTCCAGAATCGTCCTGAAAATAGGAGAGATCCTCATATTCAACGGACCGCTCCAATTGGACTTCGGGATTCGAGCCGTCCAGCTTCAGGAGCCGGTCCGAAATTGCCAATGCCTGCTCGACTTGCTCTCGCGCTCCCGGTCTCCCGCTATTGTTAAACATGGAGGACAGGATTCGATGAGCATTAGCCGCTCTGAGCTGATCACTCACATTGTTCGGATTCGCTTTGGCCACGGCCTCCGCGATGGTAAGAGCCTTTTGCAGGCTGGTGATAGCGGCCTCGGTTTGCCCCAAATTTGCATCAAGCGAGTACCCCTGGAGTTGTCCAATTCGCTGATAGCCCGCCGCAAGTTCGCGCTGCAACGAAATATCCCCAGCCGATTCTTTTGCAAGGCCATCGAGATATCGCAGAGCCCGCTCCAGTAACAGCTTCCGGGCGGGAGTCGCTCCTGGAAGGTTCTGAATGGAATCATGAATTTCAAATATCAGCGAGTTGGAGAGTTGGCGGACGTCGTTGAAGCGCCGCTGGGCGATGCGCGCCTGGCGGAGGGTCACGCCCGTGGCGCACAACAGCGCAACCGTCACCAGAGCAGCCGCGGCCACTCCTGCTTTGTGCCGCCGGATGAACTTCGACGTGCGATAGACAAACGTATCCTTCCGCGCGATCACCGGAAGATGATCGAGGTGGCGCCGGATGTCCTGAGCAAACTGTTCGACGGTGGCATAACGTCGCTGCGGCTCTTTGCGGAGCGCCATGAGGACGATGTTGTCGAGGTCGCCGCTCAAGCGCTTGCTGAGTTTCTCCGGCGACCCTTCTCGCACTGCACTGAGAGCTGAAGCATCCGTCTGCTGTTCGTCACGGTGTCCAGTTGGGATCTGCTTCCGGCTTACTGCCGTGCTGGGCTTCTCTGCCTCAAACTCACACACCGCGCGGGTAATCTCGTGAGGCGTATGCGCTGAAACATTGTAAGGGGAGCGGCCAGTAAGCAGTTCATATAAGACCACTCCTAGTGAGTAGACGTCGCTGGAGGTCGTGATCGGTTCACCCTTGACTTGTTCCGGGCTCGCGTACCCCGGTGTAAGCAAACGGACCAGACTGATCGTTTGTTCGGGCTGATTGTTGACCTCGGCCGATTCCAAAATCTTGGCAATCCCGAAATCCAGCAGCTTCGGGACTCCTTCCGCATCAACGAGGATATTGCCCGGCTTGATGTCGCGATGAATAATCAAGCGTTGATGCGCGTACTGCACCGCGGAACACATCTGTAGAAAAAGTTTCAGTCGTTCGCCCGTGGTGAGTTTGTGCACGTCGCAGTACTCGTCAATGCGCCGGCCTTGGATGAGCTCCATCACAAAATACGGCAGGCCCTCTTCGGTTGTGCCACCATCGATCAGCCGTGCGATGTTTGGGTGATCGAGGGTCGCCAGAATTTGCCGCTCGTTCTTGAAACGGTTGAGCACGAATCCCGAGTCTTGACCGGAGCGCACCAGCTTAATGGCGACTTGTTTGCGGTACTCTTCATCGGCTCGAACAGCACGATAGACTTCGCCCATTCCGCCGGCGCTGATCTCCTCCACGATCTGATAGGGGCCGAGCCGCCGTCCAATCCAAGCGTCGGCGCGCTTGGGAAGCTTAAGAGTAAGTTCCCGCAGAATGACTGAATCGCTGAGAAACTCAGGCCCGGCTTTTTGTTCCGCGACGAGCAGGCGCTCAAGGTCGTTGCGAAGGGAGGCATCATTTCCGCAGGCTTGGTCCAGATACCCGGGTCGCTTGTCCGGGTCGAGTTCCAGAGCGGTGCCGAGAAGTTCTTTAACCTGCTGCCAGCGCTCTGGCGTCATCATCTAACGGTCCTCAGGGCTCATTTGTTCATAGAGCCAGGTTCGCGCCGTGGCCCACTCGCGTCTCACCTTCGCGGGCGAAATATCCAGCACATGAGAAGAGTCTTCGATAGAAAGGCCGCCGAAAAAGCGCAGTTCAACAATGCGCGACTGTCTCTCGTCCAGTTTGGCGAGTTCGCTGAGCGCGTCGTCCAACGCAACCAGGTCGAGCTCCCTCTTTTTTGGCAGAGCCACAGACTCGTCGAGCGTCAGTGTGAGGTGGTTGCCCCCGCGCTTGGCGGCGTGCTGCTTACGCGCGTGATCGACGAGGATTCTCCTCATCAACTGCGCGGCCACCGCAAAAAAGTGCACGCGGTTCTCCCAATGCACCGAGGTACGGCCGACCAGGCGCATGTAAGCCTCATGCACCAAGGCCGTGCTTTGCAGGGTGTGATCGGGCCGCTGGCTGGCCAGGCACTGCCGTGCCACGCGCCGCAGCTCATCGTAAACCAGTGGGATTAGCGCTTCGCGGGCAGCAACGTCTCCCTCGCTCCACCGGAGGAGGAAATCCGTAACCTGGCTGGACGAGTTAGGGCGCAAAACCGTCCTTCTACGCGGGGAAACGCCCTCAGATGCCACAAAACCTATCCCGCTTTCGCCGGAAAGTCAACGCTGTGTTTGTGTTCCGTCTCGACTTTAACCCTCCACTTGTTAGCCGAGACTCGGAATTCTGAGATTTCTTTTGCTGCCGTGAGCAGGTTTGTCGCGATTTTGCGTTTAGAGGGTAGCGAGAAATTCCGGGAGGATTCCCATGACTCAGCCTCGAAGGATTCTATGGTTTTCAGTCTTTGCTGCGTTGATTTGTCTGGCTGGTGTTCCGGCGGCCCTGCGGGCGCAGACGGTGGTCGACGACGGACACGCGGTCGTCATCACTTCGTTCCCGGATGGCGCGAATGTCCTGATTGATGGCGTTGACACTGGCAAAGTCACACCAATGGAAGTACATGGCATTAAGCCGGGGCTCCATAAAATAACGGTTTCTGTTGCTTCGGCGGGTTGGAACACAGACACAAGAACCATCAATGTCCTGGATGTTGATACCGCAGGCAAACCAAGAGACACCCACCTGAGTTTCACTTTGCTGCCAGCGGTGACGCAAGGCCCTCCAGGTCCACAAGGCCCCCCAGGTCCAGCTGGCACAGACGGTGGCATAGGAGTGCCGGGAGCGACGGGACCACAGGGTTCTGCGGGGCCCCAGGGGCCTCAAGGACCTGCAGGAATCAACAACAAAGGCGTGTGGAGGAGCACGACTCCGTATAACCAGAGCGATGCTGTGTTTGATGCGGGCTCGTACTGGCTGGCGACCGCGCCAAGCACAAACTCCGAGCCATCAGCAACTAACACGAATTGGCAAATCCTGGCGGCTGGGATCAACAACCGTGGAACGTGGCAGAGCACGGCTTCTTACAACGCAAATGACGCCGTAATTGATGCAGGTTCTTTCTGGCTGGCGCTTGTGGCAAACACGAATTCGGAGCCTTCGTCTTCCAATTTCCTCTGGCAACAGTTGGCTGCCCAGGGAGCGGCGGGGCCAGCTGGTGCGCCAGGGGCTCCTGGACCGCCTGGTGCCGCAGGTGCTGCCGGACAGCAAGGACCTCAAGGCCCAGCCGGTCCTCAGGGACCCGCAGGACCAGCCGCAGCCAGTGCCTTTGGCTTCAACGGCATCGAGGAATTCACATCCTCAGGGACCTTTACAGTTCCCGCCGGAGTCTCGCTAGTGATGATCAGAATGTGGGGTGG
>Ga0209698_10001327_pt1 | contig 28527 bp, 26 predicted proteins | sample LitLauG_LLR_2012_FD_187203 | JGI IMG/M metagenome (GOLD analysis project Ga0209698, IMG submission 187203) | Freshwater sediment microbial communities from Pennsylvania, USA - Little Laurel Run_MetaG_LLR_2012 (SPAdes) (version 2) | ecosystem: Environmental > Aquatic > Freshwater > Creek >... | reverse complement strand
AGCGGTCGGGCTCAAACCAGTTACGGGCGCGAAAATGCCCGGGGGATTAAACGCGATGTCGATCGAGTATCCGGAATTGTTGGTAAAGGTGACGTTCTGGGTGGTGACCGGGAGGATGCAGCCCTCCGGGATGGCGTCCGTTGCGGTGATGCTGATGCTCTGATCTGAGGCTACAAACGGCATGACGCGTGCGGCCATGGCTGGCTCCTTTTCGAGTTGAATTTACTTACTTTCCGCTGGGCCGAAAATTGGGATCCGACAGCAAGCCTTGCAGGTCCGGAGTTTTCTTCAGGTCCCCAAGGGCATAGCCCTTTTGCAGGCTCTTATGGATGTACTGCAACGCCTGGGCCCGATCACCCAGGTCTTCGTAGGCTTCGCCGGCGAATTCTAGAACGTTGGGGTCGTCCGGCGAAAGCGCGAGCGCCGATTGTATGCGAGAAACGGCCTTTTCGCGAAGCTTTTTCTTGGCGTAGACCACCGCCAAGTAGGACTGCGCAACGGCGTCCCGCGGTGTGTCCCGAACCGCCTGCTCGAGCAAGACGGTTTCACGGTCCTGCGCTTTGCCCGCTCTCTGTTTGTCGTTGAGGCGTTCGTAGGCAAACGCCAGGTCGCTCCATACCACGTAATCCTTGTCATTCAGTTGCAGGGCCTTCTCCAGTGCATCCGCAGCTTCGGCGGATTTCTGCTGCTGGTTGTAGAGAGCTCCAAGATTGGTATAAGCGGGATAGCTGGGATCAAGGGCAAGCGATTTCCGGAGCATGTGCTCGGCCTCGGCGTAGTGCTTCTCTCCCATGTCGATATAGAGGGCGCCTAAATTGAGATAGAGGGCCGCGTTGTCGGGAGTCAGTTCGATGGCGTGACGAAACTGCGCAACCGCTTCGTCGTAGCGTTGGTGAGCATATAAGAAAGCGCCGAACGAATTGTAACCATCCCAGGAATCGGGACGAAGCGCGATGGCTCTTCTGAACGCAGTCTCCGCATCGGCCATGCGCCCCGCGCTCTCGTAAGACCTGGCGAGGCCGATGATTGCGTCCGCGTTGCGTGGGTCAAGTTGCAGGGCGCGTTGGTTCTCCTGCAAGGCGAGATCGTACTTTCCCGTATTGCCGTGGATTTTTCCCAGCGTCACGTAGACCATCGGCAAACGATCGTCCAGTTGCTGCGCTTTCTGGCAGTTCGCCAGCGCCTCCTCGATCCACCTCTTGTCTTTGTCCATCTGGTATTTCAGGCGGTAGGCTTCGCCCAGTTGGGCAAATCCCAGGGCAAAGCGAGGGTCCGCCTTCACCGCGTTGTTGAGCGCCGCGATGGCCAGGTCGAGATTTCCCGCCTTGTCGTAGCGCTGGGTGTAGCCGAGCGCCTTCAGGTACAACTCGTAGGCCCCGGCATTCACCGCACTCCCGGAAGCCCGCAGCATCTCCGGCGTCATCTCGATGTGCATCAGTTTGGCCAACCGTGTCACCGCCTCGTCTTCCAGCGACGAGAAGTCTCCCGCCCGGTCTTCCAGCGTTACGGAGCCGATCTGGCGCAGGTTCTTCGTGTTCACCAGATTCACGGTCAGGTGGATCGCCTGCCCGTCACGCCGCAGACTTCCCTCCACAGCCACCGTTGCGCCCAGTTCACGCCACGCCGACGCTGGGTCGACAATTTTTCGCCGCCGCACCTCGCTTGCCGGTACCACCCACAGCGACTGCTTGCCCGCTTCGAGGTTCGTCAGACGGCCAGCCAGGCTGTCCATCAATCCTGCGGACACTTCTTCATTCGCCGGATCGCTACCCACATTCTCAAAGGGCAGCACGGCGATGTGCTCTTCCGGGCGGCTAAACCACCCCAATAGGCGGTCGCGCACCGTCGGCAAAAACGAGAGCACCGCCGCTAGTACCACCGCGACTCCTGCACCGGCCAGCCACCGGTTCCAATTCGATGCAGGCGCAACCGCCGGGCCCCACACCGGACGCGACGCTTGCTCAATCTGCTTCCGCAATTCAGAGGCAAGCTCAGATGCGCTCAAAGCCGATTGCCGGGAGACTGGCTTGGACGATTCCCGGGCCGGACGGGACGACCCTCGACTATTGCTCTGCGCCGCTGCCGTCTCGGGCTCCAGCCGGCTGCGGACATCCTTCAGATCGGCTACCATCTCACGGCAATTCTGATAGCGCGTCGCCGGTTCTTTCGACAGCGCCCGGTAAATCACGCGCAGCAGATCGAGTGGGAGTTCGTCCATCGGCAGCGGCGGGTCGTTCAAGATGGCGTAAATTGTCGTTGCCGGCGTTTCCCGGGCAAACGGATTCTTCCCCGTCACCATTTCTGTCAGCACGATCCCCAGCGACCATATATCGGTGCGCTGGTCCACGAACTTGCCGACCGTCTGTTCCGGAGACATGTACCCGATCGTTCCCGCCGTACTGATGCTCTGCGTACTGCCCGTCGACGCCAGCCGCGCCAGACCGAAGTCGACGATTTTCGCCACGCCGCTCTGGGTCAGGATGACATTCGAAGGCTTGATGTCGCGATGCACCACCGTACCCGCATGGGCTGCCGCCAGGCCCTCCCCCATCTGGATGGCAATGTCCACCGCTTCGGTCAACGGAATCGGTCCGTGGCGCATCTTTCCGGCCAGCGATTCCCCCGCGTAATACGCCATCACGATGAAGGAGCGCCCATCGCCGGTTTCCTCCAGCCCGTGGATCACGCCGATGTTGGGATGGTCGAGCGAAGAGGCAAAGCGCGCTTCCCGCAGGAACCGCTCTTTGTCGTCGTTACTCGAAATCAAGTGCTCGGGAAGGAATTTCAGCGCGACCGTACGTTCCAGCTTCACATCGAGCGCGCGATACACCACGCCCATGCCGCCGGCTCCGGCCAGGCCAAGGATCTTGTAATTGCCGACGACATCGCCCGCGGATAATGTGCCGGTAGGGTTAGACACCGCGCATACCCCATTGGGGATCAACCCCAACTCTAGTTCCAAGCTCGCAACCATTGTCACCGTGATTGCGAATGCCGGAGTGGGGTGGATTCTGGTTCCCCGCCCCGATCATACGCTACCGCATTTTCCACCGGCAACAAAGTGGTCGTCGGAAGTCGGGAAACCGGGGCCGCACGAGCTCACCAGTCACTTGTAGTTAAAGAGGGATCAGCGAGCGCTCCCTCTGTCCCGGGTTTCACGGCATTCTAGACACCTCGGTCGAATCTTCCATGACTGATCGGCAATCCAATGGCCGAGGGAGAGACAATCTATGCCAAGAACTGTTCGTTTTTATCAGCTGGGCGGTCCAGAAGTTTTGAAGTTTGAGGAGCAGGCCTCCAGGCAGCCCGGCAAGGGAGAGGCGCGGTTACGGGTGCAGGCGGTAGGGTTGAATCGGGCGGAAGCTCTGTTCATCCGGGGCCAATACCTCGAACAGCCCAAGCTGCCGGCCGGTCTTGGCTATGAGGCAGCGGGCGTGGTGGAAGCGGTGGGCCCGGAGGTCGACAGAGACTGGGTCGGCAAATCGGTGGCGACGATTCCAGCTTTTTCCATGAACGAATACCCAATGCTTGGCGAAGAAGTAGTCGCTCCGGCCGCAGCTCTGGGCGAGTATCCTGCCAACCTGTCACCCACGGAAGGCGCGGCGGTTTGGATGCAGTATCTAACGGCTTATGGCGCGTTGATTGCCATTGCGCATCTGGCGAAAGGCGATTTCGTGGTAATTCCGGCCGCGTCGAGCAGTGTTGGCATTGCCGCAACGGAGATCGCGAAGGCACAGGGCGCGGTTTCAATTGCAACCACGCGCAAGAGCAATAAGAAAGCAGAGTTGCTTTCTTTGGGTGCGGACCACGTGATTGCCACCGAGGAAGAGGACTTCGTGGCGCGTGTGAAGGAGATCACCGGGGGCAAGGGCGCGCGAGTGATCTTCGATCCGGTCGCCGGGCCATTTCTGGAAAAACTGGCGGAGGCGGCGGCGCCTGGCGGGATCATCTTTCAGTATGGTGTCCTCTCCATGCGCCCCACACCCTTTCCGCTGTTCGCCGCGCTTGGCAAAGGACTCAGCATTCGCGGCTATACCTTGATGGAGATCACGGGCAATCCGGAAAAACGCGCAGCCGCAAAGCTCTATGTCTACGACCGGTTGAAGGATGGACGGTTCCATCCGAAGATCGCAAAGACGTTCCCCTTCGCGCAGACAGTGGAGGCCTACAAATACCTCGAGTCGAACGCGCAGGTAGGGAAAGTTGTGATTACGGTTCCGTGATGCACACGGCGTTATGAAGCAAACCTGCGCCGCACACTCTTCCAGACCATCCGCGCCGGAAGGAACAGGATTGCGCCCCACAGCAACAGACTCGGCCCCGTCGAAAGCACAAATAGGACCAGGCTCACCACTCCGTCCACTATGCTGCGATAGCCCTCGACGGCTGCATTGCTGAGGCGCGTCGAGGTCGATGGCGGTACGACCTGCAACTCGGCTTTATAGTCCTCGGTGATGGTGGCATTTAAGGAGGCGAAGCTCACCTGGTTTGCCATGTTCTTTCGTTCCGCTTCCATCTGTTCGACTTGGCCGCGCACCCGGTCGAGTTCCTGCTCCACTTCGAGAACATCCGACAACTTGCCGGTGCGGTTGCGCAGCAGGTCGGTCAGCCGCTGCTCTGTGTTGCGGGCATTGCTGAGCCGCGCCTGCAGATCGACATACTGTGAGGTCACATCCTGCCCGCTCTGCGACTCGGACTCGACGCGTCCCAGCGTCTTGACTTCGGCCAGCGTAGTGTCGAGTTGATCCGCGGGCACGCGCAACGTGGCAGTCAGAGTGCGCCCGCTGCCCGTCGTGTCGTTGGCCCGCAGTTCTCCGACGTATCCGCGATGCCGCTTGAGAATCGTTTCAAGCTGACCCCGCGCTTTGTCGAACTCCTTGGTGATCACGCTCAGTTCGGCGGTGCGGATGATCATGGGACCATGGCTGACCGCCGCATTGTGGTCGGTGCTGAGCGCTGCATCGCCATCCGTTTGCGATTCCAGGCTGGCCGCCATCTCGGTTCTCTGTTCCCGCGTGCGCCTTTGGGCCGCCGCTTCGGAATAACTGGATTGCGCTTGGAAAGACTTCTTCGCGCTGACGGGCCCTGCCGCCGGAGGCGTAGAAGGAGCCGCGGGCGCAGAGGATACTACGCCATGCGACACTCCGTCACCCAGCCCCAACGGCAGCGGCCCTATGTCCTTGTCCGCAACGACGTACTGCGTTAGACGATCTCCGCGCCGACACAAGGGGATGGTGGCCATAACCAGTAAGACGGCCGCCAAACCTCCGGCCCAGGCAAATGTTCTCCAGCGCCGGCCCAAAATCTCACGCCATCTAATTCGCGCGGGAACAATCCTTCGCGACGTCCCCTGGTGCCCCCGAAGCGCCATAGCGATGGCCGTTGGCATAGCCGGCTCCGGCGCCTCAACTTTCCACGCGCGCAGATCTTGCGATAGATCCCGCAACTCGGCCACATGGCGCTGGCACTCCGCGCAATCACTCAGGTGGGCCGCAGCGGCGCTGGCGCGAGCCGCAGTGAGTTCGCCATCCAGGTAGGCCATCAATTCTTCGGGTTCAATCGGATGCATGATCTTGTTCATATGGCCTCCCCTTCCGCCCGTGTCAGTTTCATGCTCTCCGCCACTTCGCCCGCCGCAGCGTCGCTGGATTTTCGCTCCGGCTCCAGATATCCCCTCAGCGCCATCCGCGACCGAAACAGCCGCGAGCGCACCGTGTTCACCGGCAGCTTCAACAATTCCGCAATCTCCGCATAGCTGAGCTGTTCATATTCGCGGAGCATAAGAACCTCCCGCTCCGAGTCATCCAGTCTTTCCAGAGCCTGGCGGATCCATAGCACCGCATCGGGAGCCTCGTGGCTTGCCGGTTCCAGCGCAACCTCCCCCGGCGGCGAGTCGCGGTATCGTTTGCGCCGCTCCGCCGCCAGCAGGTCCATGGCGATGCCGTAAAGATAGGTACGGACTAAAGCTCGTGGCTCATAGCGCTCCGATGCCCGTATGACCGCCAGAAAGGTTTCCTGGGTGAGGTCGTCGGCGCGTTGGTCGCCGTCTAGCCGCCGCCGGAAAAAGCCGTAAAGCGGCCCGCGATAGCGCGCGAACAACTCCTCAAACGCCTCTTGCGAGCCACTCTGGAACTCGGTCATCAAGGCTTCGTCGCTGATCATCATCTCCACCGGCGCCGCCGGACGACGCCACATCTCTATCAACTCGCGGTTCTCGAAGTCTCTTTCATACCCTGTAATGTCGCAACCCGCCCGAAAGTTCCCAACCATTGAAAGAACTTCCCTCCCTGCCTGAGAGCATCCACTGAAGCAAGGATTTCCACCGAACCGCCCAACCTTTGTTTACCGGCTCAACGCTAAAGCTTTCCTTTTCTTTTACTTGCGTCAATCCGCCCGGCATTCAACGGCGCCCTTGTGATCCGCCCGCCCCCACCGTATAGTTATAGGTTATCGAAGTAAATCTAAACTCATGGGAACGCCAATTATGGAAACTAAGGCATTTTTGTCTCTACTCGAAGAACGCATTCATCCCTACGACTTGCTCTGCCATCCCTTTTACAAGGCCTGGTCGGCGGGGGAACTGACCCGCGACGACCTGCGCGAATACGCTGAAGGGTACTACCCTCACGTGGAAGCTTTCCCCGGTTATCTGGCGCAGCTTGGCGTCCGGCTGGAAGAGGGCGAACTGCGCCGCGCCGTTCTGGCCAACATGACCGACGAGAAGGGCGGTGAGGATTCGTTTGGCGAGCCGGAACGTTCGCACTCCGAACTCTGGCTCGACTTTGTCCAAGGCGTGGGCGGACGCCGCATTGCGAAGCGGCGGCCGGTGGGCGAAGTCCGCAAGCTCATCGCCTGGTTCCACCGTGTCGCCGGTGAAGGAACGCCTGAAGAAGCCCTGGCTGCTTTCTATGCCTACGAATCGCAAGTACCGCGAGTGGCGCAGGAAAAAGATCGCGTCCTGCGCGAACTCTACGGTGCCGATGAGAAGACCCGCAATTATTTCACTCTGCACGCGCTCGCCGACGTCCACCACGCGAATGTGTGGCGCAATCAACTCGAGAAGCGGGTCAAGGCTAATCCGGAGACGGCCGAAAAAGCATTGGTGGCCGCCGAGAATGCCGCCAAGGGACTCTGGCGCGTATTGGATGGCTTTGAGGCGCGGCGGACGGAGGCTGTCGCAGCGTAGGTTTGGAAATTCGCTTTCGTATTAGGGCATCGCTTTAGCGATGCCTAGGTTCTCGAAATCCGACGCCCCCCTTTAGGGGCGGTTTTCTGCTGCGATCCGCTTCTTGCTGCCATCCCTTGTCAACGAAGAATGGCCCGGCATATTCCCATCGGCGTGCGCGGCGAAGCGGCTGAAACCGTCGAACTAAGGCACACGCTCGCCGCCCATCATCCGGAGTTGCCCCCGGTCTATTCGACTCCAGACATGATTCGCCTGATGGAAACCGCCAGTTTCCACGCGCTACAGCCATTCTGCGATGAGGGAGAAATCACGGTGGGCATCTCCATCCACGTCGAACACCGCGCTGCCAGCGGGATGGGCATGCGCATTCACGCCGAAGCGCAACTGGAGTCGTTTGACGGCCGCTTCTATATCATGCGTGTCCGCGCCGACGACGGCTCCCAAGAGATTGGAAGCGGCACGGTTGGACGGGCCGTCGTCCACGTCCCCAGCTTCCTACAGCGCATGCGCGAAAAGGCCCGCGGCGGCTGATGTCTCTCCTCAGCCATTGACCAGATTCATCATGTGTTCCGGATAGCGCAATCCCGCAGCCGCGCCGGAGGGAAAGACCTCGTTCAGAGCGCGAAGATCTTTTGGGGTTAATTCCAAATCCACCGCCGCCGCGTTCTCCTCGAGATACTTGCGCCGCTTCGTGCCCGGGATGGGCACAATGTCGTTCCCTTGCGCGAGCACCCAGGCGAGCGCCAGTTGTGATGGCAGACATTGTTTCTTGCGCGCAATCTCTTCAACTTTTTTCACGAGATCCAGGTTCTTCTGAAAGTTTTCTCCCTGAAAACGCGGCGAGAAGCGGCGATAATCGTCGGCGGCCAAGTCTTCGAACTTCTTGAATTGGCCGGTAAGGAAACCTCGTCCGAGCGGACTGTAGGCGACAAAGCCGATGCCCAGTTCGCGGCAGGCAGCCAGGATTTGATCCTCCGGATCGCGCGTCCAAAGGGAATATTCAGTCTGCAGCGCCGCGATGGGATGCACCTTCACAGCGCGCCGCAAAGTGCCGGCGCTGGCTTCGGACAATCCAATATGGCGAATCTTGCCTGCCTTGACCAATTCCGCCAGCGCGCCCACCGTTTCCTCAATAGGTGTGTCCGGATCGACTCGATGCTGATAGTAGAGGTCGATGTAGTCGACGCCCAATCGCCGCAAACTTGCGTCGCAGGCCTTTTCAACGTAATCCGGCTTGCCGTTGACGCTGCGGACATTGGGATTGTTCGGATCGCGGACGATGCCGAACTTTGTGGCCAGGACGACCTGGTCGCGCTTTCCCTTCACGCCATGACCAAGGATCGCGCGGCCGACGAGTTCTTCGTTTTTGTGCGGCCCGTAGACATCGGCGGTGTCGAGGAAATTGATGCCGAGTTCAAGCGCTCGATGAATGGTGGCGATCGATTCGGCGTCGTCGCGCCCCGAGTAAAACTCCGACATGCCCATGCAGCCCAGGCCAAGGGCGGAAACTTTGAGGCCGGAACGTCCAAGAGTGCGAGTTTTCATTCCAGGATTCCTTTCACAGAAACAAGAAGTGCGCCAAATTCTGAAAAACCAAATGCTTCGCAACTCACGTGTATAGATGCGACAGCCGCCGAGGAAGGTTCCGGCGGCCCGGAAGCGTTCCGCGAAATTGCGACTCTTTCCCTTGCCCCGGCATCTTGCAGAGGAGAAATATTTCGCCCGCAGCTATGAATCGACCGCCGCTTTGGTTTGAACGGAAGTTTGACTTCACGTTTCCAGTGGAGCAGTATCCCAACCTGTGTGTCCGTTTGCGAGGCACGCCGGCCCGGCTGGAAGAAATCGTCCGGGGCGTCGATCGCGACGTCCTGGTGAGGAAGCCGCCCGCAGAAAGGGAAAAGTGGTCGGCCCAGGAACACGCCGGCCACCTGCTGGACCTCGAACCTCTATGGATGGCGCGGGTCAAAGATTACCTGAGACACGGCCTGACGGAAGCATCCCAGCTTACCGTTGCCGACCTCAGCAATCAGAAGACCTTCGAAGCGCAGCACAACCAGCGCCCGATCGATGAGATCCTGGCCGAATTCCGAAGCGCCCGCTCGCAACTGGTGAGCACAGTAGAACAGATCGACCCGGCAATCTTCGCTCGCTCCATTCCCCATCCCCGGCTGAAAACACCCATGCGCCTGGTGGACCATCTTTACTTTGTGGCCGAGCACGATGACCATCATCTCGCCCACTTCTGGGAACGAATAACCGCAAGCTGAGCGATGCTAATCAAGAAGTGACTCGGATTAAGGGCTTTGTGGGCGGCATCACGTAGCCGATTTCGACCGCGGGAACTCCGGCATTCTGCAGCGCCTGTTCGAGCAAGCCGGCATCTTCGGCGCCCACCGAAATCAACAACCCACCCGCGGTCTGCGGGTCGAACAGAAGCGTGCGGACGTCGGCGGGAACCGACTCATCATAGCCGACGATGCATTCAGCAAAGTCGCGATTCGCTTTAAGCCCGCCGGGAATATAGCCCGCGCGAATGCAATCGAGAGCGCCTTCGAGCACGGGGATTTTGGCGGACTGGAAAACGAGGCTGACGTCGGAGGCAAGCGCCATTTCGCGAGCATGGCCGATCAAACCGAACCCCGTGACGTCGGTGAGGGCGTGGACGGCAGAGGTTGGCCCACCGGTGATCACCTCGGCCGCCACTTTGTTCAGAGTGGTCATCGACCTTATAGCGGCGTCAATCCACTCCTGCTTGGCCACGCCTTTTTTGATCGCCGTCGAGATTACTCCAGTGCCCAGCGCCTTGGTGAACAGTAAGCGGTCGCCGGGGCGCGCGCCTTGATTGGCCAGCACGCGCTGCGGATGAATCACTCCCGTGACCGAGTATCCGAATTTCGTTTCTTCGTCGCGGATGCTGTGGCCGCCCACCACCGTGCATCCGGCCTCGATCATCTTCGACAAGCCGCCGGCCAGAATGCGCTCCAGAATTTCGAGATCGCCTTTCTCCGGAAAACAGACAAGCGCCAGCGAAGTCAGCGGCTTTCCCCCCATGGCATAAACATCGCTGAGCGCGTTGGTCGCGGCGATCTGGCCAAAGGTGTAAGGATCGTCCACGATGGGCGTAAAAAAATCCACCGTCTGCACGAGCGCTGTTTCGGGCGTGAGCAGATACACGCCGGCGTCGTCGGCTTGATCGAAGCCGACCAGCACATTCGGGTCCTGTTGCCGGGCTAATTTCCCAAGCACCGTGTCCAGCGCCGCCGGACTCAGCTTGGACGCTCAACCCGCGGCTTTAACGGACTCGGTGAGGCGGAATGGTTTCACGTCAGGCACGAGGAGATTCTAACGGAGCGGAAGGGTTGCCGTCCGTTCTGCCGCTAGCCAAGGCTCATTTGTGGAGCTCAATGGCGATGACATAGGCTGGCGCCGCCTTAGTGGATGATTCAACATACTCGACCTTTGCCGACATACCCTCGATATCTTTGCAGGGATTGATACCACCCTTGGGCGTGAATCCGAGAGCGCTGAACTCAATCTTGTAGTAGTTGCCGCTATGCAGAGCCATCGTCTTCCCCTTGCTGGAGACTGCGAGGTCGATGCCAGGAGTATGGCATTGCACGCTCTGCAGAGTGCCGACCAGGAATCGATGCGGCCCCTTCGGAAGCTCTTCCCCTGGCGGGGCAATCGTCTGAGGGTTGGCTTGCAGTTCCTCCGCCGTGCGCCGATCTTGTTCCGTCTGACGTTCTCGCGCGGTCGCGTACTCCTCGGCGTGCATGAGCAGGTTCTGGACCATGGCCGTCTCCTCCGGAGACTTGGCCACCCGCAAAGCGCCGCGGAGCACGGCCACTGCGTCTTTGACACGCTCCATCGCCATCAGTACATTGGCGCCGGTCACACGGTAGCCGACATTGCCGGGATCCAACTCTGTTGCTCTGAGCGCCATCATGTGCGCCTCGTCGAGATTTCGATGTCGCATGCCCTCGAAGGCGGCCAAACCGGCAAAAGCCGGGGCAAACGACGGATTCAGTTTGATGGCGGCACGCAGACTGCTCTCCACTTGCGCGTCATCGCCTCCGCCGGCCCCGGCGTTCATCGAGATCGCAGCAAAATAGTAGTGGGCAATGTAGCTCTGCGAGTCAAGATTCACCGCCTGTTCATACCACTTGCGCGCATCTTCCATGTGCCCGGCATGAAACTCCAGGAATCCCATGGTTTCATGCGCCGAAACGTTCTTTGGATCTTCTTGCAGCACACGGTCCAGCAGCGGCCTGGCATCGGCAATCCGCTCGTCGTACGCCAAAAAATCCGCGCGTACCGCATCGGCCTGGGTTGCGGTCAGGACCTGCGTCTTGAATGCCGCGTCGTCCACGTCGGTCGAAGCCGCCAGTTTGAAATAGTTGAAGCTTCCCTGGCGAATGTAGCCTTCCAGATTCGATTGCAGTTGCTTGAGATCGCCGAATGCGCGGGTGGCGGCGGTAACTGGATCCACCTTCTTCACCAGCAGTTCCGCATAGTCGGTCAAGCGCTGCGTTTTTTCCAGATGGTCCTTTATGTACATGTAGTGGGTCAGCGCCCACGACTCGGCATAAAAGATGGAGCCCTTGTTTTCCTCGTGGTAGTAGGGCGAGTTAGTGTCGACGGTGAACAGGGCGGCCAGAGGCAGCAGCCGGCTCTCGCGCAGCAACATCAGATTCCCCGGACTCGCCTGGCCAACCGCGACCTCCTTTTCGTGGATATCGGTGTTCTGATAAAACTCCGCCAACCCTTCATTCAGCCACAAGGGCAGCCATTCTGCCGACTTACTAAGAAGCAGGTGCGTGTACTCGTGATAGACCACCGAGTATGGGTGTTCGCCCTCGGCATCCACCCGCATAAGAACATAGTTCTTGTCGGGCGCCCGCAGAAAAAGCCCACCCAACTTGAGCTGCCCTTTCGCCAGATAAGCTTGCGGCTCAAGAGTGCGGAAGTCTTTCTCGTCTTTGATGGCGAGCACGATGATGGGCGAACCGCTATCGATGGACAGGTGCGGAAACGCTACATGAAAAACCGAGCGCATGCGCTCAAAATGGTCCGCGATGCGCCGCCCCGTCTTCTCGTTGGCATTCGTGACCACGGTGAAATGCGGGGTGCGGACCTCCAACCAGTTCTCGGGCTTAGCGCGTGCCGGAACCGGTGCAGCGGCGAGCAGGGACACGAGCAAACCAATACGTTGCCACATAGCTAGACACTGCAGACGTAACCGAGCCATTAGAGATATAACGAAGAGCACGGCTAGTCAAATGAATTCTACGCCCCAACTTAGTTCGGGCTCTTACTTCACCGTAACCTGCGTGATCTCCAGATCGGGGTAGGCGTGGTTCCACTGCGCGGAAATGTTTTCAAACGTCAGGCGGAAAGGTTTGCTCTGTCCGGGCGCGAGGGGTGAAAGGTTGAAATCGACGGCTTCGTCGTAAGGTCCGCCGGTACGCAGCACGCGCAGCGGAAGTTCTTCGCGCTGCGCCGTCTGGCCCATGTCGTCCTTGAACGTGACCTGCACCACCGCGTGGATGACTGTCTTATCGCCGGCATTGGTGATGACGCCATCGATATAGCTGACAGTTGCGCCTACAAAGTTCTGCGCCGCGCTGGTCTTCATGTCCGAGAATTTCAGGCTCGCGGCATAGGCTGGAGGCGCCGCCGGCTTCTTCTCTTCGGCTCGGAAAATCAGCGCCAGCAAGCCGACCACAATTCCGACGACGGCGATCCCGATAAGAATCGGACGCAGGCTGGACTCCTGCCGCTCTGTCGTAGGATTGGCGCTCGGCAGGATCAGGCTGCCCATGGCCGGATTGTACTACCACCCAACACGTGGTTGTCCCTACGCTAGCGTTTGCCCTCGCCGGAAGACGATGCCGGCGTAGCACTCCCCGATCGCCGCGCATCAGCCACCCGGTAGTTGCTGTATTCAATCGTCAGCGTGGCGCGCCCGCCCAGGCGGATGTAACTCACCGACTCGTTGCGCCGTGGCAGCCAGAAGTTCTCCACCTTCATGTACTCGTGATGAATTTCGCTCTTCTTTGTCCAGAAGGAAGGATTCTGGGCCGGCTCGGCGTCAATACGTGTCACGGCAAAATCCGTTCCATCGACCCACACTTTGCCGCGATAGAGGTACTTGCTTCTCGCTTTCGGAGAGACAGCAAGCACATATTCGCTGCCTTTGTCGGTGGACTCGTAGCCGACCAGCGCTATGTCATAGTTGTTGCGGTTGAGCAGCGTGCGGGCATGCATTTCCGGCTCTGCCGCTTCTTTTTCGCTTTCCAGCAACCGTTTGAACACGCGCTCGATGATCAGCTTCGATCCGGTTTGCGCGAGGACTTTAAAACTCTTGCTGGAAGGACTGTCATAGGTCGCCGCCACGGTCATTTCAGCCTCGCGATCGCTCGGGAATCCGCGATAGTAAAGGCGATAAACGCGCGTAGCTTCGTAGTGACGCAACGCCTGCGCCCGCTCTTCATCTTGGTGGACGAGATTGTTAATGACCTGATCGACGGAGAGCGGCGCAGTCGTGATGGAAGGCGGGAGCGGGCTGGAATCGACGGCGGCCACTCGGGCGCATGACAGGGCGAAAGTCAGCACCGTGAAGAGTCTGATCGTACTCCGAAGCGTAAGCTGCATCGAACTCGAAACCGCGAGCATGCCTTACCGATCCATTATTTACCGATCATAGTGCAGCAGCGAGAACACGTCGTACCTCGCCAGTTTCTCGCGGCCTTTCAGGAAATCGAGTTCGACCGCAAACGCCAATCCGGCAATGTGCGCGCCCAATCCGCTGGCCAAGTCCGCTGTGGCGACCGCTGTTCCACCGGTGGCCAGCAGGTCGTCCACGATCAGAACGCGCTGGCCTTTTTTGATGGCATCTTTGTGGACTTCCAGCGCGTTGCTGCCATATTCGAGTTCATAGCTGATCTTCACCGTTTCGGCAGGCAGCTTGCCCGGCTTGCGGACCGGGACGAATCCCGCGTTCAGCCGGTAGGCGAGCGCTGGTCCGAAGATAAATCCGCGCGCTTCGATGCCAAGCACCACGTCAATTTCTTTTTCTTTCCCAATGTAGTTTTCCGAGAGCGCGTCGATCAGGCGCGCGAAGCCGAGTTTGTCCTTGAGCAGCGTAGTGATGTCATAGAACAGGATGCCCTGTTTCGGAAAGTCAGGCACTTCCCGGATAAGTTTCTTCAACATCTCGCGATCTACTGGTTGGGTCGGCATCTTGGTCTGCATTGAAAGGTCAAGCTCCTCGAACCTGAAATGAATGGAGTCCCGAGTTAAGTCCAGCGTCCGGCTCGGCGTCGAATTCCTCTACGTCATCCACTCGCGCCGCTCGCGGCCCTTCTTGCAGACGCGACCGCAGTCCGGCCAACTGTTCGCGCGTTCCCATGGCCAGCACCTCGACGCTGCCATCGTGATTGTTGCGGACCCATCCGGCAATCTGCAGGATGTGCGCCTCGCGCTCGACAAACCAACGGAAGCCGACGCCCTGCACACGTCCACGCACCAGGAATCGGCGGGCTTGAGCGCGAGATGGACCGCTTGTGGAAGCCATGGTTCGATTTTCGATTGAAGAGGTCAGATTGCAGAGGTGAAAACCAGGTTCTGACCTCCGCAATCTGACCTCTAACCTCTGACCTATTGCGCCCGCGACAGATAAGTCCCCTCCGCCGTGTCCACTTTGATCTTCTCGCCTTCGTTGATGAACGGTGGCACCTGGACGATGAGCCCGGTTTCGGTCTTCGCCGGCTTGGTCACGCTCGATGCGGTTGCGCTCTTCAGGCCGGGCTCGACTTCCATCACGGTCAACACCACCGTCTGCGGCAACTCGATGCCGACCGCTTTGCCATCGAAAAACTCGACCTTGATCTGCAGGTTGGGCGTCAGGTACTCCACCGCATCCCCCAGAATGTCGCGAGTCAGGTGGGTCTGCTCGTAGTTTTCCGTATTCATGAAGTAGTAGTCGTCGCCGTCGCTGTAGAGAAACTCCATGTTCTCCTCGTCCACGTTGACCTTCTCAATGGGATCGGGCGAGCGAAAACGGTGCTCGAACATGGCGCCGGTACGCAGGTTGCGGAGCTTCGCCTGGATGAAGGCGCGCAGGTTCCCCGGCGTGCGGTGCTCGACACTGAAGACGGAATGCAAGTCATTGTTGTGCTTGATGATCATGCCGGGGCGGAGTTGGGTTGCTGGAATCGACATTGCTGGTTTGCATCTCCTTACTCTGCTAGGAATTCTAGGCGGCGGGGCAGGTCAACAAGGCTTCCGCCGCACTTGGAACCAACAGCTCATTTTACACAGGCACAGAGTATTGTGGGAGCTGCGCCGTTCACCGATTTCGAGCATGTCCTTACGCGCTAGAGCGGCCCGGTCGTTCTGGGACTAAAATGTAGAGACGGGGCTCGCCCCGTCTGGCAGTATGAGCATGAACGATCGGGAGGTTCCCTTATGCGCATTGGAAAATACGAGAGTTCTGACGGCACGGCCGGCACCGCAATCTCATTCTTGCTGATCGGGCTTGGGGTTGGTGCGGCTCTAGGCCTGTTGCTCGCTCCGAAAACCGGGCGGCAACTGCGGAAAGACCTGCGGCGGTCTTATGACGACGCACTGGAAACTGCCTCCGAGTGGACCGACCAGGCGAAAGACCGTTTCGAGGATGCGGTCGAAAAAGGCGGCGACTTCGCCGACGACTTGCGTGCCAAGACCAAGCCTCTGAGCGATTTACTGCGGCGGTCGTAGATTACGGCTGGTGGTTGGCCGTTCGTCGCTAGTCGTTGGGAAAGTCTTGATCCTACGGTTCGGGTTGCGTTTCGTCTTCGAGCCTGCGTTTCTTCTTGCGCACACTGCGGATGACCACGCCCACCGAAAAGCGGAAGTTATCCTGCTTCTGTTTTCCGACAGATCGAAACGAGGTGCCGGTCTGGAAGTAATCGGCCTTGAAGCGCAAGGCGAAGCGTTCATTGATTTTCCGGTCCAGGCCGCCGCCTGCTATCACGGCCCGGCCCGTTCCGATCGCCGTGACGGAAGGGCCAGACGGGAACTTCTCCACGCCTCGTGTGCCCTGATGCCCGTACATCAGTTCGCCAAACGGCGTCCAGCCTTCATACTTGCGCCGTGCAAATTGCGCACCGAACAGGAAGTTGTACTCTCGGGTCGTCACATCGAAGGTGGAACCTAGGGCACAGTTGGGCTGGCAAGGCGGTATCTGAAATGGCTTCGGCACATCCACCGGAATCTTAGATGTTCCATAGTATTGCCCGCCTTCCACCAGGAACCCCAGCCAGCTGGCCGCGTTCACCCCGAGAGAAGCGTCCCAGCCCGGCAAGCCCGCCCAGTGTCCGGCATTGAAAAGACCGGCCTCGGCATACGAGCCTCCGCCAAACAGTTCGAATCGCGGATACGGGTGCACGGCTGCCGGGTTGACCTTCGGAGGAGTCGGAACCTCAGCCGGCTCCGGGGCGGGCGTCTGAGTCGGCGCTGGGTTTTGTGCTGGCGCTGGCGTTGGAGCCTGCGCCCATGACATCACGCACAGCGCAGCCACGCCCGCCAAAACACCCAGGTATTTCCTCACGATTCCTCCTAAAAGATATCCATAGAGACGCGGCTTGCCGCATCTCCGTTCGCGGCGGGAGACGGGGCAAGCCCCGTCTCTACATGGTCGCGGGCTTTCCGAAAACGGTATTGTAGTGAAGCCGAATGTCCCCGCATGTCCCCTGCTCCGGCGAATAGACCACGCAGGTATCAAAAGGTCGCGAATAGACGTGCAGGGTTACGGCGCGCTGTTCGGCTTCCCGTGGATTCACCACCCGGTGCACCGGCTCCTGCGGATCGACCGCGCACGGATTGGCCACCGTCAACTCCACCGTGTTAGATGCCAGCAAACGGCATGTGCCCGCCTCGAGATCCTGAAATTCAACCCGAAAATTTTCGACCAGCAGCCTGCCCACCGGGGCCGCCATCCAGCAATTCTGGTCGCGATGGTTGTGCACCGAACTGCCCTGCCCAACTTCCCAGCAAACTGCCACCAGTTCGTAGAGTTCGGTTTTGTCGATCAGGTTGCGCGTGTAGTGCTGCCGGTCCCAGCTCAAATAGGGACCAAGACTGGCTTCCGCAACCGGCATCTTCGAAAGCAACGAGCGTATCTCCTCCGTTGCATCGAAGGCCGATGCGGTCAGCGCGCGAAGGCTCCTGACCAATTCGTCTATCGGGACTCGCGATGGTGGCGCCTGTTCAGTCATAGATGTGTTCGACAAACTATTGAGTATACCGTGCCCCGTACTGGTTGATCGTGTGCAGTGGCTTGATAGTGTGGAGCGGGCGCCCTCGCCCGCGGCCTTTGACTTCGGTGGTTTCGATACAATCGAAAGCGGCCAGAGAACCCATAAGAGAATCCATGGAAACGAAACTGACAGAAGCCGAAGTCCGCGTCCTGGGCTCGCTGATCGAAAAGGACATCACTACGCCGGAGTACTATCCGCTGTCGCTGAACGCGCTGGTGAACGCCTGCAACCAGAAGACGAATCGCGATCCGGTGATGCAGTTGGGCGAAGACTCGGTGCGCGACGCTTTGGAGGGCCTGCAGCAGCAGCGCATGGCTGGTCCGGCCCGGGGCGCCGACAGTCGAGTTACCAAGTACGAGCAGCGCTTGCAGGAGGTGTTTAATTTCACGCGTCCGGAAATCGCAGTGCTGTGCGTCCTGCTGTTGCGCGGCCCGCAGACCCCGGGCGAACTGCGTGGACGCGCCGAGCGTATGTTTCATTTCGAAGCGCTCGACGATGTGCAATCGGCATTGCAGAAATTGATGCAGCGGGACCCTCCGCTGGCCAAGGTCCTCCCCCGGCAGCCGGGGACCAAAGAATCCCGATATGCACATCTCTTTGCCGGCGATGTGGTGGAACTGGAAGCCTCTGCGCATTCCAGCGCCGCGGTGGAGCGCATTCCGGCAGACGGGGAACGCATAGCGCGGCTGGAAGAAGACGTGGCGGAATTGCGGCGAGAACTGGGTGAAGTGAAGGATCAGTTGGAGAGATTTCGTAGGCAGTTTGAGTGAATATCACCGCCGAGACGCCGAGAAGACCCGAACCTGAATTCTAGTCCTGCCTTTCTCGGCGTCTCGGCCGTAAATGGTCTTCTACAACACCCGTTCCTGCGTATAGCCCGCGGCGCCCAGCGCCGAGATGATCTCGGCAATATGATCGGGCCCGCGAGTTTCCATCGTGATTTCAATCGCAGTCTCACCCAGGCCCACGCCGTGGTAGGCGCGGTCGTAGTCCGTTTCAACAATATTGGCGCGATGCTGCGCCAATATGGACGTAAGGCGATTGAGCGCGCCGGGATAGTCGGGCAGGTGGACGCGCAGACGCACCAGGCGGCCGTCTTTAACGAGTCCGCGCTCGATGATGCGCGACAGTAGCGTAACGTCGATGTTTCCCCCGCACACCAGCACGGCAACTTTCTTTCCGACCAGCGGCAGCTTGCGGTTCACCAGCGCCGCCAGCGCCGCTGCCCCCGCGCCTTCCGCCAGAGTTTTTTCGCGTTCCAGCAGCAGAAGAATGGCGTTGGCGATTTCCTCCTCTTCGACGGTAACAATGTCGTCCACGTACTTCTGCACCAGCGGCAAAGTGCGGTCGCCGGCGCGCCGCACGGCAATCCCATCGGCAATGGTCGAGGCCGCCACCAGCGTCACCGGCTTGCCTTCGGCGACCGCAACTTTCATCGACGGCAGCCGCGAGGGCTGCACCCCGAACACTTGAATCTTAGGATTCGACTCCTTCAAAGCGCAGGCAATGCCGCCAATCAAACCTCCGCCGCCAATCGGAACCACCACAGCTTCAAGGTCGGGATGTTGCTGGATAAGCTCCAGCCCAATCGTGCCTTGTCCGGCGATGACGGCGTCGTCATCGAAGGCATGCACAAAGGTGAGGCGCTCGGCCTGGCTGCGGCGCACCGATTCTTCGAAAGCTTCGTCGTAGTTAGCGCCGTGCAAAACCACATCGGCGCCATAGCCGCGCGTCGCCGAAACCTTGATCAGCGGCGTGGTCAGCGGCATGCAGATCTGGGCCCGAATGCCAAGCTTGCCGGCGTGATAGGCCACGCCCTGGGCGTGATTTCCGGCCGAGGCTGCGATCACCCCCTGGGCACGTTCCTCGGGGCTGAGCAAGAGCAACTTGTTCAGTGCGCCGCGCTCTTTGAAAGCGCCGGTTCGCTGCAGGTTGTCCAGCTTCAAATAGACCTGATTGGCGGTAGATTCGGAAAACGTCTCCGAGCGCGCGCACGGCGAAAGGTAGATGGAACTCCGAATTCGGCGCAAGGCCGACTGGATGTCGTTGAGTGTAATCATTTTGCGATTGCGTTTGCGTCAGTAAGGATGCATCCATCTTACCTGACACAAACGAAGGGAGCGGGGGTAACGGATTGAAGTACAACCTCCGTAATGGCCCTTTCGGACAGTGGCTAAGTCCTTTCGAAACCTATGCAGACGTGAAAAGGCGCGTCAGAATGGGCTTTTACAGGAGTACATTCCTTGGGACTCATGCCTGCTTCGACTGCTGCCGCTCTCGCCCCCCTTCTCGCCCATCGCAAGACCGCTGCGCGGGTTGCGCTGTTTGACCTGCCCGAGGAGTCTGCCCACCTCATCACCGACTGTTTCCGTCAATTTGGTATCGAAACGGCTTCGGTGGAGCGCGAAAACGCCGATCGGCTGCAACACGAAAAATTTGAGGCCTGCGTCCTGCCCCTGGAAGAAACCGCCGGCAGCATCATTGAACTGGCGCGCAGCTCGGCTTCCAACAGCCGCATCGTCATTTTCGGCCTGGGCGGGACCGCGCAGGACGCCATGCGCTATTCGAAGTTGTGCATCAACGCCATCTTTCACGAGCCGCTGGAGCGCTCCGCGGCCATGAAGCTGGTGCGCTCGACAAGAATGCTGGTGCTGCACGAATTCCGCCGCTACGTCCGCATCCCGGTCATGACCGAGGTTGGGATCGTAATGGCCGACGGTGGCCGCATGACAGCCACCAGCCAGGAGATCAGTTCCGGGGGGATGTCGCTCAAGGGCCATCACGTTCCCGAGCAAGGGCTGCAGGTGGAAGTGACGTTTTCTTTGCTGACGCTGCCGCGCGTCTGGGTGCGCGGCCAGGTCACCTGGAAGAAGAGCAACAAAAGCTTTGGGATTCGCTTTGACCCTACCGACGAGCGCCGTCAACGGCTGAAAGAGTGGATTGCGGCCTATCTGGAAAGCTAGCAAACTGAAGAAGTTCTCTGTGTCTAGTTCGCGTCCCATAAGTTTGCAGCAAAACTTCGTCTGTCATCCTGGAAGACGCGCCCCAGCTTTGTTCACGCATTCGGCACTCAGCTCTCAGTTAAGACTGCCCGATCCCGTTACAATATCCGCGTGAGTTCTTCCGCCGCTGTCGAGCCTGAGCAATCTTCCGTCTCAGAAACTCGCCGGTTCTCCCTGCGACAACGAATTCTCCTTTGGCTCATCAGTTGGGCGGGATATCTGGCCATTGCTTTGATCGGCCCCACTCTGCGCTATTCAATATCGTGGGAGGAGCCCCCCACGCCGCCAGACGCGACTTTCGAAAAGCCGGTGATTTATTCTTTTTGGCACCGCGCCGTCTTCGCGGGCGCATGGCTATGGAGAAACGTAGGCGCCGCGGTGATGGTAAGCCGCAGCTTCGACGGGGAGTACATCGCTCGGACCATCGAAAAGCTGGGCTTCGTCGCGGTGCGAGGATCGAGCAGCCGGGGTGGCGCGCCAGCTCTGCTGGGCCTGAAAAACCAGCTGGAAAAGGGCATTCCGGTTGTGTTCACGATCGACGGACCGCGCGGTCCAAAATACGTGGCCAAGCCCGGCCCCGTGCTGTTGTCGCGCGCCAGCGCCTTGCCCATGGCGGCGTTTTACGTGGCGCTCAGCGATGCCTGGGTGCTGAACACGTGGGACGCGCTGATGATCCCGAAACCATTTTCGAAAGCGCTGGTGCGCTTCAGCGCCAAGATGCAAGTCCCCGCCGAAGCCGCCGAAGCGGAGATAGATACGCAGATGGCGGAGTTCCAAGCGCAACTGCAGGCCGCGCTCGAGCGCGTCACCAGCTACGCTGAAGAACACGTTGCGCAAGTCGGGTCGGCGGATTTTCCCCTCATTAAGAACTAGCAAGTGGAGAGCCAGGCGTCCAGCCGGCCTCCCGACCGAATGCGCAATACGCCCTCGTTCCACCAGCATTTGACTTTGCATGGGGTGCCCCGGTAAATTGGCGGGGCTGCCGCTTTCGCTCTTTCTCAACCTTAGGTTCGCGCATGATCGTAGGCCGGCGCCACGCCGCCCTATGGGAAGCGGGTGCAAATCCCGCGCTGCCGCGCAACTGTAAGCGAGGACAACGCAACCGGTCACTGGGCATCTCTGAAAATGACAGCCTGGGAAGGCCGGTTGCAGCAATCGGATGCCGAGCGCAAGCTCGCATCCTCACTCGCCAAGCCAGGAGACCGGCGTGAACCGTCCACACAACCCTTTCGCGTGATAAAGGAGACGTGTATGCGGTTTTCTGGTCTGCTCTCAATTAGCTTTTTTCTGTTGGCCATCGCTCTGGTGTCCATCGCTTCCGCCGAAATCAGAATCAAAGTCGTCGATCCCCAAGACGCCGCCGTCGCTGGTGCACAAGTTCAATTGCTCAAACTAGGAAAACCCGCTCCTGCGGCCGTGCTAACCACGTCCGCCGAAGGGCTGGTGGTCCTTCGTGAATCAGCATCCAGCGCATACCGTGTTCAGGTGTTGGCTCCAGGCTTCGCGCGCGCGACGGTGGACTTTCCCCCAACAGCCGAAACCATCACTATCAAGCTCCGCCCGGCGACGGCGGCGGAAACCGTGGTCGTGACCGCGACCCGAAGTCCGGTTCCGGAACAGGAGACGGGCAGTAGTGTGACGTTATTGAGCAGCGGCGAGATCGAGGTGATGCAACCGGTCGCATTAGCAGATGCCTTGCGGTTCTTGCCGGGAGCGGCGGTGAACGTGGCCGGACAGCGGGGCGGCTTGGGATCGCTGTTCGTCGAAGGAGGCGACTCGCGCTACAACAAGGTTCTAGTGGACGGTGTGCCGATCAACGATCCCGGCGGCACGTTCGACTTTTCGACCATTCCGCTGGCCGAAACGGACCGCGTGGAATTCTTGCACGGAGCTCAGAGCACGCTCTACGGCTCCGATGCAATGACAAGCGTGGTGCAGGTGTTCGCGCGGACCGGGACGACGGCGACTCCCGAGCTGCGGTTCGGGGCTGACGGCGGCAACTTCGGCACTGCCCATGGTTTTGCGGCTCTGTCCGGGGCGCGCTCGCTCTTTGATTACGATGCCTTCGCGGATCAGTTCAATACGAACGGACAAGGCCCGAACGCCGACTACACGAACGCACTGCAGGGTGGCAACCTCGGCGTGCAGGTAAGTCAGCGAGTGCTGTTGCGCCTCCGGGCTCGGCACTCCAACAGCCGCACGGGTGTTCCGGGGGAGTGGGACTTCAACGGCCAGCCACTTCTTGCCCCCGACATCGACCAACTAGCGCGGGCCAACAACTTTCTGGGCAGCGCGGAACTGGCGATTTCAGCTCCTGCGCGTTGGCAACATCGGCTCGCTGGGTACGAATACAACAGCCACCGGCTGAATCAGGACACGATCCCCGATCGCCCCTGTGACGCTCCCCCATTCGATTGTCCGTTCCTGGCCACGGCGCACCTCAATCGCGCCGGATTTATGTACCAGGGCGATTACACGCCCCGCAGCTGGGCGCAGACCACGGTCGGGTACGAATTTGAAGACGAGAACGGCCGGCTCTTCACCAGCTCGACGACCCTCGATCCCACCTTCGTCGTTACTACATACACTGGCGCTTTGCGGCTGAATCATGAGGGTTATGCGCAACAACGCCTTACTTGGAAGCGGCTCACCGTTTTCGCCGGGGTGCGTTATGTTCACGAGGGCGCATCGGGCAAAACTGGAACTCCTCCCGGACCTGGCGCCGCAGGACCAGGAATCAACCGGGCAGTGCCACGGGTGGCACTCTCGCTGCTCACCATGAGGGGCGGCAAAGTTTTTTCCGGGACCCGTCTGCGATTCTCTTACGCGCAGGGAATCAAGGAAGCACGGTTCGAAGAGGAATACGCGGGCCCACCCTATTCGATTCCGAACCCGAATTTGCGGCCGGAACAGAACCGCGCCTTCGAGACCGGGTTCGAACAGGGATTCTTGGGAGGAGAGTTCACGCTGGCGGGAATCTATTTCAACAACCTGTTCCATGACCAGATCAATTACGTCATTGTGAATCCCCAGACCTTTGTCGGACAGTATCACAACGTCGACAGGTCTATGGCTCACGGCGCCGAAGCCCGGCTGGCCGGCCGTCTGTCGTCGCGGGTCTCGCTGACCGGTTCGTACACCTACACCTCGTCGCAATATCTTACGGGCAGTTCGGAAGGCCAACCGCTGATCAGAAGACCAAAGCATTTGGGAAGTCTGCTGGTCACCTATCTTGGAACGCGTTGGGGAGCGAATTTGGGCGGGAGCTTCGTGGGCAGGCGCCCGGATTCCGATTTCCTCGGATTGACGATTGGCGGCCAACCGATCACCCACGCCGCCGGCTACGCGCGCGTCGATCTCGGTGGGTGGTATGCAGTCAATTCGCGCATTACGGCATACGCGAATATCGAGAACGCGCTCAACGATCACTACAACGAAGTTGTGGGATACCCGGCGCTCACGGCGAGCGTTCGCGCAGGTTTCAGGTTTCGCATCGGAGGGGAATAGGTGCTACCGCCGGCTGCCAGCCGTCTCTTGCGGCTCGTCGTCGGATTGAAGATCGTCTCCCACAACCGGCCGCCGCGGCGGCGCGGGAGTGGCTCCGCCGTTGTAGCGGTGGCGTACTTCGTAGAGTTTCTCCACTTCCTTTTCGCCGAGCGGCTGAGCATTACCCAGCAGATGCGTAACCAGCGCAATCTTCGCGAAGTGCTCCACCGTTTCCATCTTCATGTAGGCACTTTCGAGCGTCGACCCAAAAGTCACCACCCCGTGGTTCGCCATCAAAATAGCATCATGGTGAGGAATCAGAGGTTCGAGCGCATCGGTCAGCTCGGGCGTGCCGGGCGTGCCGTAGCGGGCCAGGGGGATCGATCCCAGTCCGACCACGACCTCGCACACCAGCGGCCGGTTGAGATCGCAACCGGAAGCGGCGAACCCAGTGGCCGTCGGCGGGTGCGCATGGACAATCCCATGCACGTCGGGGCGCAGCCTGTAAATCAGCAGATGCATGCCGATTTCGCTCGAAACCCTGCGCTTGCCGGCAATGCGTTTCCCCTCCATGTCCACAATCACCATGTCTGAGGCTCGCATTCTGCCCTTGCTGATGCAGGTGGGAGTCACCAGTAGATGTGCCTCATCGAGACGAACCGAAAGGTTCCCGTCGGTGGCCGCAACAAACCCATTTCCGTGCAGCATGCGGCCAAACTCCACGATCGCTTGACGATTTTTACGGTCTCTGACCATGAACCCCTGCGCCGTCATGTTACAGCACGCCCCGGAAGCCTTACAACCATTTAGCGCGTCAAAATATGTAAAAGTGGTGGAGGGCCGGTCGTTTCAGAAGGCCGGAGGAGCGGGATTCCCGCCGCTGGAAGCTTATAACCGTGCCCCTGTCTCCAAACTCTATAATCCCCCCATGCTGGTTTCGGACTTCCATTATGATCTGCCCCCCGAAAGGATTGCCCAGGAGCCACTGGCCGACCGCGCAGGATCGCGCCTGCTGCACCTGACCCGGCAGCCTGGGAGCTGGCAGGACCGGAACTTCCGCGAATTCCCCGGCTTGCTGCGGGCAGACGAGCTGTTGGTCGTGAACAATACGCGCGTGTTCCCAGCCCGCCTCTACGGCCACCGCAGCGGCCAGCGGGCCCATTCCCTGAGCCCGCACAATCCGGCAGCCCGGGATTTTCTCCGTGGACGAATCGAGGTTCTGCTAACCCGCCAAGTCACGGACGATCCCAATGAGTGGGAGTGCCTGGTAAGGCCGGGACGCAAGATAGGGGTCGGAGAGAAACTATACTTTAACAATCCATCCGGCGCCCCACTCCAGAGCGATCGACCCGAGCTGGAAGCCGAGGTCACCGCAGGCGGCAGTTTCGGCGAGCGCCGCATCCGCTTTGCCCCGATCCCCGATTTCTTTGCCTGCATCGAACGCATCGGCCACATGCCGCTTCCTCCCTATATCGACCGCGATGACCTGCCAGCCGATCGCGACCGCTACCAGACCGTCTACGCCCAAACCCCCTCGTCCATGGCAAGATCGGTAGCGGCGCCCACCGCCGGCCTGCACTTCACGCCGGAGATCCTGCAGCAAATTCGTCGACGCGGAATAGAAGTAGCCGAAATTACCTTGCACATCGGCCTCGGCACCTTCCAGCCCGTGCGAGTAGAAAAAGTAGAAGACCACAAGCTCCATCGCGAGTGCTACGAAATCTCAGCCGAGGCCGCCCGTGCGATCAATCAGGCCAAAGCCGAGGGACGGCGAGTGGTGGCTGTAGGCACGACCACCGTCCGCACCTTAGAGTATGCCGCGCAGCATGACATCGAAGCTGCAGACGGAAATCAGCTAAAAGCGGGCCGCGGCGAGGCGGACACCTTCATCTATCCCGGCTATCGCTTTCGCATCGTGGACGCATTGCTGACGAACTTTCATCTGCCCCAATCCACCCTCCTGATGTTGGTCTGCGCCTTGGGCGGGAAAGAGCTCATAATGGCGGCGTACCGCCATGCGGTCGAAGCCGGATACCGTTTTTACTCCTTTGGAGATTGCATGTTCCTCGACTAGAGACGAACTTAGTGAAGAACACTGGCGAGGAAGATCGACCAGCAGCGAGCGATCCATCAACACTCTCGCGCCGTCCCGAAGCTTGTAGACTTGTCTTGCCTTGATCCAACTTCGAACTCATTGCCGGATCGTGATGGCCGCCCTTGCCCTGTGTCTGAGCGGCGCGGCCCAAGTGCCGCGCAAAGCCGTGCCAGACGCGACGCAAACCACCAAATCCACCACGCCCGCCGCAGACCCGCAGCTCTACCGCAACGCGACGTTCGCATTCCGCTATCAAATCCCCTATGGCTGGGTGGATCGCACCCAACAAATGCAAGAACGCCAGGAAGGAAATGAGGCCAATAAATCCGCCCTCCTGCTCGCCGTCTTCGAGCGCCCACCCGAGGCCGCTGCAGACACCATCAACTCCGCCGTGGTCATCGCCAGCGAGAGCGCAGCCTCCTACCCCGGTCTCAAGACAGCCGAAGACTACCTCGGCCCGCTCACCGAACTCGCCACCGCCAAAGGCTTCAAGGCCGACGGCGAACCATATGCACTGCAGGTTGAGTCGCGGCAACTGCTGCGTGCCGATTTCGTCAAGACGCTCGGGGTTAAGACAAGCAACGACAAACTCACCATGCGCCAGTGCACGCTCGTCCTGCTTGCCAAGGGACAGATCGTCTCCTTCACCTTCATCGCCGGCAGCGCAAATGAACTCGACGATCTGATGGATGGCCTCCATTTCGGAGCCGCAAAGCCGTCAACCCACTAAGGATGGTGGAGCGACGGCCGTTCCCGCCCGTCCAAGGCTGCGTAGGGGCAGCCGCCCTCGGCTTGTCCAAGCCAGCGCAGTTCGGCAGACTGTGTGCGGTCACAGCAACCCTGAATTAACTGAAGAATTTGCCCCAACACCCCGCCCCAATCCCACGTCCCTAAGAACAACAAAAAACGCGGTTTACGGTCTCGATTCCAGCCTCAAAACGAGCCCTTTTCGTGGTAAAATGACTCAAGCTCTGGTGAGACCTAAATAGCAGAAAATTCAATAAGTTGAGCTCACCCAAGCAGCCCCGGAATCGTCCCTCCAGCCAGGCGTCCGATCCGGTTTTTTCCGCGGAGCAGAATGGCCACGAAAGAATTGCAAGCCGAACTTGTTGATGGTAAGAGCGACACCAAGACCGTCGACGCAAGAAATAAGAACGGCAAACCCGCCAACGGAGACTACACCGCCGACTCCATCAAAGTCCTCGGCGGCATGGAGGCCGTGCGCAAGCGTCCCGCCATGTACATAGGCTCGACCGGCGAGTTAGGTCTGCATCACTTGGTCTATGAAGTGGTAGATAACTCCGTTGACGAAGCGCTGGCCGGTCACGCCGACAAGATCGAAGTCACCATCCACCTCGATAACTCGATCACGGTGATCGACAACGGCCGCGGCATCCCCGTCGACAACATGGACATAGACGGAGAGAAAATCCCCGCCGCGCAGGTCGTCATGACCACCTTGCACGCTGGCGGCAAGTTCGACAGCAACTCCTACAAAGTTTCCGGAGGCCTGCACGGCGTAGGCGTAAGCTGCGTCAACGCGCTCAGCGAAGAGCTGGATCTGGAAATCTGGCGGGACGGTTTCACCTGGGAGCAGACCTACTCCAAAGGCGAGCCCACCAGCAAGCTAAGAAAGACCGGCGCCGCCAAGGTAAAGACCGGCACCAAGGTCCACTTCGTTCCCGATAAAACAATTTTCACCACCACCCTCGAATACAACTTCGACACGCTCTCGCAGCGCCTGCGCGAACTGGCGTTCCTCAACAAAGGCCTGGTCATCACGCTAACCGACGAGCGGCAGACCGACTCGAAGACCGGCGAAGCCAAGCGCACCGAGTTCAAGTACAACGGCGGCATAGCCGAATTCATCAAGCACCTGAACCGCGGCAAGCAGACGCTCCACGACAAGCCCATCTACATGGAAGCCGACAAAGAAGACGTGCACATCGAAATCGGCCTGCAGTACAACGACGCCTACTCCGAATCCGTTTTCAGTTTTGCCAACAACATCAACACCGTCGATGGAGGCACGCATCTCTCCGGCTTCCGCACCTCGCTGACCCGCACCATCAACTACGCTGGCCAGCAGATGGGCCTGTTTAAAGATGTAAAAGAAAATCTAACCGGAGACGACGTCCGCGAAGGCCTGGTAGCGGTAATCAGCGTGAAGCTGCCGCAGCCCCAATTCGAAGGCCAGACCAAGGGAAAATTAAATTCCGACATTGCCGGTATAGTGCAAGCCGTAGTCAACGAAAAGCTGGGAGCATTCTTCGAGCAAAACACGGCCGTAGCGAAGAAAATCATCAACAAAGCGATCGACGCTGCCAGAGCCAGAGAAGCCGCGCGGAAAGCCCGCGATCTGACCCGCCGCAAAGGCGCGCTCGATGGCGGAGGCCTTCCCGGCAAACTAGCCGACTGCAGCGAGCGCGATCCCAACCGCTGCGAACTCTTCCTGGG
>Ga0209698_10001326_pt1 | contig 28528 bp, 27 predicted proteins | sample LitLauG_LLR_2012_FD_187203 | JGI IMG/M metagenome (GOLD analysis project Ga0209698, IMG submission 187203) | Freshwater sediment microbial communities from Pennsylvania, USA - Little Laurel Run_MetaG_LLR_2012 (SPAdes) (version 2) | ecosystem: Environmental > Aquatic > Freshwater > Creek >... | reverse complement strand
GGAGTTCAAATTCACGCAGGGGCAGAATCAGGAAAACGGAGAACCCAAATGAAAAGAATCGGCACGAAAGTGATCGTTATTGGATCGCTGGTGCTATTGGCGGTCGGGTTAGTTGTGGGACAAGACGCTGAAGGGAGCAAGGATCATCCGCTTATTTCGCGCTATCCCGGTTCCACTATTGCCGAGTATCGCCAGAAGGCATTCGACGAGTTTGAACTCCCCTTAAGCGCCGTTGCCGAGGGAAAATATGCGAAAACCCAACATCTGGAAGGAAAGATTACCGGGATTTACTACACGACACCTGAGGGCCGCAGCGCGCTGGAGGTTTCCCGCAACTACGAGTCAGCTCTGAAAAACGCCGGCTTCGAAGCGCTGTTCAACTGCGCCAAGACCTGCGGCGACGCGCCTCCGATGGGTTCGGTGCCTTTGGACGAATGTTGCGGAAACTACGGCAATGCGCGCTATCTTGCCGCCAAGCTCTCCCGGGACAGCGGCGACGCATATGTTGCTCTCTGGGTGTATGACGGCGGGTCCGACATCAAGACATTTCTTGTCGTGGCTGAGATCAAGCCCATGGAGACGGGCCTGGTCACGGTAAACGCAGCCACGCTCGCCGGCGACATCAGCCGCACGGGCCATGCTTCTGTTTACGGGATCTATTTCGATACGGGCAAGGCGGATGTGAAACCGGAATCGGCCGCAACTCTGAAAGAGATTGCAAAGCTCCTCCAGCAGAACCCTGCGCTTAAACTTTACGTCGTCGGTCACACCGACAATCAAGGCACTCTCGACATGAACATGGACCTGTCCAAGAAGCGCGCGGATGCAGTGCTGGCGTCGCTCACAACCAAGTACGACGTTGCGGCAAGCAAGCTGCGTGCGGCCGGCGACGGGCCGACTGCACCCGTTGCGTCAAACGACGCCGAAGACGGCCGCGCTAAGAATCGCCGTGTCGAACTGGTCAAGCAGTGAGCTTCCTGGTACAACGGCGCGGTATCTTCGGGATGCTCTCGCTGACTATTGTCAGAAGCGGTTTCTAGTATCCCGCTCAGAGAGTGCGGTGGCGAGCAGACGCGGTCCGTTGCGGCGGTTCGGAGGCCTATCACCAGGTGTACACGCCGGCTGGTCTGCTTGGAACCGCACGGCCGCACTGATGCGCGTGCATTTTCCGGAGACAGATGAAATTGATTCGATTTGGAGAACGAGGCAGTGAGAAACCGGGAGTATTGGTCAACGACAGGCGCCGAGACCTGTCCGCAGGATTTCGCGATTGGGACGCTGCGTTCTTCGCTTCCAGGGGACTCGACTTGTTACGCTCCTTGCTGCTCCATCGGTCTCCGGAGTCTTTCCCCGAAGTCGCAGAGTCGACGCGATGGGGTGCGCCCGTTGATCGTCCCCGCAAGATCGTGTGCATTGGTCTGAACTATCACGACCACGCGCGTGAGTCAGGGATGGAGATTCCGAAGGAACCGATCCTGTTTCTCAAAGCCACGAACACAGTCGTTGGCCCGCACGATGATCTTCTGATTCCGCGTCGCAGCAAAAAGACCGACTGGGAAGTCGAACTGGGGGTCATCATCGGGAAAGAAGCGAGGTATCTAGGGTCGCTCGACGAGGCTGCCAACTGCATTGCCGGTTATTGCATTTCTCATGATGTCTCCGAACGGGAATTCCAATTGGAACGCGGCGGCCAATGGAGCAAGGGAAAGAGCTGTGACACGTTTAACCCGCTGGGGCCCTGGCTTTACACGTCCGACGACGTTCCCGGCGTGATGAAGCTCGGGATGAAGCTCTGGGTGAACGGCGACCTTCGTCAGAATGGCAACACGGGAACGATGATCTTTGGGCCCACTCACCTCATCCATTACATTTCGCAGTTCATGACTTTAGAGCCGGGAGACCTGATATCTACTGGGACTCCGCCCGGCGTAGGCCTCGGGATGAAGCCGCCGCAATATCTGAAAGCCGGCGACGTAGTAGAACTCGAAATCGACAGCCTGGGACGGCAGCGGCAACGCTGTGTGCAAGCCTGAGGCTCCGCTCCAGTCACCAGCCGTGTCGGCGGGTTCGAAGTCGCTGCCGCGATACAATAAAGACTCGGGTTCAGTCTGCGTAACATCCCTAAAGAGGCTTCAATGACGACTGCTCAACATCCTCGTCCCCAGGCTGCTGCGGAAGTTCCAGCAGTGCCCCTGACCACCGAAGGCTACAGTGTTCTGCACCAGATGTTGCGCCTCCGTTGGCCGGCGTGGCGCGCGCTGCCGTCTTCCGAGAAATCCGCGATCGCCCACGAAGCCTCGGAAGTGTTGGCTGCGATGGAGAAACATGCTGCTGGACAGTCGGCACTTTACTCGCTCATAGGGCACAAGGGCGACCTCATGCTGATTCACTTCCGCGACTCCTTCGCTGATCTGAACCAGGCCGAACTCAGACTTGCCAATCTGCGCCTCGGCGATTACCTCGAGCCGACCACTTCCTATCTGTCCATCATCGAACTGGGCCTGTACGAGTCGACGCTGAAAATCTACAAAGAGCTGACGGACCAGGGCATTGAGCCGCATTCCGACCAGTGGAAAGCTGAGATCGAGTGCAAGCTTGACCGCCACAAAGAGGCGATGAAGCCCCGGCTTTACCCGGATATTCCGCCGAACCGGTATGCGTGCTTCTATCCCATGGACCGTCGTCGAGGAGAAGACAAGAACTGGTACAAGCTTCCTATCGAAGAGCGCGCCCGCCAGATGAACGACCACGGCCTGGTCGGCCGCCGTTATGCAGGAGAGGTCAAACAGATCATCAGCGGCTCGATTGGCTTCGACGATTGGGAGTGGGGTGTCGATCTTTTTGCCGACAATCCACTGGTCTTCAAAAAGCTGATCTACGAAATGCGCTTCGACGAAGTCAGCGCCGTCTACGCGCTGTTCGGGCACTTCTATGTGGGTGTGCGTGTGCCGGCGGCTTCGCTCGCCAAATTGCTAAGCGGAGAACTCCCATAGGAGTGTGGTAGCCCGGGAAGCAAATGCGGCGAGCCGCTCTCTGCGCCCTCCGCGGATTTTCTCAGCGCCCTCTGCGTTAATCTCTTGTTGTTGAAGTTGACTTCATTCCGGAGGGTCCTCATGTCCACGTTAGGACTAATCGAATATAAAGACGCCAGTCCCGAGGTCCGCGCCATTTATGACGACATCATGGCAACGCGCAAGACCGACTGGATCAACAACTTCTGGAAAGCGATTGCCCACGATCCTGCCACGCTCAAGCGCACATGGGAAGATATCAAGCAGATCATGGCTCCTGGTGCCCTTGATCCGCTGATCAAAGAACTGATCTATGTCGCCGTCAGCGTGACGAACCAGTGCCACTACTGCATCGCCTCGCACACGGCGTCCGCCCAAAAGAAAGGTATGACCGGCGCCATGTTCAAAGAACTAATGGCTGTGGTGGGTATGGCCAATGAAACGAACAAAATGGTCACGGGATATCAGGTCGAAATCGACCCGCAATTCAAGAAATAGAAGGCAGGCGGTCTCCGACTTTCCCGGAAGGTCTGACTTTCCGTGGCACGCCGCCTCTGGTTCGCGTACCATTTCAGCAGAGACCAATCCGTACGGCCGGCATGATATGAGCAGGGTCGCCAATGCCCGTCACCGTCTCCTGATTGCATCGATCATATTCCTCGCCGTCCTGCTCTTCGGTTATGGTTCAGACGTTGTATTGGTGCGGCATCCTACCTGGATCTTCTTTGACGATGTGGTCCTGGCCGCGCTTGCCGCACTTGTGGTTTACCAATACGAAAGGGAACGTAGCCGGCTGCTGGCCGAAAAACTCCGGGTGATTCGCGACATGAATGCATATGTTCGCAACGAATTGCAGATTCTTTACGCGTCGCTCGAGCACCTCGACGCCAGCCGCGTCCGCACTATCGAACATAGTGTCGAGCACATTGACTGGGCGCTGCGCGAACTTCTGCCCGGCGGGCATGTGCCGGAAACGCCGTCCGGGCCCGCTAGCGACAGTTCGGCAGGATGTAAGTAGTTAAGATTGGTGGAAAGCCACTGGTCGGCTGTGTCAGGAAGTTCTCTTCGAGCTGGCTTTCCGGCGCGACGCCGCGTACTCATGTGTTCTCAAATCCACTTTCCGTCCCCGAAATCGCACTCCTTCAGCTTCCAGGCGAAGCCGTTGCTCAATTGCCGAATCTCCGGTTAGCTTAATCTCTCCGCCGGCTCCGAGCACGCGCTGCCAAGGCAATCCATATCCACGCTGCAGTACCCGCGCCACCAGCCTCGCCGCTCCCGGATAACCAGCCATACGCGCAATCCCACCGTAGGTGGATACCTTCCCGCGTGGAATCGAACGAATTGCCCGCTCAATCCGAAGCCGCATCGTTCCTACGGTTTCTGATTTTTTCTTGGCCGTCATCACTAAGCGCAACAAGCCGGATCAAGAAGCGAACCGGCCCCGCAACCTGGGGTATCCCGTGCGGATTTGTGTGCCCCACCCTTGTCGCGTCTTTCGCGACAGGGTGGGGATTTTGACTCTTGAATTTGTATCGGCTAACTTCGTGGAATCAAGCAGCGGTCCGGAACGCTTCTAACGCGTCATACTCGGAGTCGTGCACCTCGAACACGGTCAGCAGCTTGGTCACCTGCAGCAAGTCTCCGACCCTGCGTGTCAGATTTGCGAGCTTGATCGTTCCGCCGGCGTTGTGCGCCGTTGTGTGCAGGGCCACGAGAGTTCCCAACCCGCCGGAGTCGATGTAGCTGGTCTCGCCGAGATTCAGCACAATTCGTTTGTTGCCGTCGGCGATCGCCTTCTTTACCTCATCCCGCAGCAGTGAAGATTCCTCGCCAAATACAACTCGCCCGCTGCATCCAATCGCCAGAATTCCATCAACCGTTCGTCTTGTAAGTTTCAATTGCATTTAAGACCTCCTCCGTGGGTCACCGGCCCTTTGCCCCAGCCGCATCCACAATTCGCGTCGCACCAGCGTATCGCGTGGCACACGCCTTCGCAAGGGCCGCGCAGATTGCAGCCTTGCCGCGGCGAGAGCCTGTAGACTTGAGTGCACGCTTTATGCACTCAGGGAACCCTCTATGCCGGCGACATCTCGTCGATGTATGCGTCCTCCTATTGTCGTCTGCTCTCGCTCGCGGGCAGGAGCCCACGCACGATCCGTTGCCTGATTCCCCGGAGCCAACCAAAGCCCAGTCGAAAAGCTTCTTCGCCCGCTGGGCGGAGTTTTACCGCCAGGACTGGTCGCCCGCGGCAGTTGCCGCTTCCTCGCCCGCCCCTGCTCGGCGTGGCCTTCCGTCGCCGCTCGACTCACCTCCGTTCCCCAACTCAGACTGGTCGTATGGCGGTTCGCCAGTGATCGGGGAGCCAGACACGAACAGCTATCCCATGATGACCGCGATCAACCAGGCACGCAGCCGCACAAAGATTTATGGCTGGATCGATCCAACTCTGAACTTCAGCACGTCTACACACAGTAATTCGCCGGAGGCGAATGATCTGTTCTCGAATCGTCTTGAACTGAACCAGATTGTGCTCTATGCCGAGCGGCTCCCGGATTCCGTGCAGCGCGATCACGTCGACTGGGGCTATCACCTTACCGCCCTCTACGGCACAGACTATCGCTTCACCATCGGGAAGGGTTACTTGAGCGGCCAGTTGCTCAACGATCATCGTCAATATGGCTTTGATCCCACGCTCGAATATGTGGATGTATACATTCCGCAGGTTGCCGACGGCATGAATCTGCGGGTAGGCCGCTTCATCTCAGTGCCAGGCATCGAAGCGCAGTTGGCGCCCAATAACTACATCTTCAGTCACTCCCTGCTTTATGCGATTGACCCGTTCACCGACACCGGCCTGATGGCGACGGTTAAGCTGAACGACCAGTGGCTGGCGCAACTCGGGATTACCGCCGGCCATGACGTCGCTCCGTGGACGCCGGATGCAAAGCCCTCCGGCACGGCCTGTATGAGCTATACGACCAAATCGGTCAACGACAATTTCTACCTGTGCGCCAACGGGATCAATGATGGCAAGTACGCGTACAACAATCTGCAGCAGTACGACGCCACTTGGTATCACAAGTTCTCAAAAACGGTGCACATGGCAACCGAGTCCTGGTACATGTATCAGCGAGATGTGCCCGCTGTTGGAGGCACGATTCAGTCGGAAACAGGCGCGAATCCTGCTTTTTGCCGGGCCAGCGAGCAGCGTTGTACGGCTCCAGAATATGCGATCGTCAATTTTCTGCAGAAGGAACTTTCGCCGCATGATTTCCTGTCGTTCCGCAGCGACTTTCTCAACGACAAAAAAGGGCAGCGCACCGGCTACGCGACGCGATATGCAGAGAACACCATCACCTGGTGTCACTGGATTGGCACAACCATCCAGATCCGACCGGAATTGCGCTTCGAGCGCGCCTGGGACAGGAACGCTTACGACAACGCACGGCGGCAGACTCAACTTACGGTAGCGACCGATCTGATCTTCCATTTTTGATCGCTCTCAGTTCTGCCCGTCGCAATTCCTGCTCGGATGTCGGCCCGTCTTCTGTGGGTCGTCAGTGTCCCATGTCTCTGTGATTCTCGCCTCGTCCCGCGGCATCTCCCATCACGTATAATCGATTCTTCGCCCTCATGAGTTACACCGTCCTGGCCCGCAAATACCGTCCCCAGAAGTTCTCCGAGGTCATCGGACAAGAGCACGTAACCCGTACGCTCCAGAACGCCATCGAGCAGGGAAGAACGGCCCACGGCTACATCTTCAGTGGCCACCGCGGCATCGGCAAAACGACAGTCGCCCGCATCCTGGCCATGGCACTGAACTGCCGGTCAAAAGATCATCCCGTTCCCGAGCCCTGCGGCGTCTGCGAATCTTGCACCGAAATCCGCGCCGGAAACGCGGTTGACGTCATTGAGATCGACGCCGCGACAAATCGTGGCATCGACGAAATCCGCGAACTCCGGGAGGCGGCACGCTACCGTCCCGCACGAGACAGATTCAAAATCTACATTCTCGACGAGGCTCACCAGATTACGGACGCCGCTTTCAACGCGCTGCTAAAGACGCTTGAAGAACCGCCCGATCACATTGTGTTCATGCTGGCGACCACGCAGCCCGAGGACATTCCCCAGACGATCCGCTCCCGCTGCCAGCACTTCAGCTTCCGCGCAGTGAAGTTCGATGACATTGTCGGCCAGCTCCGCGATCTGCTCACACGCGAAAAGATCGAGGCCGACGATGACGCCCTCGCACTCTTGGCCGAAGCTGGCGACGGCTCCATGCGCGACGCCCTCTCGATCCTCGATCAGGCGATTGCATCGTCTACGGGCAATCTCACTGCAGATTCGGTCCGGAATCTGGTCGGCGCCGCCCCCGCTCACATTCTTGAGCAGGTCATGCAAGCGGTTTCTGAATCGAAGAGCGAAGAAATCCTTCGCCAGGTCGACCACCTAATCAGCGAAGGGCATAGCCCTACTCATTTCGCACGTCAGATGGTTCGTTTCCTGCGCAACGCCACGGTCGCCAAGATCGCGGGAAGAGATTCAGCACTCCTGCAGATTTCCAACGAAGAGCGCGAACGTGTCGCGCGGGTCGCGGATCTTTTTGGCGAAGAGGACCTCACTCGCCACCTGCAGATTATGCTGCGCACTCATAGCGAGCTTGGATACAAACAGGAACAACGATTCCATCTCGAACTCGGACTCCTGAAAATGGCGCATGCGCAGAAACTGCTCCCCATCGAGCAATTGCTGAGCGAGGCCTCTGCCATCCCCACAGCCAGTTCACAAAAGCCGTTGGCAAGGCCGTCAATCGTTGGCAATCAACCGTCTGCCGGAGCACGAACAGAGCAGCCCGGGCGCCCGAACCATGTCAGTCCTTTTGCCGCGGATTCTGCGCGCAAGGGCACGCCACGACAGGAAGACTCTGGCTCCGCTGTTCCGCCGCCAGGCCCGCGCATCGTGGCTCAGGGGAGCCAACATGAGCCGGTAATCATGGGTTCAGCCGCACCCGCACCGGCGCCACAGCGCGATGCAGAGCCGGTGTCTGATCGTAGAGACGTAGCTAACTATATCTCTGCGGAGGCCGCCACAGCTCCAGTTCAAGCTCCACCGCCAGCCGAGCCGTCTCAGCCCTCGCCCGCGATGTACACCCCGCTGGACCAGATCGAGAAACTTCGAGCCGCAGTCCTGCAAGCACTGGCCGACGGCAATCAGAACTTCGTCGCCTCCCTTCTGTCCGGCGGCGAGTGGAGCGTGCAGGGGAACGAACTGGTCATCAAAATCGCAGAATCACAGACCGTGCTCGATATGTCGCTCGGCAACGACGCCAAACGCTTGGCGATCGGATCAGCCAGCGGCGTCCTGGGCCGAGCCGTCAAATTGAAGGTGGTTCCCGGCGCAAACGTCGCATCTCAACCGAAACGCAATGGCGGAACTCAGGCGTCGTCCGGCGTAGGAGGCCGCGGCCGCGCCGAGCAGGACCCGATCGTGCGCCGCATGCAAGAGAAATTCGGAGCAGAAATCCGAACTGTGATTGATTACCGAGATAAGCGGTGAGAGCGGATTTGAGTCCTGAGTTGGAAAAAGCGTCGCAGTGCCGCGGGTTAGTTCGTGGAAATCGTGAAATTGACGGTGATGCTGGCCCGGGTTTCAACCGGTTGTTCACCCACATAATGCGGTTTGAAATGCCATTGCCGAACTGCCTCCCTTGCGGCATTGGCGAGAATGGGTGGCCCGCTGAGAACACGCAAGTCTTGAATCAACCCGTCGCGTCCGATTAGCGCCTGCAGGATCACCGAGCCCTGCACTCTCATCTGCCGCGCGAGCATTGGATACTGAGGCTGCACCGACCGGGTCACAAGGGTCGCCGCCGCGTCGGTCGAGACATTGGTACGTTCGGCGGCAGGAGTGATGACCCTGGCCACCGTTTCTACGTCGCGGACGGGTGCCGAGTCCTGTCTCGACGGCGCATTCGGTAAGTCGACGTGAACCGCGTTGCTGCCGGGACGCACAGTTCGGTGGGCGTCGCCCGCGACCACCTCCACTTCGAGAGGCGGAAGGACGGTCCTAATGGTCGTCACGGCCGGCCCTGCGCTCGGAGGATCGTTGCTGACTTGCCGGTCCCTACGCACAGCCTCGTGCACGCGTGGCTTTTTTCGTGGTGAGGGGGCGGTGGCCGGCGCAGCGGTCGGCGCAGCGGCGGATGCGGCAGGCGGAGTATCTCGCGCCTCTGGAGGTGACAAGGGCCGGGCGTCGGCCTCCTGTGTGTCGGGGAACCAGAAATCGCGGTCTCGGTAGAGAACGAAAGCCAGAGATATCAGAAGTAACACCAACGCCATGAGCATCAGGCGCTGCTGCCGGGGCGAATTCGCGGACGATCCCGCGGATAGGAGATGCCGGCCGGATTTTGGAACTCCCGTTTTCTGGTCGAGCATAGGCCAGCACCTGCACCAGTCTCTGCCTAGTATGCCCCGCTTCCGGTCGCAAATGCCAGCAATATTCTATCTTTTACACTACTCGGGTGGCCCTCCCGGGGCCGCGAAGTTTCTGGACCGGGCCCAGCCTTTGACGTAACTTTGGGGGATTCTCCGAATCCTATTGAGGGTGTGAGCCGCTGGTGGAGGTTATGGATCCAGAAAACGGGAACGCCGGCCAGGTCGATGGAACCGAAAAAGCCGAGAAACCGTCGAGCCCAACCGGCGCTTCGAAGCCTGCTGAGGCCGCTGCTGTTGCTCCGCAGCAAGAGGGGAGCGTGCCTGAGCGGAAAGTCCTCCGCACTCAAGTGACCCAAGCCAGCTTCGGCCGCCTCTCGCGAAGGGAACTTCTCAAGGTTGCGCCGGTGGTGGTCCTGGGGGCGTTCGCCGTTCCCAGCCTGCAGGAGTCACTTCTCAAGCGCGGCTTGGGCTTCAGTGACTGGGCATCAAAGCAGTTGTTTCGTCGAGGGCATCTTGCGCCCACTTTTCGAGACTCGGAACTGACGCCATTAGAAAGATTTCCGATCAACGGCTACGACGTCGATGACCCCGGAGTGGTCTTCGAGAACTGGACTCTGACCGCGAGTGGGGCGGTACAGAAGCCCGGGGACTACAGGCTGGCGCAGATCCAGGCCCTTCCCCGGATTCGACAGAACACGCGTCATGTGTGTGTAGAAGGCTGGGATGTGATTGGCCGATTCGGCGGAGCAAGGCTCTCGGATTTTCTGGCGATGATTGGCGCCGACACGTCGGCCCGATTCATAACAGTGGGCTGCGCCGATGACTATTACGAATCGCTCGATATGGCGACGGCCCTGCATCCGCAGACTCTGCTCTGTTACGAGATGTACGATCAGCCGCTGACTCGCGAGCATGGCGCGCCCCTGCGCCTGAACGTACCCACGAAGGTTGGCTACAAGCAAGCAAAGTATTTGACCGACCTGAAAGTCACGAACGTTCTCGACAAGGTTGGATATTGGGAAGATCAAGGCTATTCATCGTTTTACGGACTGTGAGAAAGGAATTGGTGATTGTGGATTTTTGATTGTTGACTAAAACCCCGAGGGATTCGGCATTCGCTTTTCAATCAACAATCAACAATCAACAATCATCAACCAACAATTTCTTTGGAGACGGCATGAGCAGCACGGTAATCGAAATCGTCAGCACAAAGGACGAAGAGAGCGTGGTCGTTGGCCGCGCCGTTTATGAGCATCCTCTCGTCGTCCGCTTGTGTCACTGGGCGAACGCTATCTCGCTGTTCGTGATGGTGGGCAGCGGGCTGCAGATATTCCGCGCGTTTCCCGGCTTCGGGGCCAAGATTCCGCAAAAGGATTTGCTGGACTGGCCGAAGGCCTTTGCCATCGGAGGCTGGCTCGGCGGCGCCCTGCAGTGGCACTTGACCTTCATGTGGATCTACATCGCCAGCGGATTGGTCTATCTCGGGTATCAGTTTTTCAGCGGGAATTTCAGGCAGGTCCTGTTCACGCACCGCGACGTTCGTGGCGTCTGGCCCATGGTGAAGCATTACTTTTTCTTCGGGCCCAAACCAGAGCAGCACGAGGCGTACAACCCGCTGCAGAAGCAGGCTTATACCACTGTCATCGTGCTGGGCGTGCTCTCGGTGCTTACGGGACTCGCTGTCTGGAAGCCGGTGCAATTCTCGTGGTTGGCCTGGCTGATGGGCGGCTTTCATTGGGCGCGCTTGTTGCACTTCCTCGTGATGTGGGCGATTTTGACATTCGTCTTCGGGCATCTGGTGATGGTGCTTCTGCATGGCTGGAACAATTTCGCATCCATGCTGACGGGTTGGAAGAAGGATCCTGAGTACTGAGGCGACGGAGCAGGATGGCCCAGCTGAATGTTGCAGTGAGCAACCCGGAACCTGGCATGACGCGCGAGCAGGAGTTGATCGCGCAGGTGCAGCGCGGCCAGACCGATCTTTTCTATGAGCTTGTCCGTCCCTATGAGCGGCGCGTCTATGCGGCGGCGCTGGCGATTCTGCGCAATGAGACCGATGCCGAGGATGCAGCGCAGGAAGCAATGCTGAAGGCACTGGCCAACATTCGGCAGTTCCGCGCGGAGGCACGCTTCAGTACCTGGCTGATCCAGATCACGGTCAATGAGGCCCTTATGCGGCGGCGAAGGGAGCGAACGCGGATGACGGAGGGAATCGAGGACCACCGCGACGAAGTGGGCGAATATACGCCGCGCGATTTCGCCGACTGGCGGGAAATTCCTTCCGAAGCCCTGGAGCGCAAGGAAGTGCGGCAGAAACTGGCCGAGGCTCTGGCTTCGCTGGACAGGAAATATCGTGAAGTATTTGTGCTGAGAGATATGGAGCAGTTGAACATTCAGGAGACCGCCGAGGCGCTGGACATTTCCGTGGCCTCGGTGAAGACGCGGTTGCTGCGGGCACGCCTGATGTTACGGGATCTGCTCGCCGGAGGGTGGGAGCAAGGCTGGTTTAGCCGCCTGCCTTTCGAGAAGGGAACGAAACCATGGTAAACCGGGAAGCTGTCAACTGCGAACAGGTGTGGAAGGAGATTGCGAATTACATCGAAGGCGATGTGGATGCAGGGTTGCGCGCGGTAATGGACGAACATTTCGGTGTCTGCAAGCGATGCAAGTCGGTGCTGCAAGGGACGCGCAACGTAATCCAGTTGTATGGCGACGAACGCATGATCGAAGTGCCCGCGGGATTTGGGCGCAGGCTCGAGCGCAGGCTGGCGCGAGGAGCTCGAGTTCGCAGAAGTACCTGGTCCACGTGGTCGGCGTGGCTGGTTCCGGTTGCCGCCTTGGCTTTGATTGCTGGAGGACTGCGCTGGGCTAATTCGCTCACGGTGCCGCATCCGCTGCAATCGGAACACGCGCAACCTGGTCGCAACATACCTCCTGACATGGTGGTCGTCGTCTCTGCCGGGGCGAAGGATTTCCATGTCCCCGGATGCGACGTAATTCATAACAAAGAGAAGGTTCGGACGTTGACAGCGAAGGAAGCGATCCGCGAAGGCTACGTTCCCTGCGTGAGGTGCATGCGAAAGTACCTGCGGGCCGCCAGTGCCGCCCACATTTTCGGGGAAGCGGAGGCGATTGTAGATGTGAGCATCGAAGAGGACCATACGAATTCTCGTGCCCGATGATTGTTTTGTGATTGAGAAGGGTTAAAGGAAAGAGTTTGGCGCGGGCTTCTCGGCCCGCGCCTTTGCGCTGTGCGACTCTTTCAGTTGTTCTTCATCTCGTCTTTCTTGGAATCGTCTTTCTTCATGCCGTCGTGCTTCATGTTGTCCCGCTTCATGTCATCGTGCTTCATTTGATCTTTTTTGCTAGCTTTCTGGCTCTTCTTGCCCTTTTTCATCTGGTCGTTTTTCATCGTGTCGTGCTGGGCGTCGTCCTTCTTCATGTTGTCTTGTTTCATCTGATCCTGAGCGAAGGCCGCCATGGAAGCCATCAGGGCACACGCCAGCGTCAAACCGCCAAAAATCTTTTTCATGTTTTCTCCTTAGATTAAGTGTCGATCTTGTCAGCAGGTTCCCACCTGCGGGTCGGGAATGGGATGTGGAACTCAGTACGAAGTTACAAGTCGTTGACCATAGTGGATACAGTGGCCGTAGAACCTCAGCAGGCGAGTTGATCTCGCGAAAGCTTCAGGCCGTTGAGGTTACCCAGAGCTGTGACGGCGACCGACTCGGGCTTGAAGAACTCGTTTGCCAGGGTGGTGAGGTCCTCGGCGGTAACCGCTTCGATTCTTTCGATCAGTTCGTCGAGATCGTAGTAGCGGTCAAAATACATCTCCTGGCGCGCCAGGTTCGACATCCGCGAGGTGCTCGATTCGAGCGACAGCATCAGGCTGCCCTTGAGTTGAGCTTTCGAGCGGCGCAGTTCCTCGTCAGGGACGGACTCGGTCTTGAGTTTGCGAAACTCACTCAGCACCGACTGCACGACTTTGGCGGCCGACGCTAACGAGGTGCCGGCGTAGACGGCGAGACATCCGGTGTCACGGTAGGGATTCAGGTCGCTGTAGATCGAGTAGGCCAGACCCTGCCGCTCACGAATGTTCTGAAAAAGACGGGAACTCATTCCACCACCCAGCAACGTGTTCAGAACGTATCCCGCATGGCGTTTCTCGTGCGCAATGGGGTGTGCCGGCACGCCGATACAGAGCTGTACCTGTTCCAGCGCTTTCTTGTTTCGCAGAACGATGCGCGAGGAGATCTTGGGAGTGGACGAATGGAATCCATTGGTCATCGGCTTCATGTGCGAGAAGTGACCGCGAACCAGCTCGACGAAGCGATCGTGGTCCAGATTGCCCGCTGCAGAGACAATGATGTTCCCAGGCGCAAAGCGATGAGCATAGGCCTCGAGGACAGCCTCACGTTCGAACCGTTTGACCGTTTCTTTAGTTCCCAAGATCGGCTTGCCCAGCGGGTGATCCTTCCAGAAGTTTTGGGTGAAGATTTCATGGACAAGGTAGTCGGGATTGTCCTCATCCATCTTGATTTCTTCCATGATCACGCCGCGTTCGCGGGCGATGTCGGCGGCATCGAATACCGGATTGAGCACCAGGTCGCCGAGAATGTCGAGCGCAACCGGGACGTGCTCATCAAGAACTTTGACGTTGAAGCAGATGCATTCCTTGGCAGTGAAGGCGTCCATGTTGCCACCAATGGAATCAACTTGGCGGGCGATTTCCTCGGCGCTACGATGCTTGGTCCCTTTGAAGACCATGTGCTCGATGAAGTGCGAAATCCCATTCCACTCGGGGTCTTCGTCGCGCGAGCCAGTCTGTAGCCAGATTCCGATTGAGGCTGACCGGATATGCTGCATCTGTTCAGTAATCACCGTCAAACCGTTGGGTAATTTCTGGCGGCGAATGTTGCGGACTTCGTGGGCCATGAGATACTTCCTGCCGGAGTCCCTTCCCGAACCCCAGAATTAGATATGCGCTGAGAAGGAACTTTACTATTCTGACATAGGGCAGGCGGGCGTGCGAAAATAAGTTTAAGTCTTTATAATCAATAGGTTATAAAGTTGTCCAAAAAGTCTGGAAGCCCGTGAGGGCAGGATCGATCTTTGAAGCCTATACACCGGATCGATGCAGCGGTATATGACTCCTTTCGCCCACAATTCGTTGCTCGGATTCGACCGTCGGGAACTGGATTCTCTGGTCGAAAGCATCGGAGAGCCTACCTATCGGGCTCAACAACTTCTCGATGCCATCTATCGAGAGCGCATCGAGTCCATCGAGCGAATCTCCACCCTTCCTCAACCCCTTCGGGCCAAGCTTATAAGTGAAGGTTACTCAATCAGTCTGCCCACTGTCGAAAAGCGATTCGTGTCAAAGGATGGAACGGTTCGCTACCTGATCGCATTCGCGGACGGGCAAAGCGTGGAAACCGTATGGATGCCGGAGGGAGACGGCGGGGAAGCCGGAGACGGCACCGAGGCCGGTGATTCCGCGCAAAATGGTCCCCGCGCGTGGGACCGGGCGACCATTTGTATTTCGAGCCAGGTGGGATGTGCCGTGGATTGCCAGTTCTGCCTGACCGCTTTGTTGGGTGTGAAGAGAAATCTGACTGCCGGAGAAATCGTCGGCCAGGTATTAAGAGTGCTTGCGGATCAAAATGTTTCTCCACCCCAGGTTCGTCTGAACCTTGTGTTTATGGGGATGGGAGAACCTTTCCTGAACTACGACAATTTCATGAAGGCGGTGCGACTGCTGGTCGAAGAGGTCGGCGTCGCAGAGTCGCGGATGACAGTGTCGACGGCAGGCATTGTGCCGCGTATCCACGACTTCGGCGTGGAGCCAATTCGCCCGAAGCTGGCGATTTCATTGAATGCGTCGAACGACGAAACCCGCACGCGGCTGATGCCGATCAACCGGAAGTGGGATTTAGACAGCTTAATCGCAGCGGCGCGCGATTTCCCGCTGCGGAATCGCGAGCGCATCACGTTTGAATACGTGCTGCTCAACGGCGTCAACGATGAAATCAGCAATGCCGAGGAGGTCGTAATCTTGCTGCGCGGCCTGCGGAGCAAGGTGAATCTGATCGCTCTGAATACCGGCCCGGGGATCGACTTCTCAACTCCTGCAGCCGACCGGGTATCGGCGTTTCAGAATGTCTTGATGAAGTCTGGTATCCCGGCGTTTGTTCGGCGACCTCGTGGCCGGGATATCTTCGCCGCCTGTGGCCAGCTTAAGCGTACGGTCGAGATTGCCACATCACCGGCACTGTAGGTTCCTTCGCAGTTCTCGGAGCAGGAACCGCAGCCGGCAGCTCCATGCACAGCAGCAGGGACCCGTCTTCCCGGCGTTCGCGGAAAACACGGCCGTGGTGTTCCTGCAAGATCCCCTGACACGCGCTCATCCCCAAGGCATCTTCCGGATCCACCGGTGAACAAACCGGTTTCTGTTCTGTACCGACGGGTGACAGAGCCTGAGCGGCAATTTGAAGCAGGCAGGTGCCGGCATTCTGCTGCGTGCTAACAGTCAGGACGTTGCCGTCGCGCTCGCTCGATACGTGCAGGCAGTTGCCGATGAGTTGAAGGCAGACCTGAAGCAGTTGATTGGAATCCCCCATGACCTTTGGAAGGGCTGCATCGAAGCGGGTCTGGACCTCGAATTCGAGTGCCTTCCAGTGAGGCTCAGTAAGCTTGACCGCGGTGCGAGCGAGAGTATTGAGGTCAAGTGGCGCTTTCGGAGCAGGCGCCTGGCGGGCAAAACTGATGAGACTAGCGACCAGCGACTTGGTCCGCCGAACATACTGCCCAATCTTTGCCGCCAGCGGTTTTTGCTCGGCCGTCAAGGGTGTGTTGAGGAGCAGATCGGAATACCCCAGCATCGCCGTGATCGGGTTATTGAGTTCATGAGCCGCGCCTCCGACAAGCTGTCCGATGGAAGCCAGCTTCTCGGACTGCAGGATCTGTGATTGCAGGCGCTTCAACTGTTCAAAGGCTGCACTCGAGTGGTCGAGCAGGCGCACGAGCTCCCGATCGAGAATTTTCTGGCGCAAGAGAATGATGACTCCCATGCAGAACGCCGCCAGGAGCGTCAGAGAGACGCGGAATATGCGAATTCTCGGAGGGATATCGTCCGACATTGCCCACACGGCGAACAGCGGCAAAGAAAATACGGCGATCATGCTGCAACGAGCAACCCAGACACCATATGCAGAAGATCCTCCACGCGCATCCGCCTCAAGAGTCTCAAACCTCGTTCTGAGAGCGATCCAGGTCAAAGAGGCCATGGCCGCAAACAAAGGTATGTCGAAAAAGCTGCCGGTATAGTAGGTTTTCCGCGCAATTGCCCAGTTGGCCAGAGTAGAAGCGGCGGAATAGCAGAAACTCATCGCGAAGAGTGAGGCATAGACCCGTCTCCACTCGCCCTTGCTCGCACCCCAGGACCCCAGCAAAGCCGTCAGCAAGACCAGCTTTTCGGCAACGTAGACGTCGCTGAGGTAGCGGTTGTAGGCCGGCACGTCCGGAACAACGTACTGCCAAGGCATGACAATCAGAACGTAAAGATAGAACCACCACACCAGCAGCAGAGCGAAATCCAGGCGCCCCACGCGGGCGGAGTACTCGTCGCGCGAAAACTGAGGGCGGATGCCGAGTGCCGCCATGAGCGGAACCATGTGCAGGAAGAGGACGACATCCCAGGCGCAAAGATCGGGGACATCGCGGCGGAGAATAACCTCGTAGTAGGTCCAGAACATCTGATACGCCAGCCAGAACGTGAGTCCCAGTACGATCAGCGACCAGAACAAGCGGACGCGTCCACGAGAGTGCAACGCAATGGGCACAAATGCTAACGCGCCGGACAATAAAAGCAGCGACTGGCTGATGTCGCTGAACGCTGTCAGCCCAAAGGATCGAGGCAGAAAAAAAGCCGCCAGGATTGCGGTCGCCATGAGGACGGCCACGCTGCCCAGCCAGAGATTGGAACTCTTGCTCAAAGACACCCCTGCAGCAGCTATTCTAGATGGGAAGTTCGCGGACGCCCGGGTTACTGTAGTAACCTTGTATCAGAAGGTCAGAAACGCTGTTGCCACTTCCGTTAACCGGTTAGTCCTTGCCGGTATCCTTTTTTATCAATAATATGCAGCTATAATCGCTCGCGCCAGGGAGCGTGAACAACTTGAATTTCCGCGTCGATCGCTATCGCCAATCCTGGAGGGTGAGAATTCCCCAGGAACCGGGTGAGACGCGCCGTATTGAACGGTGGCTCGCGACGGCCCGCGTGTTTCTGGCAGGGTCGACCCTGGTAGCGATTCGGATGGACCCGACCGAATTGGGGCATTCCTGGGCAGCCTATGGCCTGTTCGTGTTCTACCTCGCGAACGGGATCCTGATCTTGATGCTGCTGAAACGTAGACAGCAGTCGACTTCAGCGTTTCGATTATTGGTACACGCGGGCGATATCGTCTGGCCTGCGCTGATTTCAATTTTTGCCGAGGGGCCGCGGACCCCGTTCTTTCTCTTTTTCTTCTTTGTTCTTGCAGCCGCGGCTTACCGCTGGGGCTTGTGGGAAACACTGGGCACGGCGGCAGCCGAAGTAGCTTTGTTATGGTTCGAAAACCTGGTGATCGTTCATATATGGCTGGGACCTGGAGGCTCGCAGAGATTGCGCGCGCTGACGGGGTTGAATGTCAGTATCAGGGATTTGGGGGATCCGCAGCGGCTTTTCATGTTGTCGATCTACCTGCTCGTGATGGGATTGCTTCTGGGCTATCTGGCGGAGCAGCAAAAGCATCTTAGAGCGGAAAAAGCTGTGATCACCGGGACGTTGTCACAGGTGCGGGTAGAGGCGGGACTGACCGGCACCATCGAGCAGATCTTCGGTGAGATCATGTCCATGTACGGCCCTTCCCGGATGATGATTGCTTCTCAGGAAACCCACAGCCATCGCGTGTTTGCCGGTGAAATGAGCAGGCCTGGTGAAAGTACGCGCGCGCAATTTCGCTGGCTCGAGTCGGGCATACGCGATGCCAAGACCTATCTGGACAGTTTCCCCGGGGAAGTTTGCTACGCATCGGTGGATGGAGATGGCTGGACCACTTTGGCCCTGGATGAGTCGGGGCACCAGGTGCCGGTGACCAATCTGGCCTCGCTCTCGCAGTTGCGGCAGGCGCAACCCTTCGATTCTCTGGTCACCGTAGCTTTCTTGTTCGGGGGAGACTGGAGGGGGAGGGTATTCCTGTTCAATCCATCGTGGCGTGGGGAGAGACAGGAGGAACTCCGGTTTCTTCTCGACATGGTGCATCAAGTGGGACCCGCGGTTTACAACGTTTATCTCCTGCACCGATTGCGGCGCCGGGCTTCAGCGGCCGAACGTGCACGCTTTGCGCGCGAACTCCACGATGGTGCTGTACAGTCACTGATCGCTGTCGAAATGCAGGTCGACGTTGTGCGGCGGCAGGCCCAAGCGAATCAGCCGATCGGTGGAGAATTGGGCCGAATCCAGAGCCTGCTGCGGGAAGAAGTCCTCAAACTGCGGGAGTTGATGCAGCAGATGAAGGTGATCGACGTCGACTCGCAGCGACTGCTTGGCGTCTTGAAAGACACAGCCGAGCGCTTTCAGCGCGAGACCGGTATCAGCGCCCGATTTGTGACCGATCTCGACGAACTCGATATGCCGCAACGCGTATGCCGCGAAATTCTGCGGATCGTGCAAGAAGGCCTGGTCAACGTCCGAAAGCACAGCGGGGCGCGCCATGCGCTGGTGCGGTTGGCGTCCGTGGGGGACACGTGGACCCTGACCATGGAAGATGACGGGAAGGGATTTCCTTTCTCCGGCCGTTACAACACTGAACAAATGGAAGAAGCTGGAAGGGGGCCGATGATCATTCGGGAACGGGTGGGTTTGATTGCCGGGGAACTCACGGTAGAATCAACTCCCGGACTAGGAACGCGCTTGGAGATTAGAGTGCCAAGGAACGGGGTTTTGTCGCATGAATTTTAGAAAGCCACAACAGATTCGGCTGGTGATCGCCGACGATCACCCGATTTTCCGCGATGGCCTGCGGCGGTTACTCGAGGCGGAAGCAGATCTCAAAGTTTTGGGCGAGGCATCGGACGGTGCCGAAGCTGTGAAACTCGCACGCCAATTGAAACCCGACATTCTTTTGCTCGATTTAGCAATGCCCAAGCACCCGGGCCTGGAAGCGTTGCGCGAACTGAGTGTACCCGCCAACGCCACTCCGGTGAGGGTTATCCTGCTGACGGCGGCTGCAGAGAAGAGCCAGATTGTGGAGGCGCTGCAGCTGGGAGCCAGAGGAGTCGTGCTCAAGGATTCCGCGACTCAGCTTTTGCTCAAAGCTATCCAAACCGTCATGGCCGGCGAGTACTGGGTGGGCCGGGAGAGCGTTTCGAATCTGGTGCAGTATCTGCGGACGCTCATGCAGTCGACGCACGACGAGGCGCGCCAGAAGAAGTTCGGGCTTACGCCCCGCGAGCTGGAAATCGTTTCGGCTGTGGTCGCCGGCTATTCCAACAAGGAAATCGCCGAATACTTCAAAATCAGCGAAGATACCGTGAAGCATCACCTCAGCAACATTTTCGACAAGTTGGGTGTTTCCACGCGCTTGGAGTTGGCGCTGTTTGCTGTCAATCAGGCGCTTCCCCTCAAGAGTATCGCTTGACGGGGTAACCCGCGGGTGGCACTTACGTGCCATTGGCTTCGGGGGTACGCAGCGATTATAGTTTGATTTTACGCATCAGCTTGTAAATGTGAGTACGGTTGTACCCGCGTTTCATGCATATTGGGACCTATAAGGGGAGCCCCGTGGCAAAACTTCTACAGCGGCTGTGGAACGATGAGCAGGGTCAGGACATCGCGGAGTACGCGGTTATGTTGGCTGTGATTCTGGTCATCGTTGTGGGCACGATCCGGCTCATCGGATCGAATGCCAACAACGTATTCTCCCAAGTTGGCAGCAGCATCCAGTAAGTACAAGCGATAATACCTCTGCAATCCTGGCGGCTCCTGGCAACCACCCACCGTCACTCTACAAGTCACGGTATCTATTTCTGAAGTTTCCCGATCCTTACTTCGGGGTTGTGTCTGCTGCTGGCGTAGTCGTCGTGAGCGCCATCTTCTCTGTCCCTCCTGTGGATGTGCGAGTGAGATAGAGGAAGATCGGCGTGATCTCAAACTCCATTTTCTCGCGCGCGGAAGTCAGGGGCACGGGCTTGGCTTTGGAGAGTTCGACTTGGTCAGTCCATGGATCAACCTTGATCCGTCCACCGAGCGGCAGCGCGGCTATCTGATCCAGACGCTTCTCGTCGAGTGCGGGGGCTGAGGCAAGCAAGGTCGACATGCGGATGCTCTTGCCTCCTGCAAGGCTGTTCCCAAGATGAGGCCGAATCAGCTTCGGCAGATCGGGAGCGTGCAGCTCAAGCGCCTTGAGGAACAATCCTGCATTTCCAAGCTTGTCTTTGTAGGGAGAGTTCTTGAGAAGCTCCAGCGCCTTGGTGTCGGCGGCTTCTTCATCCGCGCCGGTTCGCTTGAAATCAAGACGCTGAAAGGACTCCTCATCTGGAAAGAAGAGCTTGTCATTGAATGCGAGTTGGGTGTCCAAACGATGGCCCAGCACGATGTGGCTGAGTTCGTGCGCCATGACCATCGCCAATGACGCCTCATCCGGCAGCACGTCCAGAAGTCCGCGGCTTATGACGATCGTGTGGCCAATCGTGAACGACTCCAGCGGAGAGGTCAGAAGTACGCGGCAATGGTAGTCGCTCTGCAAGTCGATATTGTTGGTCACCAGCAGATTGTTCACGACCGTTGCTAAAATTTTGTCGAGCTCGCCCGGAGGGGCGAGCAGTCCAATTTTCTGCAGGCGGTCCACCGCATTCTCTTCTGCCTGCTTCTCCCACATGCGCTCGGCCACGACCGGACTCGGGTCGGCGGCGGCATCGCTTTGGTCTCTGACGGACTGGGGGGCGTCAACGAGAATCTGGGTGAACTCTTCGTTCTTGTTCAGACCCTTCAAGTCATAGCCCCAAAGCCGAGTCTGAGCCTTAAAGTGAAGGGTTTTCGACAGTCCGGTCTTCAGGTTCGATTCTTCTGTGTAGACATACGCCGGAAGCCAGGTCCCGGGGCGCATGTTCAGGCGCCAACTCTCGAAGTGGAAGAAGAAATTGATTTTGGGTGCGGGATAATAGGTTCCGTTGAAACGGACGATGTTGTAGTCCTGATCTTCGACCCAGATCCGGCCCAGGAAGCGTGCTGTCTTTTCGCCTTCGCGAGGCTGAACGTCGATCACCAGACACCGAACTTCACCCAGAAATTCACGCCGCACAAAGTTGAACTTGTAATAGCGCTTTTGGAAATCGCTGTCGAGCACCACCATCTGAGCGAATCCCATCGGCAGATAGTGCAGGGAATAGACGCCGGTCAGCTTGCTCAACATGCGGTGTCCGAAACCCGGTTGTCCCACAAAGGAGACGTCCTCGAGGCCATCGCTCATGTCCAGTCGGCCGAGAAAATACTGATCCTTGACCGGAACGGCGTTGCCGCTGGCATCGTTCTTCAAGTCTTGAAGGTAGGTTTCGACCAGGGGATGCATGTGCCGCATCTGCGCCATGAAGTAGTGCTCGCGCTGCACGACTCGGTCGATGACGTCGTTGAGCGTCGGCGCGGCGGCGGGCATTCCTTGCGCTCGGGCGGGTGCCGACGAAACTGGTGGGCCGCCGCCGCCCGGCGTTGTTTTGCTATCCAAAGCTGATTGGTTGGGTGAAGACGCAGAGTCCTGTCCCCATGCGAACAGACTAGCCAGGAGAAAGACCGCCAATGCCGAGCCCGAGCGAACCTTGTGCATAAGAACCTTCTGGGAGTCGATCACGCTAATTGGAAAATAATGTGGACGACCGCTGTCGAGTCCGAGGGCTGGCCGTCCTTCAATGCGGGTTTGAAGCGAATCTGTTCAGCGGCACGGATTGCAGAGTCATCCAAACCGTGGCCGAGACCGCGAACGATTCTAACCACGCGCAGCTTTCCGCTCGCTTCGAAAACCACTTCGAGAAGTACCTCGCCCTCGATTCGCTTGGTCCGAGCCTCATCCGTGTAGATGGGTGTCGGCTTGGAAAGGATTTCCGCCGGTACAATTTTTGCGGGTGCCGGCTGTGCCGGTCGAGATTGAACCGTAGGTGGAGCGGGAACGTCTGCGCTCCCGAACCCCGCCTGTTTTACTGCGCCGACAGACGAAACGCGCGCATTTCCTGTGGCCACGCCGTTGCCGAATCCGGTGCTGGCGACGACTCCGCGAACCCCGTTCGCGCCTCCAGTTCCATTTCCATAGCCCGGGCCGGTGGGCATATCAAACCCGCCCGCCTGTGCAATGTTCACGGCTCGTGTTTGGGTGGTGCGAGCAGGTATTCCATTCGGATCACCGAACCCGCCGGTCTGTACCTGCTGCGGGGCACGCTCAATGGTCTGTGGTGCCGAACTTCCCGTCGAGAACCCGCCCGTCTTGATCGTCCGCGGGATTATCGGCTCACTCGTGACTGGAACCAAGTCAGGTTTCTTCTCAGTGATCTTGACTTCTGGAGCGGGTGCATCTTCCACCTTTGGCTTAGGCTTCGGTGCTGGAGCGGGCAGACGCAGTGCAGACGGCGGAGGGTCAATCGGGTCCAGTTTGGCGGTCAGCACAGGTCTCGGAAGCTGACGCTGAGGCGCATGATTGACCGGAACCGGCGTCGGGACGAGTTCAATCGCGTGATAATCCTTCTTCGGCGGTTCCAGAATCTCGGGATGCAAAACCGGTATCCACACCAGGATTGCAATGATGATCGCCTGCGTGCCGTAGCTTAGAAAGAATTCCGACCACGGTGCTCGCCATTTGGGCAACGAAGAAAACAGGATAGACTCTTGCGACGACGGCGTCATAATTCGAGATGCTGCCTCACTCGCTAAACCCTGAGGACACTGCAAAAGTTCTTCCCGGTCTTAAAAACATAGGGACCTGGGAAGACAGTTGTACAAATAAAAGTCTACGCTTCCAGCCTACAGCATGCACGGGAGAGGCCATTTGGAGCCGCTTTCGGTGGTCTGTAACCAACTGAAATCAAGCTGTTTGCAGTGTTCTTGTCGATCCCGACGAGGTCTCTTGGGAGCACTCATGCAAAAAACTACACCCTTGCGGGATAGATTTCCCGCAGGAAACTCGAGGAGAAACGCTGCCTCATCAGCAGTGTACGATTTTCGGGCTCTGGATTCCGCGCGTGGCGTTTCTAGTATCCACCACCAGCTGCGACTCCTGGACAATGCGTTTGTAATCGTAGTCGGAATGGTCGGTCACGATCAAAACGCAGTCGTACTGACCCAGATCCTTCAATTCTGCGCGTGTCATCTGCAGGTCATACTTCCGTCCCTTGCCAATGAACGGGAAGTAGGGATCGTGATAACTGACCTGCGCACCATCTCTCTGCAAGAGTTCGATGATGGTGAGCGAGGGCGATTCGCGCAGATCATCGATGTCTTTTTTGTAGGCCACTCCCAGCACAAGCACCCGTGCCCCATTCACCGATTTTTTTCGGGTGTTCAGAGCGCCACTGACGGAGGCCAGCACGTGATAAGGCATGTTAGTGTTAATTTCACCGGCGAGTTCAATGAAACGCGTGCGGAAATCCCACTCCTTCGCCTTCCATGAAAGATAAAAGGGGTCCACCGGGATGCAGTGTCCGCCGAGACCCGGCCCGGGGTAGAACGGGTGAAATCCGAAGGGCTTGGTGGATGCGGCCTCGATGACCTCCCAGATGTCGATGCCCATGCGCAGGCACAGGAGCTTCAACTCGTTCACCAGGGCGATATTGACGCAGCGGTAAATATTCTCGAGCAGCTTGGTCATTTCCGCCGCGGCTGGAGAAGAAACGGGCACCGTCCGGTTGAAAATCGAGCCATACAGTGCTCGGGCGAGTTCGGAAGCCTGAGGGTCGAGTCCACCTACCACCTTGGGAATGTCAGGACGCGCGACAGTCGTATTGCCGGGATCTTCACGCTCGGGGGAGAATGCCACAAAGAATTCTTTTCCTGTGAACACGCCATTTCGCGCGGCTTTCAGCCCTGCCTTGTTCTCGCCTTCCAGGATCGGGACCATGACTTCTTCAGTCGTGCCCGGGTATGTGGTGCTCTCCAGGACTACCAACTGTCCGGCCCGAAGATGGGGAGCAATGGAATGTGTGGTGGTGGTAATGAAGCTGAGATCGGGCTCGTGGTATTCGTCCAATGGGGTGGGAACGCAGATGATAATCGCGTCCATCTCCATCAGTTGTGAGTAGTTGGAGGTAGCCGCGAAGCCCTCGGCTTGCGCCGCTTGGATCTCTTCGGAGGTGATGCGATAAATGTACGAGCCGCCTTTGGCTAGAGTGTCTACCTTGCGCGTATCAATATCGAAACCCGTGACCTTGAACTTCTTCTCGCTGTACAACAGGGCCAAAGGGAGCCCGACGTAGCCGAGGCCTATAATCCCTACCCGTGCTTCTCGCTGTTGAATCTTTTTCTTCAGTTGATCAACGGTCACATCCGCGGCAGAGTAGGTCGTCATGAAGCCTCCGGAACAGCAGGGATGAAAGGTAAGAAACCCTCAATTCTAGCACCCACTCTTCAAGGCCGGTCCGCCACGAAAGTGGGGGACAATTCAATATTCTGAACACTACGGACGAGGCTCGATCATTGATTGCGAAGTGGACGGCAAGAGGACGGGTACGGCTCGCAATTAGCTGTGTCACGGCGACGCTGCTGATCACATTTGCGCTCATCGCCGGGAGGATTCTCGTCGTTGATGCTCCCCAACCTTCCGACCTGATTCTGGTGCTGGCTGGAGAGACGGATCATCGTCCCGCGCATGCTCTCGAATTGCTACGTCAAGGTTATGGGAAACATATCCTGATCGATGTTCCGGCCGACGCCAACATATACGAGTTCTCACAACTCGATCTGGCGGAGCGGTACGTACACGACCTGCCAGAGTCAGCTTCGGTAAGAGTATGTCCCATTCATGGCTTGTCGACACGGGAGGAGACTCATGATGTTGAAAAATGTCTCATTGCCCAAGACGGCACGCGCATTCTGATTGTGACCTCCGACTTTCATACCCGCCGGGCGCTCAGTATTTTCCAGCACGAGCTCCGCGACAAATCCTTCTCCGTCGCCGCGGCGTACGACGTCACTGAATTTGGTACACGTTGGTGGACAAACCGGCAGTGGGCAAAAACCTGCACTGCTGAGTGGGTGCGGACTATCTGGTGGAACGCAGTCGAACGGTGGAAGTGATCAGGATGGCTTGTCCAGAGCGGAAACTCGCCCTTTTCTCAATCATAAGTTTTCCACCGAAAACTGCGGTGCCTAGCACAAAAGCCATTGACGGGCAACTCCTTAGGAGGGTACGATTTTCCAACGGTCATCAACATAGTTATTAACGGAGTGTGGGAATGGGCGGGTCCGCGTTTCGCGGTATGGTTTGTTGTGTGCTAGCGGTTCTGTTCCCCTTTTCGTTGTTCGCGGCCGATTCTAACGCGGCCATGCTTTATACTAACGGACCCGCGTGGATGAATGGCGCTCACGTTCCTCGGCCTTCTTCCGCAATCTTCTCGGGTGATCTTCTTCAAACGCGCTCCGATTCTATCGCCAACATCAACCAACCCGGCTCCACCGTCCGCGTCCTATCGGATTCTCTGGTGAAATTCGAAGGTAGCTCCGTCAGAATTGATCATGGCGGAGTTACGGTTTCGACTTCCAAGGGAATGGCAACCACGGCGGGCGACGTCAAAGTAGCACCCGCATCGAATGCGTGGACCGAGTTCAACGTAACGGATGTCGACGGAACAGTACGGATTGCAGCCCGCAAGGGCGATGTGACTGTCAGTGACGGTAAGGGAACGGTCACGCTCGCTCAGGGCCAGGAGACGACGCGCGACGAGTCCTCAGACAACTCCTCCGACAAAAGCCATCGCAAGAATCGCAAGCAGATGGGTGGGGCGGTTCCTGGTGCATCGGGTGGTATTCTCAACTCGCCTACCGCGATCGGAATTGCCGGTGCTGCCGGGATCGGTCTCACCACGTGGGTGCTGATTAAGAACGACGATCCAGCCAGCCCGGCCAAGCCGCAATAGCTCTGGCGCGGTCTTCAGATCAACCAAAGGTTCGCCCGAGGAACTTGCTCTTCTTGCAAATCCGCCTTTGTAGAGGAATCTGCGGTTTTGATCTGTGATCACAATCCAAACTATCCCACGCGCCCGTTTATAATCTCCCTTCCTCGCAAAGAATAAGGAATAAAGGACATCCTTTGGCACTGGACGACAAAATCTACGAGTTGCGGCGCGAGAAGCTGAAGCAGATTCAGGCGCTCGGACAGCCCGTCTACCGCACGAAGTACGAGTTCACCCACACGGCCGAGCAAATCCTGGCCGACTACTCTTCCCAGTCGGCCGAGGAACTCGATCAGGCACGCGTCAACGTTCGCGTTGCCGGACGCATCATAGCGATCCGCCTGATGGGCAAAGCCGGATTCGCCCATATCCAACAGGGCGGAAAGAAGCTGCAGATTTACGTGAAGAAAGACGCGGTGGGAGAAAAAGGATTCGAACTGTACAGACTGCTCGATTTGGGCGATCACATCGGCGTCAGCGGATATCTCTTCCGCACCCGCACCGGAGAATTGACCGTTCACGTCGAACAGATCGAGTTCCTCAGCAAAGATCTATTGCCGCTGCCCGAAAAGTGGCACGGTCTTACCGATGTTGAACTTCGTTACCGCCAGCGCTACGTCGATCTGGTGATGAATCCCGAGGTGCGGGAAGTCTTTCTCAAGCGCACGAAACTAGTGCAGTCGGTCCGCCACACGCTTGACCGCCATGGATTCATCGAAGTCGAGACGCCCATGATGCAGCCCATCGCCGGCGGCGCGGTCGCGCGCCCGTTCGTCACACATCACAACACGCTCGACATGGACCTCTACCTGCGCATCGCGCCGGAACTCTATTTGAAGCGACTGGTCGTCGGCGGGCTCGACCGCGTCTATGAGATCAACCGAAACTTCCGCAACGAAGGCCTGGGATGGCGCTGGAATCCCGAGTTCACCATGATGGAGGCCTACCAGGCCTACACTGACTATCAGGGCATCATGAACGTTACGCAGGAGGTCATCACCGAAGCAGCGAAGGCTGTCAACGGCAGCACAAAATCAAAGTGGACCGTCTCGAAAGATGGCACAGACATAGTTCACGAGCTCGATTGGGCCGACTGGCAGCGCCTCACCATGCGCGAAGCCATCATTAAGTTCTGGCCGGAGCGCGGAGGCGCCAAGCCCGAGATGAGCGACTTTGGCACGCCCGAGGGGGTGAAGAAACTGGTCGAACGCTTCAACGCCGGACACTCCCACATGCCCTATGATCCCAACGCTCCGGCAGGGAAGACGATTGCAGCGTTGTTTGAAGCGTCAGCCGAAGAACATCTGATCCAGCCAACGATCATCTATGAATTCCCGACTGCCGTCTCGCCGCTCTCGAAGCAGAAGCCCGACGAGCCCGACTGGACGGAGCGTTTCGAAATCTTTGCCGGACAGATGGAAATATCCAACGGCTTCAGCGAACTCAATGATCCGGAAGACCAGCGCCGCCGCTTCGAAGCGCAATTAAAAGAGCGCGAGCGTGGCGACGAAGAAGCCCACCAGATGGACGAAGACTACATCCGCGCCCTATCCTACGGCATGCCTCCCGCCGGCGGAGTCGGCTTGGGCATCGATCGCCTCTGCATGCTTCTCACCGACCAGCACACCATCCGCGACGTAATCCTGTTTCCGCTGCTTCGTCCGGAGAAAGCTGGAGAAACCAAAACCGCAGAGGACATCGAGGACCCGGAGAACAGGTAAAGACTGATCTTCTTTGTGAAGGGGAGTGCTTGACGTTCTGGCCCAGGGAAGCAACGTGCGACCGACTGTGGGCAGAAGCAACGGCCAGCTTCAAAGAATCCAGTCGGCAGCCGCTATACACTAGCCGCGGAGCGGCGAAACAATTTAGCCCAGGGCGTCAGCCCTGGGTAAGTTC
>Ga0209698_10001325_pt1 | contig 28531 bp, 19 predicted proteins | sample LitLauG_LLR_2012_FD_187203 | JGI IMG/M metagenome (GOLD analysis project Ga0209698, IMG submission 187203) | Freshwater sediment microbial communities from Pennsylvania, USA - Little Laurel Run_MetaG_LLR_2012 (SPAdes) (version 2) | ecosystem: Environmental > Aquatic > Freshwater > Creek >... | reverse complement strand
GCCGCGTGGCCCGGGCTCGACCGTCGTGGCGCAACCTGGGCCGGCGCGGGCGTGTCGCTCGTCGAACTGGTCCTCGTCGGCATCCTGGCCGTGGGCTACAAGCCCCACGGCCCGGTCTACCAGGACACCTCGCGGCACGCCCTCGCGTCGTCGTTCGGCCTGACCTGGAACGTCGGCGTCGACGGGATCGCGCTGCTGCTGATCGTGCTCACGGCGATCATCGTGCCGATCGCGATCATCGGCGCGCCGCTCGCGCACCGCACCAGCGCCGCGGTGGCCTGGCTGCTGGTGCTCGAGGCCGCGACGATCGGCTCGTTCGCGAGCATCGACGTCCTCTTGTTCTTCTTGTTCTTCGAGCTGACGCTGGTGCCCGCGTACTTCCTGATCGCCCAGTGGGGGGACCGAGCGCGCGGGCCCGCCGCGGCGATGAAGTTCTTCGTGTACACCCTCGTGGGCTCCGCGTTCCTGTTCGTCGGCATCCTGGCGATCGGCTTCCTGCACCGGAGCCAGTTCGGTGGCCCGCTGACCTTCTCGCTGCCCGCGCTGTCCCAGACCCACCTGAGCGGGACGACCGGCGTCCTGCTGGTGCTCGCGTTCACCGCGGCGTTCGCGGTCAAGTCGCCGCTGTTCCCCTTCCACACCTGGTCGCCCGACGCCTACGCCGAGGCGCCCGTTGCGGGCTCGGTCGTCCTCGCGGCGCTGCTCGCCAAGCTCGGCACCTACGGCATCCTTCGCTTCGACATCACGCTGTTCCCCGACGCGCTGCGCACGGTCGGACCATGGCTCTTCGCCCTGGCGATCGTCGGCATCCTCTACGGCGCGGTCGTTGCATGCGGTTCGAGCGAGCTCAAGCGCCTGCTCGCGTACTCCTCGCTGGCCCAGGTCGGCTTCATCGTGCTCGGCACCGTGTCGCTCAACTCGACCGGCGTCTCCGGCGCGGTGCTGCTGATGTTCAACCACGGCATCATCACCGCGGCACTGTTCTTGCTCGTCGGATTCCTCTCGTCGCGTCGCGGGACCAGCGAGGTCGCGGGGCTGCGCGGTCTCCAGGGTCCTGCGCCCGTGTTCGCGGCGCTGTTCACCGTCGCGATGCTCGCCTCGATCGGCTTGCCGGGGCTGAACGGCTTCGTCAGCGAGTTCCTCGTGCTGCTGGGCTTCTTCGGCGCCCAGGGTTGGTGGGCGGTCATCCCGACGCTCGGGGTCATCGTCGCGGCGATGTACCTGCTGTGGGCGTACCAGCAGGTCTTCCAGGGACGCGCCGAGGGTGACAATGCGACGATGTCGGACCTGACCTGGACCGAGCGAGGCGTGCTCGCGCCGCTGGTCGCGATCATGGTGATCCTCGGCGTGTACCCCAAGATCGTCCTGGACCGGATCCTGCCCTCGGTGCTGCACCTGCTCGCCCACGCCCACGTCGCGACCACGGCGGTGACGGGCCGATGATCCAGATGCCATCGATCCACTGGATCGTCCTTCTGCCCGAGGTGATCTTCGCCGGAGCGTCGCTGGCCCTCCTGCTCGCCTCCGCGCTGGTGCGCGGGCGCCTCTCACGAACGGTGGGCACCGGCGTGGTCGTCGGCGCGTGCGTCGCGGTCCTCGTCGACTGCGTCATCCAGTGGCGCGACATCGTGGTCCACGGGCCCACGACCACCGCGGCCCACGCCGTGGTCGAGGACGGCTTCGCCGTCGTCATGGTCGGCGTGCTCGCGGTCTCGCTGCTGCTCTCCGCGCTCGTCGCCGACGGGTGGCTCAAGCGCGAGGGGATCGGCGGCGTGGAGTTGCACGTCCTGGCACTGGCCTCGGCAACCGGCGCGGTGCTCATGGCCCAGGCCAACGACCTCGTCGTGATATTCCTCGGCCTCGAGATCCTCTCGATCGGCCTGTACGTGCTGACGGCCTTCGACCGGCGATCGTCGAGGTCGGGCGAGGCGGCGATGAAGTACTTCATCCTCGGCGGCTTCGCCTCGGCGATCTTCGTCTACGGCATCGCGCTCGTCTACGGCGCCACCGGGACGACCCAGCTGACCCAGCTCGCCGACTTCCTCGCGCACAACAACCTGCACAGCGCCGGGCTGCTGCTCGCGGGCGTGGCCCTGCTGCTCGTGGGCTTCGCCTTCAAGGTCGCCGCCGTTCCGTTCCACGCCTGGTCCCCGGACGTCTACGAGGGCGCGCCGTCCCCGGTCACCGGGTTCATGGCCGCGATCGTCAAGGCGGGCGCGTTCGCCGCGGTGCTCCGCGTGCTGGCCTCGGCGATGTGGACCCAGCAGTCCGGCTGGCGCCCGATGGTCTGGGCGCTCGCCGCGCTGTCGATGCTCGTCGGCGCCGGACTCGCCTCGGTCCAGCGGAACGTCAAGCGGCTCCTCGCGTACTCCTCGGTCAGCCACGCGGGATTCATCCTGATGGGGCTGTGGGCGGCCTCTGCCCGCGGGACGTCGGCATCGCTGTACTACCTCGCGGTCTACTCGCTGCTCGTCATCGGCTCGTTCGCGGTGGTCACGGTCGTCTCGGCGAACGGCCGCGAGGACCTCACGGACTACCGCGGACTCGGCCGGCGGCGGCCCTGGCTCGCAGCGTCGTTCACGATCCTGCTGCTCGCCCAGGCCGGCGTGCCGTTCACGACCGGCTTCCTCGCCAAGCTGTCGGTCATCGAGGCGGCGCTGTCGGACGTGGGGGCGCCCGGCGTCGTCCTCGCGGTCATCGCCATGCTGGCCACGGCGATCGGCGGGTACTTCTACCTGCGCCTCGTCGTGCTCACCTACTCGCCGGCACCTGACGACGTCGCGCCGCCCGCGGCGGTCCCCGCGCGCGCGACGGCACGGCTCTCGGCGGTGGGTGCGGGCATCTTGGTCGATGACGACCGCGACGGCGAGAGCGAGGACCGCTCCGAGACGCCCGGGGCCGACGAGGTCTCGGTGCCGGTCGCGACCGCGGTCGCCATCGGCCTGTGCGTCGTGCCGACGGTCGTCCTCGGGATCTGGGCGGGGCCGCTGGCGGACCTGACCACCCGGGCGGTCATGCTCTTCCACCCGTGACGCTCGTCGCGCTCGCGGGCTGCCGCTCGATCGCCGATCCCGACGAGCAGCTTCTCTCCGACGCGCTCGCACGCGGCGGCATCGACGTCGAGGCGGTCGCCTGGGACGACCCCCACGTCGACTGGAACCGCTACGACGCGACCGTCGTGCGCTCGACCTGGGGCTACGACGAGGACCTCGAGGGGTTCTTGGGGTGGGCACGGCGCGTGCCGCGGCTGCACAACGGCGCCGAGGTCCTCGAGTGGAACGCCGACAAGCACTACCTCGACGAGCTCGCGGCCGACGGCGTGGCGACGATCCCGACGACCTACGCACGCTCGGGGGAGGCCGCACGACTCCCCGACGGCGAGGTGGTCGTCAAGCCGACTGTGGGAGGAGGCGCCCGCGGGGTCGCGCGCTTCGGCGCCGACCAGCACGGGCTCGCCCGCGCCCACGTCGACGACCTGGCCGGCGCCGGCCGCGTCGCGATGATCCAGCCGTTCGTCGCGCCCCTCGCCCTGCACGGCGAGACCGACGTGGTCTTCGTCGACGGCGCCTACAGCCACGCGGTCGCCAAGCACGTCGTCGTCGGCAACGTCGCGTCGGCCTCTCCTTCGGGGGCGTCGCGCACCGAGCTCGTCGAGCCCACCCGAGCCCAGCTCGAGGTGGCACGCGCGGCGATCGATGCCGCCCCGTTCGACGGGGCCCTCTGCTATGCGCGCGTGGACCTCGCGGCGACCGACCGCGGCCCGCTGGTCGTCGAGCTCGAGCTCATCGAGCCCTACCTGTTCCTGCTCGCCGCGCCCGCGGCCGCGGATCGACTCGCCGCCGCGATCGCGCACCGCGCAGCGCGCTGAGTCGCCGCTCGGGGCCACGCCGACAGTACGGTTGCGCCACGCGCGGTCGCCGGCGCGCACGAGGAGGCACCCATGGAGCAGCTCGCGGGACGCATCGCGGTGGTCACGGGGGGCGGCACCGGCATCGGGCGCGAGCTCGTCGTCCAGCTGGCCGCCGCGGGCTGCTCGGTCGCGGCCTGCGACGTCGCGCTCGGCGCGCTCGAGGAGACCCGCGCGCTCGCGCTCGGCGTCGCGACCGACGGCGTCGAGGTCACGACCCACGACGCGGACGTGACGAGCCAAGACGAGGTGCTCGCGTTCCGTGACGAGGTCGCCGACGCGCACGGCACGGCGCACGTCAACTTGGTGTTCAACAACGCCGGGATCGCCGGGGGCGGCTCGTTCGTCAGCGGCGACCGCGAGGACTGGGAGCGGACCTTCGCGGTCGACTGGGGAGGCGTCTACCTCGTCACGCGTTGCTTCCTCGGCATGTTGATCGCGGCCGACGAGGGGCACCTCGTCAACGTCTCGAGCGTCAACGGCCTGTGGGCCTCGATCGGCCAGGGGCGCCCGCACACCGCCTACAGCGCCGCGAAGTTCGCCGTGCGCGGCTTCTCCGAGGCGCTGATCTGCGACCTCGCGCTGCACGCGCCGCACGTGCGGGTCTCGGTCGTCATGCCGGGCCACGTGGGCACGTCGATCGTGCTCAACGCGGTCGCCGGCCCGGGCAGCGAGCCGGCGCGGATGGACCCGTCGCGGCTCGCGCTCGTGCGCGCCGAGGTCGCGAACTTCGGGATCGACCCCGCGACGGTCAGCGACGACGAGCTGCGCGCGCTCACCCAGGCGATCGGCGAGCAGTACCGCGACGCGGCGCCGATGACCGCGGCCGCGGCCGCCACGACGATCCTCGAGGGTGTCCGCGCCAACCGGTGGCGCATCCTCGTCGGTGAGGACGCGCGGGTGATCGACGAGCTCGTCCGCGCGGACCCCGAGCGCGCCTACGAGCCCGACTTCCTCGAGGCGCTCCGCGGCTCGGGGCTCTTCCCGATGCTGATCGGCTGATCAGCCCGTGGGGGTGCAGGTGACCGGGGCGGAGAACGCACCGGTGCCCGCCGGCGTCATGGCCGCGACGACGAACGTGTCGGTGCGGCCCGCGGCGAGGTCCGTGACCGTCACGGTCGTGCGGTTCCCCACGACGAGCTCCTCTTTGCCCCCCGACCAGGTGACGTCGATCACGTAGCCGGTGACCGGACGCCCGAACGTGTTGGCCGGGGCCTGCCAGCTGAGCACCGCCGAGCGCACCTTGGGCGCCGCGCGGACCGACCTCGGCGCGGTGGCGGCGCGAAGCGTCGTGAGCACGACCGACACCGGCGCCGACGTCGCCCCGTCGTCGGCATGGGCGGTGATCGAGAAGCGGTAGCGCACGTCGGCGCGGAGCCCTCCCAGGACGATCGAGGTCGAGGCGGTCACTGCGACCATGCTCGACGGCGCGGACCCGGCGGCCTCGGCGACGTCGTAGGACGACACGCCGGCGCCCGGCGCGCCCGGCGCGGTCCACCGCAGCAGCACCGTCGTCGGTCCGACCTGTCGCGCCGTGGGCGACGTGGCGGGACCCGGTGCGAGGAACGAGGCCCCGATCGCGGCCTCCGTGCGGTGGGCGCCGTCGGTGTAGCTGCCGACCACGGTGCACTGCCCGCGAGAGCTGCACGACGCCCCGGCCAGGTGCTCCGCCGCGCCCGAGGCCAGCGCGGGCGCGACCACGCGCGTCGCGGTCGCCCATCCTGGCGCGCCGAGCGAGGCGACCAGCCCGGCCGTCGAGTGGGTGCCGTCGACGTAGCTGGCGGCGAGCTCGCAGGCCCCCGGCGACGCGCACGCGACCGCGCCGCCGGACACCTGGGAGGGCACGAGGCTGTCGGCCGGCAACGCGAGGGACACTGCCGAGGGCGAGGCACCGAGCGTGGTCGCGAACAGCGCCGTCGCGCCCGCCGCCGTGCGGTAGTTGCCCGCGACGACGCAGAAGGTGGCCGAGGGGCACGACACCGAGGCGACGACGGCGCGCGGGTCCGTCGCCGCGCCGGCCGGCAGCGACAGCGCCGAGGGTGACGTCGAGGTGTCGCCGCCGAGCCGCACGACATAGGGCAGCGTCGTGCCCGCGCTGCTCAGGAAGGTGCCGGCGAGAAGGCACGCCCCCGTGCCCCAGCACGACACCGCCGTGAGCTGGCCGTGCACCGGCAGCGCGGCGTTCAGCGGGAGCGCCGGGACGAGGGGCGCGAGCCAGTGGCCCGCGGGCGTCAGGCGCTCGAGGAACGGCACCGCGCTGGACGCCGAGGTCGCGTAGCTGCCCGCGACGGTGCAGCCGCCCGTCGGCGGGCACGACACGCCATCGAGCAGCTCTCTGGGGTCGGCGGCGGCGTCGGCGGGCGTCGGCGGCACCGTCGGGTACTGCGCAGCGCCGCTAAAGCCCTCGACGTAGCCGATGGTGCGACCCTTGCTGGTCGTGAAGTCGCCCGCGGCGAGGCACTGCTCGAAGCTCGGGCACGACACCGCGCGCAGCGCGCCGGTCGCCCCGGCGCCCGCGGCGGCGGGAAGCACGCCGGCCACCGCGCGCTGGGCGACCCCGTTGACCGAGGGGGCGGCCATCGGCTCGACGCGCAGGGCGGACGTGACGTACGTGCCCACCGACAGGCAGCCGTCGGCCGGGACGCACGCGGTCGCCGCGAGGCTCGCGTCCGGCGCCGTGGCCGCGTTCGCGGGAGCCGAGACCGCCGTGGTCACCGTCGAGAGGACCCCCTGGGCCGCTGCGGCGCCTGGGGCGCCGGACCCGGTGGCGAAGGTGGTCCCGAGCGAGACGAGCACGCCGAGCGCCGCGACGCGGAGCGCGCGGATGGTCACGACGGCACCGCGGTCACCGGCGCGCTCGGGGTGCCGGGGCCCGCCTCGGTGACCGCCGCGACGCGGACCGTCACGCGGACGTGCGAGGGGAGCGAGCCGACGGTCGCGCCGCGAGCGGACCCCGACACCGTGACGGTCTCCGAGGCGCCGCTCCACGTGATCGTGAGGACGTACTGGCGGACGGCGTTGCCGCCGTCGTTGGCCGGCGGCCCCCACCGCACGACGACCGCGGACTTCGCCGCCGTGGCGCTGACCGAGGTGGGAGCCGACGCGGGTGGGAAGGTCACCAGCGCCACGGCGGCGCGCGCGGAGAGCTGGTGGTCGTCGGCGTAGGCGGCGACCTCGTAGGTGTAGCGCACGTGCAGCTGCAGGCCGCCGTGGTCGGTGAACGAGCTCGTCGGCGACGTGCCCAGCAGCACGGGGGCACCCGCGCCCTGGGCGCGCCACACGAGGTAGGCCGCGACCCCGGCGCCGGTGACCGAGGGCGCGGACCACGACAGCGTCGCGGAGCGGCCCGCGCCCTGGGCGACCGTGAGACCCGTGGGCGCGCCCGGGGCGAGGTACGCGGCGGCGGTGACCGCGTACGCGGCGGAGCTCGCGGCGGTGACCTGGCCGACCGCCGTGCAGGCCCGCGCCGCGGTGCACGAGGCGCCGAGCAGGACCAGCCGCGAGGAGGCCACGCCCGTTGGAACGGGCACCGCCATCGCGGTGGGCCAGGCGCCCGCGACCTGCTCGGCGGTGAAGCCGAGCCGGGCCCCCGTCGCCGTCAGGTACGACCCGGTCGCGACGCACATCGACGCCGATGCGCACGTCACGGCGCCCACCGTGGCGATCTGGCCCGTCGCGCGGTGCCCGGCGGGCAGCGACAGGGCGGTGTCGACCCAGCTCGAACCGGCTCCGCGCAGCGCCCAGGGAACTATGGGGGCGCCGGGCGCGTGAGCCGCGAGGGTCACGAGGCACGCACCCGGCCCCGTGCAGGCGATCCCGCCGACCGACACCGTACTGCGCCCGTGGATGCCGACGGCGACAGTGCCCGACGGCACGCCGTTCGTCGTCGTCGCGACGTACGCCTCGAGCGCGCCGGTCCTCGTCACGTAGGTGCCGACGACCGCGCAGTCCCCCGGGGCCCAGCACGACGCGCCCTCGACGCTGGCCCCGGGGTTCGCGCGGTGACCGGCGGGCATGGGCAGCGTCCGCGCGTCGAGCCAGGCGTTCCCCGAGCGCCGCGCGACGACCGCATCGCTCGCCCCGGCCCTCGTCACGAACGTGCCCGCGACGCTGCACAGCTCGCCGCCCCCGCACGACACCGCCGCCAGGGACACGCGGGGGTCCGCCGCCGCGCCCGCGGGCAGCGGCGGCGAGGGGATCGCGGTGGGCGCGCCCGCGGCGACGCCGACGGCGAGCCCGAGCACCTGGCCCGTGGAGCTCGCGTAGCTGCCGACGGCGAGGCACGACCCCGGCGCCCAGCAGCTCGCCGCGCGCAGGGACGCCGCGGGGTTCGCGGCCGCGCCCGCCGGCAGGGGCGCGCGGGTCGGGTCGACGGCCGTCCCGTTGACGGTCTGGGCCACGGCGGGCACCGTCGCCCCCGAGGCGGTCGAGTAGTCCCCGACCGCGAGGCAGGCGTTGGTGCCCGCGCAGGCCACGCCGAGGAAGCTCGATCTCGGGTTGGCCGCCGCGTCAGCGGGAACCGGGGCGACGATGGCAACCGGGGCGATCTGCGAGGACGCGGCGGCGCCGGCCCGCGCCGCGCCGCCGGGGCCCGCGACCGAGAGCGCCGAGGCGGCGAGCGCGGCGACCAGCAGCGAGGCGACGCGGGGGCGCGCGAGGGTGCGCGCTGCCCCGGATCTCACGTTCGCCATCGAACCTCCACTTCGTGCCCGAGCCGCAGCACGGAGGTGCCGGCCACCCGACGACGCCTCGCAGGAGGCTACTTCGGCGCCTCCTCGCGGCGCCGTCGCCCTCACGCGATTGCGCGGGGCCTGCGGTCGATCTCCGTGAGCGGCCGGAACGCCGCGAGGAACACCAGGGACCCGACGGTCACGATCAGCGCGGGGACGACGATCGTCGGGCGGATGCCCACCACGCCCGCGATCGTGCCCGCGAGCACGAGCCCGATCGGGGAGCCGGCGAGCGACAGGGTCCAGTCGACCGACGACACCCTGCCGAGCAGGTCGCGGGGCACCTCGGTCTGCAGCAGCGACTCCCAGGCGATGTTGCCCATCATCATCAGCGGGCCGATGCCGACGAGCACCACGCAGGCCACCGGCGCCGACGGCGACAGGCCGAAGAGCACGTCGAGTGCCGCGGCACCCGCCCAGCACAGCCACATCCACCGGATCCTGCGCCTGGGGGTCGGCATCGCGCCCGCGATCACCGCGCCGATGAGTCCGCCGACTCCGAGCGCGGCGAAGCCCACGCCGATGACCCACGACGCCGCCCCGAAGACCTCCTTGAACAGCAGCGGGAGCAGCACGACGCCGGGGGAGAACACGACCGCGTTGGCGACCCCCGCCGCCACGAGGGTCCACAGCAGCCACGGCGTCCTGCGGCAGTACGCGAGGCCCTCTCGAACCTCGTGGGCCATCGTGGTGTCGCGGCGCGCGGGGGTCGGCGTGGCCCGCATCAGCGCGAGGCACCCCGCCGAGAACGCGAACGTCCCCGCATCGAAGAACAATGCGACCGAGGCGCCGACGGACGCCGCGATCACGCCGCCGATGATTGGCCCGAGCAGCGAGCCCGCAAGCGTCCTCGAGACCTGCGTCAGGGAGTTCGCGGGCATCAGCTCGGCCGCGTCGACGACCTGCGGCAGCATCGCGGTGGACGCGGGCATGAACAGCGCGTCGACCGCGCCGAAGGCGAGCATCGAGACGATCAGGATCCCGAGGTCCAGGCTGTCGGTCACCGCGAGGATCCCGAGCAGCGCGACGAGCAGCCCGCGGACCGCGTCGCTCAGGAGCATCGCGGTCCGCTTGGACATCCGGTCGGTGAGCGCGCCGCCGAACAGCAACAGCAGCACGAGGGTCGTGAGCCTCGCTGCAGCGACCAGGCCGAGCTCGAGCCCCGAGCCGTGCAGGGTGAACAGGATCAGGATGGGCAGCGCCGTGGAAAGCACGCCGTCGCCGAGCAGTGAGACCGTCTGGCCGCCCCAGAGCAGGGCGAACTGGCGATTGCGAAGCGGGCGGGAGAGCCGACGCAGCGAGGGCACCCCGCATCGTAGCGAGGGTGCCGCGGCGGGGGTCGGGCGACACCGCGTAACGCACGGTGCCGCCGGGCGACTACAACCCTGCCATGGGCACGCTGCTGGTCGTCGGCTTCGTCGCGGGCGTCGTCACCGCCCTCTCGCCGTGCGTGCTCCCGGTCCTGCCGGTCGTGCTGGCCGGTGGCGCCTCGGGGAGCCGGCGCCGCGCGGTCGCCGTCGTCGTCGGGCTCGTCGCGAGCTTCTCGTTGGCGACCCTGTTCGGGGTCGTGGTCCTGTCGGCCCTCGGGATGCCCGCGGACCTCCTCGACGACGCGGGCATCGCGCTGCTCGGACTGCTCGCGATCGGTCTGGTCTTCGAGCCGGTGGGCCAGCTGCTCGAGCGGCCCTTCGCCGCCATGTCGACCCGTCCGCGCGTCGGGGCGGGTACGTCGAGCGGCGTCGTGCTCGGGGCGGGCCTCGGGCTCGTGTTCGTCCCCTGCGCCGGCCCGGTGCTCACCGCGATCGCGACGGTGGCCGCGACGCACCGCATCGGCTTGACGGCCCTCGCGCTCACCGCGTCGTACGCGGCGGGAGTCGCGGTGCCGCTCGTGGCCGTCGCGCTGCTCAGCGCGCGCCTCGCGTCGAGGTGGCCGGCGATCCGCGACCACGCCCGGTCCGTGCGCCGGGTCTCCGGTGCGATCATCGGCGCCGTCGCCGTCGTGCTCGCCACCGGGGTCGCCGCGCCGCTGCAGACGGCGCTGCCGGGCTACGCGACCTCGATCGAGTCCCACCTCGTCACCGCGGGCGTCCAGTCCCAGCTGTCCGCGGTCGAAGGCGAGCGGGCCAACTCGTTCGCCGCCGCGCAGGCCGCCGCGGTGCCCGCGTCGCTTCCCGACGAGGGCGTCGCGCCCGCGTTCACGGGTATCACGGCGTGGCTCAACACGACGCGTGACCGTCCGCCGTCGCTCGCGTCCCTGCGCGGCAAGGTCGTGCTCGTCGACTTCTGGACGTACTCATGCATCAACTGCCGGCGCGCGCTGCCCCACGTCGAGGCGTGGTATCGCGCGTACGCGAGGTTCGGGCTCGTCGTCGTCGGCGTGCACACCCCGGAGTTCGCGTTCGAGCAGGTCACCGGGAATGTCGCGGCGGCCGCGGGCGGCCTCGGCGTGACGTATCCGATCGCACTCGACGACAACTACGCCACGTGGAGGGCCTACAACAACGAGTACTGGCCCGCGGAGTACCTCGTGGACCAGCACGGACACGTCCGGCACACGGTCCTCGGCGAGGGCGACTACGCGGCCACGGAGCAGGCGATCCGAACGTTGCTCATCGCCGGGGGAGCGCGGCACCTGCCCGCCCCGACCCAGGTCGCAGACCGCACCCCCAGGGACTCGACGACGCCCGAGAGCTACCTCGGCTACGCCCGCCTCGCGAACAACGGCGGCCAGCCGGTGACCGACGACAGGGCCACCACGTACCGCGTCCCCTCCGGCGTGCCGGCGGACTCGGTCGTCTTCGAGGGAGGGTGGGACGTCCACGCGGACGACGCGGTCGCCGGCTCCCGCGCGGTGCTCGATCTGCGCTTTACGGCCAAGGACGTCTACGTCGTGCTCGCCGGTGAAGGTTCGGTCGTGCTTCGCTACGACGGGTCTCGCGTGCGCACGATTCGCGTCGCCGGCGTTCCCAACCTCTACACCCTGCACTCGTCGAGGAGCGTCGACAACGGTCTGCTCTCGCTGAGCGTCCCGCCGGGGGTTCGCGCCTACGACTTCACCTTCGGCTAGGCCACGAGCGGCCCGACCTGCGCCGGGGCGTGGGCCACCTCACAAGGGCATGCAGGTGGCGCCACCCCGGCGAGGCCGGGCGGATGCCCCGTCGAGGACGGGACCTCTCGTACATGAAAGCACGGGCGGAGGGGTCGCGCGCCGGGCTTTGACCAGGGTTGTCACCTCGTTGCGCGCGCGTCGTCAGACCGAGGCTGGCAACCAGTGGTTCATCACGATGCCGTGATCGGCGCGATACTGGATGCATGCACGCGCTTGAGTGCACCACGGCGGAAGTGGCCTCCGTGTGCGCCCCTATCGGATCGGTCCGCTGACGTGTGGAACGACCTGATCTACGTCGGTGCTGCCGCACCGCTGATCATCGCGATCTTCGTCGCGGTCGCCGTGTGGCGCAGCGCGTCCGCGCAGCGCACGCGCCGCGCCCTCCAAGAGGGGCTCTCGAGCAACGACCCGAGCGTGCGCCACGCCACGCTCGACGCCGTTGACGACGACCTGCTCTCGCGCAACGCCCCGATCTTCCTGCGGCTCCTCGAGACTGAGTCGGATCCCGACGTGCTCGACGCGCTCGCGGGCGCGGTCGCGCGCAGCAGGTGGGAGCCGACGGACAACGCGAATGTCGTCGAGCTGCGCCGCTGGGTCGCGGGTCGCCACGCGCACGCCACGCTCGACGACGTCGCGCCGATGCCGCGCGACGCGGCAGGGCCCCCTGGCCCGCCCGAAGGCGAGGAGGCGCCTGTGTCGTTCGACGCGCAGGCGAGGGCAGACGAAGACGAGCGTGCCGCGGACCTTGCGGGTGCCGATGACGAGGAGGCCGACGCCCACGACGGGTCGCCCGGCGTCGCGGCGCGAACCGAGGAGGCCGACGCGCCCTCGGGACTTGTTGCGGCATCACTCGCTCGAGGGCGCCGCGAGCCGGTCCGACCGCATCTGGCCGCCGCGGGCGCGATGGTGCCGGCCAAGTCCAGCGCGACCGCGGTCATCGAGCCCGACGAGGCCGACCTCGTCGCACTGGTGCCCAAGGTGCGCGAGCTGCTCGGGGACGACCTGGCGCGTGTCGAGCTCGTCTCGATCGACGGCCGCGTGCTCGCGACGTGGTCGTCCTCAGACGCGCAGAACCCTGAGCTGAACTAGAAGAAGCCGAAGCGCCGGGCGCTCAGGCGCCGTAGTAGATCCCCGGCAGGTCGCGTGGCGACGGGGGATCCTCTGAGGGGATCCGACGCGGGGCGTCATGATCGGGTGCGTCCGCGTCCGCGTCCGCGTCCGCGTCCGGCGCGGCGAACGTCGCCGTGTTCGCTGACGCGAGGTCGGTTCGCCCGAGCGCGGCCGACATCGCGCGCAGGGACTCGGCGACCGCGGCGAGCAGTGACACCGCGACGGTCGCGCCATCGACGTCCGCGGGACTCGCTGTCGCCTCGCTCGCCGCCACCGCGGGAGCGGGCCGCTCCTCGCGTCGCTCGCCGGTGCTTCGTGCGAGCTCCTCTCGGAGCCGCAGCTCGTCGCTCGATGCTCGGTCGGCGGCCCTCGTGACGTTGTCGAGGAGCCGCCGACGGCTCTCGGCGGCCTCTCGCACGAGGTCCTCCGCGAGGCGTCGCGCGTCCTTGATCACGTCCTCTGCGAGTCCGCGCGCGTCCGAGACGAGCCGCTCGCCCTGCTGCTTGGCATCGCGGCGGACGCGCTCTGCGTCGCCCTCGGCGGAGGCGAGCACGCTCCTCGCGTCGTGCTCTGCGTCCTTGCGCGCGTTCTGAGCCTCCCGGCGGGTGCGATCAGCCGCGACGAGCAGGTCGTCGGCCTCGCGACGCGCGTCCTCGAGGATCGTCGCGCGCGCACGCTCCGCATCGCGCAAGAGGCGCTCCCCGTCGCGCTTGGCGTCGGCGAGCAGCTCGCGGCTCGTGCGCTCCGTGTCGCGGAGCAGGTCGCCGGACTGGCGTCGCGCATCCTCGAGGAGTGTCGAGCGGGTGCGCTCCGCATCGCGGAGCAGGCCCTCGCTCTCGCGCTTTGCGTCCGCGAGGATCGTTGCGCGCGCGTGCTCGGCCGCCCGGGCCGGGCCCTCTCCCTCGCCGCGCAGTTCGTCGCGCGCCTGCTCGCGCGCCGTCGCCACGGCGAAGTCCCGCTCCTCTGCAAGCTGGGCGGCCGTCTCTGCGGCTCGGCGCGCGGCGCGCTCCGCTGCATCCGCGCGCGCCCGCTCGTCATCTGCCTTGCGTGCGGCCTCGCCCGCGCGGGACTCAGCCTCGGCGACCCGAGCCTCCGCGGCCGCGGCGCGCTCGCGCAGCGCGTCGAGCTCCTCGGCGGCGCCGCGCGCGGTCCTCGCGAACCGCTCGCGCTCGGCCTCCATGCGGTCCTGCAGATCCGCGAGGGCGTCGTAGTGCGCGGCGTCGCGCGCCTGGGCCTCACCGGCGAGGACGGCGAGCGCGGACGCGTCGCGGTCGGCGGCCGCGCGGATCTCGCGCGCCTGGTCCTGGGCGGCGGTCAGGATGCGCCGGCACTCCTCCTCGAGCCCCTGGAGCAGGCGGGCCGCGGCGGCGTCGGCGGCGGGCTCTGGCTCCGAGGGCCGCGGCTGGGCGACGACGCCCGTGGCGGGCGGCGACGTTCGCAGTGCGAACTGGGTGGCGTGCAGCAGGGCGGCGAACCAGCCCTCGACCCACGCGGCGGCCCCGGCGCCCTCGGAGACCAAGGAGACCCCGATACCCGGGAGCCGCAGGACCCGGAAGGTGTCCGCGCCCGCGGTCGCGGTGAACGAGCCGAGGTGCGGGACGACCGCGTAGAGCGCGGCGAGCCGGCCCTCGTCTTCGGCCAGCCCCCATCGCACGGGCGCCTCGCCGTCGCCGAAGACGACCGCCGCGCGCACCTTGCCCTCGGCGACCGCGATGGGCAGCGCGGCGGCGAGCACGTTGCGCCCGCCTGTCGCGGCGTTGATCGCCGCTCCGGCGACCGCGGCGGCCGGAGAGGCGCCCCTGGCGGTCGCGGTGTGCAGCTCGGCGCTGCCGGTGGACTCGTCGCGCAGCTCCACCATCGCCAGCTGCTCGGTTCCGAAGGGCAGGACCCGGGCGGAGACGGGCTCGACGCGCCGTGCGAGCAGGATCCCGAGCTCCGCGCAGACCGCCTCGAAGCGGTCGTCGGCCTGGGCGGCGAAGTCGGGGGAGACCTCGAGGCGCCCCGATGGGTCGAGCCACAGGTGCGGCGTGCCGCCGTGAGGAGGGCCCTCTGGGCGCTCAGGCCATTTCATGACCCCCGAATGGTACCCCTGAGCCCGGTCGGGCGCGCGAATCAGGCCTGTTCAAGCGCCTAGTAGGCCGACCTCAGCCCTCCTTGGTGCCCCCCGAGAGCAGCGACTCGGGGACCACGGTGCCGGGTCGGTTCGAGGGATCGTTGGCGAGGAACCTGCCGATCACGGGCAGCTCGGTGAGCGACTCCGCACGCAAGGTGGCCATGACGACGGGCACGAAGCTCTCCGCCGCGGGCCACACGAGGTACCTCGGGAGCCACTCGGGGTAGTACTTGGCGTTGAAGCGCCACAGCGTCTCGATCGGCATGATCCCCGACAGCCGCTTGAGCGCCCAGCGCTCCGCGCGGGTGGTGACGCCCTCGCCGCGCTCCCCGTCGAGGATGGAGCGGAAGGCGGCGAAGTTGAGGCTGAGGCCCTTGGCGTCCTTGGTCTGGAGGTGCTCGATCGTCGCGCACAGCGCGAGGTCCAGCAGGCCGTTCGGGTGCTCCCCGGGGTCCCGGCGCATCAGGTCCAGCGAGTAGCCCCGCAGCGCGGGGGTCGGGACGAACTGGCACATCGCGGCGGGCTTGCCGTCGGGCCCGGTGACCACGGTGAGCAAGAGGCCCGCGTCCTTCGGGTTGAACAGGCGCCCGAGGACCATCGAGAACCCCCGCTCTCCCTCGCCGCGGCGGTTCATCTCCATGAGCGCCACGAGGTCGGGGACGCGCGCGGGATCGATCGTCGCGGGGTCGAGGAACTCCACGGAGTAGCCATGGCGCTCCATGCGAGAGCACGCCTGACGGAGCCCCTTCATCTTGCCGCCCTGGAGGCTGAACGCCGGCACGTCGACGACGGCCTCGTCGCCGAGGTACAGGTAGCGCATGCCGGCCGCGGCGTACAGCGGCAGCCATCCCTCGCCCGCCCCGATCACACCGATGGTCCAGCCCTTGGCCTCGGCGAAGTGGCGGAACGCCCCCCAGGCCTCCTCGCGCTCGTCCTCGGGGCCGATCGGGTCGGGTGAGACGAGGCACACGCCCCCGTAGACCGCGTAGGCGACGACGGTGTCGCGGTGGAAGAACCACTGCTTGTCATCGCGGAGCGCGAAGTAGTCGAGGGTGCCGAGCCCGTGGCGGCGAACGAGGTCACGGGCGCGCAGCTCGGCGGCGCGCCGCTCCGCGGACGTGTGCCGCTCCGAGAGGCGCCGGTCGACCACCGGGCGCGTCGCGAGGTACATCGTCGTCAGCGCCACCGCGATGCCCACCGACAGCATCGCCGGGTAGACGAAGTCGTCGACCTTGTCGGAGAGGTTCACCGTCGACAGGCCGACGAGCCGCTCGACGCAGGCCAGGACCACAAGTGCGAGGCCCGGGAGGTCGCCTCGATGGGTGTTGGTCGCCTCGATCCCCACCACCGCGCCGCTGACCGCCGCGACGCAGATGAGCACGAGGTACGGGGCCGCACTGGACAGCGAGCCGCGGTCCGACTGCGCGCGGAAGTCACCGCGACGAACGACGAGGAACGTGACGACCGCCAGCGACACGATGGTGCCGATCACCGATCCGCTGCGGCCGAGGTGCGCGAAGAACGAGACGACGAGCACCAGCACCGCCGCGAGCCACGATCGGCGCTGCCCTCGTCGCACCCCGCGCGCGAGCATGATCAGCGCGACGCCGCTGAGAGCGACGAGTGCCGCCGCGGTCTGCGAGACCCCGATGGGCAGCACGCCGATCAGCGCGTGGAGCCTCGTGCGAAGCGGCGGCGAGACGGCCACAGCGACGTTGGCGACACCGCAGAGCACGAGCAGCCCAGCGGCGACGCGACGGACGAGCCGCTGCTGGCGCTGGCGCTCGATGGCATCGGGATCAGCCGGCCAGCGCTGTCCACGCGGCCACGACGCGACGAGCGACACGCGCAGCGCGGTCGCGCGGTTGCGCTCACGCGACGCGATTCGCTCGAAGATGTTCGCGCCGGGAAGCGGTGCGTCGCCGAGGACCAGTCGAACGTGCGCGTCGGTGCCCGCTTCGATCTCGAGGAAGCCGGCCTTGCGCCGCGCGAGGAACACCGACGGCAGGCCGAGGCGCCCGGGGATCTCGCGAACCACCTCGGAGGTGGCTCCCGGGGTCGCGCAGAACCCGCCCGACAACGGGCCGAGCGCCGCGCGCATCGAGCCGCCGACGACGTAGCCCGACGCTCCGTTCGAGAGCAGGTCGCGGGCTCGGTCCAAGACGGGGCCCGCCTCGGTCCGCAGCGACTCGAGCGGGTCGGTCGAGCGCGGCTGGTCGCGCAGCTCTCGGGGGTAGCGCCGGGCGGACAGGATCGTGGCCGCCGCGGCGACGATCAGCTCGGCGATGACGATGACGGCGAGGAACACCAGGGCCCTCGACGTCCAGGAGAGGTGCTCGACGCGGTTGAAGACGGTGTGCCCCTTGTGGATCCTCTTGGTGAAGTGGTCCAGGCCCGTCTCGACGAACCCGACCTTCGTCACGACCACCGCGAGCACGGCGATCAATGGGGCCACCCACAGGAACTTGCGCATGCCCCGGTAGCGGAGCCTCGAGGCGAGGAACCGCGGCGCGGCGGCCGGGTCCTCGAGCTGCGCCTCGCCGACGAGCCACTCCGAGCTCGGGAGCTGCTCTCCAACGAAGGTCGGCGCGGCGGCCTCGACGACCACGCGCCGAACACCTGACGCGGTCTCCAAGTCGAGCTCGAGCGAGTGGACGACCTCGAGGCCGATCTGTGCGAGCCGCTGGCGGGCGGGCACCTCGGCGAGCTCTGCGTCGCGCCAGCCCGGAAGGACGAAGCCCCGCCGACCGGGCGCCGCGCAGAACGCAGCGATCGCGGCGCGGAGCCGGTCGTGCGCGTCGAGCGCGGTCGCCGCGAGCCTCGCGACGTCGGTCGTCGCGGTCGGGTCCACGAGGTTGCCCGCGACGACGAAGACCCCGGGCCCCTGCCAGGTCTCGAGCTCTGCTGCGAGCGCCGCGGACGACGAGGCCGAGGCGTCCGTGAGCTGCTCGGGCAGCAGCAGGTCCGAGACCACGAGGGCCCGTGACCCAAGAGGGACCTCCACCGCGGTGGATGCCGAGATGCGGTTTCGCAGCTCCACGTCGCCAGTCTCCCACGGCGCCCGCCGCGGAGTCGGTGTCCGCCCCTTTGGCGCCGCCGGCGCCCCTAGTGTTCGCCCAGATGCCCGAGGACGCCGAACGTCAGCACTGGTGGTGGCGTACGAAACCAGTGGTCCCGAGCCGCGCGGTGGTATTCGACGTCGACGGGGTGCTCGCGGACGCGCAGGGCCGACAGCACCACCTCGAGTGGGGGCGCGGCGACTGGGACGCCTTCTTCGACGCGTGCGCAGAAGACCCCGTGATCCACGAGGTCGAGACGCTGCTCGGTCTGCTCGACAGGGACCTCCAGGTCCTGTTGGTCACCGCTCGGCCGAGCCGGGTGCGGGACCTCACGCTGTCGTGGCTCGACCACCACGAGCTTCGATGGGACCTGCTCGTGATGCGGCCGTCGAGGGAGTTCTCGCCGGCGGTCGGCTTCAAGCGCGACGTGGTCGCCGAGCTTCGCGCGGAGGGCTTCGCCCTGGAGCTCGCCCTCGAGGACGACCCCCGCAATCGCGCGATGTACCTCGCAGAGGGCGTGCCGTGCCTCTACGTGCATTCGGGGTACTACGACTGAGCCTGCTCGTCAGCTCTGCTGGGCGAGCCAGGCGCGCACGTTGCGCGCCGCCGCCCTGGCGCTCGCGACGCACGCGGGGATGCCGACACCGCGGTAGGCGGCGCCCGCGACCGCGAGCCCGCCCAGCGTGCCGGCCGCGGACTCGATCCCCTCGACGCGGACCAGGTGGTTGACCCGGTACTGCGGGAACGCGCCCGGCCAGCGCCACACGAGGGAGGAGGTCGGTGCGAGCTCCTCGCCGAAGAGCGAGGCGAGCTCGTCGGTGATCCGCGCGACGATGCCGTCGTCGTCCATGTCCTGTGCCCGCGTGTCGTCGATGCGCCCGAGCGAGACGCGCAGCACCACCTCACCGTCGCGTGCGAGGTGCGGCCACTTTCGATCGAGGAAGGTCACGGCGGTCGTCATGTAGGTGTCGGACCCGAACGGCGTTCCCACGGGGATGAGCACGCCCGTGCCGCTGTCGGGGAGGTGCAGGTCGTCGGCTCCGAACTGCAGCGTGACGACGACGACGCTCGCGACGTCGATGGCCTCGGCGAGCGCCGCCGCATCGGCGTCGAGGGGTGCGAGCAGCGCGGCCGCCGACGCCGACGGCGACGCGAGGACCACCGCGTCGGCGTCGAGGTCACGCGATGGCGTCTGGACCTGCCAACGGGGCTGGCCCGCAGCGCCCCGGTGCAGACCTACGGCGGGCGTGTCGGCGCAGAGCGCGACGCCTCGCTCACCGAGGGCCTTCGCGACGATGTCGGGGAGGGTGCCGAGGCCGTCACGAAGCGTGAGGAACGCCGGACCCTGGGCTGCCGGCGAGCTCGGCGGAGCGGCCGCCTGGAGCGCACGCATCATCGAGCCGCGCCCCTGGCCCGCGGCGAGCACCGGGGGGTAGACCGCCGCGGCCGAGAGGTCGCGCACCCTGCCGGCGTGGATCCCGCCGATCAGAGGGTCGACGAGCACGTCGACGACGCGATGCCCGAGCTTGTCGGCGACCAGTGGCCCGATCGCGCGGTCCGGGAGGGCGGATCGGCTCGCCCTTCGCGGCGCGACCAGGTCCATCGACGCGCGCAGCGCGCCGCCGAGCCCGAGGATGCCGATCGCGTCGGCGGTTCGAAGGTCGCGCATGCTCGTCGGCACCCCGAGCGCAAGCCCGGGCGGAAGTCGCCGGAGGCGTCCGCGCGCGAGCACCCACGCGCCCTGCGCGCCGACGGGCTCGAGGAGCTCGGTCGCTCCGAGCTCGGTCACGAGTGCGGTGGCCTCGGGGCGTCGCGCGAGGAACCCGTCCGGCCCCACGTCGACGACGCGGCCCGAGATGCTCGCCGTGCGGAGCTTTCCGCCCAGCCTCGAGGCGTCGAGCAGCGTGACCCTCGGCGTCGTGGGCCGTGGACCCTCGGCGCCCCCGGACAGCTCGTAGGCAGCCGCGAGACCCGTGATGCCGCCTCCGATGACGATGACGTGGGTCACGGCGCCTCGGCCGCGACGACGACGTCGGCGAGCAGCTCGAGGAACGCAGGGTCCGCATTGAGCGACGGGGTGCGGCTCAGTTCGATGCCGCGACCCTTCGCGAGTGTGTGCGCCTCGACGTCGACGTCGAAGAGCACCTCGAGGTGGTCCGAGACGAAGCCGACGGGGCAGACGACGACCTCGGGGGTCGACGCGGGGTCGAGCGTCGAGAGGACCTCGAGTATGTCGGGTCCCAGCCACTCGTCCTGGGTCCTCCCGGCGCTCTGCCAGCACACGAGGTATCGATCGACCTCGGCGCGGCGGGCGACCTTCTCCGCCGCTGCGGCGAGCTGATCGGGGTAGTCGCTGCCTTCGGCGACGACCCGCGCGGGGAGCGAGTGCGCCGTGAACAGCACCAGCGCGTCCGCCGACGAGGTCGCCAGGGCGTCGCGGACGCGCGCGGCGAGCAGCTCCAAGAACGCCGCTTGGTCCCACCAGGCCCAGACAGCGCGGTACGGCGCGGCACCGTCGAGCGCCGAGCGCGCGCGATCGTGGTACTGGCCCGTGGACATCGGCGCGCTGAGCGGTGCGAGCACGATCCCGACGATCAGGCTGGGGTCGAGTCCCGCGAGCTCCTGGGCGCCCTGTTCGATCGACGGCGTCGCGTACTTGGTCGCGCCAGCGACCACGTAGCGCCCCGGCGCGCGGCGCTCGAGGGCGGCAGCGAGGCCTGCGACCTGGTCAGCGGTCCGCTCGTTCAGCGGCGAGAGCCCGCCGATTGCCTCGTAGCGGCGCACGAGGTCGGCGAGCTGCTCGTCGCTCGGCGGCCGGCCGTGGCGGATCTTCGTGTAGTAGTCGGCGATCTCCTCACGCGAGGTGGGTGTGCCGTAGGACATCGTGAGCACGCCGACCCGGGTCGTCACCGCGTCGCCTCGACGCCTGCCCGGCCCTCGGCGTGCACCGTGGCCACGACCTCCGCGAGCACGCCAGGGTCCGTGGAGGGGAGCACGCCGTGGCCGAGGTTGAAGACGTGCCCTCGGCGCTCGCCTGCACGGGCGAGCACGTCGCGCGTCGCCTCGAGGGCGACGTCGACGTTCGAGACGCACAGCGCGGGGTCGAGGTTGCCCTGCACCGGGAGCCCGCCGACGCGGGTGCGCGCGACGTCGAGCGGCACGTGCCAGTCGATGCCGATGACGTCGGCACCCGACGTCGCCATCTTGTCGAGCAGCTCCCCGGTGCCGAGCCCGAAGAGGATGCGGGGCACGCCGAGGTCCGCGAGTGCGGACATCACCCGACGAGTGGACGGAAGGGAGAAGCGCTCGTACTCCGCGGGCGAGAGCGCACCGGCCCACGAGTCGAACAGCTGCACCGCGCTCGCTCCAGCGGCCACCTGCGCGGACACGAACGCGATCGCGATGTCGGCGAGCCGCTCGGTGAGCGCCGCGAACAGCGCCGGCTCGGCGTGCGCGAGCCCCTTGACCTTCTCGAAGGTCCTCGTCGGTCCCCCCTCGACCAAGTAGCTCGCCACGGTGAAGGGGGCGCCCGCGAAGCCGATCAGCGGGGTCGTCGTCCCAGTCAGCTCCTTGGTCACGAGGCGGACGGTCTCGGTGACGTGGGCGACGTCGTCAGGCTCGAGGTCCCGGAGTCGGGCCAGGTCGGCGGCGGAGCGAAACGTCCGGTCGATCTGGGGGCCCTTGCCCGGCACGACGTCGACGCCGAAGCCGATGGCATGCAGCGGGACGACGATGTCGCTGAACAGGATCGCCGCGTCGACGCCGTAGCGCCGGACGGGTTGCAGCGTGGCCTCGCACGCCACCTCGGGCCGTGCGATCGCCTCGAGGATCGAGCCGCTGCCTCGAAGCTCGCGGTACTCGGGAAGGGAGCGGCCGGCCTGTCGCATGAACCACGCCGGCACCCTCGACACGGCCTCGCCGCGGCACGCCGAAAGGAAGGGGCTCGCCTGGAGGTCCGGAGGCATCTGGCCATCGTAAGACGCCGCCCGAGGTGCGGAATCGGTGGTCTCTACGGTCCCTTAGGATGGTCCGTTCGCGGTGCTGGCGGAGGAGGCTGCGTGGCACAGGAGCGTGAGATCGCTGAAGAGCAGATCTACCTCGACCGTGCCCACACTGCGCTCGACGCGATGCGCGAGGAGTCCCGGGCGATGCTCGGTGACGTCCTCGACATCGGAAGGGGCGGGACCTTCCAGTCGCGCACGGAGCGCGACATCGTGGTCAACACCGCGCTCGCCAGGCTCCAGCAGCTCGACATCGGCGACCAGGCGCTGTGCTTCGGGCGCATCGACACTGCGGCAACCTCGCCGGACGAGCCAGGGGAGAGCTTCCACATCGGACGTGTGGCGGTCTCGGGCGACGACCTCGAGCCGCTGATCGTCGACTGGCGCGCACCGGTCGCGGAGCCGTTCTATCGCGCGACGGGGATCGAGCCCCTGGGACTGGCGCGGCGCCGTCACCTCCATGTCCAGCACCGCCGGGTGCTGGGCGTCGAGGACGAGTACTTCACCACGGCCGATGGCGTGGGCCCCGACAGGGCCCAGGTGGAGGAGGCGACGAGGGAGGGCCTCGTGGAGAACGGTCTGGCCCTCGGTGGTCCCGGCGCCCTCCTCGCGGCGCTCGGTCAGGCCCGAACGGGCCGCATGGGCGACATCGTCGGCACCATCCAGCGCGAGCAGGACGAGATCATCCGCGCGCCGCTGTCGGGCCTGCTGTTGGTCCAAGGCGGGCCGGGGACCGGCAAGACCGCTGTCGCGCTCCATCGCGCCGCCTACCTGCTGTACACGCACCGCTTCCCCCTCGAGCGCCAGGGCGTCTTGGTCGTGGGGCCCAACCCGCTGTTCCTTCGCTACATCGAACAGGTCCTTCCGTCGCTCGGCGAGACCGGTGTGACGCTGTCCACGGTCGCGGGCCTCGTCCCGGAGATCCGCGTGACGGCGAGCGAGCCCGACGACGTCGCCGCGGCCAAGGGCGACCCGCGCATGGCACGCCTCATCGCCAGGGCGGTGCGAACAAGGCAGCGTCCGCTCAAGCAGGACGCGTCGATCCCCTACGGCGTCGCGAACCTCACGATGTCGGTCGCGCTGACCGAGGACGTCGTCGCGAGGGCGCGACGCCGGCCCGGTCCGCACAACCAGCGCCACAGGTTCGTGGAGCGAGAGCTCGCCGCCGCCCTGGCCGCGCAGTACCGACAGCGCCTGCACGGCACGAGTGAGACCGAGGAGGGCGACGACTACGACGACCAGGTTCGCCGCGTCCCGGAGTTCCGCGCGGCCCTGCGCCGCATCTGGCCACGCCTCGCCCCGCACGAGCTCATCCACGACCTGCTCGGGGCACCCGCGCTGCTGCGCGCAGCGGGCAAGGGGCTGCTCAGCGACTCGGTCCTCGACCTGCTGCACCGAGACCGTGCCGAGAGCCTCGAGCAGGTCCGCTGGACCGCGGCGGACGCCGCGCTCGTCGACGAGGCCAGGACGCTGCTCGGGCCGACGCGAGCGACTCGCAAGGCGCCCTCAGGCACGCCGAGCGTGCGCGAGCTCTTCGAAGCGCCCCCCGCGGCCGAGTCGGGCACCGACGACGAGGGGATCCGCAGCTACGGCCACATCGTCGTCGACGAGATCCAGGACCTCTCTGCAATGCAGCTGCGGATGCTCGCCAGGAGATCGATCTCCGGCTCGATGACCGTCGTCGGCGACATGGGCCAGGCGACCGCACCCGCCGCGCTCGGCAACTGGGACCTGGTCGTGAACCACCTGGCACCTCGAAAGCCGCCGAGCATCGTCGAGCTCACCGTGTCGTACCGAACGCCCGCGGAGGTCCTCGAGGCTGCCGCGGGCGTCCTCGCCGCCGCGGAGCCGTCGCTTCGGCCCCCGCGCCCGGTGCGCACCACCGGGATGCTGCCCGACGTGCGGATCACCGACGCGGCGATGCTGGACCAAGAGACGATCAGCGCGGTTCGCCGCGAGCTCAGCGCCGTCGGGTCGGGCCGCGTCGCGGTGCTCGCCGCGCCGGCGCACTTCGACCGCGTGGCCGCCTACCTGCGCGAGGAGGGTCTCGACGCCGTCGACCCGAGGTCGGTGGGCGGCGAAGGGCTCGCGGCGCAGCTCGTGGTCCTGCCGGCCGACGACGCGAACGGGCTGGAGTTCGACGCGGTCATCGTCGTCGAGCCCGCCGCCGTGGCATCGCGCGGCGGGGCCTCCGAGGCGCCCACGCCGCGAGGTCTGAGGACCCTGTACGTCGCGATGACGCGACCCACCCGGAGGCTCACCGTGCTCGGCACGCGGCCCGTCCCCGGGCTCGACCAAGGCGACGGAAGTGCCCAAATGTGGCACGCCGAAGCCGCGATCAACTAGAAAGTACCGTCGTGGCGCAGGCCCTCCCCGTAGACAGCGTCGCAAGACCAACGAAGATCGTCCACGATCGCCCGCCGATGCTGGCGATCGGCGTCATGATCTGGCTGGGTTCCGAGATCATGTTCTTCTCGGGGCTCTTCGCCGCCCTGTTCACCATCCGTGCGCACCTGCCGGCGTGGCCGCCCAAGGGCACCGAGCTCGACGTGCTCCAGGCGGGGATCTTCACCCTGATCCTGATCTCGTCGTCGTTCACCATGCAGTGGGCCGTCTGGCAGCAAGAGCACGATCGCCGCGCGTCGGCGAAGCGCTGGATCTGGATCAGCTTCATCTTGGGCTTCCTGTTCCTGAGCAACCAGATCTACGAGTGGACCCACCTGCACACCCGGTGGTACACGAACTCCTACGGCTCGGTGTTCTTCATCACGACCGGCCTGCACGGTCTGCACGTGTTCCTCGGGCTCGTCGCGATGGTCTTCCTCGCGATCCGGATGAAGGGGCGCCAGCACGGCGACCCCGGCGAGCTCTCCAACTTCCAGGCCGTCTCGTACTACTGGCACTTCGTCGACGTCGTGTGGATCGGGCTGTACTCCTGCCTGTTCCTCCTCAAGTAGGCGCCGTGGGATCCCGTCGACCGAACCAGTGGCGCTTCATCACAGCCGGGTTCCTGCTCGGGGGGACCATGGTGCTGGGCACCCTCGACTTCGTCATGGCCGCCGGCGCCTCGACGCACGCGCCGACGACCACCACGACCGCCCCAGCCCTCGGCGCCTCGACGCCCGGTCCGGCGACAACGATCGCCCACCACGGTCTGCCGGGCCAGAAGAACCCGTACAACGCGTACAACTCGGGGATGGCGAACTCCTCGGTCGTCATCTTCAACAAGGACGGCCAGCTCATCCAGTACGGCGACCGATCGGTGCAGTACTACCTGCCCCCCAACTCGCTGATCCCCGCGGGCGAGGCCCTCTATCAGGTCAACTGCGCGGCGTGCCACGGCGTCAACGCCGACGGCGTCCCGCCGGCAGGGACGCCCGGCGCCTTCCCCAACCTGCTGGGACTCGGCCCGGCGACGTACGACTTTTGGATCGAGTCGGGCCGCATGCCCGCGGCGAACCCGCGCGCGACCCAGGCGATGCGGCGCCAGGCCAAGCTCTCGCACCTCGACGCCCTGAAGATCGCCGCCTACCTCAACTCGCTGCAGCCCGCGACGCCCTACATCCCGATCGTCAACACCGCGGGCGCCGACCTCTCCGACGGGGCCGCACTCTTCGCGCTGAACTGCGCGGCGTGCCACACGATCACCGGCGACGGCGACGCGCTGGCCTACTCCACGTTCGCGCCGTCGCTTCGCAAGATCACGCCGACCCAGGTGGCCGAGGCGCTGCGAACCGGACCTGCGAACATGCCGGTGTTCACGGGCAACCTCACCGACGCCCAGCTTCGCGACGTGGTGGCCTTCGTGACCCACAAGATCGAGCACCCCCAGAACCCCGGCGGGCTCGGACTCGGTGGCCTCGGACCGGTCGCGGAGGGCTTCGTCGGGCTCGCGCTCGGTGTGGGGCTCCTGGCGATCGTCGCGTTCTGGGTGGGTGACCGTTCATGACCGACGCCCACGACGAGTCGCGCACGCCGGTGTCGCTTTCGACCGCGAAGTGGTCCGACCCGCACCTGCAGCCCAAGGCCGAGCACCCCGAGGGCGTCGAGCGGGTGATCCTGCTCACGTTCTTCTTGGGCTTCTTGGGCTTCGTGGGCTTCGGCGTCGCGTACTGGCAGAACTGGAAGCCGTGGACCTACGGGGCCACGCTCGGTGCCGGGATGCTGTTCATCGGCGTCGGCCTCGCCGCGTGGGGCAAGTACCTCATGCCCCAGGGGCCCTTCGTGGAGGAGCGTCACGAGATCGGCGCGACCGCCGAGGAGGTCGATGCGTTCAACAACGCGCTCATCGAGCGCGGCGGCGGGCAGTTCAAGCGCCGCAAGATGCTCGGCGGCATGCTGGCGGCGGGGCTCGGCGTGTTCGGCGTCGTCGCCGCCTTCCCGCTCATCCGCTCGATGGGCCCGCTACCGGGTGACTCGCTGGACGTCACGGACTGGAAGGCCGGCGCGTACCTCGTGGACCGGCAGGGTCGGCGACTGCTCGCCCAGGAGTTCGCGGTCGGAACCGTCATCTCCTCGGTGTTCCCCGAGGGCTTCCAGGACAACGAGAAGGCCCAGACCCGGGACGTCGTGATCGTCATCCACGCGGCAGCCTCCCCCTTCGGCACGGGCTCGAGGTCCTCGTGGACGCCGCAGGGCTTCGTGGCCTACTCCAAGATGTGCACGCACGCCGGCTGCCCCGTCGGGCTCTACGAGCGCGCGCAGAACCTCCTCGTGTGCCCGTGCCACCAGTCGATGTTCAACGTGCTCGACCAGGCGACGCCCGAGTTCGGCCCCGCCCCTCGGCCCTTGCCCCAGCTGCCGCTGTACATCGACGCCGCCGGGTACCTGCGCGCGCAGGCGGGCTTCGACCAGCCCACCGGGCCCGGGTTCTGGGAGCGCACGACGTGAGCAAGCCCACCCGCTCCAAGAAGCAGGCCACCGCGGACCTCGGCCCCTACGGGCACGTCGGCAAGGCGGTCAGCGAGCTCGACGAGCGCCTCGGCTTCGCCAAGGCTGGTCGCACGTTCTTCGACAAGGTGTTCCCGGACCACTGGTCGTTCATGCTCGGGGAGATCGCGCTGTACTCGTTCATCGTCCTGCTGGCCACGGGCGTCTTCTTGACCCTGTACTACGTGCCGTCCACCGGGATGACCATCTACCACGGCGGGTACCGGCCGCTGCAGGGCCAGGTCGTCTCGGAGGCCTACAACTCCACGGTGAACCTCTCCTTCGCGGTGCGCGGGGGCCTGATGATGCGCCAGATGCACCACTGGGCGTGCGACATCTTCGTGGGCGCGATCGTGATCCACATGGCGCGCGTCTTCTTCACGGGTGCGTTCCGCAAGCCACGGGAGCTCAACTGGACGATCGGCCTGCTGATGCTGATCCTCGCGATCCTCGAGGGATTCGTCGGCTACTCGCTGCCCGACGACCTGATCTCTGGCACCGGGATCCGCATCGCGTACTCGATCACCCTGTCGGTCCCGCTCGTCGGGTCGTACCTCGCCTCGTTCCTGTTCGGCGGGCCGTTCCCGGGCAACGCGGTGATTCCCCGCTTCTACACCATCCACGTCCTGATCGTCCCCGCGATCCTGGTGGGCCTCGTCACCGCGCACATGGTGCTGCTCGTGCGCCAGAAGCACACGCAGTTCAAGGGCGAGGGCCGCACGGAGAAGAACGTGGTCGGCACGCCGATGTACCCGATCTTCATGGCGAAGACGACGGGCTTCTTGTTCATGATCGCGGGCGTGATCGCGCTGCTCGGGGCGTTCTTCCAGATCAACCCCGTGTGGCAGTTCGGCCAGTACGTCCCCTACAACATCTCCTACGCCGTCCAGCCGGACTGGTACATGGGATGGCTCGACGGCGCGCTGCGCATCATGCCGTCCTGGGAGTTCGCCGGCTTCGGCCACACGATCCCCTTCGAGGTCTTCCTGCCCGCCGCGGTGTTCCCGGGGCTCATCTTCGGCATCTGCTTCCTCTGGCCGTCGATCGAGCGCTGGTACACGAAGGACAACCTCGCCCACAACCTCCTCGACCGACCGCGCGACCGTCCCAAGCGCACTGCCGCGGGTGCCGCGATGCTCGGTCTTCTCGGGATGCTGTTCATCGCCAGCTCCACCGACGTGCTCGCGAACTTCTTCCACGTCTCGCTCAACCAGGTCCTCGTGCTGATGCGGATCCTCGTCGTCCTGGCGCCGATCGTGTCGTACGCGCTGACGTACCTGATCTGCATCGAGCTCCAGCACCTCCCGCAGGGCGGCAAGCGCAAGGTCGCCAACGTGGTCACGCTCACCGAGTCCGGCGAGTACGTGGCGACGCCCGCACCGCGCCCGCCGAGCGCGGTCGCGCACGAAGAGCTGGCACCCGAGCCGGTGCCGCGCTACATCGAGCCAGAGGTCCAGGGGTCGCCGACGCACCGGCCGGACGAGGGCGATGGTGAGCGCCCCGCTGCCTCGGTGCGAACCGTCCCACGGTGACCCGGGGGGCCCGGCGCCGGCAGCGCCGCGCCCCCCGGGTC
>Ga0209698_10001324_pt1 | contig 28536 bp, 25 predicted proteins | sample LitLauG_LLR_2012_FD_187203 | JGI IMG/M metagenome (GOLD analysis project Ga0209698, IMG submission 187203) | Freshwater sediment microbial communities from Pennsylvania, USA - Little Laurel Run_MetaG_LLR_2012 (SPAdes) (version 2) | ecosystem: Environmental > Aquatic > Freshwater > Creek >... | reverse complement strand
TCAATGCGTTCGATGGGGGTGACGTGCCTGGAAAACCAGGCACGTGTTTGACACGGCCCCACGGTCTCCAGTTTGGGGCCAACATTCGGACGCGGGGCAATGACCAACGGCTGGGTCGACATCAAGAACACCGACATGATGTTGATCATGGGCGGGAATCCAGCCGAGAACCATCCCTGCGGATTCAAGTGGGTCGTCGAAGCTAAACGCAACCGCAACGCCAAGATCATCGTCGTCGATCCGCGCTTCACACGAACCGCCACGCAAGCGGACCAATTCCTTCAAATCCGCGCCGGATCCGACATCGCCTTTCTCGGCGGGATGATCAACTTCGCCATTCAGAACAAGCGCTACAACGAGGAATACCTCGTCAACTACACCAACGCCGCGTTCGTTGTGAAAGACGGTTTCAAGCTCCCGGAAGATGGTCTCTACTCCGGCTTCGATGCCAACGCAAAGACGTACGATAAGTCGACCTGGAACTACGAAGAAGTGGCAGGCCGGAGTGCCTCAGTAAAGCCTGCCGCCGGCAGCCCTCCCCCTCCCCCCGCGCTTCCCCCAAATGTTGCGTATGACCTGTCTCTGCAGCATCCCCGCTGCGTCTTTCAACTGCTGAAGCAGCAGTACTCCCGCTACACGCCGGAGATGGTCGAGCGCATCACCGGCATTCCGAAAGACCAGGCGCTTAAAGCGTGGGACACCTTCACCTCCATTCGCCAGAACGGCGACATGAAGAAGGCAGGCACCATTATTTATGCCGTCGGATGGACGCAGCACTCTTCCGGCACACAGACGATCCGCACGGCGGCGATGATCCAGTTGCTGCTCGGGAATATCGGCCGCGCCGGCGGCGGCGTCAACGCTTTGCGCGGGCACTCCAATATTCAAGGCGCGACCGATATGGCCGGGGTCTTTGACATCCTGCCCGGCTACCTCAAAATGCCGACTCCCACCGACACCGACCTGAAGGCTTATCTCACGCGCACCACGCCTAAGGCCTCGAAGCCGAAAGAGTGGGACTCCTTCAACTACTGGTCGAATACTCCGGCATTCACCGTGTCATTCCTCAAGGCACTCTACGGCGATGCGGCCACCAAAGAAAATGACTTCGCCTTCAACTGGCTTCCCAAGATCGACCGCAAGTATTCCTGGGCGGAGATCTGGGATGACATGTACAACGGCAAAGTCAAAGGCATGATGGCGTTCGGCATGAATGGCGTCATGATCGGGCCGAATGCGAAAAAGAACATCGCGGCCCTGAAGAAAGCGGACTTCCTGGTGGTCTGTGAAATCTATCCCGACGAGACCAGTGAATTCTGGCGTGCGCCGGGCACCACGCCCGACGACATGAAAAAGATTAATACGACGGTTTACCGGCTGCCCGGCGCAGGCTTCGCCGAAAAGGACGGCACCTTCGTTAATTCGGCACGCTGGCTGCAGTGGAAGTGGGCTGCGGTTCCGCCTCCCGGAGACTGCAGGCTCGATCAGGAAATTCTGGCACGCATCTTCTTGAAGGTCCGCGAGAAATATCAGAAGGAAGGCGGTAAGCTCGCCGATCCGATCCTGAAACTCTCCTGGAACTATACGAATCCCTACAACCCATCTCTTGCCGAAGTCGCGAAGGAGCTCAACGGCAAAGCCCTGGCCGACGTCACCGATCAAAAGACCAACACCACGATTAAAGCCGACCAGCAGCTTCCCGGCTTCGCATTCCTGCGCGAAGACGGCTCCACGATGTCAGGCAACTGGCTCTATTGCGGTTCCTGGACCGAGGCCGGCCCCATGATGCAGCGCCGTGACCCCGGCGATCCTTCGGGCCTCGGCATCCATCCCAACTGGGCCTGGTCGTGGCCGGCCAATCGGCGTGTGCTTTACAACCGCGCTTCCTGCGATCTGAACGGCAAGCCCTGGGACCCCGATCGCAAGCAAGTCTGGTGGAGTGAGGCCAAACAAAAGTGGGCGGGCAACGATGTTCCTGACTTCAAGGCCGACTCCGACCCCAAGACTCACATGGGTCCGTTCATCATGAATCCGGAAGGTGTCGGGCGTTTATTTGTGCCCATCGGCGCCGTCGCTGATGGTCCTTTCCCCGAGCACTACGAACCGGTCGAAAGCCCGATCGCAAATCCATTGCATCCGAATCAATCCAACAATCCGCTTGCCAAGAGATTCAAGTCGGACATGGACAAGTACGGAACCGTCGAGCAGGGATTCAACATCATCTGCACTACCTACCGGCTCACCGAGCACTATCACTACTGGACCAAGAACAATCCCATGAACGTGCAACTAGTGCCCGAGCCGTTCGTGGAGATTCCGGCCGAACTCGCCGATCAGATGGGCCTGCGCGGCGGAGAGGCGGTCAAGGTGACCAGCGCCCGCGCGGAGTACATCGCCAAGGCGATGGTGACGAAGCGTATCAAAGGCATGATGATCGATGGCAAGAAGACCTACCAGATCGGCATTCCCATTCACTGGGGATTCCGCGGTATTGCGGAAGACGAGGGCAAGACTGCGAAGACACCCGCCAACTATCTGTCCCCGGCAGTGATCGATCCCAATGCCTACACGCCCGAGTTCAAAGGCTTCCTCGTGAAGCTGGAAAGAATATAGAGGAGGCCTGAGATGAGCGATCGCAAGACGCTGCAAGTTCAGAAAATCTCGGGCCACCCCGGCCCCGTCCCCGGCGAGGGAACTCAACGACAGGAAAAACTCTGCAAGCTGATCGACACCACCACCTGCATCGGCTGCAAAGCGTGCGAAGTCGCATGCGTGGAGTGGAACGACATGCCGTTCCAGCCCACCATGTTCGACAACACCTACCAGACGATGCCCGACACGAGTTGGAACTACTGGAACCTGATCAAGTTTAACGAGGTCAGTTCCGACGACGGATCGTTCCAGTGGCTGATGCGCAAGCACCAGTGCATGCACTGCGCTGACCCCGGCTGCCTGGCGGCGTGTCCGGCGGATGGCGCGATCGTGCAATATAGCAATGGCATTGTCGATTTCGAAGAGGCCAACTGTATTGGCTGCCAGTTCTGCGTCTCCGGCTGTCCCTTCAATGTTCCCAAATTCAATCCGTCCACGAAAAAAGTCTATAAGTGCACTCTTTGCTCAGACCGTGTAGGTCAGGGTCTCGAGCCCGCCTGCATCAAATCGTGTCCGACGGGATGCCTCCATTTCGGCACCAAAGACGACATGCTGCAACTCGCCAACAAACGCGTGGTGCAACTGCAGGAGCACGCTGGATTGAAAGACGCGGGCGTCTACGATCCGCAGACCATTGGCGGGACCTCCGTCGTGTACATCTTGCACGATGCGACCAATCCGGAAAAATACGGCGGATTGCCGAAGAATCCTCGCATTCCCTTGAGCTTTACCCTCTGGAAAAACTGGTTTAAGCCCATTGGACTCGTCGCGTCGATGATGGCGTTTGCCGGGGTCATCCTGCATTACGTGACCGAGGGCCCACGAAGGGTACAACCGCAACCCCCGGTGCGAGAGATCGACGGCGGCGAAGCGAGGAAGGAAAACTGAATGGCCACTCCCGCAAATCGCATCGCGCGCGGCCCCGACCACTTCATCAATCGAATTGGCCTTACCGTCGTTTACGTCGGAGAACTTCTGCGCCATCGCGCGTACACGCGCTTCCTGCACTGGGCCTATGGGATCTTCTTCTTCCTGGCGTTACTCTCGGGCTTCGGAATCTACATGCCATGGATCTTCCGCTGGTTCACTCCCCTTTTCGGCGGCGGCGCCATGACGCGCATGCTGCATCCGTGGTTCGGAATAGGTTTCGTATTCTTCTTCGGCCTGCAGGCTTTGAATTGGTTGGCCCCGATGGCGTGGGGACCCGGCGATACTCACTGGATGAAACGGCTCAAGAGCTACGTGACGCACCGCGACAGCATTGAACCGCCCGACGTAGGCTTCTTCAATGCCGGCCAGAAAGCAATGTTCTGGGAAATCGTTGGCGGCAGCATCGCATACGTGATCACCGGCGTAATTATGTGGTTCCCAGAGATGTTCGGTCGCGGGCCCGTCGCAGTCAGCTATGTCATTCACGACATCTCGGCCTTGATCATGCTCGCCGGCATCTTCATTCACATTTACCTCAGCACGATGGGCGAGCCGGGCACCATGCAGGCCATGACCCGAGGCACCGTAAGCGAGGCCTGGGCATGGACTCATCACCCCGCCTGGTACAAAGAAGTTACCGGCCGCGACCCGCAAAAGGCTTTGGAGGAGGCTCGCCGAAACCTCAGCGAGACACCCGGGAACTCGGGGAAATGAACAAGCTTCTCAGCCCGTGATCTTTTCAAGTTTGGCACAACTGAGTAACCGATCAGAAGGAAAAGCTGGCTGCCCCCCAGGGATTCGAACCCCGATATGCTGATCCAGAGTCAGCTGTCCTGCCGTTGAACGAGGGGGCAGTTTCGATTGGAAGAGCCCGACACCGAGCTCTTTTTGATTCTATGGTCCCAACCAAAGCGCGGTCAACAGCAAGCTTGTCGGGGCTTCTCAATCCTCCGATTCCGACGCTCAGCTCTGCGTTCTCTGCGGGTTTTCTCAGCGATCTCCGCGGTAGGCTTTTGTTGCGGACTTCGAGACGTACACAGATCGCACAGCACCGCACGCAAATTGAAAGCGCACCTCTCCTTTCTGGCGCTAGAATTCTCAAGGACCCCAATCCCTCCGAGAGATTTCTATGATCGTCACTGCCGAGATTGCTCCCAAGACTTCCGAATACACCGAACTCGCGCGCCGCCCGCTCGAAGCCGATCAGACCGCGCTGGTCGTCATCGACATCCAGGAAAAGCTGCTGCCACCCATCTTTCAGAAGGAGCAACTGGTGCGCAACGCGCAGTTGCTGATCCGCGCGGCACGCATTCTGAAGATCCCCACGCTGCTGAGCACGCAGTACTCCAAGGGATTGGGCGCCACGGTTCCCGAGATCTCTTCCCTGCTGACCGGCACCGAGGCCGTCGACAAGACACTTTTCTCGTGCTTCGGCAGCGACGCCTTCCGCGCGCTCCTCAAGCGCCTCCTTGGCCAGCGCAATACGCTACTGCTCTGCGGAATGGAGAGCCACATATGCGTCACGCAGACTGCGCTCGGAGCGCTGCGCGAAGGATACCTGGTGCACGTCGCTTCCGACGCCGTCAGCTCACGCACCGAATGGAACTGGAAGATTGGCCTCGACCGCATGCGCGCCGCCGGCGCCGTCATCTCTTCGACGGAGATGATGATCTACGAGCTGATGCGCGCGTCGTCATCCGCGGCGTTCAAGGAACTATTGCCACATTTGAAGGGATAGAAAGGCGTAAACCGCTAAGGGCGCGAAGGCGCTCGAAGGATTTCTGAATTGATTTCCTTCGTATACCTTAGTGGTTAATGATTTAAGCTTCGGCCTCTGCGGTTTCAGCGTCCTTCTTCTTCACCCGCACGACCGTGATCTTGGCGAACCCTTCCTGAAACGACGGCGCCTTCAGCTTGGCAGCCATGCGCCGCATCACGTCTTCCGGGACAACGCGGTCGCGCCGTTGATGCCGCTCGATGCATACGTCCAGCGGCACGTCGAAAAACACCGCATGCACTTCGTAGTTGTAATCTTTGGCGAGTTTGATCCAGTGTTGCCGCTCTTGCGGAGTCAGGTTGGTGGCGTCCACGTAATTCATCGGACGCTTGGCGATCAGCCGCGCCTTCAACATCGACCGGAGATTGGAGAACACCAGATCCTGGAAGCGTTGCTCGCGCACGTCATCAAACAGCAGCGCCCGCACCATGTCACTCGAGAGCGGAACCGCGTTGTGCCGCTTGAACCACGAACTCTTTCCCGACCCTGGCAGGCCAATGGCGAGCACGACAATTCCCTTCGGTGGACGCGACGGTGCAGTCGGCACCGCTGCAGGAATCGCCGGAGCTTGCGGCGCGGATGCCGGTTGAGCTTCGGCCTCAGCGGGCTCGGCGATGGCAGGTTCGACCTCAGCAGCTTCTGGCTCTGCGGCCTCTGGTTCCTCCGTCGGCACGGCGCTGGGGATGCCCTTGGGCGTGAATGCCTGGGCGACAGCCTGCTCGCGTCCGCGCCCGCCTCTTCCGCGCCCTCCACGACGGCGGCGGCCGCGCTGGCGCTGCATTTCGCCCGAGGTGGCCTGAGGTTTCGGCTGCTCACTCTCGACAGGCGCAGACTCTTCTCCGACCGGTTGCGCTTCGAATTCTCTCTCGTCGGCGGCCCTTTCCACGGCTTCGCTGCGACTCTCCGGCTCTGCTCTCGACGGCTCTTCCGCATCAAAATAGGCGGGCTGCAAAGGCGGAGGCGCCGGCTGGCTCACCTCCTCGTCGGTTTTCTTCTTGCGGCGCTGTAAGCGCTCGCGCATCCATTTACGCATGTTCAGGCTTGTAACACAGATTACAGGATAAGAGCAATCCGCAGAGCCACTTGCGAACCAGCCATGTCAGCCAGAATATCCGAGCTGAATCCATTGACACTCGGCGGGCCTCAATCCCGCTACAATATTCGCCATGGCAAGCCAGGTCCCTTCCGCGATCGCAGGACAGAAATACATTTCGCTAACGACGTTTCGCAAAAGCGGGGTCAGTGTCGCCACGCCCGTGTGGTTCGGAGAAGATGGCGGCAAGCTCTACGTCATGACCCGCGGCACCATGGGAAAGACGAAGCGCATCCGCAACAATCCCAAGGTGCAAATCGCGCCCTGCACGATGAGCGGAAAAGTCACCGGTGGGCAGTTCCCCGCCACTGCCCGCATCCTGCTGCTCGAAGAACAACAGCACGCGCGTCAGGCGATCAATCGGAAATATTGGATGGCGAGGATTCCCCTGATCTGGGCCAGAACCGATACCTACTTCGAGATAAGTTTCACATGAGGCGGTTTACCGGCTGCCCTTCAGCGATACAAGATCACGGCAAAGTAACGGACCGCTCCCGTCCTCTCACTGAATCACTTCCAGATGCAGATGGTCCGGACCGTCCTGAAACATCCGGTTCATGCGCGCTCCTGGGTTCTGCGTGAGCGCATCGTTGAGGGCTTTGGCAGCGTCTGGGTTGCGGAACTGCGGCGTCGGGTTGTTCAAGGGAAAGCCACTTTATATGTGTCATCGGACGTCTTGACTGGGACATTTCTAACGAGCTTAGACAAGCCACGAGTACCCGAGTTGCGGCTCCGGCGTGGGCCAGCTATCCTCATCCGTTATGTCTACGCTCGTCGAGTGTGTCCCAAACTTTTCCGAAGGCCGCGACAGGACCAAAGTTGACGCCATCATCGACGCCATGAAGATGCCGGGCGTCTACCTGCTCGACCGCGAGATGGATGCGGACCATAACCGCTGCGTCATCACTTTGGTCGGAGAACGCGAAGCCATTCAGGAGGCCGCCATTCGCGGCGTAGGCAAAGCGGCGGAACTGATTGATCTCAATGCGCACGCCGGCGCCCATCCGCGTATGGGAGCCGCCGACGTGGTGCCGTTTATTCCCATCGACGGCGTCTCCGTCGAAGACTGCGTCGCCATGGCGAACCATGTCGGCGAAGAGATTTGGAAACGCTATCAGATTCCCGTGTATCTGTATGAGTCCGCGGCTCGAGTCCCTGAGCGGCAGGGACTGGAAAACATCCGGCGAGGGCAGTTTGAAGGCATCCGCGCCGAGATTGCCACCAATCCTGCTCGGCGACCCGATATCGGCGAGACGCGCGTGCATCCTACCGCAGGCGCAACCGTTGTTGGTGCGCGCAAGTTTCTCATCGCCTACAACGTCTTCCTCAATACACCCGACGTCGACATCGCCAAGAAGATTGCCAAAGCGGTTCGCTTTTCCAGTGGCGGAATGCGTTTCGTCAAAGGCGCCGGATTCCTGGTGCGCGGCCTCGCCCAAGTGTCGATGAATCTTACTGACTTCGAGCAAACGCCCATCCACCGTGTGTTCGAAATGGTCAAGCGCGAGGCTGCTCGCTTCGGCGTGATGCCACTCTCGAGCGAAATCGTCGGCCTGATCCCGAAGAAGGCGCTGGAGGAAGCGGCCGAATGGTTTCTCCAGGTCGAGAACTTCGACTCATCCTTGATTCTGGAGAATCGCCTGGCCGCCGTGATGGGCGGAAAGATGGCGGTGGGAGGCCTGCGCGCCGGAGTCGAGCCCTTCGTTGAGCAACTGGCAGCCCCGACGGCCACTCCCGGCGGAGGCAGCGCATCGGCTGCCGCCGCTGCGATGGCAGCCGGTCTGGCGACCATGGTCGCGTCGATGTCCCGCGGCAAGAAGGCGTACCTGCAATATGAGTCTCAGCTGAGCGCCGCGATCGCGAAGCTCACACCGATGCGCGAGGAACTGAAAGCCTCGATCGATGCTGATGCGGAGTCGTACAACTCCGTGATGAAGGCCTACAAAGCGGCCAAGGTAGCCAACGACAAGCAATCCGGTGAGGCCATGATCGAAGCCGCCCTTAAAGAGGCTACAGCGGTCCCGCTCAGCGTGGCAGAGAAGGCTCAGCAAGTCGCCCACTTGGCAAAGTCGCTGGAGCCGATCACCAATCCCAACATGAAATCAGACCTGACAACCGCCGCGGCCCTGGCCAAGGCGGCCATCACGGGCGCACTGGCGAACGTCGAGATCAATCTGGGTTCAATTAAAGATCAGGCTTTTGCCGACCAGGTGCGTCAAAGAACCGCGAAAATTCGGCCCTGAGCCGCTCAAGCTCCGGAAATATTTTTACCCGGGTGCGAGTGGAAGTCAGGTTCCCGGGGTTTCTTAGATCCAGTCAGTACCACGCCGGGCAATCACGAGGTTTCCCATGGGCCGAGCCGCCTTGTTTTATCTCCTTCTTTTGGGATCTGCGTGCACAGCCATGCTTCTTGGAGCCAATGGCTGCAGCGGCAGCGGAGTCACTCTCCAGAAGTTTGGAGCTACCAAAATTCAGCACGTCGTCATCATTTTCCAGGAGAACCGGACTCCCGACAATCTGTTTCATGATCCGGTTCTGATCGCTGCGGGCGCCGATATCGCAAGCAGCGGGCTTAATTCCTCGGGTCAAATGATTCAGCTGACTTCGGAGTCTTTGGGTGTCAACTACGACCTGAGTCATGCCCATTCGGCTTTCGTAGCCCAATACGACGGCGGAAAAATGGACGGAGCCAACCTGGTCTCGATGGTCTGCTACGTGGCGCCCTGCCCCTCGAATCCGCAGTATTTTTATATCCAGAGCTCCGACGTGCAATCGTACTTTCAAATGGCCGAGCAGTACACCTTCGGCGATCGCATGTTCCAGACCAACGAGGGACCAAGCTTCCCTGCGCACCAGTTCATTATCTCAGGAACATCTGCACCCACGGCGACCAGCAATCTTTTCGTATCGGAAAACACAAACGGCGGCACCGGCTGCGCGGCGCCTCCCTCGGCCACGGTCTTAGTGATCGATCCTCATGGCAACCAGTCGAGCACGATTTACCCGTGCACGGATCATCCGACCCTGACCGATGAACTCAACGCCAAAAACCTTTCCTGGCGTTACTACACGCCGTCTGCGACATCGATATGGACCGGGCCGAACGCCATCCAGCACATGTGCGGTCCGAATGCTCCGCCTCCGAACGGTACGGCCTGCGTCGGTTCTGATTGGGTCAATCACGTCGTGCTCTACACCTCGCAGAATCCCGCTCCCATCCTCACCGACATCGCCAGCAATCAACTGCCGGCGGTGAGCTGGGTCATACCCGCTGGGAAAAATTCGGATCACGCGGGTAATCAGAACAACCTCGGCGGGCCTTCCTGGGTGGCGTCGATCGTGAATGCGATCGGCAACAGCTCGTATTGGGCGAATACCGCCATCATTGTGACCTGGGACGATTGGGGCGGATGGTACGACCACGTGCCGCCTCCGCAGGTCATCGACGACGGCAGCAGCTGGGGATCAGGTTATGTTTACGGGTTCCGCGTGCCCTTGATCGTGATCTCGCCGTACGCGAAAGTGGCATACATTTCTCACGTTAACCACGATTTCGGAAGCATCCTGCGTTTCGTGGAGGAAGATTTCGGCCTATCCCCGCTCGGGTATGCCGATGCTCACGCTGACGACCTTTCCGACTGCTTCGATTTCAACCAGACGCCGCTGGTGTTTCACACTATCAACGCCCAGTTCAGCGCGAGCCATTTCTTACACGATCGAACCCCGCCGGACGATCCAGACGATGACTAGCGACACTCGTTCGACGGCCAGTCCGAAAGCCGCAACTCCCAGAGGCGCGTCCAAATGGTCAACGGTGACTGTACTTTTGTTTTGCGTCGCGCAGAATGCAAGTAAAATAGAATTAATCGATCTATAAGACGACAAGGTCTGATCGTGCATCCAACTGAGGGTGCGTAATCCTGACCATTCTCTGATTCGAGGCGTTATGAGACTTCTGAGGATTTGTCTGGCTTCTGTGCTCCTGGTAAGCATGGCCTATGCCATGCCGCTGAACTCTTCGGCCCGCACTTGCGTTCCTGCCGACCTGCTGCAACTGATCTCGGTGGACTACCGCGCTCTGAAAGATTCCCCCACCGCCATGCAGTTGAAGCAGCAACTCATGCCCGATAACATCAAGCAGTTTGAAGTAGCGCTGAAGGGGATCGGGCTCGATCCCGAGAAGGACATCGACACACTCACCTTCGCATCATTCCGCTCGGGCAAGCAGGGTGTCAAGACCATAGGAGTCGCTGCCGGCCCCTTCAACATGAAGGCCGTGTTGAAGAAGATGAAGCTGCAGAAGTACGTTCCCAAGAAGTACAACAACAACGATATCTACCCGATGGACGGCGGCTTCGTCATGAGCTTTCTCGATGACAGCACGCTGCTGTTCGGCGACGCTACTTCTATCCGCGTGGCGCTCAATACTCGGGACGGGCAGATCCTGGGCCTGGATACGAACGGCAACATGGCCGACATGATGACGAGCGTCGATTCGTCTCCGGTCTGGAGCATTCTTGACCAGCAGGGCACGCAGAACGCTCTGCACTCGGCGATGGGCGACGCTTCGAAGATCGCCGACTACGAGTCGATCAAAAAGCGTCTTATGGGCTCGCGCTATTCGATGGATTTCAACAGCGGTGTGACCTTCGACATGACGGTTGTCACGTCCGACTCCACCACGGCCGCCACCGTCGCTTCCCTGCTTAAGGGATACATGCTCTACAAGAAGGTGAGCGCCACCCCGGCGGAAAAAGTTGCGGTGGAGAACACGTCTGTCGATTCCGATGGCCAGAACGTACAAGTGCGTTTCAAGGCCAACGACCAGCAATTCCAGTCGCTGATGCACTCAGATTTGTTCGCGGCTGTGACTCACTAGAAAGATGCGATCGGATCGCAAAGGCACCGCATTCAGTGCGGTGCCTTTTCCATTCAGCCACCTTCTCAGCGTTCTCCGCGGCATTTCTCGGCGCACTCTGCGGTAATTCTTTAACCGCCGAAACGCAGAGGAGCGGAGGTCGCAGAGGTAGCTACGATTTCGCCCGCTCGGCCCTTTTCTGCCTAACCCAGCCTTCTTTCACGACCTGGCGCCCGCGCCCGACGGCCAAAGCGTCTTCCGGAACGTCATCGGTGATGCAAGATGCCGCTCCCACGTATGCGCCCTTGCCCACGCGCACCGGCGCCACCAGCGTGCTGTCACTGCCAATGAACACGCCGTCGTCGATGATGGTTTTGTGTTTGTGGACGCCATCGTAGTTGCAGGTGATCGTACCTGCGCCGATATTGACGCCAGAGCCGATCTCCGCGTCGCCTAGGTACGTGAGATGATTCGCTTTAGACCCCTTCCCCAGCTTGATCTTCTTGGTCTCGACGAAATTTCCGACGTGCGCGTCTTCGCCGATCTCGCTCCCTGGGCGAAGACGAGAATACGGGCCAATAATCGCCCCCGGCCCGATGTGCGCGTCGTCCATGATGCAGCCCGGAAGGACCATGACGCCAGCGCCGATCTCGGAATCGCGAATCACGCAGTAAGAGCGCACGCGGCTGCTGCTGCCGATCTTTGTCTTGCCCAGCAACTGCACGTAGGGCTCGATCACCGCATCAGGTGCAATCGCCACGTCGGGGTCGATCACACACGTCGCTGGATAGAATATCGTCACACCGTCGGCCATCAATTGCTGGCACTTGGCGAGCCGCATCTGCTGATCGATATCCGCTAACTCGGCCCGCGTATTGCCACCTAATACTTCTCTCGGAGTCACCGTCTTCCACGCGACCACCCTCACGCGCGCTTTTTTGAATACCGCGGCCAGGTCGGTCAGGTAATACTCCCGGTGCGCGTTGTCGGTGGTGAGTTCGCCGATGCGCGAATACAGCACCTTCACACCGAAAACGTAGAAACCGGAATTGATCTCTCGAATCTTCTTCTGCGCGGGACTGGCGGATTTCTCTTCGACGATGCCCAGCACCTCGGAGCTCTTCGCGCTCTTGCGAAGCACGCGGCCATATCCGGTTGGATTATCCAGTTCCGCGCTCAGCAGCGTCATAGCTGCCCGCTGCTGCAGGTGAAAATCTCGCAGCTGGCCGATCGTCTGTGGCGAGATCATCGGGGCGTCGCCGGAGAGGACGATGACGTGGTCGTAAGCCGCGAGTGCTTCTTGCGCTACCATCAGGGCGTGGCCGGTGCCCCGCTGCTCAGCCTGCAATACGAAGTTGACGCCCGTGTGCTGCATCGCCCCGCGCACTCGTTCAGCTTCGTACCCGATGATGGCATAAACGTCGCAGGCAGGCACTAGGTGCACGGCCGCGCGAATGACATGCTCGAGCAGAGGCTTGCCACCAACTTGGTGTAGAACTTTAGGAAGTTGGGATTTCAGCCTGGTTCCCTTGCCTGCAGCCATGATGGCCACGGCCACTCGCGGAGGGGCCGCCGAACCCGTTTTTGACGATTGCGCTGAGGAAGACTTCGATGAATGAGAAGGCCTGACTTTCGATTTGTTCATTTCGAACTCAATATACCTTTGCGGCGGGGGCAATGGCTATTTCCTGCGCAGTAGCCTACAATCTTGCGGGCGGTCGCCCCTCAGCCCTTACGGCAAGCGCAGAATTCGAGTGGAGGAACGAATGCCGAAATATGTGATTGAGCGTGACATCCCCAATATCGGGAATGTGACTCCCGACCAGGTCATCGCCATCTCGCAGAAATCCTGCAGCGTGTTGAACAACCTAGGCCCGAAGATTCAGTGGCTTCACAGCTACGTCACCAATGACAAGATTTATTGCATCTACATCGCTGCCAATGAGGACATGGTGCGGGAACATGCCCGCCAGGGCGGCTTCCCCGCGAACCGGATCTCCGAAGTGAAACTGATGATCGATCCGACCTCAGCCGAAGGGTAGTTACAACCCCAGTCCCCCATCGACCGCCAAAATCTGGCCGGTAATGAATTGCGGGGCGGTGGCAAAGAACAAGACCGCGGCGGCAATTTCCTGGCCGCGCCCATTGCGTTGCATCGGTGTTTGCCTGGCCATGCGGCGCATGAAAGCCGCCGCGGACTTCTCCCCCAGATCGATCATGCCGGGAGCCACAGCGTTCACCGCAATCTCCGGCGCCAGCGCTATGGCCATCACTTTCGTCAGCATGTGCAGTGCGGCCTTTGACGAGCAATAGTGAGCGTGCGTCGCCCACGGCCGCAGCCCGCCAAGCGATCCCATGTTAATGATCTTTGCCTCCAGCTTCCCTGCGGCTTTCCCGCGGTCGCGGCGCATCCACTTCAGGGCTTCGCGGGAAACCAGAAACGGCGCGCGCGTGTTGGAAGCGAAGATCGCATCCCACTGCCGGACCGTCAGCTTCTCAAACTCTGCAGTCTCATAGTTGGCTGCGTTGTTGACCAGGATGTCGACGCGCCCCAGCTCGCGGCCAGCCTCCTTCATCATGGCGCGGACGCTGGCTTCGTCGGTCACGTCACATCGGAGAGCGAACGCGCGAACGCCAAGGCCGCACAGATCGACCACGGTCTCTCGCGCCTCACGCGCTGAATTGCGGAAGGTGATGGCCACATCGGCTCCCGCCTCGGCGAGAGCCAGCGCCGACGCGCGCCCCAGCCGACGCGCCGCTCCTGTGATGAGCGCCGTCTTGCCGAGAAGAGGTTTTCTGTCATGCGCGTGCATGCGTGGATTCTACCGCCCTCAACTATAGCGATTTGCCGGGACCGAACACCATAACGTTATTGTGACAACCGCCTCCCTTCCCTCTGGAAAACAGGCAGTGGCCGCGCTAAAATTCTCCCGGCATGCCGGAGCCTCGCAACGTCATCGTCTATTCCCGCAAGGGCTGCCACCTTTGCGAACTGGTGAAGGAAAGTCTCGCCAAACTCTCGCGCCGCGGAGGGTTCACCTGGCGCGAGGTTGACGTCGACACCGACACTGAACTCCGCCGCCAGTTTAACGATGAAGTTCCTGTCGTTTTTATCGATGGCCGCAAAGCCTTCAAGTATCACATGAATGAGCAGGAATTCCTGCGGAAGCTAGCAAGCTAGCCAGATTCAGTAACGTCCACTCCATGACACACACGTGTCGCCCATGACACGCGAGCAACCGCCCTCTCCTCGTAACCCTAGCCTGCTCAATGCCCTGATTGCGGCATCCTCCCTGCAACTGCTCTCACAGTCGCTATCGATCACAGGAGGACCACTTTGCTGCGCCAAATTCTCGCACTCGCGTTTATTTTCGTCTGCACCACCATTGCCTGGATGATTCTCGGCGCGACCATTTTCTCGCGCACCTACGGCGCCAATGAGCAACTGCAGGGCCACGTGGCGTCGACCTGGGGCACCTCGCAGCAGCAATCTCCACCAACTGCGCACTACACCGTGACCGAACCAACCAACTCCACGACTGTGGAGAACGGAAAACTCGTGGTGCACAACGAAAAAGTCGAACGCCAGATCCCGCTCGCGCTCGAGTCCAGCCGCATTCGCGTGAAGATCAATCTGGATCCGCGGCAGAAAGGACTGCTCTGGTACAGCACGTATGCCGTCGACTTTGGCGGAGATTATGTTTTTCGCAACGACACGACGGCAGCCCAGGCCGTCTCGTTCCGCCTGAAGTTTCCTGCGCAGAAGGCGATCTACGACGGCTTGCAGATGAAGGTCAACGATCAAGTCGTGCCGCTAACGACCGATGACCAAGGCACGGTGGGCCGTACTACCGTACCCCAGCAATCGACGACGAAGCTTCACGTTGGCTACCGCTCGCAAGGTCTCGAATCCTGGCGCTATCAACTGGGAGACGGCATCGCTCAGGCGCGTGACTTCCAACTCGTCATGCAGACCAACTTCCGCGATATCGACTTCGCCGATGACACGCTCTCTCCCACGGCCAAGCTGCTCGTCGACGGCGGCTGGCAGCTCACGTGGCAATACTCCAACCTCGTCTCGGGATTTCAGATCGGCATGACCATGCCTGAGAAACTACAGCCCGGACCGCTGGCTGGAGACATCAGCTACGCTGCGCCCATCTCGCTCTTCTTCTTTTTTTTCCTGATGTTCATCATCACCACGATGCGCGACATCGATCTCAATCCCATGAACTACTTCTTCCTGGCGACGGCATTCTTCGCATTTCATTTGTTGCTGGCATATCTGGTGGATCACATCTCCATCCACGCTGCTATGGCGATCTCGTCATTAGTTTCAGTTCTGCTGGTGGTTACCTACTTGAGGCTGGTGGTAGGAATGCGTTTTGCGGCGCTGGAGGCCGGAACCGCGCAGCTGATCTATCTTGTGCTGTTTTCCTACGCTTTCTTCTGGCGAGGATTTACGGGCCTGTCGATCACGATCATCGCCATCATCACGCTGTTCGTGGTGATGCAAACCACGGGGCGCATTCGCTGGTCTGAACGCTTTGCGGCGCGATCGCGCAAGCCCTTGCCGAATGCGTTGTAATGCCGTGAAGCGAGAAAAGCTTGAACCACAAAGGGCACGAAGGTACACAAAGGAAATCCTGACCCGGAAATCCTTCGTGTCCTTCGTGGTTTATGTCTCGTATTCTCACCTGATCGAAACCATGCCGCGCAACTTCCACCTGCGGCGCCCCTCGGTCAAGGTGGGTGTGAACGGCTGCTTACTAAATCAGGACGCGCCACGTTTTCCCATTCGGATGGCCGGGTTTTCCGCTACAATCCGTCCCGGCATGTTGCGCACGCAACTCTACGCTGACGCGCAGAACCTTTTTCTGCACGATCTTGTACTCGATTCCTGCCGCCGGAATGTGGCAAAAACTGCGATTGTCGACACTTCCTGCGGGCGCCGCCTCACCTACGCCGAATACGGAGAAACCGTCGAGAGTCTGGCGCGCGGACTTGCCGCAGCCGGCGTTACGCCGGGCGACGTGGTCGCCATATTCCTGGCCAACTCCTGGGAATTCTGCGTGGCCTTTCATGCCACACAACTCGTAGGAGCCATTCCCACCCTGCTGAATCCCACCTACCGCGAACGCGAGGTAAGGTATCAACTGGAGAACTCGGAAGCGGTCCTGTTGATTACCGATGCCGGGAATATCGCTGGAATCAATCTCGGTGGACTGCCGAAACTGCGACGCGTGTATACGATAAGAACTGCAGCACCGGCTGCCGAACCATTTGCGAATCTGCTCAAGCCAGTGTCGGCGGTTCTTCCGACTCGGGAAGCTTCTTCGCAGCAGGCCCTGGCCGCACTTCCCTATTCCAGCGGCACAACCGGACTGCCCAAGGGCGTCATGCTTTCGCATTACAACCTGGTCGCCAATATCTACCAGTTGCTGGGCCCGAACGGGACCTCGCTCAACGCTGCCGACAACATCCTGTGCTGCCTGCCGCTGTATCACATCTACGGATTGAACGTGATGCTCAATCCTGCGCTCGTGCTCGGCGCAAAGCTGGTGCTGATGCCGCGATTCCAAGTGGAGCAACTCACGGGGCTGATGATCGATGAAGGCATCACCATGATGCCGCTCGTGCCGCCTGCCATTAACGCACTCTGCCAGGCCGCCGAAGCCGGACGATTCCCCCGCGAACATCAAGTGCACTGGGTGAAGTCAGGAGCCGCGCCGCTCGCACCCGATCTCCCCCGCCGCTTCACCGCGCTGACTAATATTTTGGTCTGCCAGGGATACGGCATGACCGAAGCCTCCCCGGTCACGCATTGCGGATTCCTCGATCCTGCGCTCTATCGGCCAGAGTCGATCGGGCAGCCTCTAGCACAAACCGACTGTCGCGTGCTGGCGCAATCTGACATTGATCCCGCTGATAGGCCCGATGACCTTACCGAAGCGCCATCCGGCCTGCCCGGAGAACTGGTGATGCGGGGACCGCAATTCATGCTGGGTTACTGGAAAGAACCGGGAGCGACCGCCTCTGTTTTGCGCGACGGATGGTACTGGTCCGGGGATGTCGTCACGCGCGATCGCGAGGGATTCTATCGCGTGGTGGATCGCCGGAAAGAAATGATCAAGTACAAGGGCTTCGCAGTGGCGCCGGCCGAAGTGGAGGCGGTGCTGCTCGAGCACCCCGCAGTGAAAGAGTGCGGAGTTGTGGGGCGCCCTTGCGATGATGCAGGTGAGATCCCGGTGGCATTCGTCGCTCTGCGAGACGGATTCGTCGAAAGCGGCAAACTCCAGCAGGAGCTTTGCTCGTTCGTGGCCGATCGCCTCACGCATTACAAGCAGCCGCGCGAGGTGCACTTCCTCGAAGTGGTTCCCAAAACCGCTTCGGGAAAGATTCTGCGTCGGGAACTAAGAAAAGCCATCACGTGACCGTGGTCTACGGCGCGTTCTGTGCGGCCAACCCTCCCAAGTCGTCGTTCTGTCCTTGGTGATGGAGATGTGACACCTTTTTGACAAGCTGCTGACAATTTCCATACCCCCTCGCAGCACACTCTCTCGGGTATGCATGATGTTCACGCAACCGGGAGAGCTCCGCAGGATCTCCCTGTTCGTGCCGTTTGGCGGGTCCGGAGCACGAATCGTTCAGCACCCCACAGGAGGCTTGTCATGACTTCGCAGATGAAAACCTTGGCTGCGTTAGCCTTACTCATCGCGGCCAGCGCCCTTGTAGCGTACGCCCAGGGGAACCACTTCAACGCTCGCGACAATACCCTCATTGCCGACCAATTCAACAATCGTGTGATTGAAGTCGACCGTCGCGGCAACATTGTCTGGCAATTTGGCCTAGGCCCGGCCGATTTCTCGCCCGCGTCCATTATCGGCACCAATGATGCCCAGCGCATCGGCGAGTTCACACTCATGGCTGGCACTGGAACCCCCGGCGGTCAGCTCGAAGCGCCCAACTGCACCAATCCCAACGGCTGCCCCGACAACCGCGTGTTATTAGTCGACCGCGCTGGAAACATTCTTTGGCAATATGGGCAGTTTGGCGTGGCTGGTAGTGACTTCAATCAACTCAACGTTCCCGTACAAAACACTTGGCTTCCCAATCGCCACGTGCTTATCACCGACCAGGCGAACGAGCGCATTATTGAGGTTGATGTGGCGACGAAGGCAATTGTCTGGCAATACGGCACCACGGGCGTCTCCGGCAACGGACCCAATCAGCTCAACAGCCCGAACTGCGCTGAGCTTTTGGAGAATGGTCACATTCTTATCTGCGACGAAAATAACAACCGCGCCCTGGAGGTCACGCGCACGGTCCCGCTCGGCGGCGACATTGTCTGGCAATACGGCAGCGGTGACCCGAATAACAACGAGCCAGTCAGTGGTGTCGCCTTTGCCAGCCGGCTCGAGAATGGCCACACCCTCATAACCGACTCGAATCACAACCGTATCGTCGAGATCAATGAGGACAAGAACCCGGTCTGGGAATACTTCACCTGTCACGGTTCAGGCTGCAACCTGTCGCGAGGTACCGGGCCGCTGCCCACGCGCGCCGTGCGTCTTAGGAGCGGCCACACCCTGATCAGCGACCAATATAACCACCGGGTCATCGAGGTGAACCACGCCAAGCACATCGTGCGCACCTTCGGCAAACTCGGCGACCTCAGTTACAACCCCGAGAGCGTCGCGGACGGAGGACTCAACTCGCCATACGACGCCAAACGAATCGGAGACTATACCGGCCTTACGCCACCCTTCTGACCGGTGTGAGCCTCACGAACCCATATCGCTCGGTCAGCGCTCGCCCAAGCAGTCGCTCAGTCTGAGATTCAGGCTGGGCGATTTTGCTGAACGCTCCGCGATCCGATTTCTAACCTGTGGAACTTTTGCGCTCCCTCCTGCGTACCTTCCATTAGAAAGTGGATTTGAACTCACGCATCCGGGCTAAGCACAACCGGAAGGAGACACGACAATGGATGGACTCACCGGCCTCGCAGCAGTGGTAATGCTCTTCGCGATACCCATGGCAGTGGTTGGAATGTATACCTTCTACCGCGTGCGCAAGCTTCGCACCGACGAGCGTCTGGCCGCGATGGCGCGCGGCGTCGATATCCCCATGCAAGCGGAACTCTCCGAAACGGCGAAGTCGCGACGGGCTGGAATTCTGCTGGTCGCGGGTGCGGTTGGCTACATGATGGCCTTCACCATCGTCGCCCGTTACGAGCCTGATGCGATGATCGCAGCCGCCTTCGGTGCGATCCCCTTCACGCTGGGCTTGGGTTATTTCCTGGATTCGGCGCTGATTCGCCGCGACGCGCGGGTTTCACAGTAATTCAGACGGAAGAGCCGGGGGCTAACGACGCTGCAACCTTGCTTTCAGCAGGGCCAGCAACTGATCCTCGCGTCCAGCGGGGATCGCTCTTTTCGGCAGTGTCCAGAACGACGCGCCGGTTGTCTGGAGCAGGAAGATCGTAGGCGTTTCCTGGAAGAAGGAAAAGTCTTTCCATTGCTTCTGCTGCCGCAGGGTGCCGTGGGTGATACCGATGCCGCGGTGGCTGATGCAAATCCGCCGCTCCACATTGAGCCGGTTCGCCGCGCGATTCACTTTCATCATGCCAGGCTGGCCTAACACGTTGTAGATACCCAGAATCAGCATTCCTCCCCAAAAGACAAATGCCGCGGGCCGCTGGTTCCACCATATCGACCAGCTCGCGCCTTTGAGGTAAGGAATGAACGCGGCATACACCGCGCACAAACCGCATATAGCCCGCATCAGAGCCTTATGCGATTTCTGGTTACTCTTGACGTTTCGGATTGCGGCGGCTTCTTCGAGTTCTTCCGGCTTGAAGCGGACTTCCACAACTTCTCTCGGATCCAGCCCGTTTAGGTCGCTTGCGCCTGGAGCGGGAACGGCCGCTCCCAGGCCCGATTCTTTTGCCAATTTTGCCGCCAGACCGTCCATTTGCCCTCCGGAAATTCCCTGGAAAGACATTGTCGGAACCGGTTTGCGAGCTCGCAAGTGACTTATGTAATGAAAGGAGATCGGGCTGGACGGGTCCGTCGCGGAGCCCCTATTCACCGGTCAAGAACTTAAACTGAGCCGCATTCAAGGGAACGACACTGAGCCTTCCCTGCCGCACCAACGGAGATTCAGAAAACACGTCGCTAGCCTTCGCCTCGGCAAGCGTCACCGGCCTGGCCAGTACCTTGCCCACCTTGATCTTGACCTGCGGATTCCGCTCATCTGAGGCATCGACCGAGACTACGCTCGCCGTTCCGACGGCGCTCTTCTCATCCCCGGTGTGGTAGATGACCAATCGCTCGCCTGGCTTCATCGCCCTCAAATTCTTCAGCGCCACAGGATTGGAAACCCCATCCCAGACGGTCGTCTTCTCGCGCTGCAAGTCGGAAAAGGAGTAGGTGGAGGGTTCAGTTTTCAGTAGATAGTCCATAAGCTTGACATGTTAGATTGCAGATTTTAGATTTCAGATTGAAGATTGCAAAGTCGAGATTTCGATCTAAAATCTGAAATCTACAATCTGAAATCTGCAATCCCCCGCTCAGTTCGGTTTCTTGTCTTTCTGATCAGGAGGCGCCGCATCCTGCTTCGGGGCAGCGTTCGAATCGTTGGGGTGATCGTCATAGACAGAGAACTGCCCTTGCGGGCGCTTCAACTTGATGGTGATCTCCGTCTTCGGCTTCTCAATGTCGAAGTCTTCCCCGTAGGTCTGAAACCCATGCGCCAGGACCTGCACGCGCAGCACACCGTACGGAATCCCGTCAAAGTCGCACTTCCCTTCCGGGCTGGTCTTCAACTCCAAGCCGCCGCGCAGCTGCTTCCCCTTTGCATTCACCGGATGCATGATCACGGCCGCGCTCCGCACCGGCTTACCGTTGTCATCCTTGATGACCGAGAAATACAACCATGAAGTGGGCTCCTCGTCTTTGTCCTTTTGCGCGAAGCCCGGGACCGCGGTCACAAGCATTGCGAGCAGACCTGCCGCCCCCACCAGATAGTTGTTCATCCGGTCATTTTATTCAGCCGCGCAAGCGCTGTCACCTGTCCAAGGTCCTTCTCCGCGTCCTCGGCGGCATTTCTCAGCGATCTCTGCGGTAAAGAGATCGAACCGCGGGGAGCGCAGAGCGGACGCGGAGTGTTCATGGCAATCACCAGTCAGTTCGCCGAATCTCTCCCCTTTTACAATTGAAGGTGTGAAGACCTGGGACGTCATCGTAATCGGCGGAGGCATCATCGGCCTCTCACTCTCGATCGCTCTTCGCAAGCGGGGGGCGACCGTGCTGGTGGTCGAGCGCGGCGAACCGGGCCGCGAAGCCTCCCACGCAGCTGGAGGCATGTTGGTCGACTGCCCGCTGGAGACTCCGCCGGTTCTTCAGTCCTTGGCGACGGCGAGCGCCCGCTTATACCCAGAGTTCGCTCACGAGCTCGAGGTCGAATCGGGGATGAAGGTCGACCTAAGGGATTCGGGTACGATTCTCTTCCCGTCGTCCGAGCACGCTGCTCGCCATGCCGACTTCGTATCGACTCATCCTTTGCCCGCTGTTCTCGGAGAGTTGGCACCCGCGCTGGTTCCCCCTGCAGGCGGCACAGCACTGTATCTGAAGGAACGCAGTGTCGATCCGCGCGCGCTTTCCGCAGCGGCATGGAAGTCCGCGAGGAACCGGGGAGTCGACTTCGCTACCGGCGATCCGGTCGAGTCTGTCCTGCTCTCTGATGGAAAAGTGTCGGGCGTTGCGCGAGCGAAAATCGCCTATCATGCAGCGAAGGTCGTCAACTGTGCCGGGGCCTGGTCTGGTCAGATTTCCTGCGGCGTGAACGCAAGCCTCCATCCCACTCGCCCGGTGAAGGGACAGATGCTCTGCCTGGTGATGCATCCGCGAAATCTGCTCAAGCATGTGGTTCGCTCGCCAGAGGTCTATCTCATCCCCCGCATCGACGGCCGCTTACTAGTCGGCGCAACCGTCGAGGAAGCCGGATTCGACAAGCGCACCGATCCCGATACTATCCAGCGACTGCACCGTGCTGCACTCAAACTCGTTCCGAAACTCGCAGACGCCAAGATTCTCGAAGACTGGGCCGGCTTGCGCCCCGGAACGCCCGACGCGCTGCCGATACTGGGTGCGACCACGACTCCCGGGTACTTCGTCGCCACCGGCCACTTCCGCGATGGCATCCTGCTGGCTCCGATCACGGCCCAAGTCATGTCCGAGGTGATCGAGGGCCGCAAACCCGAGTACGACTTGTCCGCGTTTTCCCCAGCACGGTTCTGACAAACGCCACAACTGCAGAGAACGCCGAGGTTCCCCGGAAATCGCTGAAAGAGCTCTCAGATGCATCCCCTGAAGCCCTGTGATCCTCTGTGTCCTCTGTGGTGACTGTCGCGCTATACTGATTCGTTTCCACGAGCACCCAGATCTGCCATCTTTCGATGCCCGCCGAGATGCAAATCGCACCAATACGAAAGGACTCACCATGGCCTCTCCCGCAGTCGATTTTGCCCGCAGTAACCAGCAACGTTTTCTGAACGAACTCAAAGATCTTCTCCGCATCCCCAGCGTCAGCACCCTCGAAGAGCACAAGCCCGACATCCAGAAAGCCGCCGACTACGTCGCCAACGAACTGCGTCGCGTCGGCATGGAAAACGTCGAGGTCATCCCAACCCAGGGCCATCCGCTCATTTACGGCGACTGGCTGCACGCCGCCGGCAAGCCCACTGTGCTCTGCTACGCGCACTATGACGTCCAGCCGGCCGAACCGCTCGACGAATGGCATTCGCCGCCGTTTGAGCCCACCGAGCGCAACAACAACATCTACGCCCGCGGCGCGGTCGACGACAAAGGCCAGCTCTGGATGGAAGTGAAAGCCCTCGAGGCCCTCATGCAAACCGGCGGCGGCAAGCTGCCCATCAACGTGAAAATCATCTTCGAAGGCGAGGAAGAAGTCGGTGGCGAGTCGATCGCCGAATACATCCGCAAACAGAAAGCCAAGCTGAAGGCCGACTTCGCGCTTGTCTGCGACACCGAACTCTTCGCTCCCGATCTTCCGACGTTGTGTGTAGGCCTCCGCGGGCTGGTCTATACCGAGATCGAAGCCTACGGCGCCAAGACCGATCTGCACTCAGGCATGTATGGAGGAGCAGCGCCGAATCCTTTCTTCGCCCTGATCGAGATGATCAGCAAGATGAAAGACTCGAAGGGCAAAGTACTCATCCCCGGGTTCTACAAGGGCGTGAAGGCTCCGACCGCGGCCGAACTGAAAGCATGGAAGCGTCTGCCCTTCAACGAGGAACACTATCGCAAGACCGAAGTCGGATCGAAAGTCCTCACCGGCGAGCCTGGATATTCGGTTCTGTATCGCACCTGGGCGCGTCCGACGCTCGAAGTCCATGGCATGCCCGGAGGCTTCATCGCCGACGGCGCCAAGACCGTCATCCCGGCGAAAGCCAAGGCGAAGGTGTCGATGCGCATGGTTCCCAATCAGGATCCGGACGACATCCTCAAGAAATACTTGGCCTTCATCAAGAAGCACACGCCCAAGGGAATCGAGACGAAAGTAAAAGTCTGGAGCAAGGGCCCGGCCTGCGTTGTCAGCACCGACAATAAGTACATCGAAGCCGCCACGCAAGCGCTGCATGACACGTTCAAGAAAGATACGGTCTTCATCCGCAGCGGCGGCTCGATTCCCATTGTCACCGACTTCCAGGACGTCCTGAAGATTCCCAGCGTGATGATGGGCTTCGGCCTCCCCGACGACAACCTGCACGCGCCCAACGAGAAGTTCCATATCCCGAACTTCTACCGCGGGATCGAAACCATCTGCCGCTTCTTCGAGAAGCTGGGATAGCAGTCGTCAGCATCAGGGATCAGTCGTCGGTGATGAGTTCCAGTAACTTGTCATCCTGAGCGAGGATTGGTCTTTGCGCCCAAAGCGCAAAGACCAACCGCAGGCGAAGGATCCCTATCACCACCACAGGTTTCGAACTTCCATTGTGCGCTCAGCGTTTCGGGACAATTTGCACTGCAACGATAAGCGAGTCTAGTGATGGCTTCTCAAAGTCCTTTCTCAGGCCGGTTGGATTTGATGAAGCCCGCTGGATCGTAGACGAGGCACACCAGCCTCTCGCAGTCGGGATGGGCCTTGTAGCGCGCCACATCCTGAATCAATTCACTCCTCGGACCTGTACCTGTGGGGAGCAGAATGGAATTGAGGTTCCTGCCGCCCACCTTTTCCCACGGAACCTGGAAAGGATGCGGCACCTGTTCGCACCGTCCCTACGGGACTCCGCTCCATTTCCCTCCCGTACCCAGGGCTTACGCCCTGGGCTAAATTGTTTCGCCGTTCGGCGGCTGCACTGAGCCGAGTTTGTTCCGTCGTTTTCCCAAAGACTGTCGACCGCGTCAATCCCAATCCACATCGCCGGCGGCGTCAGTCGGGCTGCCAACCAGCATCGTTGCACCTCGGCGGAGCGCTTCCGGATCGCTCGAACCCAACCAGTGCATATAGCCGACGCCCGCGACCAAAAGCAGCGCGAAGCAATACGGAGTGATGTTGTAGGGCCAGGCCGGAACTGGATATACCGTGATGAAGAATACCGGCACCAGAGCAAGAGTTCCCATCCATGGGATCAGGGCGTGACGCCAAAGGCTGAAATGTTGTGGGAGTTCGCGGCGAACATACGCCGTCAGAGCGAGGTTCGCCATCGCGTACAACACGATGGCCGCTAGCGTCGCAACCGTGCCGAGAAAATCGAAGATGTCACTCGGCCGGAGCAGCAGGCCAACCATCAAAACCGGCAGCAATCCGCAAGCCTGAAGAAATGCGATGGCGAAAGCGGGAGTGCGGTGGACCGGGTGGATTCTGCCGAAAACGGCAGGCAGCGTTCCGGTCTGCCCCATGGTGTACATCACGCGGGAGGCTGCATTGGTGCAGGCCAGGCCGGCGCCCACCGCACTATTCGTGATGGCGAGGACCACCAACCACCAGGCGGCTCCCCAGAGTTTGTGACCGAGCGCGTAGTAGGGATTGGCGTCGGACGCAAACGCGGCCATGTTGGCGGTGCCCCATCCGATCGCGCTGGCGTAGGAGGCGAATACGTAAAAGACTCCGATCGCCAGTAAAGAGAGGGTGACCGCCGAGGCAACAAACTTGCCCGGACGACGTGCTTCCTGCGCGAGAGGAGCCGGAGCCTCGAAGCCGCTGAGCGCAAGCACCGAAAACACCATGCCGGCGAGGATTCCGCTGTAGTGATGTGGCGATAGCGCAGGCCGCAGAGGCGCGGCGTAGCTGGAACCCGGTCCGGGATGTCTCAGAAACGTAAACGCCAACGCCAGCATGATCAGCATCTCGGCGCCGCCCAGCAGGGCGGTAGTGTGCAGAGAGAGCTGTACGCCGTAGTACGTGAAGAACCAGATCAGCGCGAAAGTGGCGACGGCGATCAGCCACCAGGGCACGCGCACGCCGAAGCCACTGTGCAGCGTGTCGGACAGAAGATACCCGAGGAAACCGCTGGAGGCGGCGGGGCCGAGGATGTCGTAGATCAGATAACTCCAGGTCGCGATGAAACCGACGCGGCTTCCCAGACCTCGAGTAGCGAAGGAATAGTATCCCCCGCTCGAGGGCATATAACGCGAGAACTCTGAAACCGTGTTGGCGATAAAGAGGCAGACGATCGTGGTTAGGAGGAAAGAGATGGGCATCGCCGGGCCGGCTTTCATCGCGATGATCGGGAAGGTGAACACGACATTCGTCGCCGGAGCGATATGTGTGATGCCGTGGAAGACTAGTTCTGGCAGACCAAGGGAATTGCGCCGCAGTTGCGCACCGACAGCCGTATCTTTGACCTCAGGGCTCCGCAATAGGCACTCCGATGTGGCGGGTCACCAACATTGCATTTCTGGAAACCACCACAACTGAGGGTGACCCACCCTTGCGTTCATTGCAGTGGGAACCTCGGACCTGTACCTCTTGAAAATTGATCCGCATTTTGAGTCCGATTCAAGTCCCACCTGCACTTGGTCGACGGGCGCACGGCTTTCGGACAGAAGAAGTGACAGGCTCAGGCGATCCGACGCGAGTCCTCGAACAGACGCGCAGTGGCAGCTCCGAAGATAAAGCCGCCAATATGCGCCAAGTATGCCACGCCTCCAGTCTGCACGTGTGCCACAGCCCCTGCGTGAAAGAGCTGGGTGAGAAACCAGAAGCCAATCAAGAGGGCCGCCGGAATGAACTTAATTCGCGCGAACACGAATAAAAACAGAAGCGTGCGAATTTGATCGCGAGGATAGGTGACTATGAATGCGCCCATCACGGCTGCGATCGCCCCGCTCGCGCCGAGGTTGGGGACCGTGGAATGCGGGTCGGCCAGAACCTGCGCAAGCATGGCCACGAGCCCTCCAACCAGGTAGAAAAGAAGATATCGGCCCCGGCCCATCGCGTCTTCGATTTCGGGGGCAAAGGCCCACAAGAAAATCATGTTGCCGATAATGTGCGACCAACTGCCGTGCATGAACATTGCGGTCAGAATCGTGATCCAATGATGGCCGGAAACAATCTGCGCCGGCACCGCTGACCACTGCATCACGAATGTTTCGCCACGCATCAACTCCAACACAAAAACCAAGGCATTCACGAAGATGATGAGGGCAGTAACTAGCGGGACGCGGGCCGGGCGTCGCGACGCGTCGCCTAATGGAATCATTCCTCCCATGCCGTGTTCCTCCGTTCAACTCGGTCAACGCCAGATTTCAGCGGGCGGACCTTCCCCGAGGCGCCGCATCTTTCCTCGCGTCGCCCGAAACAGTGCTACGTCAAATGTAAGTGTTGCTGCGACCCACTAAGCAGCCAATTTTGACGTGATCGTGTCCGTTGCCTTGCGCACGGCCAAGGACAGCATCACCCGCGTAACGCCGCTGATGATCATGCTCACGCCAACCAGCGTGCCAATCGCCCAAGCCGAACTCGACGGCCATTGCCCGTAGATCATCAGCCCCAATAGCAGCGTTATGATCCCGTCGATCAGGAACCAACTGGATCCTTGCACTGAGCGCACCTTAAAGAAGAGGGCGATGTTCAAGATGCCCTCTACCAGAAAGAGCGATGCCAGTACTAAAGTGAGCGACGCCACACCCACCGCTGGACGCGCAATCAAGTATCCACCAAAGAAGACATAGGCGAGCCCCACCAGCAGTCTCCAGATCCGACTGCCCGCTTCGCGTTTTTGAAAAGCGACTGTCAAGTGGACCACACCTGCCAAAACGATGAGCCAAGCAATGACCACGTTTACCGCGACGGCGGCGATAAACGGTGATCCCACTGCCAGCATGCCCAAGATGATGAGCGAAACGCCCCACAGGATGGACACTGTCGAAGCCGAACGCACAATGCCGGACGGAGTTTGCTGCGGCATAAAGGTCTCCTCAAAGGGACGAGCGAGTGTCTTACGGTGGGAGTCTATCTCAAGAAAATGCAAGAGCGCTACTCGGGATTCGCGCTCCGATCTTCCTGAGGAGAACGAGGACAAGACCCACGTTCGCAGTCGAGCAGCCAGATTGGTAGGCATTCGGCGGTGGCAGTCATACGGTCGTTCGTTCAGCCGATTGTCGGCTCCACGCCTAACGGCGTCCCAGGCTCTTTGCGATCGTCGTCATATGGTCATTGCACTCTTTGTTGGCTTGCGCTAGCCTTAACTTGCTCTCGCGGTTCTCCCACCTTCGTCTTTCTCTCGACCTTAAATACGCAGGACTGCTGCAATGTCTGTGCAATACAACGCGGTATCGTCTATCCCCCCACTATATATAGTGTTATATTGCTTGACGCCGCCTGAATTTCGTCGGTACAGTAGCTTAACTTTGTGCCCACCCTGTCCAGCCTGGGGTGGGAACGGCGATGGTGTGGACTGTGCGTGCAACAAATCGGACGGCGGAGGAATCCGTCTGGTAAACAGGCGCTGCGCGCCCGATAATCTCTACGTCTGGCAAAAACGGCGAGTCCCTTCGGCTTCGCTCAGGGCAGGCTTGGGGCTCCCGGTTCATCGACAACTGGCCGCAGCCACTGGCCACTGGAGTTGACGCATTGCTCAAACTGAAGAGGCTTCAGATCCTCGGGTTCAAGTCGTTCTGTGACCGCACGGAACTCAAGTTCCATGGCGACGGCATCGCCGCCATCATCGGGCCGAACGGCTGCGGCAAGTCGAATATC